>OOCP01002415.1_pt1 | contig 15844 bp, 8 predicted proteins | sample 1671511 | NCBI WGS metagenome assembly OOCP01 (sample SAMN06348164, study PRJEB24527) | human gut metagenome | biome: human gut; feature: ankylosing spondylitis patient; material: feces | host: Homo sapiens | place: China | collected 2015-10 | reverse complement strand
AACACTTGCATTATTTTGGAAAGTTATGTATAATATGTTCGGGTTTAATAAAAGGAGTTTATATATGGGTATTTATATTGCTTTGGGGTTAGCTTCCGTCATTGCAATTGCTATAGGCATAGCCTTGGCAAAAGCAAAAGAGACACAGCTTTGGTACATATTGTCAATAATAGGTACGGCTGTTTTAACAGTTATGATTGTATTTATAATAAATTATGCAATATCAGCTAATACGAGTGTCTCGTCGCCTGCTCTTCAAAACACAAATTGGAGAGAGCAAAAATCATATTCAAGAGATTATCAGCTTACGGATGATTTATCAATTTGCGTTTCACTTCTTGATGACTCAAGCGGATATGCAGTATATGATACATACGACGGTCGAAGAATAGGCACTCTATTATTGCCAAACGACCAAATGTCCGTCGATAATTTAGAGCTTAAAATAGCCGACGCCAATAGCGACGGAAAAAATGACGTTGGGGTAGTTTCTCATAATAACAATATCATTTGGTTTAATTTTTCTCCTAATAAGCAATATAGCAAAGAAAATCCAAACGGTTGCTTTGAATTAATAGATTAAAACGAATATTTTATTTAAAGGCATTGATGCAATGATAGCACCAATGCCTTTATTGTTTTACTTTTCATTAAAAAAAGTAAACTCGTCGTTTTCGTAATCAACCTTGCATTTACCTGCAACTTTATCCTCAAGAATAAGTTCTGAAAGCTTATCTTCAATCTTTGTTTGAATTGCACGTCGAAGCGGTCTTGCGCCGTAAACCTTATCAAAGCCTTTGTCAGCAATAGCGTCAACAGCCTTATCGGTTACGTCAAGTTCAATACCGATTTCCTCGCATCTCTTATTAAGAGATTTGAGCATACGGCGGGCAATTTCCTTAATATCGTCCTTTTCAAGTTGCTTAAATACAACAATATCATCAACACGGTTAAGAAATTCCGGTTTAAATGTTGCACGAAGGTCAGCCATTACAAGCTTTTCAATATCGACATTTTCATCAACCTCGCCCTCGCCTTTGTGTTCAAAACCAAGTGCAAGCTTAGGGTCGGTAATTTTGGATGCGCCGACATTAGATGTCATAATAATTACGGCATTTTTAAAGCTTACCTTTCTGCCTTGTGAATCGGTTAATACACCATCCTCAAGAATTTGAAGGAGCATATTAAATACATCGGGATGCGCCTTTTCAATTTCATCAAAAAGAACCACAGAGTACGGTTTTCTCCTGATTTTTTCGGTAAGTTGACCGCCCTCATCAAAGCCTACATATCCCGGAGGTGAGCCGATAAGCTTAGACACAGTATGTTTTTCCATATATTCGCTCATATCAAGCCTGATAATCGCATCTTCATCGCCGAACATAGTTTCGGCAAGTGCCTTACTGAGTTCTGTTTTACCAACGCCTGTAGGACCAAGGAAAATAAACGAACCGATAGGTCGCTTAGGATTTTTAAGTCCTGCTCTGCCACGTCTGATAGCACGTGCGACGGCTGAAACTGCCTTATCTTGACCTACAATTCTCTTATGAAGCTCATCCTCAAGATGTAAAAGTTTTTCCGATTCTTCTTTTGTAATTTGAGTAGCGGGAATACCGGTCCAAGAAGATACAACTTCAGCTATATCCTCGCTTGATACCTCTTTTACCTGATGAGACGAAAGATTTTTCCATTTCTCGGTTTCCTCATCAAGAAGAGTTTTCAAATTCTTTTCCTTATCACGAAGTTTAGCCGCCTGTTCAAAATCCTGTGAACGAACTGCCGAGGTTTTTTCCTCTTCAAGAGATTTTACCTCTTTTTCCATTGCCTTGATATTATCAGGTGCAGTATAAGCCTTAAGCCTTACCCTTGAAGCTGCTTCATCAATAAGATCAATCGCCTTATCGGGCAAAAATCTGTCTGCAATATATCTTGACGACATTTTAACTGCATCATTGATAGCGTCATCGCTTATCTTAACCTTATGGTGAGCCTCGTATTTATCACGAAGTCCCTTTAAAATTTCAACCGTTTCTTCTTCTGTCGGTTCGCCTACCGTAACAGGCTGAAAACGTCTTTCAAGAGCAGCATCCTTTTCAATATTTTTACGGTATTCGTCGATAGTCGTAGCGCCGATTACTTGAATTTCGCCACGTGCAAGCGACGGCTTCAAAATATTTGCCGCATCTGTTGCACCTTCTGCAGCACCTGCGCCCATAAGAGTATGAACCTCATCGATGAAAAGAATAATATCTTTTGCATTTTTAACCTCGTCCATAGCCTTTTTTATTCTTTCCTCAAAGTCGCCACGGTACTTTGTACCTGCAACCATTGAGGTCAAATCAAGTGCGACAATTTTCTTACCGTTTAAAAGCTCAGGAACTTCACCTTTAACAATTTTAAGTGCCAAGCCCTCAGCAATTGCGGTTTTGCCGACACCCGGTTCACCGATTAAGCAAGGGTTATTTTTGGTACGCCTTGAAAGAATTTGAATAACCCTTTCAATTTCCTTTTCCCTGCCGATAACGGGATCGATTTTTCCGTCTTTTGCAAGAGCAGTTAAATCTCTGCCGAATTCATCGAGTGTAGGAGTTTTAGACTTACCGTTTTTGCCCTTTTTTCCCGAATACTTATCGTCGGCATTTCCTCTGCTTGATTCATTAACAAGCTCTTCAAGAAGTTGACGCTCGTCAATACCAAACGAATTAAGGAACTTAACGGCATAAGAATCGCTTTCCTGAAGAACAGCCATAAGCAAATGCTCTGTATCAACAAAGCTTCTTCTCATACTTCTTGCATATTGGAACGCAACGTCAAGAACTCTCTTTGTTCTCGGAGTAAAATCATCGGGAGTAAGTTTGGTTTGCATACCCTCTCCGATATATTCTTTAATTAAGTTTTCAATATCTTCGGCGGTTACGCCCTTTTCCTCAAGCATATTTAATGCAACACCGCCGTCTGTTTTAAGAAGTCCAAGCAAAATATGCTCGCTTCCTATATAGTTATGACCGAAATCCTCTGCCGCTTTAATAGCGTAATTAAGAACCTCGTTAGCTCTTTGAGTAAAATAACTGAACTTATACATAGTAATTCCTCCTTTTTAGGTCAAAGCCTACCAAGAGGTTAAAACCTTAAGATAAGCTTTCCCTTACGTATTGTGCACGAATTTTATCTGTATCATCAACAGTTAAGCCTTCATCACTTGCACTCATAATTGTGGCTGTTCCCACCTCGTGAAGAAGTTTTGATACTGTTTCATAGTTTTCATCAAAGCTACCCATTGAAATTCCAAGTCTAACAAGAGATATAAGGCTATAGAATTCCTTTGAAGTAAGCTTTCTTGCCATTTTCAGTGTACCCATTGCTCTGAAGATTTTATCCTCGAAATCCTCATATTCAATAAGTTCCTGTCTGAATGTTCTTTCCTGCTTAACAATTTGCTCACATATACTGTTCAAATTATCAATAGCATTCTTTTCGGTTATTCCAAGCGTTATTCTGTTTGAAAGCTCATAAAAATCGCTTTCGTCACTATAAACAGGCTTAACATCAAAGCCAAGCTTAGACACCATATTTGTAAGTGATAAAATCATTCCTTTAAAATAGCTTAAAATTGCACCTTTTTTCTTAAAACCGAGTGTGTTTAATTTTCTCTTTTCAACAAACCTGCAATACAGACATACTACTACTATTATCAACAATTCTGAAATAAGTGTTACTATAGTCATCCACTCAGGCATATTTGATATAAGCTGCATCATCTTATTTATATCAGGCTGACCTGATGTTATCATATCTATATACTCATTATTTCCAAGCATATTTGCCATCATTGCAGGTACCTGAATAATACCGCCTGCCATAGAGCCGACAATAAATAGTGCTATCGCAATACAGATTTCTGCAAATATTCCATGCCCTCTTTTTACTGCTGCCGCCTGCATAAATTTAGGTTTTCTGATTTCTTTCATAATGTTAAAACTTTTGTTCCTCTCTTTAAATTTACTTTTTTACTTTAACCTTCTTAACCGTTGACCACTTACCATACAAACGCTTTCCTTTTTTCAGCGTATAACCTCTTACTTTTATATAATAAGTTTTTTTCTTTTTTAGCCCTGACAAAGTGTAAGAACATTTCATTGTTGCTTTTGTCTTTGGTTTTCTAAAGCTTTTATAAATAGAATATTTAACCTGATAGACAAGTGCTTTACTCTGTTTTTTCCATGTAAGCTTTATCTTCTTTTTTGATACATTTTTTGCCTTTGTTATCTTAACTTTTCCCGGTGCAACAATTTTTTTATCAACAACAGTTATGCTTTTTTTAGTAGTTACAGCCGTAGGCTTTGTGGTTGGTGCATTTGTCGCCGTCGCATCTGCTCCCGGTGTTGTCCTCGGTGTAAGCGTCGAAGCCGGATTTGTCGGCACCGGATTTGTTGTAGCAGGTATATATGTAACAGACGGTGAAGTTGACGGCACAGTCGTTTTGTCAGAATCAGCTGGTTCTTCCGTTGAAATAACTGTTGCTGTCGGATCTGGTGTAAATGTTGCTGATGGCGTAGCTGTAACTGTCTCCCCAGATGACACGCTTGAACCTGATGTCGCCATTATTTTATAGCTTCCGGTGCTTTCTGCCGCTTTTACACTCCAATCAGGTGCATACTGGGACAAAAGACCTAATATAATACAAAATGTCATAAACAATGCTGTTATTTTTTTATCCTTTTTTTTCATAACTGCCTCCGTAAATTCTTTTTTAGTTAGTCCCTCACGCATTTTGCATGATGCTTTATCTTAAACATTTCCTTCCATATGGCAGGATGGAAAAGTATAAGGAGCGGGAATAATTCAAGTCTTCCTGCAAGCATATCAAATATAAGTACCAGCTTTGACAATACATTAAAATGACCGAAATTGCAAGTCGGTCCCACAAGGGCAAGACCCGGACCTATATTATTCATTGTTGCCGCTACCGCCGTAAAGTTTGTTATAAGGTCTTTATCTTCAAATGACAATACAAATACCGATGCTGCAAATAATATAAAAAATGTTATAAAAAATACATTTACCGAGCGAACGACCTCGTGCTCTACCGGTTTTTTGTCAATCTGAATTTTTCTTATACATTTTGGATGTATATATGACTCTAAGTCCTTTATAATTGTTTTTATGAGTATTATAAATCTGGATACTTTAATTCCGCCGCCTGTACTTCCGGCACATGCACCACAAAACATCAGAAATACGAGAACAGTTTTACAAGTCTGCGACCACTTGTTGAAATCAACACTTGAAAATCCTGTTGTTGTGATAATTGATGCAACCTGAAATGATGCCTGCGTAAGTGCCTCAAAAAAGGACTTTGTTGTATCTATTATATGACAGAATATAATTCCTACTGCCGCTATTATGATAAGGAAATAATATCTTACTTCCTCCATCTTAAATGCTTTTTTAAACTGTTTATATAAAATATAATAATATGCATTGAAATTTACGCCAAATAATATCATAAATATTGTAAGCACCCACTGTATATATGTCGAATAACTTGCTGCACTGTCATTTTTGATACCAAATCCACCTGTTCCTGCTGTTCCAAATGCCGTCGCAAGTGAGTCAAATAAAGGCATCTTTCCTATACATAAGAATATTATCTGAACAACCGTAAGTGTAATATAGATTATATACAATATCTGTGCGGTATGTTTTACTTTAGGCACGAGTTTGCCAACAGATGGACCCGGACTTTCAGCTCTCATAAGATTTATTCTTGAGCCGCCTCCAAGTGGTATTATTGCAAGCAGAAATACAAGTACACCCATTCCACCGAGCCAGTGTGTAAAACTTCGCCACATAAGCGTGCAATGAGAAAGTACCTCAACATCACTTAATATGCTTGCTCCCGTTGTCGTAAAACCTGATACCGTCTCAAAAAGTGCATCTATAAGAGATGGTATCTCGCCTGTCAATATAAACGGAATGCATCCAAAAAAACTCATAAATATCCAGCTCAGTGCCGTAGCCACGCAGCCCTCTTTAAGATAAAATACAGAACTGTTTGCCTTTTTGTGAGTCATAAGCATACCGAGTAAAAAAGTGACAATGCCAACACCTAGATAGACAAACCCTTCTTTTTCCATGTAACAAAGTGCAACAATGCACGGAAGCAGCATAAATGCTGCTTCCACCTTTAAAACACTGCCTAAAATATATCTTATAATCGACCTGTTCATATTTTAATCTCCCCGAATTAAAAAATCTTAATACTTATAAATATTTATACTTATCAAAATCTGAAAAAACTTAACATACACCAAAAATCACTCTAAAATATCAAGAATAGTATTAAATCCGGTCTGCGTTGTGATTATCATAACGGTGTCATTTACCTGTATAAAGTCTTGCCCTGTCGGTATGATTATCCTGCCGTTTCTGTTTATAAATGAAATAAGCACTCCTTTTTTTATATTTAGATCCATAATTGCTTTATTTGTCACCGCTGAGGCTTCTTCCACTGAAAATTCTATAGCTTCTACTCTTGAATCACAAAGCTGGTAAAGTGTCTGGATATGATTGCTCTTTGAAGCATTTTTCGCCCTTACATAAGCTATTATCGCCTCTGATGTAATATATTGCGGATACATTATGCTTCCGAGGTCAAGATTGTTTATAACACTTTTAAAATTTGTTCTCGTTATCTTAGTGATAACTTTTGCATTTGAAACCTGCTTTGCATGAAGCGTGAGCATTATGTTCTCTTCATCTATTCCGGTAAGAGGTATAAATGATTCAACATTTTCTATACCCTCCTCAAAGAGCACTTCCTCGTCTGAACCGTCAGCGTTTATTATGACCGCTTTTGGCAGAAGGATACTTAGTTCCTCGCATCTTGCCTTGTTTTGCTCAATTATCTGCACTGAGATTCCCATACCAAGAAGCTGGTTTGCAAGATAATATGCAGCCTTTCCACCGCCTACTATCATCGTATTTTTAACCTGTTTAGTTTTTAATCCGAATTTCTGCATAAAACTCTTTACGGTCTTTCTGTGAGCCACAAATGACAAAATATCACCTTTCTGCATCACAAAATCTCCCCATGGGATATAAACTTCACCGGCTCTTTCTATCATACAGATAAGTACATTTGCAATACCTCTTTTTCCAAACTCCTGTATTGAAATGCCATCGAGCATACTTCCCTCTGTTATTTTCAATTTGATAAGTTCAGCCTGTCCGTGTGCAAATGAGTTTACCTCAAGTGCTGTCGGCAGACAAAGAATCCTTGTCGCTTCTATGGCGGCTTCAAGTTCCGGATTTATTATCATCGTAAGTCCTAACTTTTCCCTTAAATAGCTTGCCTCCGTACTATAATCAGGTGTTCTTACCCTTGCTACCGTATCACACTGGCTTACATGTTTTGCGACTGTGCAGCACAAAAGGTTAAGCTCATCAGAATCCGTGACTGCAATGAGCATATCAGCCGCTTCAATTCCTGCCTCCATCTGTACACTGTAACTTGCTCCATTTCCCGCAAGTCCCATAATATCGTACTGATTTGCTATCTCCATGACCTTTTCACGGCTTCTGTCTATAATGGTAATATCATGTCCCTCTTTGCTAAGTTGTCTTACAAGTGCATTTCCAACCTTTCCACATCCTACGATTATGATGCTGAGTCCTGATTTTACCGGTTTCTTAAATTTCATTATCTTCTTAACTCCTTTTTTAAGATAAACTTTTCAGTCGAATATCCGCAATCCGTTCTGCAATTTGCTCATAACATATGATAGACTTATCCTAGTACATAATATGCGTTTTGTCAAAGCCAAAAATAAGTTTTATGAATATTTCTGTCAATATCCATAAAACTTACCCTTTTTAATGCTTTTTATATTTCTTTTCTAATGTATCTATCTCTCCATATACTGTTTCCCTTACCTTTTCACTATCACACTCGATTCCGTTTTTTCCCATAATGAAAATCTTGAAAAAAAGTCCGAGACTTATCGATGCAAATATGTTTATAAGTGAGAGTATCTCATCATCACTTTCCACATTCAGACTGTTTTTATCTATATACTTAAACATTATTCCTTTGGGCGTTTTTGCTTCTTCTAACTTTCCTTTCATCCTTTCACTCACTATCATGTCAAACACCCACGGCTGTGAAAACATTCTTTTCATTCCATTCATTTTTTCGCTAAATCCCGCCGTGATTATACAGTCCGTTGCCTTTCTCATAAATGCAAATATATCACCGTTGCAGTCTTTTATGAAATTTTCAACAAAATCAAATGCTTCATTTTTATGCGTATCAACAATATATAGAAATATGTCTTTTTTATCCTCAAAATACTGATAAAAACTTCCTCTTGGTATCGCCGCCTCTTTTATTATACGGTTTATGGATGCCGCCTCGAATGAATTTTCAAGAAACTCACGCTCGGCAGCAGCCATTATCCTTTCTCTTTTTTCATCAGGCAGCCTGTAAAATGTTTCCTTTGGCATTTTTACTCTCCATCTGTCAGATAATCCTGTGCTTCATCAGGTATATCATCCATATCATCACTTCCGGTATCTATATCCTTTGGCTGTTTACGATATAGAATATCATACATTATAGGCACTATGTAAAGTGTCATAAATGTTGAATAGATAAGGCCGAAGCATACGACTATAGCCATACCCTGCTGCATTGCATTTCCTGCATCCTGTGAGAATACCATAACACTCATTGACAGAATTGTCGTAAGTGCCGTCATAAGAATAGGACGCATACGAGTCTTACCTGTTCCTACAAGTGCCGCACGCTTCTCAACGCCGCCAATCCTGAGTTTGTTTGCATAATCAACAAACACGATACCATTGTTTACGACTGTTCCCATAAGTATCATAAATCCCATCATAGACATTGCCGAGATTGACTGTCCGAATGCGAGAAGTCCTAACATACCACCCGTAAATGCAAGCGGTATCGTAAAGATAATGATAAATGGTGAGAGTAAACTCTGAAACTGTGCCACCATTACAAGATATATGAGCAAAAGTCCGAGTGCAAGTGCCTGGACAAGCTGTGCCATCATATCATTTACCTGCGTTGATGAACCGCCTATCTCAGCAGTATATCCATCCGGCATCTTATACTTATCTATCTTTTTCTGAAGTTCTCTTGAGAGAAGTGCCGCATTCTCATTTTCGTCTACATCAGCCGAAACAGTTATCATCTGGGACTGATTTTCTCTTGAAAGAGTCTGTGCAGCCTTTCCCTCGTCTTTCTTTGCAAATTTTAAAAGTTTGTAAGTTTTTTTCTTATCATTACCATTTGAGTCTTTTGTTGTCGCGGTAACTTCGGCTTTCATAAGATTTTCGTATGTAAGTTCATCTGTCTTATTTACAAGTTTTACGTCAACATCCGTATCATCAACATTTAATGTTATTGAGGTTTTGTCTGTATTGATGCGTGCCGCAAGCTGCTGGTATATTCCCGCAACCGTAAGTCCTGCGTTTGCAACCTTGTTTTTGTCAAGTGTAAGATGTATCTCTTTGTCTGAGTCCTCAAGACCATTTTTTGCATTACTGCATCCATCAATGCTGTTTAACATCTTCTTATAGTCATTGCTCAACTCAACGAGTTTATCCATATCGTCACCGTAGATATTGACTTCAAGTCCCTGACTCATCATACTTCCCATACCTCCGAGTGCTGATGATGAAACCGTAAGTTCCTTACACTTTATGTCTTTTGTGTTTTTCTCAATAGTCTTTCTTATCTTCTTAAACTGCTTTGTAGTCTTAATATCACTCTTTGTTATTATATTGAAAGTAAAACTTGTGTAATTGTCTGATGCCGCACCAAGCGAACCGGACATAGCACTTGCATTTCCGTCCGTAACACCGACTTTGTCAATTCCATCAACTTTCATTATAGCTGCCATAACCTTATCGGCAGTCTTATATGCACTCTTCTTGCTGGTTTTCTTGTCAACTTCAAGACTTACGGAAATCTGGTTACTCTCCATGCTGTCCATCATTACAAGTCCCATTCCTGAAAGTTTCCACACGCATACCACCAGAAGTCCTATTGCAATGATAAGCGGTATTGCTTTATGTTTAAGGAAAAATTCAAGCGACTTTCCGTAGGCATCTTTTATCTTATCAAAAAGTTTGTGCTTAGGATTCTTTACTTTCTTAAGCATTATAGAGCCCATAGTAGGTACTACCGTTATCGCAACAAGAAGTGAAGCGATAAGTGAATATGATATTGTGAATGAAAACGGTATGAGCATCTGGCTTACAGTTCCTGATGTATATACCATAGGCAGAAATACACATATAGTCGTTATGGTCGATGCTATGATAGGTCCGAGCACCTGTTTTGTTCCCTGTACTGCTGCCCTCGGTGCTGATAGACCTTTGTTTCTAAGTCGATAGATATTCTCCATAACTACAACCGAGTTGTCAACAAGCATACCTATTCCGAGACAAAGACCTGCAAGCGACATTACATTTATGTTTATTCCGGTGAAGTACATTATAACAAGTGCAAAAAGTACACTGAACGGAATACTAAATGCCACGACTATAGTTGGTCTTACATCCTTAAGGAACAACGCAAGCACGATAATCGCAAGCACCGCACCCATAACGATACTGCTTAAAACACTGGAAATGATAGTTTTTATAAAGTCACCCTGATTACTTAACGGTGTTATTGAAAGTCCTTTATATTTTCCCTCAAGTTCCTTAAATGAGTCTGTAAGTGCATTTGTCACATCACTTGTACTCGCCGTACTTGATTTGTATATAGCAAGCATAACCGAATCCTTGCCGTTAATCTTTGCATACTGGTCACCTACATTGTCAACCGTAACAACATTTGCAACATCAGATATTCTTATTGAACCAACACCTTTTACTTTTGTGAGCACCATGTTTTTAATCTGTTTTGCATTCTCATAGTTTTCACCTATCTGTATAAGCCACTGGTCATCATTTTTGTCATCAATATATCCGGCAGGCATTGAAAAGTTCTGTGCCGTGATAAGCTGTGACAATGTATCAAGTGTAAGAAGCGAATCAAGATTTGCATTTTCAAGTGCTGCATCTTTTGATTCGTCAAGCTGCTTCTGTGCATCTTTAAGTTCCTTCTTTGCATTTGCTATCTCTTTTTTAGCCGCCTGCATCTGAGCCTGTGCTGAACCAAAGCCTGCTGATGCCTGATATCCTCCGGCAACTGCCTGCTCCTGTTTTTTATCCATGCCTTTCATCTTCTCATTAATCTTGTCAACCATTGCCTGTGCAACTTTAATCTCAGTCTTTAAGTTGGCAAGTTCCGTGTTTATCTGAGGCATCCTTACTTCAGCAATATCATAAACCTTTTTCATTGATGCAACAGTGAGTTTCTTTACAGAATCTCCCTGACCCATCTTTGTGAGCCAGCTCTTAAATTTGTTAAACTCATCCGGATGGTTTATAGCATCTTTGACACTTGTAGGAATCGTTATATTGCTCATCTTAGCTGCATCACCTAGTTTTTCGTTAAATGTCTTAAACATTCCATTTAACGATTTATATGTGGCAGGGATTTTTGCATCATTATAAGCTTTTTTCTCAGCCATAAGAGCCGTTTTATTTGCCTTAAGACTTGTGAGTGATGACTCATAAGATGCCTTCATTGCCTGAGCCTGATTCATTGCAACAGAAGCTTTTGCGAGTTTGCTCGTCGTGTTCTCCTGCTTGCTGCTTAAATTTCCCTCCTGCTCTTTTAACTTAGCATTTCCCTCATCTAATTTCTTTTTAGCTTTGTCTATCTTCTTCTGTGCATCCCTCAATTTTTTATTTGTATGCATCAGAATATCCTCATTGACTTTATCAATCTTTTTCTGGTTTAAGCGTACCTCAATGGTATCATTTATATTTCCTGTCTCCGTGATACTTGCCACACCGTTCTGTCTCTTTAGATACGGAATGACAACTTTGTCGGTAAACGCTGTAACATCTTTAATATCCTTGCCGTCATAACCAACACTTACCGCCATCGTAGCCATCATATCGGCACTTATCTCCATAAGGTTCGGCGTGCCGCAATCATCTGGAAGGTCAAGCGAATTAAGTGCCTTAGATACCCTTACAAGAGCGGCATCCATATCGGTATCATCCGAGAACTCAAGCATTGTCATGCCATAGTTACTGCTTGATGTACTAGACACCTTATTAACACCACTTATCGTTCCAAGTGCATCCTCGACAGGCTTTGTCACATTGTCCTGCACCTTCTGAGGTGAAGCACCCATCTCCGTAGTGATAACTGCAAGATACGGCATCTCCATATCCGGCATAAGATTTGTCTGCATCTTACTGAGGCTGACACCACCAAATGTCAGAACTATAGCAATAGCCACCAGCGTAAGATACGGCTTCTTAACAAACATTTTTGTCATGGTCTTTAACTTTCCTTTCTTAATAGGCTACAAAGCGAAACTGTTGTAAGCTGTGTTGATTGAGCAGATATAACAGATAATAACGCAGGCACGCTACAGCTATATAGTCTACTTATTTAATCTGCTAATATGACAAGGTGTCATATTCAACAAACGCAATTATATATGACACCCTGTCATATGTCAATAAAAAAAGTGATAGTTTATGTTCTTTTAATAAACCAGCACTTTTTTTGATAATATTTTTTATAATAAGACTTTTATTACAAACATTATGATAATCATTCTAAATCATCCCAACAAACAGCCGGAGAGGGTGGATATTATGCAGCAAATAGCGTTAGAACTGCGTTGGTACTTAAGGTGCGTTTTTTGCACATTTATGTACCGCTACGCAGTTCTCCGAGGCGAGAGCCGTCTATTTGTCGTATAATATCCACCTCCCCGGCGTCCGTCCGCCAATCTAATCAATCATCTCCCCTATCTCCCGCTCCGTCTTTTTTATCTCCTGCTCAAATTCCCTCGCCGACATCCTGTATGCCCCCGAACCTATTACTATCATCTGCTCCAGTCCATCCGATGTTGCAACTGTTACATTGTGTTTTTTCCCTATCTCATGCGTTACTTTTTCTATATACATATCTGCCGTCTCAGCCTCTTTTGTATAGACCACATTTATATTGTGGTATTTTGATACTTCTCCGGGATTTCCCTTTACTTTGTAAGCATCAAATACAAGTATAAGTTCGCACCCCTTAAACCCCTGATAATTGCATAATATATCCATGAGTTTTGTTCTTGCCGCTTCAAGATTTTCTTTTGACAGGTCATTTAATTCTTTCCACGAGAAGATGATATTATAACCGTCTACGAGAAGATACTGTTTTCCTGATTTTTGGCTTTTTTCATGTCTTTTTAAATACTCCACGCCTCCAGCATCATAAACTGACTCTTTCGGCTTTTTAGACCATTTTTTTCTCTCATAGCCAAATCTGCCCTCAGTGTCATTTCCACCACCTTTTCCAGATGCACTTTTTCCAAATGTTCTCTCGAATATGGCCTCTAGCTCCTTATCCTCCTCTATAGAACCTCCGGTACTCCCTTTAAATGCACCGCTGCGTATTTTTGCTGCCTTATATATCTCCTGATCAGATATAACACTGTCATTCTCATCCTCTCCCATATCTACGGCAGCTTCAAGATGCATATAATCTTTTACTTCATACCACGGCACATAAAATCCCGAACCGTGTGCACAGAACACCGAACCAGTCGGATTGTTTATATCAGCATCAGGATCATACATTTTTTCCGCCACTATCGCATCCTGGTCTTTGCACGGTCTGTAGCCTTTAAGCGTACAAGTGAGTCTGCCTTTTCCCGCCGTATATGAATTTACCTGCATCATATAACCGCTCATCTGTGCAACTGGAGCTATTCCCGTAAACTCAGAGTTTTCACCCTTTTGGAACGGTCCCTCAAATTTAGCACCCATTCTGTCAAGATCAGTCATTGCTCTGCCTACGCTGTCTGCCGGAACTTCAAGCCTGAATGAATAATAAGGCTCTAAAAGTACATTTTCCGCCTGCATAAGACCTTGTCTTATCGCCCTGTAGGTTGCCTGTCTGAAGTCACCGCCCTCCGTGTGCTTTTCATGTGCTCTCCCAGACATAAGCGTTATCTTAATATCAGTTATAGAAGAACCCGTAAGAACTCCCGGATGTTCCCTCTCGTCTATATGCGTCATTATAAGTCTCTGCCAGTTCTTATCAAGCTTATCCTCGCTCGCCTGCGTTTCAATCATTATGCCGCTGTCAGGCTCTCCGGGTTCAAGTTTCAAGTGAACTTCCGCATAATGTCTCAACGGTTCAAAGTGGCCTACGCCCTCAACCGTGCTTGCTATCGTTTCCTTATAGACTATGCTTCCCTCACCAAACTCAACTCTTGTATGAAATCTGTCCCATATGAGATTTTTGAGTACATCTATCTGAACCTCACCCATTATTCCCGTGTGGATTTCCTGAAGTTCTTCATTCCACACGACATGAAGTCCCGGTTCTTCCTGTTCAAGAGTTTTCATATCATCATAAAGTTTATGTATATCGTCATTTTCCTGCGGTGTGACCTTGTATGTCATAACGGGCTCTAATACAGGCATATCTGAGTTTGTTTCTATTCCGATGCCCATACCCGGATATGTCTTTTCAAATCCAGTCACCGCACATATCCGACCGGCTCTAACTTCATCAACAGACATGAATTTATTTCCTGAATATATCCTTAGCTGATCTGCTTTTTCATCAAGCTGTTCAATATACATTTTTGACTTGAGCACACCACCCGTCACTTTCAGATAAGTGAGCCTTTTATTTTTGTCATCCCTCGAAACTTTATATACTTTTGCTCCAAATTCTTTGGGATATTCTTTTTTTAATGTATATCTTTCTAGTCCGTCAAGAATTTCCCCGACACCATCAAGTTTCAGAGCTGAACCAAAATAACATGGGAAAAGTTTTCTCTCGGAAATAAGTTTTCTTATATCATCATCATCTATATTTCCGCCATCCATATATTTTTCAAGCACTTCCTCATCACAGACCGCTATATTCTCAAAAAATGTGTCATTTTTTTCAGCTGAAAAATCCACACATTCACTTCCAAATCTCTCCGTGATGCCTGACATTATATCTTCTTTATTGCAGTCTCCAATATCCATCTTATTAACAAAGATAAAAACCGGGATATCATATCTTTGTAATAGTCTCCACACAGTCTCCGTATGGCTCTGTACTCCGGCAGGTCCGCTTACAACAAGCACCGCATAATCAAGCACTTGCAAAGTTCTCTCCATCTCTGCCGAAAAATCCACATGTCCCGGTGTGTCAAGCAAGGCTATGTCAAGGTCTTTCCACCCAAACATAGCCTGCTTAGAAAATATTGTTATTCCTCTGTCCTTTTCCATAGAATATGTATCAAGAAAAGCATCCTTATGGTCAACCCTGCCGAGCTTTCTTATACTTCCGGAAAGATATAACATAGCCTCCGAAAGAGTTGTCTTGCCCGAATCAACATGGGCAAGCATCGCCAAAACAATATTATTTTCCAAAATATTCCTCCAATTTATCTTAATGTCCTTTTTAATTCAAACCTAACGCTTCTTTTGCAAGCATATCTGCCATATCATTATATTTATCATTTGAATGACCTTTTACTTTTATAAAACGGACATGGAGTTTATCTTTTATGCCGTCATAAAATGCTTTATAAGCCTTTGTCCCCTCTTTATTTGTCTTCCAATCACCGAGACACCATCTTGCAATCCCCTCATAGTCATGATAAATAGCTATATTGTCAAAACCATTTTCAATGGCATAACGCATAGCCGCCTCAGCACCCTTTATCTCCCC
>OOCP01002410.1_pt1 | contig 15872 bp, 14 predicted proteins | sample 1671511 | NCBI WGS metagenome assembly OOCP01 (sample SAMN06348164, study PRJEB24527) | human gut metagenome | biome: human gut; feature: ankylosing spondylitis patient; material: feces | host: Homo sapiens | place: China | collected 2015-10 | reverse complement strand
TTCTTTAAATACATGGGTTCCTTGTAACGGTGCTTTTATAGAAAGAATCTTATTAGACAATATTTCAAACAATCTTAATGCTCCTTGATAAATATCTTCATTAGTTGGTTCTCCAGATGTTATTGTTACAAATTCATATCTGCCTGCATAATCTTTAGAAGATAGAAATTCGCTATGAGATTTTAATAACGGGAAATATGACTTTAATCTTGAAAACTCATAAACAGGAAATTTTCTTAATGCCTTTAATAAAATTCTTTTGTCAACTTTGGTTACTTTGTGAGTACGCTTGACAATTTTTTCATCTATCGTATTTTCTTCTTCTATTATCTCATATAATTTCGAAACAGAGGATTTCTTAACTAAATTTGTACTAGACATTATTGTAAAGGTATCAGGTATTTTTGATATTTCCGCAGCCGGTTTTTCTTCATAAGAGTTTATAAACAATTTTCCGTACTTGTAAATATCGCTTTCGATAAAATCTTTTTTCAATTTATATTCAAATTTCACTCCCTCATTAATCTGTTTAAATCCCGTTTCTTCTAATGCTCTTTGCAGATCATAAGTATATTTTGAATTATCAATACAATGATAGTATAGTGTTTCGCAAACTTTTAAAGGATTGTCTGGAATTTCATCGAATTTTCTTTTGTATTGCTCATTTTCAGCTCCGATAATTTCTTGATTTAGCTTGAAAGGAAAATATCTTGCCCCTCTACCAATTAATTGTGTTTCTTGAGTTGTAACAGGAGAAACTGTTGGAATTATTGGAGAAGAAGGACGGAGAAATTCAGATATTGAAAGAGAAAAAGCAGATGATGAAAGACGAAAATCAGCAATGGAAAGAATTAGCGGACAAGTTGAAATACGAAAATCGGTTATTGCAGAGACAGAACGAGGAATTGTTGAACTGCAGAACCGACTAGAGAAAGCAAGGGATGTAGATGAACGATTTAAGAAGCTCAAAGCAAGACGAGCGGATGGAGGAAATGCAGGAAATGTTGGAGAGCATGGAGAAGGAACTGACACAGAAAGATTCCATCATCCAGCAGAAGGACAGCGAAATACGAACACTGCAGGGGCAACTGAACGAATCGCTGAACTTATGCGAGAAGCTGAACAGCGAGAACAAAGCCGAGAACGTACAAGCCTTAAAGAACGAATTGAAGCAAACAAGAGAATTGTTGCAGCGCGAGAAAGAGAAAAAGAAAAGGGCAGGCAGTACAATAGAGGAATATCAAGATAAACTGCGACATGCTGAACGGGAAAAAGAATATGCGCTCACGCATCAGAAGAAGGTGGAGATACCGGTTGGAAAGCCAGTACTCTACGAAAGGTACCGAAACTGTGACCGCAAGGCATATCAGCAGGCGAAAGAGCGGTATGAGCATCAAAGGAATGGACTGGAAAAGAAGTATAGGGCAATGGTATATATTCTTAGTATTTATGATTTTGTTGCTTGTCATATTTTTTTCCACATTGAATATACTATAAAAGGCAACCATTATAAACACAATTATGTGTATGACAATTGTAAAAGTTGGTCATTATCTTTTATAATTAAATGACCTGTTGGTGCAACTCCAACATAATGGTTGCTATTTTTTCACAATACGATTCTTGGCTTGTAATATTTGCAACTTTTTCATATCGTCTTGTCCAAAAAACTTGTCTGCTACATGCTGGGCTTTTCCATTTAACACAATCTCATGATTTAAGAAATATTTTCTTACGACCATAGCCACCATGTTTTTTAGCATATCAGAATCTACAGAGTCATACAGATTTTCGGCTTTCGTTGAGAAATTATAAAAATTTCCATTGTTTTCTTCCATCATTATATTTTGTAATATATAATTTAAGTTATCATCATATGAAAATTATTTGTACGAAATCAAATCTTGTAAAAGGAGTCAGCATTGTTTCAAAAGCTGTTCCATCTAAGACAACCATGCCAATCCTTGAATGTATTCTTATTGATGCTACTACAGATGTTGTAAAGCTGACAGCAAACGATATGGAACTTGGCATTGAGACATCTATTGATGGCGACATTGTTGAACGTGGTATTATTGCCCTGAACGCAAAAATCTTTTCTGAAATCGTAAGAAAACTTCCGGACAGTGAAGTTACGATCGAGACAGAATCCGATAACCAGGCTCTGATTACCTGTGAAAAAGCAAAATTCAGCATTGCAGCTCAGTCAGGAGATGACTTCTCCTATTTACCTGCAATCGAAAGTAATGATTTTATCACGGTGTCTGAATTTACATTGAAAGAAGCAATCCGTCAGACCATTTTCTCTATCGCTGATAATGATACGAACAAAATGATGACCGGAGAATTGTTCGAGATCACAGAGAATGTTCTGAAAGTAGTATCTCTTGATGGTCACAGAATCTCAATCAGAAAGATTGATCTGAAAGATTCTTATGAACCAAGAAAAGTCATTGTTCCAGGAAAAACTCTGCAGGAGATCAGTAAAATCATTGGAGGAGAAGCTGAAGCAGAGGTCCAGATTTCATTTACAAAGAACCATATTGTATTTGAATTTGACAGAACAGTTGTTGTATCAAGACTGATTGAGGGAGAATATTTCAGAATTGATCAGATGCTTTCCAGTGACTACGAGACAAAAGTCCGGGTAAATAAAAGAGAATTACTGGATTGTATCGACCGTGCGACACTTCTGATCAAAGAAGGAGACAAGAAGCCGATCATCATTGATATCAAGGATGATGCAATGCAGATGATGATCAAATCACAGATCGGTTCCATGGATGAGGTAATTCTCTGTACAAAAGACGGAAAAGATCTGATGATCGGATTTAACCCGAAATTCCTGATCGATGCACTGAGAGTCATTGATGATGAAGAAGTAGATCTTTATTTCATGAATGCAAAAGCTCCATGCTTTATCAAGGATGAGGAACAAAGTTATATTTATCTGATTTTGCCGGTTAATTTTAATGCGGCAGTTTAGGAGAGAAAAATGGAACAATTTAAACTTCGTGAAAGTGATGAATTTATCAAACTTGGACAGGTACTGAAAGCTGCCGGACTGGTAGAAAATGGTGTGGAAGCAAAAGAGGTCATACAAAACGGACTGGTAGCTGTCAATGGTGAGATTGATACAAGACGTGGCAGAAAGCTGTATCCGGGCGATACAGCAACTTTTGATGGAAATGAAATAAAAATTGAAAAATAGTTGGAAAACGTGTAAAATAGCATATGAGAGTCTGTCTCAGGGATGCTATTTAGCGGTAGTGGGACAGATATGGTTATCAGATCTTTAAGATTAAAAAATTATAGAAATTATGATCTGCTGGATATGTCCTTTGATCCTAAGACGAATATCCTGTATGGCGATAATGCACAGGGAAAGACGAATATTTTAGAGGCTTTGTATTTGTCGGGAACGACAAAATCCCACAGGGGAACAAAAGACCGGGATATGATCCAGTTCGGGCATGATGAAGCACATCTTGAGATGGTCGTTGAAAAAAAGGGGCTTACTTTTCAGATCGATATGCATTTGAAAAAGAACAGTCCAAAAGGAATTGCAATCGACCGTATTCCGATCCGCAAGGCAAGTGAATTATTCGGAATCGTACATTTTGTATTTTTTTCGCCGGAAGATCTGAACATCATCAAAGAGGGACCGGCGGGAAGACGAAGATTTATCGATCTTGAGCTTTCGCAGCTTGATAAGATTTATTTGAGTAATCTGACGAATTATAACCGGATCATCAACCAACGCAATGCGTTGCTGAAAGATATTTATAATCATCAGAATCTTGCGGAGACACTGGATATATGGGATATGCAGCTTGCGGAATATGGTACAAGAGTACTGGAAAGACGCCAGCAGTTTATTGAACAGGTAAACGGGATTATTTCAGATATTCATTATCGCCTGACCGGTGGAAAGGAACGAATCTGTCTGTCATATGAATCGGGAACAGGCGGACGTTCACTGGAAGAAGCTTTGAAGAGGAACCGCGACAGAGATCTTCGGATGAAGAGTACTTCTGTCGGACCGCACAGAGATGATATCTGTTTCCTGAGTGGAGAGCTGGATATCCGGAAGTTCGGATCGCAGGGACAGCAGAGAACAACTGCGTTATCGTTAAAACTGGCAGAAATCGAGCTGGTAAAGCAGATGATAAAAGATACGCCTGTACTTTTATTGGATGATGTGTTGTCTGAACTGGATAAAAGCAGGCAAAACTATTTATTGGACAGTATTCATGATATTCAGACTGTAGTAACGTGTACGGGACTGGATGAATTTGTGAATCATAGATTTTCAATCAATAAAGTGTTCCATATCCAGGATGGAACGGTAGCAAAAGAAAACTAGGAGGTTGGAGAATGGGTGCATCAGGTACAGAATTTGACGCTGAATATGGAGCGGATCAGATTCAGATATTGGAAGGCTTGGAAGCCGTAAGGAAAAGACCCGGAATGTATATAGGCAGCACCTCTGTCAGAGGACTCCATCATCTTGTCTATGAGATCGTGGACAATGCGGTGGATGAGGCTTTGGCAGGATATTGCGATAAGATTGTTGTGGATATCAACAAGGATAATTCGATCACAGTTACAGATAATGGACGTGGTATTCCTGTAGGTATCAACCATAAGGCGGGTCTTCCAGCGGTGGAAGTTGTATTTACCATCCTTCATGCCGGCGGTAAATTCGGCGGTGGAGGCTATAAGGTATCCGGTGGTCTTCATGGAGTTGGTGCATCTGTTGTAAATGCCCTCTCAGAATGGCTGGAAGTAGAAATCTGCCATGAAGGAAAAATTTATAAGCAGCGTTATGAACGGGGAAAGGTATGTTATAAGCTGCGGATCGAGGGAGACTGTGATCCAGAGCTGACAGGGACAAAAGTAACATTCCTTCCGGATAAAGAGATTTTTGAGGAGACGGTTTTTGATTATAATACGTTAAAACAACGTTTCCGTGAAATGGCATTTCTGACCAAGGGACTGAAGATCCAGTTGCGGGATCTTCGGGAAGAGGAAGTCCATGAGCATACATTCCACTATGAAGGTGGGATTAAAGAGTTTGTTACTTACCTGAATAAAAGCAAGACTCCTCTTTATGACCAGATTATTTACTGCGAGGGAATGAAAGATAACGTTTATGTTGAGGTTGCAATGCAGCATAACGATTCTTACAATGAGACGACATATGGTTTTGTAAATAATATTACAACACCGGAAGGCGGAACGCATATTGCAGGATTCAGAAGCGCATTAACGAAGACATTTAATGATTATGCAAAGAAAAATAAACTGCTCAAAGAAAGCGAACAGCTTTCGGGCGATGATATCCGTGAAGGATTGACGGCAATCATCAGTGTCAAGATCGAAGATCCACAGTTTGAAGGACAGACCAAGCAGAAACTCGGTAACAGTGAAGCAAGGGGAGCGGTTGATAATATCGTGCGTACCCAGCTTGAGATCTTTTTAGAGCAGAATCCGAGTGTCGCAAAGCTGACGATTGATAAATCCATGATGGCACAGCGTGCAAGGGAAGCGGCAAGAAAGGCAAGAGACCTTACGAGAAGAAAATCTGCCCTGGAGGGAATGTCTCTTCCGGGAAAACTGGCAGACTGCTCAGATAAAGATCCTTCCAAATGTGAGATTTATATCGTCGAGGGAGATTCTGCCGGCGGTTCAGCGAAGACGGCCAGAGACCGTGCAACGCAGGCAATTCTTCCGCTGAGAGGAAAAATTCTGAACGTGGAAAAAGCACGTCTGGATAAAATTTACGGAAATGCGGAGATCAAGGCAATGATCACTGCATTCGGAACAGGTATCCATGATGATTTTGATATTTCAAAACTGAGATATCATAAGATCATTATCATGACAGATGCCGATGTAGACGGTGCCCATATCAGTACATTATTATTGACATTTATGTATCGGTTTATGCCTGATCTTATCAAAGAAGGATATGTATATCTTGCACAGCCTCCGCTGTATAAGCTGGAGAAAAATAAAAAAGTATGGTATGCATACAGTGATGAAGAACTAAATCAGATCCTGACAGAAGTTGGAAGAGATAATAATAATAAAATTCAGCGATACAAAGGTCTTGGTGAGATGGATGCCGAGCAGCTTTGGGATACGACCATGGATCCTGAACATAGAATCCTTCTCAGAGTTACGATGGATGATGAAACTTCCTCCGAACTCGACCTTACTTTCACCACACTGATGGGAGATAAAGTAGAACCACGAAGAGAATTTATCGAAGAAAACGCAAAATACGTACAAAATTTGGATATATAGTATTTAACAGCGACGAGCCACACAGTTTGTTCAGGAGCAATGGCGAGTTTACTCGGCAAGTGCTTTTGAACGAACTGTGTGGGTTGGCATTGGAAATGCCAACCCAGCGAAAAAATCGTAGATTTTCGAGATGGCGAGGAGCGTGAGTTCCGCAGGCTGTTATATTGAAAAATTCTCACCAATATCGACAGAATTAAGGAGATAAGAGATGGAAGACAATATTTTTGATAAAGTCCATGAAGTCGATCTGAAAAAGACGATGGAAACTTCCTACATCGATTATGCCATGAGTGTAATCGCATCCCGTGCCCTTCCTGATGTAAGAGACGGATTGAAGCCGGTACAGCGAAGAATCCTGTATTCAATGATCGAATTAAATAATGGCCCGGATAAGCCACACCGTAAATGTGCCCGTATCGTCGGTGATACAATGGGTAAATATCATCCTCACGGAGACAGCTCAATTTACGGAGCTTTGGTTAATCTGGCACAGGAATGGTCTACTCGTTACCCACTGGTAGATGGACATGGAAACTTCGGTTCCGTAGACGGAGATGGAGCAGCGGCCATGCGATATACAGAGGCACGTCTGAGTAAAATTTCCATGGAAATGACTGCTGACATCAATAAAGACACAGTAGATTTCACACCAAACTTTGATGAGACGGAGAAAGAACCTTCAGTTCTTCCATCAAGATTCCCGAATCTTCTTGTAAATGGTACATCAGGAATTGCCGTAGGAATGGCAACCAATATTCCGCCACACAATCTGAGAGAAGTGATCGCAGCAGTAGTAAAGATCATTGACGATCAGATCGAAGATAAAGAAGAGACAACGATCGAAGAAATTTTGCAGATCATTAAAGGACCTGACTTCCCGACGGGTGCAGAAATCCTTGGTACAAGAGGTATTGAAGAAGCATACAGAACAGGTCGTGGAAAGATTCGTGTGCGTGCAATTACCAATATTGAGCCGATGCAGAATGGAAAAAACCGGATTATTGTAACGGAACTTCCATTTATGGTAAATAAAGCAAGACTGATTGAGAAGATTGCAGAGCTTGTAAGAGATAAGAAAATCGATGGAATCACAGATCTGAGCGACCAGTCGAGCCGTGAAGGTATGCGGATCTGCATCGAACTGCGTCGTGATGTGAATCCGAATGTGATTCTGAATCAGCTTTATAAGCATACACAGTTGCAGGATACATTTGGCGTTATTATGCTGGCACTGGTTGGCAATCAGCCAAAAGTAATGAATCTCCTGGAGATGCTGAATTATTACCTGAAGCATCAGGAAGATGTAGTTACGAGAAGAACAAAATATGATCTGAATAAAGCTCAGGAAAGAGCCCACATTTTAGAGGGATTACTAATTGCACTGGATAATATTGACGAAGTGATCAAGATTATCCGTGGTTCTCAGAATGTTCAGATCGCAAAGCAGGAATTGATTAAAAGGTTTGGTCTGTCAGAAGTTCAGGCTCAGGCAATCGTAGATATGCGTCTGCGTGCATTGACCGGTTTGGAAAGAGAAAAGATTGAAGCAGAATATGCTGAACTGATGAAGAAGATTGAAGAATTTAAGGCGATTCTTGCAGACAAAAAGCTTCTGTTAGGTGTAATTAAAAAAGAAATTCTTGTGATTTCTGAAAAATACGGAGATGACAGAAGAACCCGTATCGGATATGACGAGTTTGATATTTCCATGGAAGATCTGATTCCACGGGAAAATGTTGTGATTACCATGACAAAACTTGGTTACATCAAGAGAATGACGATGGATACGTTCAAGAGTCAGAACCGTGGCGGAAAGGGAATCAAGGGAATGCAGACGCTGGAAGATGATTATATCCGTGAGTTGTTCGTGACAACGAGCCACCATTATATCATGTTCTTTACAAATACAGGGCGTGTTTACAGAATGAAAGCATACGAGATTCCTGAGGCAGGAAGAACTGCAAGAGGAACTGCGATCATTAATCTGCTTCAGTTGATGCCGGAAGAAAAAATTACAGCGATCATTCCGATTCGCGAATATGAAGAAGGAAAATATCTGTTCATGGCAACAGAAAAGGGACTTGTCAAGAAGACACCGATTCAGGATTACGCAAATGTAAGAAAGACCGGCCTGGCAGCGATTGCACTCAGAGAAGATGATCGTCTGATCGAAGTAAAAGTAACGGACAATACAGAGGATATTCTGCTTGTTACGAGAGATGGTATGTGTATTCGTTTCAATGAGACGGATGTACGTTCTACAGGACGTGTATCCATGGGAGTACGCGGAATGAATCTGACGGACAACGATGTAGTGATCGGAATGCAGACTGCAAGTCAGGGAACGGATCTGCTCATCGTATCTGAAAAAGGTATGGGCAAACGTACCAATATGGATGAATTTACACGACAGAACCGTGGCGGTAAAGGTGTGAAATGTTATAAGATCACTGAGAAGACCGGAAATGTAGTCGGTATGAAAGCAGTGGATGAAGACAGCGAGATCATGATTATCAATACGGAGGGAATCATCATCCGTATGAAGTGTTCTGATATTTCTGTATACGGAAGAATTACTTCAGGTGTGAAGTTGATTAATCTGAAAGAAAAAGATAAAGTTGCAAGTGTTGCAAAAGTAAGAAAAGCTTCTGCAGAAATTGACGGAGAGCAGGTAGAAATCTCTGATGGAGAAGAACCTGAAAGTGAAGCGTCAGACAATTCAGAGGAATCATAGATTCGGGAAGAAGAAGTAATTCTACTTTAGAAATAGAGGAAGAAAAGCTGATCGCACGACAGAAAAAAACTGCCGTGCGATTTTCCTTTTAAAAAGAAAAAGATTGGTGTATGATAACATCAAAGACAAATAAAAAGATCAGAGTCGGGATAAGAGCGGCAGTGCAGAAAAGTAATTTAGACAGAGGGGGCGAAAATATGAAGAAGAAAGAGCAGAAAAAAGTTCTGATCCAAAAAGGAATGACAGTAGGAATGATATTTCTTCTTTTACTGGTGGCAGAAGGATGTCAGAAAAAAGATACCTCAGTGACAGATCCGTTGGATTCCAATATAAAGCAGGAAGAAACACAGAAAAATACAGATCAGAAAAATGAAGATTCTGATACTGAAAAATCAGATCAGAATAAAAAGGATGAGTCTTCATCTGCAGAGGATAATGTAGATAATGAAGAGAAGGTTGACGATCAGAATCTGGAGAAGGTTGCATTTTTAACTTATGAGGAAATACTGTCAGATGAAACTTCTATTTATGATGAGGATCAGTTAAAAAAAGCAAAAGAAGTATTGGAAAATGGAACTTATGAAAATGCCTCAAATACCGTTATAAAGGATGGTTCTTTTATTTGGGTGATGATTCCGCAGGATTCAGGTATGCAGAAGACCTATTATCTTGTGTGCAGATCAGAAGATGCAGGAAAATCATGGGAATATATGCAGGAAGAGTATGCGGTGACAGCCGGGATTGACGATATCTGTTCCAAAGATGGATTTATTTTTTTGACATCGGGTTCGGGAATGAACTGGTCGAAACTTGAAATTTTTGCTGAAAACGGAAATAAAAAATATACAGGTTATGACCGTGAAGAAATTCTTCCTGAAAAGTATCAGTTGCTGGCGGAGAGAGCGTGTGCAAAAATTAAAAAAGTTGATACTAAAAAGAAGCAGATAGAACTGGAATGGTATGGAGTTGAAAATCAGAAAGAAGCATTTTTAACAGAGAAGTTATCCTTTAGTGGTAAAAATATAGAATTTGATTCAAAAGTAGAGGATTACCGTGCGTACCGTGAACAGGAAGAAAAGACAGGATATACTTTTGCAAAGGCAGATTCTGAAGTACTGAAAGAAGAGGATCTCAGAAAAATTTACGACCAGGAGAAATTGATCGGTGAGGTTTCTCCTGCGTATTCAATCCGAATTGCGATTAATGAAATTTATGCCAGAAAAGGATATGATTTTACAGGTACGGCTTATGAAAATTATTTCAGTCAGAAGAGCTGGTATGCTCCGGTAAAGGGAAAGATCGTGCAGGAGTCGGAAATTAATCAGTACGAAAAAGAAAATATCGATTTACTCGTAAAACTGGAAAAAAATTATAAATAAATGGTAAAAAAATGGTTGGAAAAGAGACTGACCGTTGAGAAAAAAATAAACGGCATCCGCAGTAAAATGTGGATGTCGTTTTTTCACTTATCCAAGCTGATTAAAAGTAAGAAAAAAGTTTATAGTGTGGATAAACCGGGCAGAGGTTGAAGATAACTGTTCTGAAAAAATCAAAGGATGTGGAAAACGTATGAAAAAATTGTGGAAAATAAAAAAGTGGAGTTCTGCAGTATTTCAAAGCATAGGAAAAAGTTCCAGGGAATAAAATAGAGCAAGGAGTAGTCATGGAATATGAGGAACGGGAAAATGAAAAAGAAGATTACAGGACTGATCCTGCATTTTTTCGCAAGGGCAGTGGTTGGAATGATGTTGATATTTATAATAAATCAGTGGGTGCTTCCGGCTGATTCTTCAATTAATGTGGGATTAAATCCTGTCTCCTTTTTGACATCCGGAACCCTTGGTATTCCTGGGGTCTGCCTGCTTTACGGAATTACTTTCTATCAGATTTTGTGAGATTTTAACAAAAAGTAATTTTTTGAAATCAGGGACTGGACAAACGAAAAAAGGCTGTATATAATGCGTCTTACACGACAGGCAATCACCTGTTGTCGCACCGGTTGAAGGGGAAAGACCGGTGTCTCTAAGTGCCGGAAGTGGACATCCGGCAGCTTTTATCTTTATTCGATGCTGCAGGTTCGCAGCAGTAATTCAAGTTATGATATGTGAAAAAGCAGAGGAAAGGAGTGGTCAGGCTCAATTTGTAATCTGCGATGTTCAGAGAGAATATGCAGAAAATCTGATGAACATTATTTCGGAAAAATTAAAAGAGGAGTATCAGTTTCACCTCTTTTGGAATCTTCAGCAACTGAAAGAGTTTTCAGAGAAGATGCCGATCAGCAGACTTCTTATAGCGGAGGAATATCCGGTAGAAAAGAGAAAAGAGATTTTAGCAGAAAATCGTTATCTTCTGACGGAAAAAAGGAGTCAGGAAAAAGAGCGGGAAGGAGAGGATGACTGGTTTCAGGAAGAAGTTCCGGTTTACAGATATCAGAGTGCAGAGATCATTTTGCAGAAAGTAACCGGCAGGATGGAACTGAAAGAAAAAGTGGTAGCGGATACATCGGTACGCGGGCTGATCGGAGTTTATTCGCCGATCCATCGGATCGGGAAGACCAAATTTGCTATTCGTACTGCGAGGCAGTTGGGAAGAAGTGTCCCGGTATTATACCTGAATCTGGAAGGGAACTCAGGAGATAATTACTATTTTCAGAACAGGGAAGGAAATGACCTTGGAGACCTTTTGTATTATATGCGGCAGGACAATATGAATCTTGGCTTGAAGCTTGTCGGTATGATCAGGCAAAAAGGCGGAGTGGATTATATCCCGGCGATCAGAAATGAACAGGACTTCAGGAATGTGGATCGTGAAGAATGGCTGCGTCTGTTTGAGGCAATTCTGGAAAAAAGTATTTATGAGATCCTTCTTCTGGATCTTGGGGACAGTATCAACGGACTTTATCAGATACTGGAAAATTGCGGAAGAATTTATACACCGTATATTGACGAGGAAATCGCAAAGGCAAAGCTGGATCAATATGAAAAGAGTCTGCGGATTTCCGGTCATGGAGAAATTCTTTCCCGGACAGTGAAAAAGAGGATTGGACGAACCAAAATGCAGGAACGGTATCTTCCAGGAAAAAGAGGGGAGGCTCAGAAAGATGAATGAAAGAAGGGCTGAACTGATTTATGGACAGGTGTTGCAGCGGATGGATATGACCAGAGAGACCGGAGATGAGGAACTTCAGGAACTGATCCGTATGACACTGGAAGAAGCTTCAGAAAAAGAATATCTGCCGTTGAATGAAAAGATTGAATTGAGCAGGGAACTATTTCATGCATTCAGAAAGCTGGATATCCTTCAGGAATTACTGGAAGATCCGAAAATTACAGAAATTATGGTGAATGGAACGGATCATATTTTTTATGAAAAAGGCGGGCGGTTGTTTCGGTCAGAACGAAAATTCATGTCAGAAGAAAGGCTGGTTGATGTGATCCAGCAGATTGTAGGTGAGGCAAACCGGTATGTTAGTGAGGCTTCACCTATCGTGGATGCAAGACTGAAAGATGGATCCCGTGTCAATGTAGTCATGAAACCGGTGGCGGTAAACGGACCGATCCTTACGATACGAACATTCCCGGAAGAACCATTGACGATGAAGAAGCTGATCGACTGTGGAAGTATGACAGAAGAAGCGGCACAGTTCATCAGAAAATTGGTTATTGCAAAATATAATATTTTCGTGAGTGGAGGAACGGGTGCAGGAAAAACTACATTTTTGAACGCAATGTCGGATTTTATACCGAAAGATGAGCGAATCATAACGATTGAAGATAATGCGGAAATGCAGATCAGAGGAGTGGAGAATCTTGTGAAACTGGAAGCGAGGGGAGCAAATCCGGAAGGAGAAGGAGCTGTGACGATCAGAGATCTGATCCGCTCGGCCCTGAGAATGAGACCGGACAGGATCATTGTAGGAGAAGTCCGTGGAGATGAAACGGTTGATATGATTTCATCTGCCATGCTGAACGGACATAGTGGGTCAATGTCCACAGGACATGCAAATAATCCTACTGATATGCTTCACAGACTGGAGACGATGATGTTGATGGGGATTGATCTTCCTTTAGCGGCAGTTCAGAGACAGATTGCTTCGGCACTGGATATTATTATCCATCTCGGAAGGTTAAGAGATAAAAGCAGAAAAGTACTACAGATTACAGAAATTGAAAAATATGAGTCTGGCAAGATTCATACAAGGACTTTATATGAGTTCAGGGAGGAGGGAATGGAGCATGGAAAAATTAAAGGAAGACTTATGAAAGTGGCTGAGCTGTCGAATCAGGAAAAGCTCATGGCTGCAGGATATAAAGAAGCATGAATATCTGATTGGTCTTGCAAAGAGTACGGTTATTTTCGGACTGATCCTGTATTTATTTTATGAGTCATTTCTGCCCGGAATCATCCTTTTCCCGGTCTGGGGATTTTACATGAAAGAGTGGCTGGAAGAAATGACGGACAAAAAAGAAGAAGAATTTCGGGTTCAGTTTAAAGACAGTATTCAGATTATGGCGGGAGCTTTAAAAGCCGGATATTCAGCAGAAAATGCGATCAGAGAAACCTGCCATGACTTAAAGCCAATGTACAAAAGTGAGTCAAGGATCATCAAAGAATATGAGATTATGATACGAAAATTAAAAATCCATATACCGGTAGGACAAGTACTGAGTGAATTTGCTGAAAATGTAGAGCAGGAAGATGTAGATAACTTTGTGACGGTTTTTACTACTGCCCAAAAAAGTGGTGGGGACAGTATTGTGATTATCAAAGATGCGGTAAAAGTCATCAGTGAAAAGATGGAGACCGAGAAAGAGATTCAGACAATGATCGCATCAAAAAAACTGGAGTTTGAAATTATGAGCATGATTCCCTTTGGAATGATCGGGTATATGAAGCTGACCTTTGGTGATTTTCTGAAGGTACTGTATGGGAATCCTGCAGGGATCATTGTGATGAGTATCTGCCTTGCTTTATATTTTACAGCGTATATATGGGGAAAGAAGATGATCAAAATTGAAGTTTGAAAAGAAGACAGTTTACAGAGCAGGCAGTATTTTCATTGTCTCTGTTGTCATTAGTATTGCTGTATTTCTGAGTGACCGGGGAGCAGGATTAGAAAGAAATCAAAATGGACAGGTGGTACTTTTGCGTGAAGAACACGGAAAGGGAAATAAGACAGAAGAATTGGAGGCGAAAATAGGAAATGACTGTGAAAAGATACAGATCGATCTATCAGAACAGGAATATAGTGAGACTGAGATTGCAGATGTATTTCGGGATGCGGAACAGAAACTTGGACAGATGATTCTTGGGGAAAATACAAGTCTTGATGAAGTGAGATCAGATCTGAATCTGTTCAGTTCCATTCCTGACACGGGAATTTCGATTGAATGGGATTCTGATCGTCATCAAGTAATAGACAGTCAGGGAACTATCTTTCAGGATGATCTGACAGAGGACGGAACATTAGTGAAGCTGACTGCAAAGTTAAAGTATAAAGAACAGAGCGAAAAATATGAATTTTATGTTCGGATATTTCCGGCAAGGGAAAGCAAAAAAGAAAAAATAGTGCGGGAACTTAAAGAGGCTGTTCAGAAAGAGGAAGAAGATACCAGGACAGAAAAATATTTAATCTTACCGGATGAAATCAATGGAACAAAAATCACCTGGAGTCATGAGAAAAATTCAGGAACTGTCGGAATCCTTATAGCCGGGGGCGGGGCAGCAGTGATGGTCTTTGTATCAGAGAATCAGAAAAAGAAAGAAAAAAAGAAAAGAGAAAGTGAAGAGATGAGAAGGGACTATCCACAGATCATAAACCGGTTCAGCCTGTATATCGGAGCGGGGATGTCCGTAAGAAATGCATGGCAGCGTATCACAGAAGATTATAGAAAAAATAAGGAGCGTACAGGGAGAAGAAAAGCTTATGAAGAGATGATTTATACAGAAAATCAGATGAAAAATAAAGCGGCAGAGTCGGAGTGTTATGAAGAGTATGGAATCCGGTGTGGATTGTCTGTGTATCGTAGATTTGGTACACTGCTGTCCCAAAATCTGCGTAAAGGATCAAAGGGATTAAGCGAGTTATTGAAAAGAGAAACCGGGGAAATGTTTGAAGAAAGAAAAAAGCAGGCAAGAAAGCTTGGAGAAGAGGCGGGAACAAAGCTGATGATTCCATTATTTATGATGCTGGCAGTTGTATTTATTATTGTGATAGTTCCGGCATTTTTTACAATCCAGATTTAAGGTCAGTAAAAAGCAGTGATATAAGAATAGATAGGCAGCAATATAAGAATGAACAGGCAGTGATACAGGAATGGATAGGTGGTGATACTAAAATGGATCATTCGTGCAATAGCAGGAGCAGAAGAGAAAACTATGTAAAATGCAGATGAACGGAGGAAAATGCAGATGAGAAATGTTGTTGGTGAAATGAAGCAGAGAATGCACCCGAAAATAGAACGGTTTACTACAGGTTGTAAAGCATTGGGTGAATCTAAAAAAAGACAACTGGTGGGAATGCTTGCAGGGAAGGAGTATGTATCAGGAATTACGGTAATAGAACTGGTATTGATTCTGGTGAGAATATTAACCACCTATTATGGGGTGAGTATAAAGTGTATAACGTAAGAATATGTGTATAAATCAAACTCAATATACAGTGAAAGGTGGAAAATGTGTATGAGGTCAAAGGAAAAAATAGCAGAAGAGATTGTGTTGATTAGATATTATAATGTACTGTTTTATTTATTTTTTAAGACAGGGATGGATGATTTTAAGAGACAATGCTTGATAAAGAAGATTGATGACGGGGAGTCCATGAGGA
>OOCP01002405.1_pt1 | contig 15948 bp, 14 predicted proteins | sample 1671511 | NCBI WGS metagenome assembly OOCP01 (sample SAMN06348164, study PRJEB24527) | human gut metagenome | biome: human gut; feature: ankylosing spondylitis patient; material: feces | host: Homo sapiens | place: China | collected 2015-10 | reverse complement strand
ATCGTATTCAATTTTCCTGTGCCTGTTGATGGTGAGGAAGTGAAAGAACTTCCCTTGGAAACTGAAACAACTGTTGAGGTGGTATGTCAGTTGGTTCTGAGAAACCGGTAGCACATATCAACATTGATGCGGATGTTGAGGAACTGGTGCAGGATAAAAGAGGGGTGGCAACCTAGCATATTTGCAGGATGCAGTTTGCGGATGTTGCTTTTGCATTAAAAACGCAAACTGCCAGAAAAAACGAAAATACGCAGTTCCCGGTTGAGAAAAGTGCTGCGGAGTGATACAATAATACTGTATCTGCCCCGTCCGGGGCGTCGGTTCACAGAACGGGATAGATTGCAATGGATAGCTATTTTTTTATTTTAACGACCATTGATCTTTTTGTGCTTGGCTTTATGAGCCTTCTTACAAAGCTGAGCGAATCTTTGAACAAAAAGCAGAAGCGCGGGTTCCTTCTGGCTTTTGCGCTCATTGCGTGCATCTCGGTGCTGGAAGTCATCACCATCGTGGTGGACGGCGCACCGACGGGCTGCCGCTGGCTGAACATTTTGTCCAACTATCTGGGCTTTGGGCTGACACCGGCGGTGGCATTGTGTCTGGTATATGTGCTGGACAAAAAATCCATTATCCGGCGCGGGTTCAAGGCGGCGGTCTGCTGCGAGGGTGCGTATCTGCTTTTTCTGGCGGCAACACTGCCCTATGGGCTGGTATTCTCGGTGAGCAGGGAGAACCTCTACGCCCGGGGAGAATACTTCTATATTTATGTGGCGATGTACTATGCCGCCATGTTGTACCTTATGGTGGCTACGGTGCACACGGCAGCGGCTTTTCAGAACCGCAGCCGCACGCTGATCTGCCCGCTGACCCTGTTTCTGGGTGCGGAGACCGTGATCCAGATCGCGCTGCCATCGCTGCACGTCACATGGCTGTGCGTCACCCTGCTGTCGGTGTTGTATTATATCTATTGCAGCGAGATGTGGAACCAGCTGGACGCCCTGACCGGACTGTTGAACCAGAACAGCTACCTGAACCGCACCGCCGAGATGCGCCGCAGCGGCGGGGTGCTGGTGGTGTTCGATGTGGACAGCTTCAAACAGATCAACGACCGCTACGGCCATTTGCAGGGAGATGTCTGCCTTGCCGAGATCGCAGACTGCATCAAAAAAGCCTATGCCCGCTGCGGGTACTGTTACCGTATCGGCGGCGATGAGTTCTGCGTGCTGCTGAGGGATGCGGCAGATGAAGCCCGCTGCACAGCGGCGCTGCAATCTCTGCTGGCAGAGCGGCGCAAAGAGATCACCCTTTTGCCGACGGTCTCCCATGGCTCTGCTGTTTTTTCCGGGGAGGACGTGGTTACGGTGAAAGACCGCGCCGACCGTGCGCTCTACTGTGCCAAAAACGAGCTGAAAGCCCGCGCCGCAGCGGCAATGCCCGCAGGCGGCAGTGGGGAAAAGGATTGAACGGATCATTCGGCGGGAAAAAACGCCCGCACACTTTACAAATGGAGGAACACCGATGATCACCGATTGGAACAGCCCGCAGGGCGATTTTGACCCCACCGAAAAGCAGGGGGAGCTGCTGATGCTGCTGAGCGGCCAGCAGGTGACCGTGCACACCAGCGCGGAAGATGATTTTGACTATATGGAAAACGAGGATGTCGCTTTTGTGGTGAAGAACCCGCACAGCGAGGAGGATCTGCTCATCGAACTGTGCGGCGAGTTTTCCGTCTTTTTTGAAAAGTGGCATGGGGAGTACCCGGCCACCGAGGAGGGTTATGCGCAGATGACCCAGGACGTGCAGGCTGTTCTGGCAGGCAGCGCCGGGGCACTGAGCCTGTACACCGAGGACGGCTGGCAGGGCACGGCCCTCTGCACGGAAAAGCCCGGCCCGGATGCCGACGCAGCCGGTCTGCTGGAGCGCTGCTGGAGCGCCGAAAAGCCCCACAAGCCTCTGGAGAAGGGCAGCCGGGTGGAGCTGGTGTACTGGGACCCGGCACAGGACCGGACCCTGACCGTATAAACCGCCGGACGGCAGAAACAAAGAACGTCCCCGTACTCTTCGGAGCACGGGGACGTTCTGTATAACAGGGCGGGGACTTATAGCTGGTACAGGGCCACCATCAGCGGCATGGTGAAGATACACAGCAGGGTGGTCACCACATTGATGGCGCTGGCGTAGTCGGCATCCCTGCCGTAGATCTGCGCCATCTGGGTGATGGTGGAAGCCGAGGGGGTGCAGGTGGCCAGCAGGCTCACCAGCAGGATGGTCTGGCCGTCCGGCACCAGATGGGCCAGGCCGCTGAGCTTGAGCAGGGCCACAGCTGCCAGCGGGATGCCCACCAGCCGCAGGGCCGTGACCAGCCACAGCCGACGGTAGCCCAGGATCTTTTTGAAGTTCATGCCCGCCATCAGCATGCCCAGGATGATCATGGAGATGGGGCCGATGGCACTGCCCACCATGTCCAGCGAATCCTCGATGACGGCCGGCAGCTGGATGTGAAGCAGAAACAGGGCGGCACCCGCCAGAATGGCGATCATGTTGATGTTGGTGAGCACCTTTTTCAACTCAAAGCTCTTTTCGCCGCAGAGCATGCTCTTGGCGTGGCTCCACAGCAAAAACAGCTGTACCGACAGAAAGGCACTGGAGTAGATCACCCATTCCTTGCCCAGCACCGCCGTCACGATGGGAATGATCAGGTTGCCGGCGTTGGAGTAGATCATGGAGGCTTTTTCCACGGCGTCCAGATGCAGTGCGTGACCCAGCAGGTTCACCACCACGATGATGCCGACGTGCAGCAGAACCGCTGCCGCCAGCGCCAGCAGCAGCCCGTGCAGCACATCCGGGGTGTACTGTACCTGAAAGGCCGAGATGATCACACAAGGCGAGATCAGGTACAGCGAGATCAGCGAGAGGGTCTTGCTGTCCTCGGCGTGCAGCAGGCCCCAGTGCACCACCGCATAGCCCATAAACATCATCAGAAAAAGCGAGAAGATCTTTTCTGCAAGGATCAGACTGATCATACGAGTCACGTTCCGTTTCTGCTGCTGCAAATTTCGCCCGCCGGGGCCGTTCTGCAGACCACTATAATACGCAGGCTGCGAAAAAGCAAGAGAAAATGCGGTTTCCAAAATGATATATATAAACCACAAAATACTTCTTGTTGATAAAAACGCTGCGTCTGCCTGCTAGTTCATAAAATGTTCAAAATAAATTCATATTCAGTCCACCAAATTTCGGTATAAGTGTGGCAGCAAAGGCGCAAACGGCGCCGAACCCACGCAGGTCTGGGCAAAAAAGGCAGCGGGCAAAAAGGCTGCGGCACATTTTTGCACCAAGCAGGGCTGCACACCCACACCGGCACAGGAAAGGAATTGGATCATTATGAAAATTGGTTTTTGGGAACTTGTCGTGATCGTCATCGTGGCGTTCGTGTTCATCGGCCCGGATCAGCTGCCCGTCTACGCAAAGAAGATCGGCAAGATGCTGCGTGAGCTGAAGAAGTACACCGGCGCTGCATCCGAAGAGATCCAGAAGAACGTGGTGGAGCCGCTGAACGAGATCCAGGCTCCCCTCAAGGAGGCTGTCGCTCCGCTGACCGATATCAAGAAGGATATCGACAACAGCGTGAAAGACGTGACCAAGGGCTTTGCCGGCATCGGCAAGACCAGCAAGGAAGAAGTCGCCAAGAAGGCTGCGGAGGAAGAGGTCACCGACCTGACTGCCGAAGAGCCGGTGGAGGAGCTGCCGGAAGAGAATGCAGCCCCCGCCGCCGAGCCTGCCGACGAAAAGGCTGAGGCCCCGGCCGAAGAGAAGCCCGAGACTGCCCCTGTGCAGGAAGAAACCGCCCCCGCCCCCGCACCCGAAGCTCCGGCTGCGGAAGCAGCCCCGGAAGCTGCCGAGGCTGCCCCGGCAGAGGAAACCACCGTTTAAGTTTGGATACACCGCGCCCGCGGTTGTCATACATCAAGCAATAAGCCCGCCACGCGGCGCGGCAAAGTAAAAAGGAGATTTTTATTATGCGTATTGGTACCAACGAACTGCTGATCATCCTGGCTGTTGCACTGCTGATCTTTGGACCCAAGAACCTGCCGAAGCTGGGCAAGATGTTCGGCAAGACCATCAACGGCTTCAAGAAGGGCATGGAGGAGCCGGAGGAGTCCGACGATTCCGAGGAGAAGGCTGAGAAGAAGGCCGCTAAGAAGGACGAAGACGAGGAGTAATTGTGGCTACGAACGTTAAGCGCAAAAAGAAAGCCGAAGTCATGGAAGATGACGGCAGCATGACGCTGACCGGCCATCTGAAAGAACTGCGGAACCGGCTCATCATCTGCGCGGTGGTGTTTGTGGCAGGCGTGGTGGTCTCGCTGGCCTACGCCGACCGCCTGATCGATGTGCTGACGGCAATGGGCCGGGACTACTACCAGTTCGTGTCCATTGCCCCCCAGGAAAAGCTGATGCAGTATTTCCGGGTCTCCATCCTGGCTGGCGTGGTGGTCACGGTGCCGGTGGCATTCTACCACATCTACGCCTTTGCAAAGCCGGGCCTGAAAAAGAGCGAGAGCACCTTTTTCAAGCTGGTCATGCTGCTGGGCCTGATCCTGTTCTGCGTGGGCGTGCTGTTTGCTTACAAGCTCATGATGCCCTTTATGCTGCGGTTCCTCAGCACTGGCATCGAGGGTGCTGAGTACATCCAGACCACCACCAGTATCGAGAGCTACGTCAACCTGTGCCTGACCATGTTCATCATCTTTGGCTGTGTGTTTGAGATGCCCCTGATCACCATCATCCTGTCCAAGATGGGCATCATCAACCCCACGCTCCTCAAGCAGGTGCGCGGTGTGGCCATCGTGATCATCTTCTTCATCGCGGCTGTGGTCACCCCGCCGGACATCGTGTCCCAGTGCATGGTGGCAGGCCCCATGGTGCTGCTGTACTTCATCAGCATCTTCCTGAGCGGCATCTTCTACAAGCCGAAGTCGGACGATGATGAGGACGACGAAGAAGAGGACGACGAATAAGCGCCCTGACCCGGTTTTCTCAGAAAAACAACAAAAGGCTGCTGTGCCGCTTGGCATGGCAGTCTTTTTGCGTATGCGGCGCGGCGGCCTCGATTTTAAATCATCCCGGCTATACAAACCACCCGCCCTGTGCTAGAATGGAGCCAACAAACAAAAGGCGGTGAGCGGATGCATCCTCTTGCAGAATATCCCCGCCCGGCCATGCGCCGGGACAGCTGTGAGATCCTGAACGGCCCGTGGCAGTATGCCATCACCCAGACCGCAGAGCACCCTGCAGCATGGCAGGGCAGCATTCTGGTGCCCTATTCGCCGGAGGCCCCGGCCTCCGGGGTGGGGCGCACCCTGCAGCCGGGGCAGTGGCTGCACTACCACCGCCTGTTCGCCCCGCCGGCGGGGGAGGGCGGCCGGGTGCTGCTGCACTTCGGGGCCGTGGATTATGCCTGCGCCGTGCAGGTCAATGGGCATCTGGCAGGCGGCCACCGGGGCGGCTACTGGCCCTTCACACTGGACATTACCGACCTGCTCAACGGCACCGGCCGCAACAGCCTGTGGGTGGCCGTGCAGGACCCCACCGGCCACGGCACCCAGGCCCGAGGCAAACAGACGTTGAAACCCGGCGGGATGTTCTACCAGGCCCAGAGCGGCATCTGGCAGACCGTCTGGCTGGAGCGGGTGCCGGACAACTACATCCAGACCCTGACCGTCACCCCGGACTACGACGCCCGCACGGTGACGGTGCGGGTGCACACGGCAAAGCCCGGCGGTGCGGTCAACCTGTGGGCCATGGTGCGGGCCGGGGGCGTGACCATCGCCGAGGACTGGGGCAGCGACGAGGCCGACCAGGACGGCGAAGTGACCCTGAACATCCCGGAAGAGCATTTCTTCCCATGGAGCCCGGACACGCCCTTCCTTTACGACCTGACGGTGGGCACCACCCAGGGGGAGGAAGCCGGGTTCGACACGGTGCACAGTTACTTTGCCCTGCGCAAGTGGAGCTGTGCACCGGACGCCCACGGGGTGCTGCGCTTCTGCCTGAACGACAAGCCCATCCTGCTCAACGGCCTGCTGGATCAGGGCTACTGGCCGGAGGGCCTGTATACGCCGCCCTCGGACGCAGCCGTGGAGCGGGAGCTCAGCGAGGTGAAAGCGCTGGGCTTCAACCTGCTGCGCAAGCACGCCAAGATCGAGCCGCAGCGCTGGTATTACCACTGCGACCGTCTGGGCCTGATCGTCTGGCAGGACATCGTCAACGGCGGCAGCGCCTATAATTTGTGGTTCGTCACCTACCTGACCAATGTGCTGCAGCCGCTGCTGCGCCGCTTCCCGGACGGCAAAGCCTGCCGCCGCCTGCTGAGCCGGGCAAAACCGGCCAGCCGGGAGGAGTACGCCCACGAGCTGGCCGACACGGTACAGGCGCTGCGGTGCCACCCCTGCATTGCCTGCTGGGTGCCCTTCAACGAAGGGTGGGGGCAGTTCGATGCCGGAAAAGCCGTGCAGGCCCTCCGGGCGCTGGACGGCACCCGTCTGGTGGACGAGGCCAGCGGCTGGTTCGACCAGGGCGGGGGCGATGTGCACTCACTGCACAATTATTTCTATCCGCTGCGCATCCGCCCGCAGAAGCGCACGGTGGCCCTCAGCGAATACGGCGGCATTGCCTGGCCCATGCCCGGCCACGAGCCGCCCCACAAGACCTACGGCTACGGCACGGCCAAAGACCGGCAGGAGCTGACTGCCCGCTACAAGAAGCTGCAGCTGAAAACCGTGCTGCCCCAACTGGAAAAAGGCCTTTCGGCGCTGGTGTACACCCAGCTCACCGATGTGGAGGACGAGGTGAATGGGATGTTCACCTACGACCGTGCCGCCGTCAAGCCGGACGCCAACGCGGTGCGCTCGGTGAATGCGGCACTGGCCGCCGAGTTTGCAAGAGTGACAAATCCCGCGAAAAAATGAGCAAGATCCCCGGTGCAGGAAACAGAGAACTGCACCGGGGATTTTTTTACCGGACAAGATTTTGTTTTTTGTTTACAAATAGTTGCTTGACATGGAAATATCCATTTTGTAATCTGAAAGGGTATTCAATTTACATGAAATGTCGCTGGAAACGCGGGCCGGTGCACCGGCTGCGTCTGCCAGCCTCCGGGGAAAGGAGCAACACACCATGGACTACCTGCAGAACGTGATGGGATATTTTGACCAGCAGCAGCCGCTGTGTGCACAGCATGATAAGATCAGCAAGGATCTGTATCAGGAATATGGCGTCAAGGCCGGTCTGCGCGACGAGAACGGAAAGGGCGTGCTGGCGGGCCTGACCAACATTTCGGACATCCGCGCCTTTGAGTATGTGGACGGCGTCAAGCGCCCCGCCGACGGCCAGCTGCTCTACCGCGGCTACGACGTCAAAGATCTGATCAATGGCAGCCGGGGCAGCCGCTTTGCCTTTGAGGAAGCGGGCTACCTGCTGCTGTTCGGTGAGCTGCCCACCCCGGAAAAGCTGGAAGAATTCTGCCGGGTGCTGGGCGAGTGCCGTACCATGCCCACCAATTTTACCCGTGACGTGATCATGAAGGCCCCCAGCCACGATATCATGAACGCCATGGCCCGCAGTGTGCTGACCCTGGCCTCCTATGACCCCAAGGCCGGGGACCTGGACACCTCCAACGTGCTGCGCCAGAGCATCCAGCTGGCCAGCATCTTCCCCATGCTGGCGGTGTACGCCTACCACGCCTACAACCACTACGAAAAGGACGGCAGCATGTACATCCACCGGCCCGACCCGCAGCTGTCCACCGCCGAGAATTTCCTGCGGATGCTGCGGCCGGACATGCAGTACACCCCGCTGGAAGCCCGTGTGTTGGATGTGGCACTGCTGCTGCACGCCGAGCACGGCGGCGGCAACAACTCCACCTTTACCACCCGCGTGGTCACCTCCTCCGGCACCGATACCTACTCGGCCATGGCGGCGGCGCTGTGCTCCCTCAAGGGCCCGCGCCACGGCGGTGCCAACCTGATGGTGATGCAGATGATGCAGAACATCCGCGAGAATCTGCACGACCAGGAGGACGACGAGGAGCTGGAAGCCTACCTGAAAAAACTGCTGCACGGCGAAGCCTTTGACCGCAAGGGCCTGATCTACGGTATGGGCCACGCGGTCTACTCCCTCAGCGACCCCCGTGAGGTGGTGTTCAAGGGCTATGTGGAACAGCTGGCCCACGAGAAGGGCCGGGACAAGGACCTGGCCCTGTACGCCAAGATCGAGCGCATGGCCCCGCAGCTCATCGCCGAAGAACGGAAGATCTTCAAGGGCGTCAGCCCCAACGTGGATTTCTACAGCGGCTTTGTGTACGATATGCTGGGCATCCCCATGGAGCTGTACACCCCGCTGTTTGCCGTGGCCCGCATCATGGGCTGGAGTGCCCACCGCATCGAAGAGCTGCTCAGCGCCAACAAGATCATCCGTCCGGCCTACAAGAGCCTGGGCGGCACCCACGACTACATCCCGCGGGATGCACGATAACAGGAGGGCTGTGCCATGAAACAGGAAGCCATGCAGAAGCACCCGGAAGAATGGTTCTTCTTGCACAATTTTGACGTGGACCGGGTGTTCAGCACCATCCGGCGCACGGATTATCTGGTGCTGTTCTACATCAAGATGCGGCAGGAGAGCCACCCGGACGAGAAACTCTATCTGGCCGACCTTGCCGCCGAGATGGGCGTGAAGGTGACCGAGCTGTCCAAAGGCATCGAGAAGCTGCAGGACCAGGGCTATGTGCGCTGGCTCACCGACCGGGAAGCCGGCCGCACCTATGTGGAGCTGACCAGCAAGGCCGTGGAGCTGATGGCCGAGGAACGCGATTTCATGAAGCGCTGCTATGCCCGCCTGCGCACCGAGCTGGGGGACGAAGAGCTGCGCCGCACCGTGGACACCCTGCAGCACATGCGGGATATCCTGAAGGACGAGCGGGAGCGCGGCGCGTAAGCTCCGCCCCAAAATACAACGCCGAAAAAGGCCCCGCTTCCGGGTGTGGAAGCGGGGCCTTTGTGCGTTTGGGGGCAGATCAGCTGTTGCTGGAAGAGGACGGGTTCACGATCTTGCTGGCGGGCATCTTGTTCATGGCAGAGGTGCTGAGGTTATTCTCCAGCGTGCTGCCGTAGGCGGTGAGGGCATCTTCCAGCTCGTCGCCCTTCATGTCGCTCAGGATCTGGGTGCGCAGGGCGTCCAGCGTGGACACCTGCAGCGGGTCAATGCGCATCATCAGGATGATGGAAGCGGCATTGTACTGCACGGCAGCGGCCTCGCCGTACACAAGGCCGCGCACGGCGTCGGCGGCACCGTCCTGGGTAAAGGCACCGGTCAGGTCGCTTTCGGTCAGCAGTTCGGTCTGCACGCTGGCAGCATCCTCGGCGGGGGTGGAGTCCAGCACGGCGTAGATGTCCGGCAGGGCGGCAGAAGCGGCAGAATGCAGGGCGCTGACCTGCTCGGACACCGAGCCGTCCTGCGTTTCACTGCAGCTTGCGGCGGCCGCCTGTGCCAGCTGCAGCATCTGGGCCTTCTGGTCATCGGAGGCGAACACAAAGGTGCTGGTGTTGTACAGCGGGATGTTCACATAGGCCAGCTCGTACATCTGGCTGTCCAGATGCTCGGTCAGGTCGCTGTCGTCCACGGGGCTTTCGCCGTCCGGACCGTACACCAGCGTCAGCAGCAGGGTGTGCTTGAGCTGGATGCGCTCAAAGGCCTTGAGGGTCTCCAGGCCGATGCCGTTGGCGGTGTAGGTGCTGCCGTACTGGTCCATCAGCTGCTGGGCGTAGTTGTCGGCCACCTGGGTCTGTTCGGCGGTCAGATCCCCACCCAGATCGGCAAAGCGGGCGTCGATGGCGGCAAAGGTGCGCAGGGTCTCCAGCGTCTTGTCGGCCACATAGTCCTGGACCACGGCGGTCTCGCCGCTGTCGGCATCGGTGGTGATGGTCTCCTTCAGGAAGGCCTTCACGTCAGTGGTGTCCTGGTCCTTGCCAGCCAGCTGGGCAGCCTGCTGGTAGGCGCTGAACTGGGCCAGCAGATACAGGCCGGAGGACACTTCAAAGCCGCCGACCTTGCCCACGGTGTCCGGGGTGGACAGGCCGCAGCTTGCCAGACTGAAGATCATGACGAGTGCGCATACCAGCGCAAGCAGTTTCTTTTTCATGTGTAATGCTCCTGTTGTTGTGAAATTGTAGATGGCTCGCCCTCTCAGGCGCTGACGCGCCAGCTCTCCCAAAGGGAGAGCCTCTGGCGAAGAGATAACGTCTCCCGGTTTGCCAATGGCTCTCCCTTTGGGAGAGCTGGCATCGAGCGGATGCGAGAGGACTGAGAGGGCGAGGATGCTATCGGTTACTTGCTTTCCTGCGGTTTGTCCTTGCCATTCAGGATTTCTGCCATTGCCTTAAGGATGCTCTGCAGCAGTTCCAGCGGCTTTTCGTCGGGGTGCAGGGTGACCGAAAGGTAAGGCTTTGAGCCTGCCCCGGCGGTGACGCGGCCGTTGAAGGCCACCAGCAGGCCCCGGATCATGGGCACATCCAGGTGTTCCAGATTCAGCACGATGGTGTCCTTCTTCTGGGTCACCTCGTACACGCCCACGGCGGTGGCCTGCACCCGCACCAGCGAAACGTTCACCAGGTCGCTCACCGAGGGCGGCGGGTCACCGTAGCGGTCGATGAGCTCGTCCAGCACGTCGGCGGCGTCCTCCGGGGTCTGGATGGCGGCAATGCGCTTGTAGGCTTCGATGCGGCCCGGCCCGTCGGCGATGTATTTCTCCGGGATGTAGGCGTCCACCCGCAGGTCCACCAGGCATTCGCTCTTGTCGCGCTGCACCGGCTCGCCTTTGGCGCGGGCGATGGCCTGCCCCAGCATCTTGACGTAGAGGTCGTAGCCTACAGCCTCCATGTGGCCGTGCTGGCTGTGGCCCAGCAGGCTGCCGGCACCGCGGATCTGCAGGTCCCGCATGGCGATGCGGAAGCCGGAACCAAAGGCCGTGAACTCCCGGATGGCGGACAGCCGCTTCTGGGCAATGTCCGTCAGGGTCTTGTCCCGGCGGAAGGTGAAGTAGGCGTAGGCCTTGCGGCCGCTGCGGCCCACCCGACCCCGGATCTGGTACAGTTGCGCCAGACCCATGCGGTCGGCGTCCTCAATGATGAGGGTATTGCAGTTGCGCACGTCGATGCCGGTCTCGATCAGGGTGGTGCACACCAGAATGTCGATCTCGCCGTTGAGCAGGTGCTGCCACACCGGGTTCAGCTCCTCCTCGGTCATCTTGCCGTGGGCAATGCCCACCCGGGCACCGGGCACCATCTGGCTCACATGGGCGGCGCAGGATTCGATGTTGTCCACCCGGTTGTGCAGGTAATACACCTGCCCGCCCCGGGCCAGCTCCTTTTTCATGGCTTCTGCCAGGATCACGTCGTTGTACTCCAGCACAAAGGTCTCCACGGGCTGGCGCTCAATGGGCGGCTGCTCGATGGTGGAAAGGTCCCGGATGCCGCTCATGGCCATGTTCAGGGTCCGGGGAATGGGGGTGGCCGACAGGGTGAGCATGTCCACCCCGATGAAGTTCTCCTTGAGCTTTTCCTTGTGCTTGACGCCGAAGCGCTGTTCCTCGTCGATGATCACAAGGCCAAGATCGTGGAACCGCACATCCTTGGACAGCAGCCGGTGGGTGCCCACCACGATGTCCACGCTGCCGGACTGCAGGCCCCGCAGGGTCTCCTTCTGCTGCTTGGCGGTGCGGAAACGGGACATCATCTCCACCTTCACGGGGAAGGCCTCCATGCGGGAAAGGATGGTGTTGTAGTGCTGCCAGGCCAGCAGGGTGGTGGGGGCCAGAATGGCGCACTGCTTACCGCCCATCACGCACTTGAAGGCGGCCCGCAGGGCTACTTCGGTCTTGCCCACGCCCACGTCGCCGCAGAGCAGCCGGTCCATGGGGTAACCCTTTTCCATGTCCTGTTTGATCTCGGCGGTGGCGTTGAGCTGATCGTCCGTTTCGTCGTAGTCGAAACGGGTCTCAAAGTCCCGCTGCCAGTCGCCGTCGGGCGGGAAGGCGTAGCCGGTGGCCTGCCGACGGCGGGCATACAGCTCGATGAGCTCCTGGGCCATCTCCTCGGTGGCCTTTTTGACCTTGGCACGGGTGCGCTGCCACTCGGCACCGCCCAGTTTGGCCAACTTGACCTTTTCTTCGTCGCCGGGGGCGGTGTAGCGGCTCAGCAGGTCCAGCTGGGTGACGGGCACATACAGCACGTCCGAGCCGGAATACTGCACCTTGAGGTAATCCTTGATGGCACCCTGCACTTCCAGCCGCTGGATGCCCGCATACATGCCGATGCCGTGGCTCTGGTGCACCACATAGTCGCCGGGCTTGATATCGGAAAGGCTGGACAGGGCGTTCTTGTTCTTTTTGCGCTTTTTGGTTTCGGCGGCGGTCTCTTCGTCCAGACCATGCCGACGGGACGAGAGCACGGCCGCGTGAGCGAACGGGAAGGTGCACCCGGCGGTCAGATGGCCCGGCAGCACCTGTACGATGCCCTTGGCGGGGCGCACATCCCGGCTCATGCTCACCGAGTAGCCCTTGTCGGCCAGGTCACGGGTGAGGGCAGCGGCACCCTTGGGGGTGCCGGAAAACAGGGTGATGGCGTACCCCTGTGCAAGGAGCGGGTCCAGGTCCTCCCGCAGGGAGGCCAGGTCGCCGTTCCAATTGGGGGCCGCAAAGGTCTCGGCATTGATGAGGTCTTTCAGTTTGAACTCGTTCATGCCGCGCAGGAAGTTCTCGCACAGCAGGGTGCTCTGCTTCTGGGCAGCGATGACCAGATCGTCCATGGTCTGGTACAGCACATCCAGCCCGGGGCAGAGCACGCCCTCTTCCAGCAGGCCGGTCAGCTCCTCGCTGCGGCGGAATTCGGTGGCCTTCTGGGCATCGCGGATGCCGCCCACCTCGTCCAGAATGAACAGGGGCGCGTCCAGATGATCCAGCAGGGTGGCCGGTTCCGGGTAGCGGATGCCGTAATACTTGTCCATGGCTTCCGGCATCAGGCCGGAGTCCAGCTGGGACAGGTCGGCTTCGGTGGCCTTTTCCAGCGCGGTGCGGTGTTTGCCGCGGGCCTTTTTCACAGCGGCACGCAGGGCCTCGGCAGTCTCTTCGGTGCTGCCGAACAGCACTTCGCGGGCAGGGGAAAGGTAGATCTTTTCCAGTGCGCCGTCCCGCCGCTGGGTCAGCAGGTCAAAGGAGGCCATGGAGTCGATCTCATCGTCCCAGTATTCCACACGGGCAGGCTGGCGCATATCCGGGGCATAGATGTCCACGATATCGCCGCGCACGCTGAACTGGCCGGGGCCGTCCACCTGACTGCGGCGCACATACCCGGCGGCAAACAGCCGGGCCACCAGCGCTTCGCGGTTGTACACCATGCCGGGCTTGAGGGTGAGGGTGTTTTTCAGGAATTCATCGCGGGGCACCGTGTACTGCAACAGGGCTTCGGCAGGGACGCACACGGCCTGCAGCCGCCCGCCCGCCAATGCACCCAGCACTGAAAGGCGGCGATACTCGTATTCGCGCCCGGCACCCTCCACCGGGCGCAGCATGAAGTCCCGGGGCGGGAACACCGCCGCAGCAAGGCCCAGCGCCTTGAGGTCATCCGCAAAGTGGGTGGCCTCGGCTTCGCCCGGGGTCACGATGCAGAGCACCCGGCCCAGATCCTTCTGCAAAGCGGCATACAGCAGGGCCCGGCCTGCCGGGGGCAGACCGAACAGCGCTGCCGGGCCGGGCTTTGCAAAGCTGGCCGCGATCTTCTGGTATTCCTGGGTCGCTTTCAACAGGGCTTCGTACATGGAAAACCTCCTTTCCTGTTGGGATGACCATTTGAAATTGCCGCCGCATTCGCTTTGGCAATGGCAGAGGAATGATTATTTTTTATTTGCAGCAGAGAAAAGCCTGCGGGCTTTTCTCTGCTGCTTTTTCACGAGAGGGGGCGTGACCTCAAAATGCATCAAAGAACATAAATGCAGCTTGCCAGTGCTGCCCCACTCGGTGAAAATGTGTTTGGAGCGGCCCGCAGGCCGCGACAAACACAAACAATAAAAATAAAATTCCGCTGAAAATGCCCAGAGCGCAAGCGGAGGGCGTTTTAAATGGGGTTCTTACCCGTTATATTTGCTTTGTGCCAGACTCAGCTTGCCGTCCATGATGAGCTTTGCGGCGGCTTCCAGATCAGGGTAGCGGCCGCTCAGAGCCTTGGCATCCTCTGCCGGGAACTTGCCCAGCACCCACGCGGCAAGGTCGTAGTCCGGGTGGGGCTTGGCACCCACGCCGATGCGGATGCGGGGGAAGTTCTCCCCGCCCAAGCGGGCAATGATGCTCTTCAGGCCGTTATGTCCGCCTGCGGAGCCGGAGGGCCGGATGCGCAGCTTGCCGGGGTTCTGGGTGATATCGTCGCACAGAACGATGACGTGGTCGGCAGGGATCTTGAAAAAGCCCGCCGTGGGGGCGATGGAGTCGCCCGAAAGGTTCATGTAGGTCAGGGGCTTGAGCAGCACCACCTTGTGGCCGTCCACTTCGCCCTGACCCCACAGGCCTTCAAATTTGGTTTTGCTGACCGAAATGCCCCACTTGTCGGCCAGATAGTCCAGCGCGGCATAGCCCGCATTGTGGCGGGTGCCGTCGTATTTTGTTTCCGGGTTGCCAAGACCGGCAATCAGCCAGATGTCATTTGTATTCATGAGTGTTATATTTTCCTTTTTGTGATAAATTGTCCGATGCAAGTCCTAAGTATAACATACGCGCGTGCAAAAAGATATACATTATAAGCGAAAAAGATGCACCTGCAAACAAAAACCGCCGCGCAGGGCCATCCTGTGCAGCGGTCTGTACGCGAAAAACGGACAGCTTACTTGCTCTGCTCGTCTTCCAGCTTCTTTTTCTTGGCAATGTAGGCTTCCATCTTGGGCTCTGCCCAGCCCTCCAGATTGGTCTGGCGCTCCCGGGCGATGCCCAGCGCCTGCGCGGGCACGTCTTTGGTGATGGTGCTGCCGGCGGCGGTGTAGGCACCATCGCCCACCTTCACGGGGGCCACAAGGTTCGTGTTGCAGCCGATGAAGCAGTAATCGCCGATCGTAGTGCGGAACTTATCCTTGCCGTCGTAGTTGCAGGTGACGGTGCCGCAGCCGAAGTTGCAGTACTTACCTACGTCGCTGTCGCCGATATAGGTCAGGTGGCTCACCGTGTTGCCCCGGGCAAAGTTGGAGTTCTTGGTCTCCACGTATGCACCCAGATGCACGCCGTAGTCGGTGACGGTGTTCACCCGCACATGGGTGAATGGGCCGATGTTGTTGTGAGGGCCGATGTGGCTGCTGTATACCTGACTGGCGTTGACGGTGCTGCCCTCGTCTACGATGCTGTCCTCAATGAGGGTGTTGGGGCCGATGATGCAGCCCGCACCGATGACCGTTCTGCCGCGCAGGATGGTACCGGCCAGAATGACGGCACCCGGGGCGATGACCACGTCCGGTGCGATCTGCACGGTGCGGCTGTCGATGATCACGCCGTTTGCGATGTGCTGCAGCAGAATGACCTCGCGGGCGGCTTCGGCGGCATCCAGCTGCTCACGCGCTGCATTCAGCGCAGCAGAAGAAACAGAATTTTCCATACGATAGATCTCCCTTCCGGCACGGCGGCTCCCGGCGGGTGGATGATAAGGCCCGACCCGGAAAAATGATGCATCCATATCCAAAGATGGATACAACAGAAGCTTTGCGCCGACAAAAAAGAAAAAGCTGAAATTACAGGGATAGAAAGTTGTATCCAACAGACGGATAATCCGCATCAGAAAACGAAAAACCTCTCGAACTTTCTCCCATTCTATACTACCTTAAAACTTGGCAAATTTCAAGGGATTTGCATAAAAAATAA
>OOCP01002404.1_pt1 | contig 15959 bp, 12 predicted proteins | sample 1671511 | NCBI WGS metagenome assembly OOCP01 (sample SAMN06348164, study PRJEB24527) | human gut metagenome | biome: human gut; feature: ankylosing spondylitis patient; material: feces | host: Homo sapiens | place: China | collected 2015-10 | reverse complement strand
TTGGACCAAAGAGACCTCCTGGTCGGCCTCGTAAGATAGCCCCTTAATCTATAGTTCCAAAAACAGGTAATGTTTTATTATAGTAAAAATTTATTTTTTAAAACTTAAAAATAGAAAAAATAAATTAGAAAATGATGAATTTTGTCAAAGACGGCAAGATTGAAGTCCATAGGGTTCTCAATGCGATTGCGAAAACCAATGGTGTCGAAGGCATTGGTGGGAATCTTGTTTTCATCACACCAGCGGGTCTGGTGGTTGGAACGAGGGGGGGGTGATCAACGCGGGTTCGTTTGCGGCGTTGGTCGTTAATCCTGATGAATTCGAGCGCGATTTATGGAATAAAGATCCCAAGTGGTTGACGCGACGTTGGTCTGAGGATTGGCAAGAAAAGTGAGCACTTCGAAAACATGAGCCAAGGTCGCATCCGTGACCTACGTCCCAACGAGGAACGCCAGCTTGACTACTCGTGGTTAATCTCGCAAAACTAAGGGACAAACGCTGAGGGTAGGCTCCCAAAGGAGAATAATCGCCTACCCACTCACTGAAAGAGGACGCTTAACCGCGTCCTCTTTTCGTGATGGATGTCTCAAAAAAACGGCGCCCGTGAAGTAACCACCGTTACTTACGGGCACCGACAGGAAGCCACGGCCCCATTCGGTGGGAATCAGGGCACCGAACGGGTCCGTAGGTCACTTAGGAGACTTTGGTGACTTTCGCCGGTAGTCCTTGGCGTACGGTCGAGCCGCACACCCAGTCAACCCACGGCGACGTAATCGCTTTCGAGCGGTCAACGAGACCCAAATCATTCAAGTTAATCCCACGGGCAAGGGCGGGATTACCTTCCACCACTTTTCCGTCAATGACGTAACTCGATGCGCCTAAGCCCGTATGGCCGTAGCCGTGTTCAATGGCAATCGTGCCAGGCATGACCCCGTCAATGGCCATCACCGTGGCTTTGGCTTTGCCACCAGGCGTCGTGATGAGAAGGGTGTCGCCCGTCTTGATGCCCAGCTTCTTGGCATCCTTGAGATTCATCGCGACAATCCCTTCGGGTTTGACGTTGTGTAAGCGCAATAAGTGCCCCGTCATGCTGTTCATGACATTGGACTTAAAGCTCATCAACTCAAAAGGCCAGGCCTTCTTCGGGTAGCGTTTCTCAACGGGCACATTGTCCGCGAATTGCGCTTCGAAGTAGGTGGGACAGCCATGGTACGGTTTCCCGTCATGGTAGTTACGTGCTCGAGCCACATCCGGGTTCCAGACCTGTAAACAGGCCTTCCATTGTCCCGTTAAGTTGTCACCGTCCCACGCACTCGCTTTGGGGGCAAAACGTCCCCCCTTGGCATACACATTCGCTACCTTGAGGACTTCCTCGGGTTTGAGCGTGGCCTTTAAGTCATCCATGATGCGGGTGACGCCCGTGAGCGTCATATCCTTGTCGCTTGCATCCTGAACGGGTTCTTTGCCATCAAACGCAATGTTGGCTGCCGCACGCAAGAAGAAGTCTTGCGCACGGTTTAAGGCGTAGCCTTTCTTCTCTTTATCCTGAATGGCGTTTTCACCGAAGCCCGGCAACTGCATGGCTTTTGCCACCGCGATAATGAAGGCTTCCATACCGACCGTATCCCCTTCAGGGGTTTTGACGTTCGGAGAGGCTACGGCCGGCCAACGGGCCGTGCTGGTTTTGCTCGGTACCCCTGCCCAGGGCGTACTAAAGCCCCAGCTTTCAAAGGCGTGTACGTCTGGAACGATATAGTCAGCGAGCGCCGTGGTTTCGTTCATATACGCGTCAATGGCGACGATGAGCGGCAGCTTCTTGGGATCCTTGAGTTGTTCAACGTAATGTTGCATCCCTGGAATCCCGTAGACGGGGTTCGTCATGTGGCTGATCCACGCCTTTAACGGGTAGGGGTAGCCCTGTAAGGCCGAGGTGATCATCTCGGAGAGTTGACCGCCCACAAACGGGTACCACGCAGCACGCGCCGGGTAGGGGTTCTTCCCTGCGGCGACTAAGCGCTTAAATTCGCTCGACTTTTCGTAGAAACGCTTACTACGAGCGAGGTTGGTCCCTTTGGGTTTGACCATGTTGGGGAAGGCCGCCAAGTTGTAGCGTGGGCCCGGACCAAAGTCCTTAAACTTACCGCCCCCGATACTCATACCGCCTTTCTTATTCATGTTTCCGATCATGACGTTCAACATCAAGATCGCCCAGGCCGTGTAAAAGCCCGTGCTATGCATGGTGCCCCCGTGCGTGATTGCACTCGCCTTGGTGCCGTGGGAGGTGAACTCTTTCGCCAGACGTACGATCGTGTCCGCGGGTACGCCTGAGAGTTTGGCATAGGCGTTAATCGTCTTTTTCTGGACGGATTCTTTGAGTAAGGTCATCGCAGACTTCACACGCACCACTGTGCCATCCTTGAGCGTGACGCGTTGGTCGACGTACAGCGTCGCTTTGGCGCAGTCTTTTGCTGCTTTGAGTTCGCCCGTTTCGGCACATTTCACGATGTCATAATTTTCCGTGACTTTGTCCTCAGCGTTGGGCGCTGTGCCCGTTAAGAGGGCCTCGGTTAAGGCCTGGCCATAAAGTTCCCCTAGGCGTTTCTTGTCGCCTTGGATGACATCCACCATAAAGAGGTGGGTGGCGTTAGCGTAGGAAACCCCTCCCGCGGCCTTCATCGCCGCTTCGCTCGGCAGAGTTAAATAGCCTTCGTTATAGCGTTCGTTTTCGATGATCCACCGTAGCATCCCGAGCGCTAATGCAAGATCGCCACCGGGTTTCACCGGCACCCATTCATCGTCACTGACGGCCACACTGGTACTTAATTCCAGACGCGGTGCGACGACCGTGTATTTAAACCCGTCACGAACGCGACCTTCAGCCAATTGACGGGCCTGACGCTTGAAGGGGTTACCTGACTGGGCGGGGGAGGTGCCCATAAAGAGAATGTATTCGGCATGTTCCCAGTCAGGTTTCCCGTGAGCGTTGTTATCTAAGTCGTTTAAGACGGCGCCCGAACCGGCGCGGTAGGAGAGTCCACAGTAAGAGCCGTGTGAACCAAAGTTAATCGTGCCAAAGGCGCCATTGGCAAAGCGCTTTAAGAGCGGCTGACGGCCTTCGGGACCAGCAAAAGTGACAAGCAATTGATTGGCTTTGGGACCGTAGTCGGGATTATCGGCATCGACCGGCGTTTCCACGTCACGAATGGCTTTTAAGCCATCCACATGGCCTTCACCAAACAAATCCCCACCTTCGACGACTTCTTTGACGAGTTCTTCAAAGCTGATGGTTTTCCACTTACCTTCGCCGCGCTTACCGACGCGTTTCAAGCACTGCGTCAAACGGTAGGGGCTCGTGAGCCCTTCGACGAGGGCCGCCCCACGAGCGCAGGCCGTTGAGCGCATCGCATAGCCCGATTCTCCCGCGAGCATCACTTCGCTTTTTTCAATGGGCTGATTAAACCCAAAGAAATTCTCGGAAGAGAGCGGATGATAGGGGTTCCCCGTCACACGCAAGACGCGATTAGCCTGATAGTCAACTCGCGCGCGCAACCCGCAGAGTGTCCAGCATCCCAAACACTGCAAGTTCGCCACGATTTGGGTGGGATTCGGGGTGAGTTTTCCGTCCGCCACTTTGTATTCGGGCACGAGCGAGTTGCCGTGCAGCTTGGAGCGAACTTTACCGCCTCCGCGGGTTTTAAAGGATTCCGGTTCGGGGGCTTTTTGGGGAGTAGGGGCTTGGGTTGCACACGCGCTCAAAAGCGTCACGCCACCAGCGGCCACGGTGCCCTTTAAGACAGTACGACGTTGTTTATCCATGACGAGACTCCTTAAACGCTTTTATTCACCAAGACGGGTTGACCCTTCACTTGACTTTGGAAGGCTTGATCAAGCCCCAAATAAAAGACATAGGGTTCAGTACCGGCCTCAGGCTTTAAGACTTTCAGATTCGCTTTGTGCGCGTCAAAGAGTTGACGCACCTGGCTCTTGGGGGCTGCTAAGTCGCCAATGATGCGAGCCCCACCGACGCAACTCTCGACACAGGCGGGCAAAAGACCCACTTCTAAGCGATGTTCACAGAAGGTGCATTTGTCGGCCGTTTTGGTATCGGGATTGATAAAGCGGGCATCGTAGGGACAGGCCTTCACGCATAGCCCACACGCAATACACGTTGTTTTATCGATGATCACGATGCCGTTGGGTTCTTTATAGGTGGCCTTCACCGGGCAAACGGGTACGCAGGGAGGATTGTTGCAGTGGTTGCAGAGTCGGGGGAGCAGTAAGTTGTCGACGGTGTGTTGACCGTCAGTCACTTCCCACTGCTCAACAGTGGTGCGGAATTTACCCATGGGGGTATCGTTTTCAATCGTACAGCTCACCGTACAGGCTTGGCAGCCAATGCAACGACGCAAATCGATGATCATGGCGTAACGTTTGGTTTTGCCGTCCGACGTTGGCGCTTCAAACGCAAGCGATTCGAGTGGGACGAAACTGGCTCCAAACGTGAGTGCGCTGAAGGCTTTCAGCATAGAGCGTTTTTGACTATCCATAGGATTCTCCTGGGGTCGTGGGCACAGTAGGCCCGGAGGATAGAAAGGGATCTCGCTCATTGTAGGAAAGGCGTCTCCGATGAAATATCAGGGTTTTCGCGGTTGAAACGCCTTAAATGTTGATTGTTATCAATAAATAATAAAGTATTTAATATCGTTAAATGTTTTAAAACTCGGCGTTAAGTTTAATTATCCATGGAGAGCGATTTTCGCTGAACAATTGTTTAGTAAAATTAAACGTTTTTCGAAATTTGTTTAGTCTATTTTAACGATAAAATGGGCTTATTGGAAGCGTAACAGCCATATTCCGTATCGACGTAAATTTGAAATAATCAATAAAAATCAGCCTATTATTGTGTTAGCGGTGTGGCATTTGCGTTCCCGAACATGCTCTAAAGTAAGGAAAGCAGTACGCGTCAGGAGACAATCGTTGAGCAGGGGCTCCGACTGATCGTTTGAGCAAAAAATGGCACGTATGCTGACAAGAGGTATGGATAGAATAAACACTAAGAATTGAAAATAAGTGAATTGTTAATTTCTTATTTAATTTTCTAAATTAATCTATTTGAATATTTGTGATGATAACACAAAATATTAGCATTTATCACAGTGTGGGAAGGGAAAACGTATTTGATTTAGCCATGGTCACAAGCGAGGCGATCGGATTTGCTACAATGCCTTAACGACAACACGGTGTGTTTCGCGGTCAATGACGTGACCAAAGCGGACACAGAGCTCGTCTCTGGCGAGTCAGTAGACCTTTTTGTTTGGGAGTGGGAGGCCAATGCACACAGCAGCATCAAAGCAAGCGATCCGTCGGATCGTCGGTACGGTTGTCCTGAGTGCTTTAGGTAGCCTGATGGTGATTGCAGCTTGGGCGACGACCACGATTCCTCAGGCCTTACTGCATACCTCGACGCCCTTGGTGCAGGCAGAGTGGGGGGCACTGATCGATCAGAATCCCAAGAACGAACAGCTCGCGAGCGAAATTACGAGTGCCATTGAGACGATACGTAAGACCTACGAACTGGCCCAGCAGTACCAGAAGATCATGGCGTTACGGAAGTTCTTGATGCCCTATCAGGAAAAAGGCTGGACGGTGAAGGGGGTTGTGCTGGAGATGATTCGTGTACACCGTGAAGATCGCTCCGTCATGACGCCACGTTTTGGTGGCACGCGCTTAGCCATTGATGAAACGACGGGAGAGCGATTCTTGGTGAAGCCGCTCGGTCGTGAAGCGTGGCGCTTCACGGGGGAACCCGTGGTGATACCGAACGATCGGGTTCTCAAAACCCAATTTCCCAGTGTGAAGGAGATTCTTGAACAGGAGCGAATCGATTCGTTCCCTGGGCTCTCGATTCGCCACCAGTTCCAATGAAAAAGCCTTGGCGTCGTGACCAAGGCTTTCTCAGTAAGGGGCCTCTCATCGTGAGACGGCTCCTATGCTAATGTGGCTTACTTACGGAAGGCCGCTTCTAAGTTCGGCACCACCTGCTTTTTACGGCTCATCACGCCGTCCAACCAGAGCGGTTCACCTTCGTAGGTCTTGTCCCAAGCCGAAGCAACGCGCTGAGGATCATCAGAGACCATCAACAACTGGGAACCTTCCTTCATGATGTCCGTTAAGAGAAGGAGGGCAGAGTGGCGACCTTCTTCGCTCTTCACTTTGGCTAATTCGGCCATCAGGTCGTCCTTGATATCGTCGACCAAGTCGAGGCTGATGAGTTCGAGCTGACCCACGCCCACTTTGCAACCATTCATGTTGAAGTCTTTGTAGTCACGGAAAATCAAGGAGCGCGGCGTGCAACCCTTCACGGCCGACTTCGCCGTGAACAATTCACGACCCAAGGCTTCGATATCGTCGATACCAGCAATCTTGGCCAATTCATGGGCCACTTCGATATCGGTCGGGGTGCAGGTCGGGCTCTTGAAAATCACCGTATCCGACAAGATTGCGCAGAGCATAGCGCCCGCGATGTTGGCCGGGATGTCAAAACCCATGTAGTCGTACATGCGCTTCAAAATGGTGTTCGTGCAACCCACGGTCCAAATGATGCATTCCACGGGCGAGGTGCTCGTCACATCGCCTAATTTGTGGTGGTCCACAATACCTTTGAGGTTGCATTCTTTGAAGTCATCCGGGGCCTGGTTCAGGTCCGAATAGTCAACCAAATACACGTCGCGACCCGCGACGGAATGCACCACTTCCGGGGCCTTCAAGCCAAAACGTTCAAGAATAAACTGGGTTTCTGGAGCGGGTTCGCCTTGGGCTGCCGCGACCACGTCTAAACCGCGTTGCTGATAGAGATACGTACAGCTGATAGCGGAAACAATACTGTCAGAGTCAGGGTTCTTATGACCGAGTACAAGTGCGGACACGATGTCGTCCTCTTTAATAAAAATGTTTAAACAATGTGCTCTCAATGCGGACAGTGTTGACCGTCCTGCGTGACGCTCACCAAAAGTAAAACACCCGTCACACGACGAATCACTGAACAAAACGTGTTTCGTGGGGACTCGTGTCGGTGTAGCAAGCTATCCGAACATTCTAACGAAAATCCCTTCACTTAGCACGTAAGCACGCCGAGTTCTCAAGGGGGGAGCAAATTTGAGCTCGCTGTATCATTCTCGCACAAGCCAAAAGACGATTTAAGGGAAGCGCTTACCAAGAAGAACTGCCGCTAAAGCCCATTGTTGGTCGTCTGGCAGGGGAATCCGCTGCTAAACAAATCTTGGCCCACTAATTTTTAGGGTTAAATAAACTAAGGAGCTTGTTCTGTCTGAGCAAGCTCCTTTTTTCTATTGCTAAGTAGGGCAATTAATGCGCTTTCGCAAAACCAGCGGCGCCTTGACCCGCGATACGGCCAAAGGTCACGATATCCGCCACAGCGTTCCCGCCAATGCGGTTACCCCCGTGCACACCCCCCGTGACTTCCCCTGCGGCAAAGAGCCCAGGAATAACGGCTTTGTCTTTGGTGAGCACTTCGGCTTTCGCGTTGATCTTTAAACCACCCATCGTGTGATGGATCCCTGGGGTAATCTGGGCAGCATAAAAGGGTGCCTTGTCCATCGAAGAGAGCATATCGGGGCGTTCAAATTGGGTGTCTTTTCCGCCCTTGACAAATCCCCAGTAGTCCGAGAACGTCGCCTTGAGCGCGTCCACCGGGATCTTTAATTCGGTCGCGAGCGCCTCGACGCTATAAGCGCGTACCGCATAACCATCCTTAAAGTACTCTTGAGCGAGTTTGGATTTTTCACTCACTTGTTCGTCCCAAATCAGGTAAGCGTAGCCACCGGGTTGTTTGAGGACGTTTTGCGAGACCACATCACGCGTTAAGAGTTCGTTCGTGAAGCGCTTGCCGTCCTGATTCACCAAAATCGCGCCACGGCCACGCATGGATTCGGAAATCAAATGCCCATCGCGTTTGATCACGGTCGGGTGAATCTGAATTTGTTCAATATCCGTGAGCCCAGCGCCTGCCTCAAGCCCCAACGTAATACCTTCCCCTTGAGCACCAGCGTGATTGGTGGTGGAGAAGCCTTTGAGTTCAGGGCGATACTTTTCGACCATGGCGGCATTGGCACCAAAGCCCCCCGTGGCAAGGACGACCGACTTCGCATCAAGCGTTTTTACCCCGTCTTTGGTTTTCACTTCGACGCCCGTTACGCGACCGTCTTTCATGATGAGTTTGGTGACTTGACTATTGGTCTGAATGGCGATGTTGTCTTTTTCCGCGGCCGCTTTGAGGACTTTCATCGTAGCAGCCCCGACGGACGAGCCATCACAGGGACCGTGGCTACGGGCAATCGATTGCCCACCACTGCGGCGGTTCTGGAAGCAAAAATCCGCACCGAGTGAGAGGAGCCATTCTTCGGCGTACCGTGCGTTTTCGGTAAGCGTACGTAAGAGTTCAGGGTCGTTGAGGTTGTGGCCTCCCTTCATGGTGTCTTGGTAAAAGAGCTCAGGAGAGTCGTTCGTGACCCCAGCGGCGATTTGTTGCTTGGTTCCCGCTGCATTCATCCCGCCCGAGGCAAAATTGGTGTTGCCACCTAAGTAGCTCATCTTTTCCAGTACCAGCACATTAGCGCCGGCTTCCTTCGCAGCGATGGCAGCCGAGAGCCCGGCACCCCCAGACCCCACCACGATCACATCGTATTGGGCCCATGCCGTGAGCGTGGTCGATAGAAGGGCTAGGCTAATCAACGTTTTTTTCATGGGAGGCCTCCTTAAATTCATGAACGCAAGGCGGTCTAGGCTACCTACAAAATGGGGATAGCTAGGCGACTTAAAACAAGCAGATTTGATAATTTAACACGCATAACGAGCGCTGGACTAGCATTCATTTCTACGCGTTTTCCCTGATACGTCAGGGAAAAGCGGTGTTGCTATAGCGAAGAGAAGTGGAACTGTCAAGGCCTGTTTTGAGCCTCGATCAAACGACAAAGGCCACGTTCCTCGAGGGGAACCTGGCCTTTGCGAGACGAAGGGCTACCTGTTAATTAACGGAAGGCGTTTTGCAAAATGCTCACTGTGTCGGTGAAGGTCAGGGCGACGGCGTCTTGTTCAAACGCTGCGCCACCCGCTTCACGTGCCTTACGTGCGAGCTGCGGGATTTCGTCTTCGGTAATGCCGTAATCACTCATCTTGAGGTTGGCAACGCCGCATTCGTTTTGCAATTCCACCAACGCGCGGATAAAGTCGTGCGGGTGAACGCTATCAGGGTTACCCAAGATGCGAGCCAAGGTCACAAAGCGTTCCGGATGTACGCCCGTATTGATCAAATGCGTGAAGTATGCGACAGAAAGCATGATTAGCCCCGCCCCATGAGGTAAATCTTGGTGGAAGGCGCTCAGCGCGTGTTCAATCGCATGTTGACTCGTTAAACGGGTCGAGGTCATCACAAAGCCCGAGAGGGTATTGGCAAACGCGACGTGGGTACGGGCTTCCAAATCGCTACCGTTTTTGACGGCACGTGCCAGCCCAGCTTTGATATGGCGAACGCTTTCGAGCGCGTACATATCGCTCATCAAATTGGGGCGTTTCGTGACATAGCCTTCGACCGCATGAAAGAGGGCATCAAAGCCTTGAAGCGCCGTTAAATGGGGAGGCACGGAGAGCATCAATTCGGGGTCCACAATCGCTAAGCGCGGAATGCACCCTGGATGACCCACTCCCACTTTTTCGCGCGTTTCCGGATTCGTAATCACACCGCCCGCGTCCACTTCACTACCGGTGCCGGCGGTCGTCGTGATGCAGACGAGCGGTGCGGGCGCGACCGTAATCGGTTGGCGTTTGCCTTGCCCTTGTTGGACATAGTCCCAAATATGCCCGCCGTTGGTTGCAACAATCCCCGCGGCTTTGGCGCAGTCCATGACGCTACCGCCCCCTAAGGCGATCAAGAAGTCACAACCTTCCGCACGCATCGTGTCGGCCACTTTTTGTACGGTGCTCGCTAACGGATTGGGTTCCACCACGCCCATGTGCACAAAGGGCATCGAGCGGTTTTCGAGTAACGTTTTCACACGCTGCAAGGCCCCAATACGTTCCATGGCCGTTCCGTTACTGGTCAGCAAAAGGGCTTTGGTACCAGGAAGAGCTTCGGTTGCAAGCGCGTCCAACTTGCCCGCTCCAAAAATCAATCGGACGGGTACATGGTCAATAAAATTCATCAATGTCATCGAAAGTATCTCCTCAGCTCGACCAAAGACGGCGCTTAGGACGAGGTAGATCACAGCAAATATGTTTTAATTGTACTCGTGCGTTAAGAAAAAGTGGAAGTGTCGCCACACACGGCGAAGGGATGGGGCAGGGGAGAGAAATTGGGTGCGTGACCCATAAAACAAAAGGGCATCGGTAAGATGCCCTATGAGGAGATTCAACGTGGAAAACGTGGGGCGAAATCCTCGTTTCGTCTAGGCTCAAGTTCAGCTCAACTAACTTAAGGAGCGATTGACTTGTTTGGCTTCCCAACAGCGACCTAGTGAGAGGATTGTTGCCCCCTTCCACTTGAGTCCAAGTTTACCAGAAATAGTCGCGAAATGCGAGCTCTGATTAGGGTTTCGTTACAATACCTTACAAAATTACTCGGGTATTGGGGCTTTAAAAAACGCCAGGAGCGTCGGTGGGGTAACGGGCGACGATTAACGGACCGCACGCCAAGCGCGCTTCGTTTTTTCAGCGTCCCCGCAACTGCAACCCCCCGAACAGCAACTCGACTTGCCGACCATGATCGAGGTTAAGGTGCCTTTGGCTTCTAAACGTTCCGCCATCATGCCAATCATGGCCACCGTGGTTTTGAAGTGCTGAGCGAGTTCTTCTTCGGTACGGGTACCGTGTTCGAGTAAGTAGTTTTTTAATTCGAGAGACGTAACCATCTCGTGTCCTCCTAAAGTAGTTAGACATTGGGGGAGGGATGTCACTCCTTCCCCCAAGGGTTAGTTAGTAGTACGTTGATCGATTAGCGACGTGCCACAATCGGAATCATCTTCGGGCCTTTGCCACGATTCTTCTTCGCGAAGGAGCGCATCCAGAGGATCATCACCGCCAAGATGGCAATGCTGATCACAATCGAGACGATGGCGTAGGTCGGATTCTCCGCAAACGTACCGATACGATAGACGAGGGTGGCCGAGCAGTACCCGAGCGCGGTCGTCCAGGCGCCCAAGAAGAGCGTCCATGCGGCACCGGCTTCACGGTACACCGCCGAGATGGCCGCCACACAGGGCATGTAGAGTAAGACCATCAAGAGGTAGCTAAACGCAGCCAATTGGCTACCAAAGAGTTTCTGCATCATGCCGACCGTATCGACAGAGACTTCCTGCTCTTCTGCGGCGGTTGCCGTATCAGAGAGGTCATCGACCGAGATACCAACCGGGTCAAGGAGCGCACCGCCTAAGTCCTTCAAGTTCTGAAGGGTCGTGTCGGTAGCTTCCGTTAACGTGGCCATGAAGTTAAAGCCTTCGCTTTCATCTTCCGCGGCAGCTTCTTCCTTAGCCCCTTCCGGCGCATTGGCAGCATTTTCCTTACGAGCCATCTGGTCGTAGAGCGAATTCATCGTACCGATCACAGCTTCTTTGGCGAAGACGCCCGTGAAGATACCCACCGCAGCCGGCCAGTTTTCCGGCGTCACACCCATCGGGGCTAACGCAGGCGTCACGGTCTTACCGATTTCGGAGAGCACCGAGTTGTCGGAGTCTTCGTTACCGAAGGAGCCATCAACACCCCAGGAATTCAAGAACGCCAAGCAGGCAACGATCACGACGATCACACGACCTGCGCGGTTCACGAACCCCTTCAAGCGGTCCCACGTACGGCTCAACACACCCGAGACGGTCGGGATATGGTAGGGCGGGATTTCCATCACGAAGGCACTGGCTTCACCCGGAAGGGCAATCTTCTTTAAGAGGAAGCCCGTGATAATGGCCGCGAGAATACCCACTAAGTAGAGGGCAAACACCAAGTTTTGACCATTGGTCGGGAAGAAGGCCGTCGCAAAGAGCACGTACACCGGTAAACGGGCACCACAGCTCATAAACGGCGCCATCATGATCGTGATAATACGGTCGCTCGCACGGTCCATTGTACGGGTCGCCATAATGGCCGGCACGTTACAGCCAAAGCCTACGATCAACGGCACAAAGGCCTTACCCGGGAGCCCTAAGGCACGCATAATACGGTCCATCACGAACGCAGCACGGGCCATGTAACCGGAGTCCTCCAACACCGCCAAGAAGAGGTACAAGAAGAAAATCACCGGGATAAAGGTCGAAACGGTCTGGATACCGCCACCCACGCCGTTAGCGAGGAAGACGCGTAACCAGTCAGGTGTGCCAATCGATTGGAGGAATTCCCCAAGCCCATCGACCAAGACACCTCCGACAAGAATGTCGAAGAAGTCAATAAAGGCCGCGCCTAAGTTCTGCGTAAAGAGGAACATCAAATACATGATAAACAAGAAGATCGGGAGCCCCAACCAGCGGTTGAGCACAATGCGGTCAATCTTGTCGGTCATCGTGGAGCTGACTTCACCCAAACGCACCATCGATTGTTCGACGACGTTCGCCACGAAGGTGTAGCGGGCGTCAGCGATGGCAATGTCGAGGTCCCCGTCGAGCGCTTCGTTGGTGGGCGCAATAATCGGAGCCACGGCTTCGGGAGCCCCTTCGGGGAGCTTATCTTCGATCCCCGGAGCGCCTTCCATTAACTGCAACGCAAACCACTTCGGACGTTGCACGCCCAATTCGGCCAATTTAGCTTCCACCTTCTGAGCGCAGTCGGTCACTTCAGGGCTAAAGCCAATGGCCATCGGCGGCGTCACGGGCTTAGCCAAGTTCGCCATGATGGCTTCTTTCAATTCGTTTAAGCCCGTCTTCTTCGACGCAACCAAACCCACCACCGGGCAGCCTAAGGCTTTTTCCAAGTCGTTCAAGCGAATCTGCAAGCGGTGCGCTTTAGCGATGTCAAGCATGTTGACGACCACCAACATCGGCACGCGCATTTCGATTAACTGCGAGGTTAAATAGAGATTGCGTTCGAGGTTTGAGGCGTCGACGATGTTGATCACGAGCGAGGATTCGTTCGTGAGAATGTAGTCACGGGCCACACGTTCGTCTTCACCCGAGGTCGAAGAGGGCGTAATGGAGTAAATCCCAGGCAAGTCAACGATTTCGATTTCTTGCTTTTGGTAAGTGTAGTACCCCACTTTCTTCTCAACGGTCACGCCAGGCCAGTTACCTACGTCCTGACGGCTACCGGTTAAGGCGTTAAAAAGGGTGGTCTTACCGCAGTTCGGGTTACCGACCACGCAGATGGTGTTCTTTTGAGTCATCTTTGGATACGTCTTCTTTAGTTGGAGAGGGTTTAGAGTTTTTCAACTTCAATCAAACGCGCTTCATCTTTACGCACGCTGATGAAGCTACCACGTACACGAATCTCTACAGGGTCACCCAAGGGGGCGATACGAACGACTTCAAAGGTCGTGCCCGGCGTTGCTCCTAACATCAAGAGACGACGGCGGTATTCGGGGTGTTCTTTGCCATAGGAAAGAATTTTGCCTTTGTCACCTGGGTTGAGATCTTTTAAAAACATGATTTTTGTTATCCTTTTTCTATTGGCTTAGAACACGTAAATGAATTTGGCTGTTTCGTAATTGACGCCGATGCGTCCATCGCCTACCGCCAAGAGCAGGGCGGAGTTTTCTTCGCCTTGCAAAATGCGTACCGATGAGCCTCGGTGTAAGCCTAATTCATTGAGTCGCGCTTCCTCTTCAGGGGGAAGCTTGAGTTTCGCCACGGTCGCGCTACGACCGAGTTCGAGTTCCGTCAAACGGCGCATGCCTTTGGGTTCAATTGCCATGATAGGTGTCTTTAAAGTAAGAAAACGTTTTCTAAATGAGTGTGTCCAAGGGAGAATGTCGACGACTCCCGATGAACTTAAGAGCAATAGTAATGAGAATCATTGCTAATTGCAATGGTGGGAGTGCCTAATGGTACGGAAGGTCAAAAAAGTTAACGACACTATAAAATATTGGCGTTAGTAATACAAATACGTGTTTATTGGCGAGCAGATGGGTCAAAAAAGACATCAAAACAATGAGAATAATTCTTATTTAAAAACCTTTTTACTATGGTTACCTGAATCTTAATAGGGTTGCTCTATAGTCAAGGGCGCCTGAGCTGTTCTAATGTCTCTTGGTTTGTAACGCCCGGATGGTTGCGTGTAGACTTGAGACTAATCAATAAAGAGCAACCTCTGGACGTTGGATTATGTCTCACACCCCCAAAGAAAGTCGACCGCACTTTTATACCTGGTCCCAATGGGAAAGCCTACCGCTTGAAGAACGGGTAGGGACGCGGGGCGTGTTTTGGCACAGCGACGGACAAAGTTCCGCCCGTGTGGGGTGTGCGCTTCCTCTTACGGGTTACTCGGTTCAGGACGTGGGCAATACGCTCTGGACGCTTGCCGGGGTGACCACCCCTGTCGTGGCGCTCGAAGAGGAACCGTCCGCGTTTACACCCACCGCCGAGACGGTTTTCCCAAAAACCTGGCTCTTTGATGCCACGGACCGCACGTGGTCCTCGATCACCATGCCCGTGAGTGCCTCGGATGCGCTCAGTCGCTTATTGGGGGCAGCGGCGAAGCAGGCGGGAGTGGAGCGCTTGGCCGAGCGCCTCATCACCACCGAGCGAGGGGCCCAGACGCGTGTCGAGAAAGGCAAAGGCGGCTGGTGGGTCGCCGCCGGGAGCGTGTGTGCAAGCAAAGATCCTACGAAGTCGTTCCCCTTTGCCGCGAAAGTCCTCGCCCAGCAGTGGGTCAACGAGGGGATTCTGGTGCAGGAGGCAGGCCGCTGGGTGTTTGCCCAAGCGGTGCTCTGTCCGTCCCTCGTCTTGCTTGCGAGCGTGGTGCTTCGCACCGATGGCCGTTTGTCGCATTGGCAAGCCGGCTAAGTCCGCTTGGACTTAGACCGTGTGCTCCACCGTTTGAAGCGCTTGGGCTAAGGCCCGACGATTGACCAAAATACGTCGTCCTTCTTTGACGCAAATGCCCGCTTTCATGGCGTCCGAAAACGCCCGTGAGGTCATCTCCCGCGTGCTATGGATGAGTTGTGAGAGTTCCGAAATGGTGATGGGCCATGGCAAGACGCTTAGCCCTGCGCGTTCACTCGGCGGCCCTTTGTGGGCCTCAAACAATACATAGAGCGCCCAGAGGAGTCGTGTTGTCACCGAATAGGTGTCGTTTAAAAATACCCCCTCCAATTGACACTCCACTTTCGCAATACAGTTGCGGTAGATGTCTTCGCGTTGGGAGGCGTCCACACTCGCTAACCACGCATCAAATTGGCCCAATTCCACCCGTCGCGCGGTGGTTGCCCCCAAGGCTTGGGCGCTTAACGTCATCGCCGCGTTGCGCGACGCATTACGGGCTCGCATGGCCATGACAAGCCCGAGGGTGGTATTGGCTCCAAAGAGCCCACAGACGCGTGTCATATCGCCGTCACGCACGGGTAGCGTCGCGATGAGCCCCGTTTCGATGAAGTAGAGCCGCGTCTGATAGCCAAAAGGCAGCTTTTCGCCGTGCTTAAAGTGCACGGGCGTTCCGCATTCGGCAAAAAATGCTTTGACGGCGGGAAGGTCTTCCGGTACGAGCCACGGGAGGGAACCGTAGACAAGCGGAAGGGCAACGGAGGAGGGCGTCATGGGGTCAGTCATGAGGTAGGCGTCCTACAAGTTTGGGTCAATGAGGGGGAAGGTCAAACGCAGACTTCAGCCAACGTCATTGTATCGAATGCTCACTGAAGCACAACCTCACAATGTGAGAAGTGCTGGCGCAGCAGGCACCAGCCCTCTATGTCAAAATACTTCATGATATAAAATGAAGAGGGTCATGGAGGAATTATCTTGCCTAAGCAGAAT
>OOCP01002394.1_pt1 | contig 16033 bp, 10 predicted proteins | sample 1671511 | NCBI WGS metagenome assembly OOCP01 (sample SAMN06348164, study PRJEB24527) | human gut metagenome | biome: human gut; feature: ankylosing spondylitis patient; material: feces | host: Homo sapiens | place: China | collected 2015-10 | reverse complement strand
AGGAGGTTTTCATATACTAAAGTTTTTATCTTCCCCCAGTAAAACTGGGGGTTTATTTCCACGCATAAATGCACCAACAAAAAAAACGCAGAATTTTCATCTGCGCTTTTTTTATAAATATGCCGTACCCTCTGCCACTATAGCAACACTGCCCGTAATTTCAATTTTCGTAACCGCTCCATTCTGATAAGAAACCGTTGCGTGCATCACGCCGCCGGGCTGCTTGAGGGAAACGGTAATATCCTTTTTCTCCCTTGCCGCCAGATATGCCACGACAGCAGAGGTTCCGCTGCCGCAGCCTCTTTCCCAAATGAGACTGACATCCTCCACCGCAACCAGCGGTTTCAGGCTTTTCTCCTTCTCATCAAACAGCAGAAGCCCAAACACAGGCGGCAGCTCCTTCGCCCAGACCCTTGCCGCGCGTTCTGCCTTTTTTGCCGCATTCTCGCCCCAAAGGGACACAGGGACGAGGATATGCGTAATGCCTGCGAAAACAACTGCGGTCAGCTCGATTCTTTCGTCGTCTAGCGTAAATGCTCTCGTTTCGATGCACTGCGGCAGGGGCATTGCCACCCTGCCAAGAAAGCGGTGCTCCGTTTCTCGTTCCATTTCACAGTGAACAAGCTCCTCCGCACCGGAAACCTCAAGCGTAATTTCCGTTTTTTCGCCAATCGGCAGATTTTTCTTCTTCGCCAGCCACGCCGCCAGAGAAAGGCTGGCATTGCCGCAAAATTCCCCTGCCATCATTTGCAGACGTTTTTCTGCCGCGGGATTTTCCGCTTCCTCGATATAGCCTGCCTGCTCGGCGTATACACTGCCATAGGCAATCAGCCTTTCTGCCACAGCAAGCTGCTTCTCTCTTGCTACAGGCGTTTCGATGAGCAGCGTCATATTTTCCGTAGGACTTGCTTTGATGAATTTCACTTCCATCCGACCACTTCCTTACTGCTGAAAACGGCTCAGGAAGGCTTTGGTACGTTCCTGCTGGGGATGATTGATGACCTGTTCGGGTTCGCCCTCCTCCACAATCACGCCGCCATCCATAAAAATAATATGATCGGAAACATCCCTTGCAAAGGACATTTCATGTGTCACGATTACCATTGTCATGTGTTCCGCCGCCAAATCCTTGATAACCTTCAGAATTTCGCCCGTCAGCTCAGGGTCAAGCGCGGAGGTCGGCTCGTCAAAGAAAAGAATTTTCGGCTTCATTGCCAATGCACGCGCGATAGAAACACGCTGCTGCTGTCCGCCCGAAAGCTCACAGGGATAAGCGTTTTCCTTGTCCGCCAGTCCCATTTTTTTCAGCAGCTCCCTTGCCTCGGCATAAATTTCCTCTTTTTTGCGTTTGCCGATCAGAATCGGCGGTTCGGTGATATTTTTCATGACGGAATAATGGGGAAACAGATTAAAATTCTGGAACACCAGACCGAAATGCTTTTTGATGCCCTGCAGGGTTTCCTTTGCGGCATAAACCGCCTTGCCCTGTGCGTCCGCCTTTGCGGCATAGTCTCCCAGATAAATCAAATCGCCGCCGTCCATGGTTTCCAGCATGGTTGCACAGCGCAGAAGGGTTGATTTCCCAGAGCCGGAAGGCCCAATGATAGACACAACCTGTCCTTCTGTTACAGACAGAGAAATATCCTTCAGCACTTCGTTTTCCCCGAAGCTTTTATTGCAGTGCTTAATTTCCAATACCTTATTCATTGTATGCCCTCCTTTCTTAATGGTAATAGCTCATTTTCTTTTCAATGCGTTCCATTGCGAATGCAACCACACCATTGAAGATGAAATAGAACACACCCGCAACGAACAGGGGCATAATACTTGTTCTTGCAGATGCAATCTGTTTTGCTACGGTAAACATTTCCTCATACGCCAGTACGAACGCCAGAGAGGTATCCTTTACCAGTGTGATAACCTCATTCGTCACAGGAGGCAGTACGCGCTTCACCATCTGCGGGAAAATGATGCGGAAAAAGGTCTGGTTTTTATTATACCCCAGAACGGATGCCGCCTCATATTGTCCCTTGGGGATGGATTCGATACCGGAACGGTAAATTTCCGCAAAATATGCCGCATAGTTAATGGAAAAGCCGATGATAATCGCAGCGAAGCGGTACCATCTGGGCAAAGAAATACGGAACAGATAATAAGGTGCAAAATTCACCACCAGAAGCTGCAGCATCAGAGGCGTGCCGCGCAGAATGGCAATGAAAACCTTAATGACTGCCTGTAAGGGCTTTATTTTTGACATACGCCCGAAGGCAACCAAAAGCCCCAAGGGCATGGAAAACAGCAGTGTCAGCACAAAAATCATCAGAGATGAGCCCATGCCGCTTACCAGCTGCTGTGCAATAATCGCAAAATTCATAGTAAATTTCCTTTCTTAACCGTAAAATGCAGGAATCCGAGAAATTCCTAAAACGCAGGAAAGGCGGCAGGAGCTTTCCCACCGTCTTTCCCAGTTTTTTTCATAACTGTCTCTTTCTTATTTTCCCAGGCAAAGCATCTGATCCAGATTGTAATCCTTATACTTTGCTGCGATTTCTGCCAGAGTACCGTCCTCAGCCATTTCGTCCAGTGTTGCCTGTACCTGATCTCTCAGCTCTTCATTGCCCTTCTTGAAGCCGATTGCATACTGCTCTGTGGAGAGGGGCTCTTCCAGCATTCTGAATTTATCTGCCTTTGTTGTCAGCTGATACTGTGCTACGCCGATATCTACCGCGATGGCATCATTTGTGCCTGCCTCCAGATTCATGAATGCTGTGTTGTAATCTGCGATTTCATCCAGAGATGCGAAGGAATTTACTACATCTGCCTTGGATTCATCCTGCAAAGCGGAAAGTGCGGAGGAGCCTGCCTGTGTAATAACGTGCTTGCCTGCCAGATCAGCCTCTGTCTGAATATCGGAATCCGCTCTTACAACATATACGATGCTGTTGTCAACATAGGGCTTGGAGAAGGTGTATTCATCCTCTCTGCCTGTCATAGTGAAGCCGTTCCAGATACAGTCGATTGCACCGCTGTTCAGCTCCATATCCTTTGCATCCCAGTCGATGGGCTGCTTTACCAGCTCCCAGCCGTTTCTTTCGCAGACCTCAGCAGCCAGATCCAGATCAAAGCCGGCATAATCGCCGCTCTCTGTTCTGTAGCCATAAGGAGGATATTCCGCATCGAAGCCTACAGTGAAGGTCTTTGCACTGTCAGAGCCGCCGCAGCCTGCCAGAACAGACGCACCCATAACCATTGTCAAAAACAGTGCCAAATACTTTTTCATACGTTATCGTCCCCTTTTTTATTTTGTTTTTTCGTTCCTGCGGAGCGTCGCTCCTTCTTTCTTCATCATAGTATCACATTACCACGCTAAAGTAAAGCAAAAGAATCTGCTTTTTCTTCCTTATTTTTTATGCAAAATACACAAGTCCTCTCGCGTCCTGTGTGCAGTGCCTGCCACCTCTTTCTCCCATCCGTCTGTACGCCGAGTTTTTGTCGATTTTTCAGGTTTTTTTGCGATTTTCTATTGACAAACGCGAAAAAAGGTATATAGTGTAGGTATAAAAATAATACAATCAATATCAGTAAAAGATGCAGCCGTAGTCGACAGCATCTCAAACGATAATAGCAAACCCATCGAAAGGTGGCGACGCAAAGCTATAGGGCCTTACCCCTTGAAAAAGGGCTGGCAGCCAGTTACCGAAAGGAGATTCCGTATGAAACGGCTTTTTTCTTGTGTTTGCACATTTGTTGCAGCCTTTATTTTAATGTCTATGACAGGCGTGGTAACAGCCAGCGCTTCTACAGGTTCTATTGATACTTCCCATGCAAAAGATGGTTTTGTTACCGTAAATTACACTTCCGATTCCAAATTGAAGGTCGGCATCCAGTACGGTGACAATAAGACCTCCTATAAAAACTGCCCTAGCGGCAAAACTGCAGAGTTCTCTCTGGATCAGGGCAATGGCACATACACCATTACCGTATGTGAAAACATTTCCGGTACAACCTATCAGGTTGTCAGCAGAGAAACCGTAAATGCAAAAATCAAAAACGAATATGCTCCCTACCTTATCTCCACCGCAGATGTTCAGTTTGCAGCAGGCGATGCAGTCAGCCAAAAGGCGGCTGAAATCTGCAAGGGCGCAGCAACCGATGCAGAAAAGGTAACCGCAATCTATAACTACATTGCAGGGCATTACACCTACGATGCAAAGCTTGCAGATGAAATCACATCCGGCAAGGTAAGCAAATATATCCCTGACACAAACGCTACACTGAACAGCAGCAAGGGCATCTGCTATGACCTGTCTTCCCTGTTTGCAGCTATGTGCCGCAGCCAGAGCATCCCTTGCTCCTTGACAAAGGGCTATGCTGGCAGAAGCTACCATGCTTGGAACAAGGTAAACGTAGACGGTGCTTGGTATCAGATTGATTTGACCTATGCTGTAACAGAGCGTGTGCTGAACGTAAACAGCCTGTCCGATTGCGTATCTCCTTTGCACTACACACAGCAGAGTGATTCTCTCGCAATCGCAGCATAACAGATTGTAATAAAGAAAAAACACATAGCAGGAAGTCTTTTCTTCGCTATATGTTTCCTATAACAAAACCATTTCTACATTTATATATAGAAACTATATAGAAACGGATTTCATTTTATCGGTTTTATTTTGAGATATCCTACGTTATAAAAACAGGTGCTTATAGCGTATGTATCTATAAATGCTTCACACAACTTTATCTGTGCGGCTCATTGTTGGGCGTATGTACAGACAAAGGCACAGCCGGCGAAAGCCGGTGTCGCAAAGCCAAAGGGCCTAAACGGAAATTTTTCCGCATGGCAGCCGGTTGCCAAACACATATCGTCCTGCTTCTATGGCTACCACAAGACAAGAAGGAGGATTATTTTCTAATGGCAAAAGAACAAAAGAAGGGCAAACGCTTTCTGCCCTGGCTGATGGTACTGAGCATGATGCTCTCCCTCGCGCCGGTAAATGCGTTTGCGGAAGAATCAAACGACAGCACATCTGAATCCTACTGTCCCGATTCCGAAAGCAAAACTGAAAGCTCCGACGAAAGCTCTGAGGTATCCGAAGGCAATGATGCCGCAGAGGAGTCTTCCGAGGACGAAACCACTGATGCTCCGGAGGAAACCGAAGCAGCTTCTGAAGATGAAACAGATGTAGCACTTGATGCAGCATTTGATGCAGCATTTTCTGTTGAAGCAAAAGCGGAAGCACCTGCAACAGAAGAAAGCATCAGCACAGGCTCTGCCGTATCCGAAAAGGCAGTTGTTTTTGCAGAGGAATCCGCAGCACCCCCTGCTGAGAATGTAACCTATTACCCCGTTTATGTGTATGCCTACTTTGCAAATAACGGTACTCCTCTCAACAGAGGAAATAACCACCCTGCAGCAGTTGTAACAAGCGGCGTAAAGCAGAAAATCCTCTGGAATGAGGATGCTTCTCGGGGTTGGTATTACATCACCTTCGGCGAAGTCAAAAAAGGCACAACTGTTGCTCCTGTAAAAGGCGCATCCACAGAATTCACTGGTGATTTGAGTAAAATGGATGACTTCACAGGCATTGGCAATGCAAAGGATAACGGCTTCAAATGGTCTGATGTAACTCGTTGGGGTGATTTGGGTTTCAACACCGGCGCAACAGGCTTCGATGCAGGTAATTCTTGGCATCTGGATGGTCAGATTGATGTTCATGCAGTAACCTACGCTCCAAACGGCGAAGGCGTTTCCAATCTGCCCGCAAGCAGTGCGGATAACCGTGTATACTATCGCGGTACCTACACGGTTGCAGCAGAGGAACCCAAACGCGAAGGCTATACCTTCAAGGGCTGGAAACAGGATGGCAGCGAAACACTCCTTCACGCAGACGACCACATCACTTTAACCGGTGATGCAACACTGACTGCCGAATGGGAGAAAAACGCATCTGATTCTTCCGAAACACCCCACTACTCCCCCGTTTATGTTTACGCTCGTTTCATAAACGGTGAAACGCACCTCAGCGGTGACACAAAAGTTATTAAAAACGGCGTAGAAAAAACAATCACATGGAATGAAGATTCCAACAAAGGTGTACAGAGTGTATACTACATCACCTTCGGTCATGTTGCAAACGGCACAGATGTTGCCCCCACAAACGGTGCATCTGCCACATTCAAAGGCAATCTGGACGATATGTTTGCCTTTGACGGCATAGGCAGTGCTTCTGCAAACGGCTTCGCCCTCTCCGATGTAACCGAATGGGGCAGCCTGAGCTACAACACAGGCGCAACCGGTTTCCACAGTAGTGTTTCCTGGCATCTGGATGGTGATATCCGTGTTTATACCGTAGCTTATGCAAACGGTCTGGATGAAGCCTCCGAGGAAACTGTTGCAGACATGCCCGAAAAAGATACAAATTACTACCTTGGCACCTACACCGTAACCACAGCTGTTCCCACACGCGAAGGCTATACCTTTGACGGTTGGACTCTGGACGGCAAGCAGATTGGCAAAACCATCGACCTGAGCAAAATTTCCAATAAAACTGCCGCAGAGGTAACTCTGACCGCGCAGTGGAAAGAAAATACCAAACCGGAACAGCCTGCAAAAAAACGTCATCATTCTCATACGGAGGATACAGCACCTGTAAATCCCGAAGTAGAAATCAAGGATGACGAGGCTTTGGGCTTGAATCAGGCAGACCATTATGCGTATATTGTTGGCTACGGCAACGGCGAGGTGAGACCGCAGAATTCCATCACCCGTGCAGAGGTTGCGTCCATTTTCTTCCGCCTGTTGGAGGATGATGTGCGTGATGCAAATTACACCCGTGAAAACAGCTTCACAGATGTAAGCAGCGATGCATGGTATTGCAGCGCAGTATCCACACTGAGCGCGATGGGTATCCTCTCCGGTTATCCCGATGCTGCCTTCCGCCCCAATGCATCCATCACACGCGCAGAGTTTGCGGCAATCGCAACACGCTTCGATGCAGATGGTGATAAAACACCTGCATCCTTTGATGATATCGCAAACCATTGGGCAAAGGATGAAATCTCTGTAGCAGCCAATAACGGCTGGGTAAACGGCTATAAAGACGGCTCTTTCCGCCCGCAGAATAACATCACCCGTGCGGAAACCATGTCTCTGGTAAACCGCGTGCTGAACCGTAACCCCGAGACAGCTGAGGACCTGCTCCCTGATATGATTACCTTTACAGATAACGCAGACACAAACGCATGGTATTATCTGGCGGTACAGGAAGCAACCAACAGCCACTACAACACAAGCAAGGAAAACTCTGCCTATGAAAAATGGACAGGATTGCGCAAAACACTTGATTAAATCGAATTAAGCTAATTATATTCGATTCGGTTGTTTTGCATAAAAACAGTGCTTATTTTTCACCATAAAACAGGCAAGTTTTCTATATTCAGATGGTGACATTTCCACATTTTCCGTGCCGCAATCATTTTTCCAAATTGTTTTCAACAAAACTTGCATATAATTGCATACAAATATGTTGAGAATCCACAAAACACTTGAAATTTTATCAAGCTGTGATATAATACATTGTAACAGGACTTTGCAATGTATTTTATCTATATAAATACATTATAGTATTATCTGTGCGGCTCGTTGAAAGAGCGTGTGTACAGACAAAGGCACAGCCGGCGAAAGCCGGTGTCGCAAAGCCAAGGGTCTAACCGAATTTTTCTTCGCAAGACAGCCGGTTGCCAAAAGACATATCGTATCCTCCTTCTTCGAGTCTCACAAGAACAAAGAAGGAGGATTTTTTATGATGAAAACGAAAAAGAAATCAGACAAACGTTTTCTGTCCTGGCTCTTGGCTGCCGTAATGATAATTGCGTTGATGCCGGCGACTGCGTTTGCCGAACCACCCACTGAAAGCAGCGGAAACACAGAAACCGCTGTTACATCCTACTGTCCCGAACCAAAGGGAGGTACAGATGTTTCCGTAGGGGGATATGATCCCTCTCCGGCAGCAGAAACAAAGGATACTCCCACAGAGGAGCCTGCAAAGGATACTCCCACAGCGGAGCCTGCAAAGGATACTCCCACAGAGGAGCCTGTAAAGGATACTCCCACTGCGGAGCCTGTAAAGGATACTCCTGTGGCAGATAAAACAACAGAAGGCGCTCCTGCACAAGAAGGGTGAGGATAATATTCTTTCTGGGGAAGGCGTTGTTTTTAGTAAAGACATTAAAATTCAAAAAGATGGCAAGAAGGTACAGACTGTTATATGGAATGCGTATTCTACTATCTGGCCACACAACCCCGAAAGCCATTTTATTACCTTTGGCAAAATCGAAGACGGTACAACTGTGAAACCTGCTAAAAAAGCTGAAAAAGAATCCATCTCCGACAATGATTTAGAAGCAAAGCTGACTGATTCCTTAGGCGATAGCACTGATGTGCAGAACTCGTATTTCAACTGGAAGGATGTTGCGATTGAGGATTGGGATTTGCATATTTCCCATGGTGCAACCGACTATCCTGATGAGGATGGCAAGTACACTTGGCACATGGATGGTAAAATCCACACATACAAAATCAAGTATATGGCGGATGGCTCTGATGTTTCCAAAGCGGCTCACGTTGACAAAAACACCTACTACTGCGGCACATACACTATCGACACTTACAAACCGAACGCCCCCAAAGGGAAAGTCTTTGCAGGTTGGACAGTAAACGACGACACAAATAGTGGCAAATATTATCAGGGCGGCGATACAATCACTCTGAAAGACCACGATACAGATAATACCGGGAAAATCACTCTGAAAGCACAGTGGGAAGACCAAAAATACCCCGTGTATGTTTATGGCCTCTTTAAATACAAAAATACGACCTTTGATAAGAACTCCAGCCTCTATATCAACGGCAGTACCGATTCTATCAACTTGAATAACGACAGCTTCATCACTTTTGGTGCATTAAATGATGCAACAACCTTTGACCCTGCCCCCTACAAAGATCAAGGTGTAATTTCCAAGGAAACAATCCCCACCGCTGAAATCGAAGCGCGGATAGAAAAGGGGGATGTGGAACTTAGCGACTCTACGGGCAGTGCAAAGACAAATGGTCTGCTTACAGAATCCACCAAGATTTCTCCACTTGTCAGCAAATGGTATGGCTTAAAATCTTGCCCCGGCGCTACAGACTATGTTGAGGGGGATGACGCCACTTGGCATCTGGATGGCGAAATCAATCTCTACAAAGTAACTTATGCAAAAGGCAACATCCCTGACGGTGAAGATTTTACGCTTCCCAAAGAAGAAACCTACTTCTTAGGTGACTACACTGTTCGGAAGATGGAAACCTCCTCTCAGAATTATAAATTCTTGGGTTGGGTGTATGAGAACGAACTCCTCAAAGAAGGGTCCACAATTAAGGCCCCCAACAAAGATATCACCTTGACCGCAAAATGGGAAAAGAAACCCGTGGTTTATAAAGTTAACTATGATTGGGGTACTTTCGCTCCTTCCGACCAAACTTGTCCTACTAACGGAAATTCTTATGAGACCGAAGCTGCAGTTCCTATGGATACTACATTCAACAGCAATTCTACCTCCAATGCAAATAACGGAGAACAAAAAGGTCTTTGGACTTTCAGCGGTTGGACGAAAGATCCAACTATCCAAACCAATTACGGCGATGATGTAATAACTAAAACCATCACCTACAAAGGTACTTGGACATTCGAGGCGAAGCCTATTACAACAACCTATAAGGTTGTATACAAATGGGATGGCGGCGACGGTGTTCCCGAAGGTGTTACCCTTCCTACAGACAGCGCCTCCTATGCCTCCGAAAGCGAAGCCAAAAACGCGATGGATAAGACCTTTACAAGTGAATCCACTTCCAAGGCAAAAAAAGGCGATAAAGAAGGTCTTTGGAAATTCTCCGGTTGGGCACCTTCCGACCCTGTAGCTTCTACTCCGGAAGAAAACACAGAAGTTATCACCTTCACAGGTAGCTGGACTTTCACAGAAAAGGTTGTCAAGGTTACTTACGATTGGGGTAACGATGTTCCTTCCGATGTTGTTTCCAGAAAACCTGCTGATAAAACTTACAACTCTGTAGATGCCGCTAAAGCAGATATAGATAAGACCTTTACAAGTACATCCACTTCCAACGCTCAAAAAGACGGTAAAGAAGGTCTTTGGAAATTCTCCGGCTGGACTCCTTCCGAACCTGTAGAATCTAATGAAGGAAATACGGTATCTATTAAATTTACAGGTACTTGGACATTCGCAGAAAAGGTTGTCAATGTTACTTACAATTGGGGTACTCTCGCTCCTTCCGACAAAACTTGTCCTACAGGTGGATCTTACAACACCGAAGAAGCCGCTAAAGCAGATATGGATAAGATCTTTACAAATACATCCTCTTCCAACGCTCCTAACGGCAGTATTGCAGGTTCTTGGAAATTCTCCGGTTGGACTGAAACAAAAACTACCTCCGATGATGGAAACAAGATTTTCATTGCTCTGACAGGTACTTGGAACTTCACACCATCCGAAACCAAGACCATCACAAGTGTCCTGAACAGTCTGGTTTGGAAGTTCTTCGAATCGCAGTACGGCTACAGCACAGAAGGAACCTTCACTGCAATCGCAAAGGTTATGCCTGTTCATCCAGAAATAAATTCCTACGCGGCTGAAGTAGATGAATCTAGCGACAACAACACAAATACTCCGGGTACAGACAATGCAAAAACCTTCACCGGTACGGTTAATCTGAAAACAGGCGAAACAAGAGCCTTCAACTTCTCCGCAGGTAAAGGTGTGGCTGATGTATTAGACCCCGACACATACTACGAAGTCAGAGTCTCCGAGGTTGAGGGCAACCTTTCCAAAGTAACCTATGACACCACAAAATACATCCTCACATTTACCACAGATAGGAATGCTGTAGTGGACTATATCGGGATTGCAAAGCAAGATAATGGGGAAGCTTTTCCTGAATTAGCACCAATAGAAGACGACAAACCAATCACATTCCAAAACATTTACACCTACAAGCGTTCCCATTCCTCTGGCGACAGTGGTAATGGCGGCGGCAAAAAAGAGGAAAAACCTACCGTAGAAATCAAGGATGACGATGCACTGGGTCTGAATAACACAGACCACTTCGCATACATCGTTGGCTACGGCAATGGCGAGGTAAGACCTCAGAACTCCATCACCCGTGCAGAGGTTGCGGCTATCTTCTTCCGCCTGCTTGAGGATGACGTTCGTGATGCAAACTACACTCGTCAGAATAAATTCACAGATGTAAGCAACGATGCTTGGTACTGCAGTGCAGTATCCACACTGAGCGCGATGGGTATCATTTCCGGTTATCCCGATGCTACCTTCCGCCCCAACGCATCCATCACTCGTGCCGAATTCGCTGCAATCGCAACTCGTTTCGATGTAAACGGCGATAAAACACCCGCAAGCTTCAACGATATCGCAGGCCACTGGGCAAAGGACGAAATCGCTGTAGCAGCCAATAACGGCTGGGTAAACGGCTATGAAGACGGTTCCTTCCGTCCTCAGAACAAAATCACTCGTGCCGAAACAATGTCTCTGGTAAACCGCGTGCTCAACCGCAAACCTGAGACAGCCGAGGATCTCCTGGAAAACATGACAAAATGGACAGATAATGCCGATACCAACGCTTGGTACTATCTGGCAGTACAGGAAGCAACCAACAGCCACTATTATGAATACAAAGAAAATTCTCAGTATGAAAAGTGGACAGAATTGCGTGAAACTCGTGACTGGTCCGAGCTTGATAAATAAATCATAAGCGCTTACAACTCGGAAGGGTTGCTCCCTTCCGCTCCTCTTTCAGACCTCCGGTTTTAAGCCAAGAAAAACCGGAGGTTTTTCTTTTGCTTTTCTGCAATCAAAAAGGACGAAACCCCGTTTCCGGAATTTCGTCCTTTTCTATTCCTTTTTTATCCTGCGATTGCACAGATTCTTACAATTTTGCCCTTAGAATCCTTCGTCAATGCAACCGTGCAGTCATCCCTTGCATCCGAGCAGGCATCCAGAAAGTCCTGCAGTCCATACAAATCCTCATCATATCTGAGGTTTCTCTTATAATCATCCGCATCCGCCGCCGCAGAAAGCTTATACACAAACTCTGCACGGGTGCTGATTTCAAATGTCTTTTTGCTGCCGTCTATCCTTACCTCGATTTCATCTGCTCTTCTGTCAACAGATACCAGCTCGCCGCGTGCATCCTCCCAGAACGCCGTAATCGTTTTTACCTCACCGCTACCGTTATAGCCCAGCTCCACATAAATCTGGGAATCGCCATAGGCATAGTCCAACTCGCTGTTCAGCTTCGTCAGACTGATGCTTTCGCCGCCCAATTTCACTGTTACACTGCTTGCCAAATCCATCTTGATATTCAGCCCTGCCGCCGTAACGGTAATGGTTCTCTTATCCTCAACCAAGTCTCTGAGATAGCCTTCCTTCGCGTCCGCCATCTCCGCGGTAATTTCGCAAACATCACCATTCTTATCGAACCCCAACGTAACATTGAAGCTGTAATCCTTATAGCTGTCAATCAAATCGGAAACATCCCTGTTCTTGCCATTGATGGTTACATCCACATCATCCGCCAAACCATAGGTATAGTCCTTTTCCTTCGCTACAATCGTAAGCTCTCTCTTGCTGATTTTACTCAGCTTGCCCTTGTTATTACTGCTGAATTTCGATACCGCAAGAAGCTCCGTTACCTCGTCATCCCTGTTGGTGTCCACCGAAACGGTGTACGCCTTGCCATCGCGATAGCTTTCCCGCAGGGCAGAAACACTGCTCTTTTTACCGTCAATCCGCACTGTCACATCATCACTCAGGTTATACTGATATGTCTTACTTCCTGCCGTAAATTCAATGCGTTTGCTGTTGAGGAAGGTCAGCGTGCCGTTGTAATCATCCTCCATAGAGGTAATCTTAATCTCCGAAACCCTGTTATTCTTATCCAGCTTCAGGGAAACCACAAAATTGCTGTCATCATAATTCCGTTGGAATTTGCTGAACTTCATCGTGCCGCCGTTATAGGTAACCTCCACATCGCTTGCCAGAGTGTAGGTATATTCCTTCTTGCCGGATTTGATGGTAATCTCGTCATCCTCCACATCCGTCACAGTGCCGTCAGTGGGGTTGTTTGCATTTACCACCGCTACAACCTTCAGCACATATTCATCCTTATCCAGAGTCAGTGTTACGTCATAGGAGGTATCCTCCAAGGCTCTGGAAAGCTTGCTGACGGTCGATTTCTTCCCATCCAGTCTGATTTCCACATCATCATCCAGATAAAATTTCTTTTCAGTCGAGCCATCCTTGACCGTAATCTTGGAATCGGTGATATCCTTCAGCTCATATTTCTTTTCAGTTGTCTGCTTGATGCCGTTCTTGGAATATGTCACCGTAATACTGTTCATATACTGCCCTTCGTAGGTCACCTTCACAGTATCCCCTGTTTTGATATCCGAAAGAGCAATCGTCTGTCCGTTATATTTCGCCGTTACCTTTCCTTTCACCCCAAACAGGCTCAGAGAGGAACCGCTTGCCGTCATCGTCAGGAAAATATCCCCATTCTGCATCGTCTTGCAGTCGGTCACTGTCCCTGTTGCGGTTTTCTGGTTGGTTTCCGTTCCCTTATTTTCCACCAGCTTATTATAGGATTTTACGGAAAGCACCGCCATCTCCGCACGAGTGATGTTCTTCTTTGGATTGAATTTATTATCCGAATCCCCCACCATCAAATTCACTCTATACAACAGCTCCAGATAGGGCACTGCCGTTGCGGAAATCGCATCCTTATCGGCATAGCCCAGTGTTGCACCGGATTTCACGTCATACCCCTTTACGGTATCCATCGCCTTCCCGAAAATCACGCCGACATCCTCGCGGTTTGCCGCCTTTGTGCCGCCCTGCAGCTTATTCAGCTCCGCCGTTGTCAGAATACTGTTTTCCAAGCCGTATGCCGTTGCCTTATACGCCCACGTCGGGATGTTATACGCGCTGATTACAGGCTTCCATTTTGTCACCGTTGCATCATTGACATCCTGCTTCGTGTATGCCTTCATGATAGAATACATCAGCTGCACCGCTTCGCAATAGGTCACGTTGTTTCTCGGCTTGCAGTAACGCTTGCCGTTTTCCTCGTAGCCGCTCATCAGCCCAAGCTCTGCCGCCTGATTCAGAAACGGCTTAAAGCCCGACCACGTCACCGTGTTGATATCCACAAAGGTTGTTGCCGCATAGGCAGGCACTGAAATACTGCCCATCAACAGGCTTGCCGTTGTTGCCAAGGTTAGAATCTGCTTTGTTTTTTTCATACCTTCTGCCCCCTTCTTGTTCTCTGTTGTCTCCAAAAGGACAAACCTCTCTGTCATAATTGTATCATAGATTTCAGGAAAAAATTCTTTCAATTTCCTTAATCTTTCGCATTTTTTACGAACTATCTTTCCTTTTAGACGAAAATTTTTCCGTTTTGTTCCACCCCTGTCCCCTGCTCCGCATAAGCAGAAGCCATCCGGTTATCCATTAAAATCGTCACTTCATTTTTTTCTTTCTCCGCTGAAAGCCCTTTCGTCATTTTTCCTATACAAAACATCGGCTTTTCTTCACTTTAACATAGAAAAAGCCCCTCTGCAATCGTGATTCTGCCAATTGACAGACGGCTTTCTTTTCGGTAATGTATTTTTATAGAAACACAATTTTAAAGGAGGTATGATACCCATGAAAAAACACGAATTACAAACCCCTGCTATCCTCTTGGATCTGGATAAGCTGGAACACAATATTCAATCCTGGCAGGCACTCTGCAACGAAAACGGCAAAGAGCTGTGGCCCATGATTAAGACGCATAAAAGCACCGCACTTGCGAAAATGCAGTTGGACGCAGGCGCAACAGGCTTTCTCTGTGGCACATTGGATGAATGTGAAATGGTTTATCAGCTTGGCGCAAAGCACATCATGTATGCTTACCCCACCGCAAACCCCGTCAATATCCGCCGCCTGCTGCCCTTTGCCAAGGATGCAGAGCTGATTATCCGTCTGGATACTGTCCGCGCGGCAGAAATTTTAAACAGCGAAGCGGAAAAAGCAGGTGTCACCGTTTCCTATACCGTCATTGTGGATATGGATTTCCACCGCTTCGGGATGCCCGCAGATGCCGTTGTGGATTTCGTGAAAACGCTTTCCTCCTTGAAAAATCTGAAATTCCGCGGCATTTCCACCCATCCCGGACAGGTTTATGGCTGCACCACAAGAGCCGCTTTGGAGGCGGTTGCCAAGTTGGAAAAGGATACCATGAAAAAGGCTGCCGATGCTCTGGCTGCGGCAGGCTTCCCCTGCGAAATCATTTCCTCCGGCTCTACCCCCACCTTTGAGATTGCCGTAAAGGATAAAACCCTCAACGTAAGCCATCCCGGCAACTATACCTTCTTCGATAACATCCAGATTTCCCTTGGCACCTGCGGCGAGGATGCTTGCTCCTTACGCGTATTGGCAACCGTTGTTTCTCATCCCTCCGAGGGATTCTATCTCTTTGATGCCGGCTCCAAATGTCTGGGTCTGGATCAGGGGGCACACGGAAATTCTGCTATCAAGGGCTTCGGGCATGTTGTCGGGCATCCTGAGCTGACGATTGTCGGGCTTTCCGAGGAGGTCGCAAAGGTAAAGGCAGACGGCACATGTACTCTGCAGGTCGGTGATCGGGTCGAAATCATCCCGAATCATTCCTGCTCCACCGCAAATAATACCGGCTGGTATACCTGCGTGCGCGGCGATGAGATTGTAGATTTCATTGCAGTCGATGCAAGAGAAAACAGTAAGAAAAAAGGTACATTATAATACGAAAAAGGGAGTCCATTCGGACTCCCTTTTTTCAACTTAAAATCCAGATTTTATGTTAATTAAAAATCTCGCTGGAAACGTATGTCTTGCCGTCCTTCAGCTCACTGGGCATTGCCGCCTTCATCACCATATCGCCCTC
>OOCP01002381.1_pt1 | contig 16090 bp, 14 predicted proteins | sample 1671511 | NCBI WGS metagenome assembly OOCP01 (sample SAMN06348164, study PRJEB24527) | human gut metagenome | biome: human gut; feature: ankylosing spondylitis patient; material: feces | host: Homo sapiens | place: China | collected 2015-10 | reverse complement strand
TAAAAGTTCTGAAAACTAAGGATTTCAATGGCGCAGGACACCCTTCTTGGGTTTCCCGCGCACACCCTTCCTTACCGCTACAGAGGATTTACCACTTTATCGACAGTCTCAAGCGGATGCACACCTTGTTGTGTGCATCCGCTTACTTTGATACTACAGCTTTGAGGGATTGTATTGATTTGCTTGGGGTCGTCAGCTATGCTGAAAGATCTGCACCTCATAGATGCAGTTGCGGAAGGAGCGGAAGTTATCCTCATACTCATTGGCCACCACCAGACGCGGCGTTTCCTGATCCCGGAAATAGCGTTTGAGCTCAGGCCCGGGGAAGGGCTCCGCCAGGATGCGGGACTGCATACAGAGCCAATTCCCCGCCGGAAGCGTCATCAGACCGGGATGCTCCGCCGCCGGCCGTTCCCGCAGATAAACGAAATAGTGGGTGGGCACGATGCTCCCCCGCAGCAGCGCCTGAAAGTCCAGCAAATAGCCGGTCTGACGCAGAAAATGCGCCTTTTCAAACGGGGGGCTGTGGCGCAGTCTGGTGAGCCGCTGTCCCGCCGTTCCGTAAATATCCTCTCCGGGCCGGAACGGCTCCGCTAAAATATACCGCTCCGTCTCCCGCTGCTGGTAGGGCAGGCCATTATGGTCATAGTCCGCCGCGTGGCTGTAATAATCCACATACCAGTCCAGCTCGTCCAGCAGGCCCTGCAGATGGCTGACCTCCTGTCAGATCTGCTCCTGCCGCTGCATCAGCAGCCTGCGGAAGCGGCTCACGTCGTTGGTGTCCAAAGCGTCCCGGATATCCTCCAGCGTGAAGCCAAAGCGCTGAAGGTACTTGACCCGGTCGATATAATGGATCTGGTCATAGCTATAGTAGCGGTAGCCGGTCTTGGGATTGGTATACACAGGCACCACAACGCCGGCTTTATCATAAAACCGGAGGCTCTGGGGCGACATATTCAGCAGATTCGCCACCTCGCCGATGGTATAACGGTCCTTCATAAAAATGACCTCCCCTTTCCGGTTTCTCCACAGGAAGTATCGCAGAAATTTTCGCAAAAGTCTACACCTGACTGTAAGGTTTCCGGAAAAAGTTTCAAGAAAGCAGACAGATGTCACAAAGCCGGTCCATAGCATTTTGTGGAATTTTACAGAAAACTCCGATTGACTTTACACTGTAGGAAAGGACTATGCTGACATCAAAAGGAATGACCGGTATACGCAAAAGCAGGCCGGCATATTCCAACAGGCATCGTATACGAAAGAGACCGAAAAAAAGAGAAGTGAGGGAGCGCAAATGACATTTATCGACTTTCTGTACAAGCTGGACGGCTGGGTGTGGGGCACACCGCTGATCGTGCTGATCATGGTCGTGGGCATCTACTACATGGTCAAGGGCAAATTCTTTCCCTTTGTGCATTTCGGCCATGCGGTGAAAAACACGGTTCTTGCCAGCAGCACGGAATCCGGCAAGAGCGGTGACGGCAAGATTTCCCCGTACAGAGCATTCTGCCTGGCACTGGGCGGCGCCGTCGGCATGGGCAATATCTCCGGCGTGGCGACCTCCATTGCCGTAGGCGGACCGGGCTCCATCTTCTGGATGTGGGTCTGGGCGTTTTTCGGCATGATGATCAAGACGGCTGAGACCTCCCTGGGCCTGTATTACCGTCACAAGGAGCCTGACGGAAAGTACAGCGGCAGCGCCATGCACTATATGGAGCGGGGCATCAAGGGCGAGATGGGCTGGAAGTTCGGCCGGCCTCTGGCAATTCTCTTTGCCGTCGCCCTTTTCATGATGGTTCTTCAGGGCAGCGGGGCCTACACTGTGGGTTCAACGCTGAGCGCCTCCTTCGGTCTAAATCTGATGGCCGTTGTGATCGTTTATGTGCTGTTCGTTGTATACCTGCTGATCCGGGGCGAAAACGCCATCGGCAGAGTAGCAGAAAAGCTGGTTCCCATCATGTGCGGAGCCTATCTGCTGGCAACCATCGTCATTCTTCTCATGAATATCACCTACGTGCCCACCATGTTTGCCGAGATCTTCAAGGGTGCCTTTACCGGCACGGCTGCCGTGGGCGGCTTTGCTGGCTCCGTGGTTTCCCTGACCATCCGGCAGGGCGTTGCCCGGTCGGTCTACTCCAATGAGGCCGGCAACGGCACCTCTCCCCTGATTCACGGTTCCGCCGATACGATCCATCCGGTCCGGCAGGGACTCTGGGGTGCTGTGGAGTATTCTGCGATACGCTGGTGGTCTGCACCTGCTCCGGACTCGCCATTCTGGCCACCGGCACCTGGAGCTCCGGCGTCACCGGCGCGCCCTTGGGTGTCCTGGCTTTCACCACAGCCTTTGGTGAAGCGGGCCGGTACTTCCTGGGCATCATGACCGTCCTGTTCGCTTTCACCACCTCCACCACCTGGTATCTTTTCTATCAGAATATCCTGACCTACCTTCTGGAAAAATGGCCCAAGGCGCAGAAGGCCGCGCACAAGGTGTTCACAGTCGCTTTCCCGCTGATCATGGTAGGGAATGCCGCTCTGGTATACTATTCCAACTCCGACGCCACGCTGTTCTGGACCATCGTCAGCATCGTCACGGCCTTCCCCCTGTTCTTCAATGTTCTGGCACTGATCGCGCTGCGGAAGAAGTTCTGGGCACTGCTCAAGGATTATAAGGCCCGTTATATGGGAATCGGCCAGGTGGACCCCAATTTCCACGTTTTTGCCGAGGATGACCCGGAAGTGATGGCTAAGATCAACAAGAATCTGGGCAGATCCTGATCCCGCATATCCAACGATTTGTTTATAAGGAGAATCACTATGGCATACTCTTACACAACGGAAGCGCTTTACAGCGGCGAACACGTCCGAGGCATGGACATGACCCCGGAGACCATCCCCTGCTTTATGACTACCGCATTTACCATGCGGGGTTTCAAGGAGGTTCAGGAAACCTACGCTACCAAGGGCTATACCTATGTCCGCACCCGCAATCCCAACCGCACCGCGCTGGGCGAGGTCATCTCCTGCCTTGAGGGCGGCGAGTCCACGCTGATTTTCTCCTCCGGCATGGGTGCCATCACCAGCACTCTGATGACGCTGCTGAGCCACGGCGACCATGTGATCTGCAACTCCAATATCTACGGCGAGACCTATTGCGTCATGACGGAGATTTTGAGCAAGTGCGGCATTGAGGTAACCTTTGTGGATTATCAGAACACGGAGGATATCGCCAAGGCCGTTCGCCCGGAGACAAAGCTCATCTACTCCGAGGTCCTCTCTAACCCCACGCTGACGCTGGTGGATTTAAAGGCCGTGGCGGAAATTGCACACAAGAACGGTGCCTACCTCATGGTGGATAACACCTTCACCACCCCCATAGCCATCCGGCCTATCGACTTTGGCGCGGATATTGTTATCAACAGCCTGACGAAGTTCTTAAACGGCCACAGCGATGCCATCGGAGGTTCCATCACCACCACGCAGGCATTGTGTGACAAAATCCAGCCGGTAGCCATGCTGCTGGGTACCCCCGGTGACCCCTTCAGCTCCTGGCTCATCCATCGGGGCATCAACACCGCCTCTGTCCGGATGCCTCAGGCCATGCACACGGCGGAAAAACTGGCGGCGACGCTGGCTGCCAACAAGCACGTCAGCCGGGTCAATCACCCCAGCCTGCCTACCTATCCCCAGAAGGAGCTGGCGGACCGGATGTTCGGCAAAAATGGCTACTGCGCCATGCTGAGCTTCATCGTGCCGGAGGATTTGGAGAAAATCGACCAGTTTATGCTGGCGCTGAAGTTCCCCAAGTACGCTCCTACGCTGGGCGGCCTCCACACCACGCTGAGTCACCCTGTCACCTCCTCTCACATGGGCGTGCCCGATGAGACCCGCCGGAAGATGGGCATTACCCCCGGCATGATTCGCGTGTCTGTGGGTATTGAGGACGCCGATGATCTGGCCGCGGACTTTGAAAATGCCCTAAAGGTGTTCGATTGATCCACGCTGTGGAATTTCCCCCTGCACATCCTTGCAAATGATCTTGCGGTATGGTACGATGTAACCTAATCGAAAAAACCGCGGAACCGCCGCAAAGGCGCATCCGCTGAGCACAGCAAGGAGAGATTTACGATGAAAACCGCACTCGTTACCGGGTCCTCCCGGGGCATTGGCCGCGCCGTGGCCCGGGAACTGGCCCATCAGGGCTGGGCCGTAGGCATCAACTATCTGCACCGGGAGGATAAGGCACAGGAGCTGGTGGAGGAGCTCACCGCTGCCGGTTGTCAGGCCGCCGTCTTTCAGGCGGATGTTGCCGACGGTGCCGCCGTGGCGAGCATGGTCAAGGAACTGGGGGAAACGTTCAGTCCTGTGGAGCTGGTGGTGAACAACGCCGGCGTTGCGGGGCAAAGTCTCTTTCAGGATATTTCCGATGAAATGTGGAACCGATACCTTGCGGTGAATTTGGGCGGCGCCCGCAACACCATCAAGGCGGCGCTGCCCCACATGATCTCCGAAAAGCAGGGCTGCATTGTCAATATCTCATCCATCTGGGGCCAGCGGGGCGCAAGCTGCGAGGTGGCCTACGCCTGCACCAAGGCGGGCATCATCGCTCTGACCCGCTCTCTTGCCATGGAGCTGGCTCCCTCCGGTATCCGGGTGAACTGCGTGGCTCCCGGCGTCATCAACACGGACATGGTGCAGGTTTTGGGGCAGGAAACGCTGGACGATCTGGCAAAAGAAACGCCTCTCGGCCGCTTGGGGACGCCGGAGGACATCGCCTACGCCGTTTCCTTTTTTGCCTCGGAGCGGGCGGGCTTCATCACCGGGCAGGTCCTCACTGCCGATGGCGGCTTTATTGTATAAGCCCATTATGTTACCGCATTTTCTGAATTTCCCGGGAACGGTCCGCTGAGGCGGGCCGTTCCCTTTTTGCGTCCTGCCGCTGCTTTTGCACACGGGTCTTGTACCCTTTTCCGGTGCATAGACTGTCCCCAAGGGGGCGATGGGATTGCTGGAGCTGCTGAACGCAATTTTATGGGGGCCGGGAACCGTGGGGCTGCTTTTGGGGACCGGGGCATGGCTGACGCTGCGGACAGGCGCGTTTCCCCAGCGAATGCTGCCGCTGGCACTGCGGCTGTCATTGGGGCGGGAGGCACGCCGAAAGGGGAACAACGGTGTGTCTCCCTTCGGCTCCCTGATGACCGCGCTTGCCTCTACGGTGGGGACCGGCAACATTGTGGGCGTTGCGGCGGCGCTGGTTTCCGGCGGGCCGGGGGCGCTGGTGTGGATGGAGCTGGCCGCCCTGCTGGGACTGACTTTAAAGCTCGCGGAATGTATGCTGGCGGTCAAATACCGCAGCCGCGCACCGGACGGTACCCGCTGGGGCGGGCCCATGGTGGTGATGGAAGCCCGGCTGGGCGTGATTGGAAAGCCCATGGGACGGCTCTACGCCCTCTTTGCCCTGCTGATGTCCTTTTCTATGGGGGCCATGGCTCAGTCCGGCGCGCTGGCCGATACGTTTTTCGCCGCGTTCTCTCTGCCCCGGGCCGAAACGGGGCTGGCAACGGCGGCGCTGGCGCTCGTTATCCTGCTTGGCGGCATCCGCCGCATTGCAGATGTTTCTTCTGTGCTGGTGCCGGTGATGGCGCTGCTGTACATCGGCGGTGCCGGGGCGGTGATTATCGGCAATCTCCCCCGGCTGCCGGGGGCCGCGGCGGAAATGCTCCGCTGTGCGCTGGCCCCCTCGGCGGCGTTGGGCGGCGCATTGGGGACGGTTACGCGGCGTGCTGTCATCCGCCACGGCATAGCCCGGGGCGTTTTTTCCAACGAAGCCGGGCTGGGCTCTGCCGCCATTGCCGCCGCCTGCGCCGATACGGAGGACCCGCTGCGGCAGGGGCTTATCAGCATGACCGGCGTTTTTTTCGACACCCTTGTGATCTGCACCCTCACCGGCCTTGCCATCTGCTGCTCCGGCGTGCTGGGGGCGGCGGACGCCGCAGGCATTCCTTTGACCGGCGCGGCGCTGACGCTGCGGGCCTTTGAAACGGTTCTGGGCCGGGGGGCACGCTGGCTCATCGGCGCGTCCTTGGGCTTGTTTGCCTTTACCTCCGTGTTGGGCTGTGCCCTGCAGGGGGAGGTTTCCGCAGTGTATCTGCTGGGGCCGGGTACTGTGCGCCCGATTCGGCTTTTCTACTGCTCGGCAGTTTTAATTGGGGCGCTGGTCCCCATGAAAACGGTACTGGCGCTGGCGGACCTCTCCAACGCGCTGATGGCGCTGCCGAATCTGGTGTGCCTCTTGCTGCTTTCCGGGGAGATCGCGGCGGATTGCCGCAGCTTTTTGAGGAAAAAGGTGTAAACTTTCTGTGACAGCGTTGCTTTTTTTCATTTTGGTGGTATGATAACGATGGTATAAAATTTTAGTAAAGGACTGATACCATGACAAAAATTGATATTGTCTCCGGCTTCCTCGGTGCCGGCAAGACCACGCTCATCAAAAAGCTGCTGGCGGAGGCCTACAAGGGCGAAAAGCTGGTGCTCATCGAAAACGAATTCGGCGAGATCAACATTGACGGCGGCTTCTTAAAGGAATCCGGCATCCAGATCTCCGAAATGTCCGCCGGGTGCATCTGCTGCTCTCTGGTGGGCGATTTCAACAAGGCTTTGAAGGACGTGGAGGCTCAGTTCCACCCCGACCGCATCCTCATTGAGCCCTCCGGCGTGGGCAAGCTCAGCGACGTGATCGTGGCGGTGGAAAACACCGTAAAGGACGTTCCCGAGATGAAGCTCAACAGCTTCGTCACCGTGGCCGACGCCACCAAGGTGAAGGTGTATATGAAGAACTTCGGTGAGTTCTACAACAACCAGATCGAGGCCGCCGGCACTATCATCCTCTCCCGGACTCAGAAGATGACGCAGGAGAAGCTGGAGGCCGCCGTGTCCATGCTCCGGGAGAAAAACGCCGATGCCGCCATTATCACTACCCCTTGGGATGAGCTGGACGGCAAGGCCATCCTCTCCGCCATCGAAAAGGTCTCTCTGGCCGACGAACTGCTGGAGAAGATGCGGGCGGAACATGAGGCCGACGAGCACGAGCACCATCACCATCATCATGACGGCGAGGAGTGCGACGATCCCAACTGCTCCTGCCACCACCATGACCATGAGCACGAGGAGCATGAGCATGAGCATGAACATCACCATCATGACCATGACCATGAGCACGAGCATGACCACGAGCATGACCACGAGCATCACCATGACCATGACGAGTGCTGCGGCCATGACCATGACGAGCATGAGCACCATCATGACCATGAACACGAGCACGAGCATCATCACCATAACGGCGAGTGTGATGACCCCAACTGCTCCTGCCATGACCATCACCATCATCACCACGCCGATGAGGTATTTACCTCCTGGGGCAAGGAGACTCCCAAAGTGTATACGCAGGCGGATATCGACCGCATCCTCACCGCGCTGGATTCCGGCGAGTACGGCGCCATTCTCCGTGCCAAGGGCATTGTGAACGGCACGGACAGTACGTGGATCGAGTTCGACTATGTGCCGGAGGAGCATGAGATTCGCGCCGGTCATCCCGACTATACCGGCCGCCTGTGCGTCATCGGTTCTGATTTGAAGGAGGAAAAGCTGGCAGAGCTGTTCGGCCTGTAAGCGAAAATTTTCATGGCTGATATTCCTGTATATCTCATCGCCGGTTTTTTGGACGGCGGCAAAACTGAATTTATCAACGGCATTTTAGAGGATGGCTTCGCCCGGGAGGATAAAACGCTTCTCATCTGCTGCGAGGAAGGCGAACTGGAGTACGAGCAGAAGGCGCTGGACAATGTGACTGTTGTTACCGTGGACGAGGAGAGCGCCCTGACCTGCTCCCAATGCAAGGAGTGGGAAAAGCAGTACCAGCCCAAGCAGGTCCTGATCGAGTACAACGGTATGTGGTCCATGGAGCGGCTGTACCGGGAGGTGCTGCCGGCCAACTGGGTGCTCTATCAGGTCATGACCTTTGTGGACGCGGGGACCTTTGAGCCCTACGCAAAAAACATGGGTCAGATCATGATGGAGAAGATCACCAACGCCGATCTGCTGGTGTTCAACCGCTGTACGGACGAGCTGAAGGCCGCCCTGCGGAAGCGGAATCTGCGGATGGTGAACCGCCGTGCGGACATCTATCTGGAGGACAATAACGGCAACAGCGAGGACTACAACAACGGTGAGGTCTGTCCCTTTGACCTGAACCAAAAGGTCATTGACATTCCGGACAACGATTACGGCGTGTGGTATGTGGACGTTATGGACTACCCCGACCGCTGGGCGGGCAAGACCGTTCACATGAAGCTGCTCATGTGCCACTCCAAGAAGTACCCCGGCACCCACTGCCCCGGCCGTTTTGCCATGGTCTGCTGCGAGGCGGATGTACAGTTCCTCGGTCTTGTGGCAAAGGGTGTGGACCTTTCCAAGTACAAAAACCGGGACTGGGTAGAGGTGGAGGCCCGTATGGCCGTGGAAAACCACCCCGCCTACAAGGGCAAGGGCCCGGTCATGCACGTTATGTCCATCAAGCCCTGCGAAAAGCCTGCCAACGAAGTTGTGAGCTTCTGACCTACTGATATTCAAAAAGCACGTTTCCTTTTGACGAGGAAACGTGCTTTTCTTCTTGCATGCGCTTCTTATATTTGTCACCGTGCAAGTCATTGGCAAATCGACTGCGTTTTCAATACGATTCGTATTTTTGCTTTTAAATCGACATTTTGTATTGTAATTCCGCAAGATTTTTTCGGAAATGCCGGTTTTCTCTCCGCTTCGCAAAGCTCGCAAAATTTCGGGAATACTTGCAAATTCCTGGCAAATCCATATAATAGAGGTATTCTGGTATGAAAGGACTTTACGTTTTGAAAGAAAAGCGAATCTATAAAAGAGAATTGCCCCTCTGGAGGAGTCTGCTGGCCGCCGTTTTGCTGGCAGGCTGTATCACTTTACTGGCCCTGTGGTGCCAGCCAAACGCCCTGCGGACGGTGCTGGCAGGGTTCAAGGCCCAGCCCCTGCTGATTGTTTTGAACGCTCTCCCCATCGGACTATTGCTGCTGGCCTTCGCCTTCCTGTTCCGGAATGTCTTTTACAGCGGGGCACTGGTGAATTTCTTCGTCTGCGCGCTGTCCCTTGCCAACCGGGTCAAAATCGAGGTCCGGGATGAGCCGGTGTTCCCCCGGGACTTCTCTCTTCTGCGGGAGGTAGGCAGCGCCATCCAGTCCTTCGACATCCGCTATCCGGTGAAGGCCATCGCCGTGGTGGTGCTGACCACCGCGCTGCTCGTGGGCCTTGGCGTGCTGTTCCCCAGCCGCCCGGTGTCCTTTGCCGCCCTGAAGGCCAAGCTGACAAAGCGGGACGCAGCGGCCGCGTTCCCCGGCCGCTGCTGGCCGGAACGGATCGTGGGCGCAGTCCTCAGCTTCGGCGTGTTGACCGCCCTGATCTTCACGGTGTACGCCAGCAATGACCTCTATAATTCCTTCCGCGTCAGCAATGCCTACTATGTCCCCGCCGTGTTCAACGAGCTGGGCTTTCCGTACTGCTTCTGCCACCAGTTCACCACCTATCCCGTGGATAAGCCGGAGGGCTTTTCCAAGTCCGAGGCCACCGGATGGGAGACCGGGGAGCAGTCGGGGCTCGGTAAGGACGTCAACATTATCATGGTCATGAACGAGGCATTTTCCGACATCACCGATGGCTCCATGTTCAACTGGGCGGAGGGGGATGACCCCCTGCCCAACCTCCACGCCTTGCAGAATGACCCCCACGCCCTCACCGGTCACATTGTTGTTCCGGGCTTTGCCGGCGGCACGGCCAATACGGAGTTCGACGTACTGACCGGGATGCAGACCAACGCCCTGTCGGATACCACCACCTCCGCTATGCGGGTTATCAACCGCAATCTGGACAGCCTGTTTCGGGTGTTTGACGCCGATGGCTACCGCACCTCCTTCTATCACCCCGGCGATGCGTGGTTCTATAACCGGGAAAATGTTTACCGCTGGCTGGGCGCGGAGCACGAGGTATTTGCCAAGGACATGAAAGATCTGGAATACAAGGGCCGCTGGGTCACGGATGACTATATGGCGGGGCAGATCGAGCAGGAATTTGAGACGGCGGTCAGCGAGGGACGTCCCCTGTTCAACTACACCACCACCATCCAGAACCACATGAGCTACACCGCCGACAAGTACGGCGAGGGACACACCTTTGCTCCTGTTTCCGTAACGGCGGACATTTCTGATGAAACCCGCACCATGCTGGAGGTCTATACCGAGGGCGTCCGGGACGCAGATGCCATGCTGGGCCGCCTGACCGCGTATTTCGCGGAGCGCAGTGAGCCGGTGGTACTGGTATTTTACGGCGACCATCTGCCCTATCTGGGGGATAACCAGAAAGGCTATGCCGAGCTTGGCTCTGAGGTGGCCATTGCCGAAAATGACCGGACGGATATCCTCTGCTCCTACAAGACCCCCTATGTGCTCTGGGCCAATGACGCCGCCGCGGACACGCTGAACTGGAATGAGGCCGTGGCCGCGCTGGATTTTCCGGAGGACGGCGTTCTCTCTGCTTCCTTTTTAGGCAGCGTCCTGCTGGACCTCACCGGCCGCGCCGGGGAAAGTCCGTGGTTCGATTTTCTTTCCTCTGTGCGGCGGCTGGTGCCAGTGGTGCAGAAGAAAACCTATATCCTCACCGATGGTGAGCTTATCGCCAACCGCGACCTGCTCGAGCGGACGGACGAGACCGCCGCCGCGCTGAAGGCTGCTATCCGTAAATGGCGCTTCTGGAGCTATTACAAGCTGAAATATGCGGAGGTAGGATAGCCACTAAAGCAAAACAAAAAAACAGCCCGAGGACACATCCTCCGGGCTGCTTTTATTTGTCAGGTTTTCGCTTCGATCTTCGCACCGCATTTGGGGCAGGTGATGACGATTTTTCCCTTTCCCACCGGCACACGGCACACGGCGCCGCATTTGCAGGTAAAGTATTTATGCTCCTTGTCCGCCCGGCGGGCCTTGGCCCCGGCAGCGCTGTTCCGGGTTTTCCAGACCCAGCTCATGAATTTCTGGTTTTCCTCCCGCCGCTTCAGCAGGTTTTTGGAAAACATCCGGAACAGAATAAACACCATCAGCACCCAAAGGAGGGATTCGCAGATCCGGGCGGGGATCCATAGCCGCAGAAGGCTGAAAATCAACTGGGCCACCAGAATCACCAGATAGCCCCGCAGAAGAGCCTGATTCATCTGATCCATGCCGTTCCGGCCGTACATGAACCGCGCCACCGCGCATCTGAATTTATAAAACATATATCTGCTGCCTCTTTTCATCGGCGCGGAGCGGCGCCGTATCTCGTTACCACTGTATTTTAGCGGAAAGGTCAGGGAAAGGCAACGGTTTGACTGTGAAGTTTACAAAAAAGTAATTTCTTTCTTCGCTGTCCGTGCTACAATATACTCGATATTAAAATACACAAAGGAAGTGTTCTGTTCATGGCAAAGAAACAGTTCAAGGCGGAGTCCAAGCGTCTGCTGGACTTGATGATCAACTCCATTTATACCCATAAGGAGATTTTTCTCCGGGAGATTCTCTCCAACGCCAGCGATGCCTGCGACAAGCTGTGCTACCAGGCCCTGACGGATGACAGCGTGAAGCTGACCCGGAAGGATTTCAAAATTGACCTGTCCGTAAATAAAGAAGGCCGTACCATTACCGTTACGGATAACGGCATCGGCATGGACAAGGAGGATCTGGAGAACAATCTGGGCGTCATCGCCTCCTCCGGCTCCTACAAGTTCAAGCAGGAGGTGGGAGATGACACCAAGGACACCGACGTGATCGGCCAGTTCGGCGTGGGCTTCTACTCCGCCTTCATGGTCTGCGATCAGGTGACGGTCCGTACCCGGAAGTTCGGCAGCGACACCGCTTATCAGTGGCAGTCCTCCGGCGCGGATGGCTACACCATTACAGAGTGTGATAAGTCCGATGTCGGTACCGAGGTCATCATGCACCTGAAGGATGATACCGAGGATGAGCATTACAGTGAATTTCTGGAGGAATGGAAGCTCCGGGAACTGGTAAAGAAGTATTCCGATTATATCCGTTTCCCCATCCGCATGGCCGTTACCAAAACGAAGAAGGTGGCCTCCTGTATGTCCGACAAGCCGGACGAGGTACCCTATGTGGAAATGGAGACGCTGAACTCCATGGTGCCGATCTGGCAGCGGAAGAAGGCGGATGTGAAGCCCGAGGAATATAATAAGTTCTATCAGGAGAAGTTTCATGATTTCGCGGACCCTCAGCGGGTCATCACCGTGTCCGCCGAGGGCGCTGTGACCTATAAGGCTCTGCTGTTTATCCCCGGCGTCACGCCCTTCGACTATTACACCAAGGAATATGAAAAGGGCCTGCAGCTCTATTCCAGCGGCGTGCTCATCATGGACAAGTGCGCCGATCTGCTGCCGGAGCATTTCCGTTTTGTCCGCGGCGTGGTGGACTCTCCTGATTTGAGCCTGAACATCTCCCGTGAGCTTTTGCAGCATGACCGGCAGCTGAAGGTTATTGCCGTCAATCTGGAAAAGAAGATCAAGAGCGAGCTTGCCAAAATGCTGAAGGACGAGCGTGAGGCTTATGAAACCTTCTGGAAGAACTTCGGCCGCCAGTTGAAATACGGCGTGGTGGGCGATTACGGCGCGCACAAGGAGCTTTTGCAGGACCTGCTGCTGTTCTGGTCCTCCACGGAGAAAAAGCCGGTCACGCTGGAGGAATATGTTTCCCGGATGAAGGAGGACCAGAAGGTCATCTATTACGCCGCCGGCGACAGCGTGGACAAGATCGACCGTCTGCCCCAGCTTGAGGCGCTGAAGGATCAGGGCATTGAGATTCTTTACTTCACCGAGGAGGTGGACGAGTTCGTGGCACAAATGCTGCGGACCTACAAGGATAAGGAGTTCCGCTCCGCTATGGATGGCGTAGCCGAGGCGGAGGACCAGGAAAAGGCCAAGGAGGCCGCGGACGCTCATGAGGATGTATTCACTTTTGTCAAGGACACACTGGGAGACGCCGTGGCGGAGGTAAAGCCCTCTGCCCGCCTGAAGTCCCACCCGGTTTGCCTGAGCGCCGGTGAGGGCGTCAGCTTTGAGATGGAAAAATATTTTCAGGCCATGCAGCCGGACAGCGGCATCAAGGCCCAGCGGATTCTGGAGCTGAACACGGAGCATCCCGTTTTTGCCGCGCTGGAGAGCGCCGTTTCCGCCGACCCGGAAAAGGCAAAAAAGTACGCCAAGCTCCTGTACGATCAGGCACTTCTTATTGCCGGTCTACCGCTGGACGATCCCTCCGGCTATACCGATCTGGTGTGCGAGCTGATGAAGTAACACCTTGTACCGTCTGCCGCAAACGCGGCAGGCGGTACAATTTTTTATGGGAACTTTTTCCGGAGCACTTGCGTCTATACCGACAGATACCCTTAATTTCCCGAGTTATATCGACAGGAGGATGTTTCTATGAAAAAATACTTCCGCATCATGGCTTTGCTGGCCTGCACCGCCGCGCTGTGCGTCTCCGCACTGGCTGCCGGAACCAAAGCCCCCGCCGATCACGCCTACGTGCCGGACCCGCAGTATGATGTGTATTGGGGGACCGTGACCCAGCAGGAAAACGGAAAGCTTCTGGTACAAAAGCCCGGTGAGACTGCCCCTACGGACGGAATCGTGTTCTGGCTGCGGGAGGACACCATGATTCTGGACGCCGTGACCGGTGAGCCGGTATCAGCCGCTTCTGTTCGGGATGGGAGCACTGTTTACGCATGGACCAGCGGCTACACAGCTACAACCTTGAGCCTGCCGCCTCAGACTATACCGGAGGTGCTGCTGGTCAACATCCCGGCGGATTACCGGGTGCCGCAGTACGATGTGATCGTGCGGGCCGATGGGCTTACAAGCGTCGGTATTCCGGACCGCAGCGGAATATCCGTCACGCTGTCCGACGGAAGTGTGTATCAGGTGTGGGAGGACGCGAAAATTACGCCCTATCTTACCCGGAATCGCGTTACCTGTCAGGATTTGCTTCCCGGTACTCGGGTGCTGATATGGGCTGATGACGCCGGGCAGGCGGAGCGGGTGCTGGTATTTCCATACGCCTACCCCGGCTATCTGGCGCTGAATGGCTGCGGACGTCTGTACATCAACGGCACGGCCACCCTTGAGCCCTCCGCACTGCGCCGCCCCTATGGGGATGCGCGGCTGTACGCCCCCATCCGCGCCGTGGCGGAGGCCGCCGGTTTTCAGGTCTCTTGGGATAAGGAATACGGCGCAGTGGTGAAAACCGACAGCGGGGAGACCGTGTTCTTTATCCGCCCGGACCAAAAGCAGGCCCACGGCCCCGCCGTATCCGGGCAGCCGAGCCTCTCCGGTCCCTGCCTGATCGCGGATGGCGTCAGCTATCTGGAGCTTCATGACCTTGCCCGTCTGCTGGGACTGTATTACGGCGGCTGAACGCCTTGTCTCCCGGCTATATGAACAAATTTCTAATTTTGTTTTTGGCATTGTCTTTTCCTGTTCTTTATGGTATGCTATAAGCATGAAACGTCCCCGTGCTGTTTTTAACGGTGACGAACAATGACAGGAGTGATCGACTATGGTTAGATTGATTATGGGCGTCAAGGGTTCCGGCAAGACCAAGCAGCTCATTGAACTCATCAACGCTGCGGCGAAGGATGAGGCCGGCAATGTGGTGTGCATTGAGCCGAAGCGCGATATGTCCTACAACATTCATTATAATATCCGGCTGATCGACGCGCAGGAGTATGATCTGCACAGCTATGAGATGTTCCGCGGTTTCATCAGCGGCCTCTATGCCGGTAACTATGATATCTCTCAGGTGTTTATCGATAACCTCTGCAAGACGGTTGGTTCCGATGTGGATGGCGAGACCGAGAAGTTCCTGAACTGGCTGGACGCTTTCGGCGAGAAGAACGGCATTAAGTTCACCGTTACCATCAGCGGCGATGTTGCTATCGCTACCGATGGGATGCGGAAGTTCCTGTAAATAAGCATACATCCGATATTGAAAGCGCAGGCCTCTTTTAAAAGAGGTCTGCGCTTTTGCTTTCCATTGTCAATAGACGGTAAAAATAGCATAGTATTTTCGCAAATCTTTGAAAACAGCGTGGAAATGTGCCGCAAATTGTGCTATAGTTGCCTTGTAACGAAAGGTGGTATGCAAAATGGAACAGTTTCACACGATCGATTTCAAGGCGAAAAAAGGCTTCATCTGCGATATGGACGGTGTGATCTACCACGGCAACCAAATTCTTCCCGGTGTACGGGAATTTATCCAGTGGCTTCATGACGAGAATAAGGAATACCTCTTTTTGACCAATAACAGCGGCTATACCCCTCGGGAACTGAACCAGAAGCTGGCCCGCATGGGGCTGGATGTTCCGGAGGAGCATTTCTATACCAGTGCGCTGGCCACAGCCGCCTTTTTGAAGGAGCAGGCGCCGGGTTGCTCTGTATTCGCCATCGGCGAGGCGGGGCTGCTGAACGCCCTGTATGACGCGGGCTTCACCATGAACGATGTAAACCCGGACTACGTGGTGGTGGGCGAGGGCCGCGCCTACTCTCTCGATACGCTTACAAAGGCTACAAACCTGGTGATGGCGGGTGCCAAGCTCATCGGCGCCAACTCCGATGTGTCGGGTCCCATTGAAAACGGTATCGCCCCGGCCTGCCGCGCTCTGGTGGCTCCCATTGAAATGGCCACCGGCAAACAGGCGTATTTCTGCGGCAAGCCCAATCCCCTGATGATGCGTACCGGATTGCGTCTGCTGGGCTGTCATTCCGCCGAGGCGGTGATGATCGGTGACCGCATGGATACAGATGTGATTTCCGGATTGGAGAGCGGTATGTCCACGGCGCTGGTGCTCTCCGGCGTTTCTACCCGGGAAACCGTGAACACCTATGCCTATCGTCCCAGTATTGTGCTGGACGGAGTGGGAGACATCCCGGTACTGGCGCGGGCCGGCGCAGGTACCGCAGAAACCATTATTGACC
>OOCP01002380.1_pt1 | contig 16090 bp, 13 predicted proteins | sample 1671511 | NCBI WGS metagenome assembly OOCP01 (sample SAMN06348164, study PRJEB24527) | human gut metagenome | biome: human gut; feature: ankylosing spondylitis patient; material: feces | host: Homo sapiens | place: China | collected 2015-10 | reverse complement strand
TTTGAGTGAAATCAAAGACTTGTTAGGGGACGAAAAATTATTTTTTGCTGTTTATAAAATTTTCGCGGAGTTTAGGTGATACGCTAAAAATAATCCAACCGTGATTCGTTCACGGTTGGATTTTTTATTGCCTTGGGTCGTGAGGTTATTCGAGCTCGGACACTTCGTGGATCGCCCCCAAACTCTCGCGCCAGGCGACCTCCAAAATGTTCACCCCAGCAGCTTTTAACGTTGCCGGGTCCGAGAGTAAACGGCGCCACTGTCGAGCCCCGGGTAACCCTTGTGCGAGCCCAATCATATGACGTGCCACCGCGCGCACACCCATCACATTATCCGCACAGGTGTCCTTTAAGTACCGTGTCATGGCTTGCACAACGTCTAAGCGCATCGTCACGGGATCGGTGTCGTCAAAGAGCACCGAGTCTACCTGCGCCATCAGCCACGGATTATGGTAGGCAGCCCGCCCCAACATGACCCCATCCATCCCGTCAGCAATTAAGCGTTGCGAGAGTGCGAGACTATCGATTTGGCCATTGATCACAAACGTGGCGTCGGGGAAATGACGCTTCAATGCAAACGCGACGTCACGGTTTAAGGGGGGAATCTCACGGTTTTCTTTGGGCGAGAGACCTTTGAGCCAGGCCGACCGGGTATGCACGATAAACACGCGTACACCCGCTTCATACACCGTCCCCACAAAGTCTTCCACAAAGGCCCAGTCCGACCGATCATCAACGCCAATACGATGCTTCACCGTAACGGGCTTATCGGTGACGTCTTGCATGGCGCGAACAGCGGCCGCAACGGTGTGCGGCTCTAACATTAAGCACGCACCAAAACTCCCCTTTTGAACACGTTCCGAGGGACACCCACAGTTGAGGTTATATTCATCGTAGCCAAAGGGTTCTGCACGGCGAATCGACTCAGCTAAATCCTTGGGATCGGATCCCCCTAACTGTAAGGCAATGGGATGCTCAACGGCGTTAAACCCGAGGAGTCGCTCCAGATCCCCATGCAAAATGGCCCCCGTGGTAACCATTTCGGTATAAAGTCGCGCGTGACGAGAGAGTTGACGATGAAAGACGCGACAATGGCGATCCGTCCAATCGAGCATCGGCGCCACGCAGAATCGCCATGGACTATAGCTAGTGGATGTCATGAAGGGTCCCTTTTGAGCAATACGTCAGTAGAGAGAAGTCAGAAAAAATTGAGCTGGTCAAAGGACTCTTCAACCAGCTATTAAACGTGCCCTATCGGCACTAGGCGGCGGGTTCATCGAGCGCTTTCACGTAGAACCAACGCCCGTTGCGACGTTCAAACAGACTCGTTTCTCGCATTCGAAACGCCCCTTGGTGGGTACGTCCTTTGGCGACAAACGTGACGGTCCCTTGGTCGCCCTCCGTGTGGGTCGCTTCCACGGTAAGGCCCAACCACTTGGGACGGGCTTCCCCAGGAGCAAACAACACGTCGGGCGCAGGATCCCACGTCTCGAGAATATAGCGATCCAGCCCCAGCACGTAGGCGGTATAGCGACTACGCATCAAGGCTTCTGGCGTGGGGGCCGCTTCCCCCGCGTGGTAGCGAGCACAGCACTCGGAAAGTGCTAAACCACTACCACAGGGGCAGGGGCTATCCGACGTCAATCGAGCCGTCTTTTTGCCCATTATTCGGCTTCGCCAAATTCGCTTTGTTCAGCGCGAGCAGCACGCTTACGTTCAAAGTCCTTCAGATAGCGCTTACGCAAACGGATGGACTGCGGCGTAATTTCGACCAACTCGTCATCGTTGATGAATTCGACCGCACTTTCGAGCGTCAACTTCACCGGCGGCACCAAACGAATGGCTTCGTCGGTACCCGAGGCACGAATGTTGGTCAACTGCTTACCCTTGATCGGATTCACCACGATGTCGTTATCGCGCGAATGTTCCCCAATGATCATGCCTTCATAGAGCTTGTCACCAGGCGATACGAAGAGGCGACCGCGCTCCTGAATCTTCCAAAGCGCGTAGGCCACGGCTTCACCGTCGTCCTGCGAAATAATCACACCAGAGCGACGTTCGCCGACTTCTCCACGGCTGATCGGACCGTAGTCATCAAACACGTGACTCATAATCCCCGTACCGCGGCACATCGTCATAAAGAGGCTCTGGAACCCAATCAAGCCACGGGCAGGAATACGGTATTCCAAACGCACACGGCCTTTACCATCGGGTTGCATATCCTGTAAGTCCCCTTTACGGCGACCCAATTCTTCCATCACGCTCCCCTGATGTTCTTCTTCGACGTCGACCGTCAGGAGTTCATAGGGTTCCATCTTGACGCCATTGATTTCCTTCAAGAGCACACGCGGACGCGACACAGCCAATTCAAAGCCTTCACGACGCATATTTTCCAAAAGAATCGTCAGATGCAATTCACCACGACCGGCGACTTCCCAGACCGTTTCGTCACCGGTGGGGCGCACACGCATGGCCACGTTCGACTTCAATTCGCGCTCTAAGCGTTCGCGAATCTGACGCGACGTCACAAACTTACCTTCGCGCCCAGCGAGCGGGGAGGAGTTCACTTGGAAGTTCATCGTCAACGTCGGTTCGTCCACCTTCAACAAGGGGAGCGCTTCGGGCTGAGCCAAATCCGTAATCGTTGTCCCGATCGAGAGTTCTTCGATACCATTGACGAGCACAATGTCACCCGCGATGGCTTCGTCAACCACCTTACGGTCCAACCCTTCGAACTTCAGAATCTGATTGATCTTCACACGCTTGGGGGTATCGTCGGGACCATTCATGATGGCCACTTCTTGGTTCGGATGCACACGACCACGGTGCACACGGCCAATACCGATCTTACCCACATAGCTCGAGTAGTCGAGCGAGCAGATCTGCAACTGCAACGGCGCATCCGGATTGTCGTCACGCACCGGCACATACTTGATTACCGTGTCAAACACAGCACGCATGTTGCCAATCGCGCGCAACTCGTCCACATCCGTCGTGTAGCCCGCGAACCCATTTAAGGCCGAGGCGTAAATCACCGGGAAGTCGAGCTGATCTTCGGTCGCCCCCAACTTATCAAACAAGTCAAACGTTTGATTCACCACCCAATCCGGACGAGCGCCCGGACGGTCGATCTTGTTCACCACGACGATGGGCTTTAAGCCTTGAGCCAACGCTTTACGCGTCACGAAACGGGTCTGAGGCATCGGCCCTTCGACCGCGTCCACCAACAAAAGAACCCCGTCCACCATCGAGAGAACACGTTCCACTTCGCCCCCGAAGTCAGCGTGCCCAGGGGTGTCGATAATGTTAATGTGGGTGCCTTCGTACTGCACGGCGCAGTTCTTCGACAAAATAGTAATCCCACGTTCGCGTTCCAGATCGTTGGAGTCCATCACGCGTTCAGCGACTTGCTGATTTTCACGGAAGGTACCGGCGCATTGAAGCAAACGGTCAACCATCGTGGTTTTACCGTGGTCAACGTGGGCAATAATGGCAATATTACGAATTGCTCGAGTCATTTATGTTCTCGGTGTTAATGTGCTACTAAACGTTCGGGTTGGAGCACGCCACGGTCATTGACCATGACGGTCCCCAGTAACTGGTTTTCAGGATCGTAGACCCGGGCACGGCCACGAATCTCGGATCCCAATGCTAATCGCTGCCCTTTCATTAACCGATCCGCCTCGTCAGCTGACAAAGTGATCACGGGTAAGGTTTGTAGGAGTCGATCAGCCGAGGCAAGATGCGCACGGACGTCTTCAAGCGTCGCACACGCCTCTAATGTCTCGAGGGTCACTGCATCGGAAATCGTCAAATCGCCGACTTCGGTACGACGTAACCCAATGAGATGAGCACCGCATCCTAGCGCTTCACCTAAATCTTGCGCTAAAACGCGAATGTACGTCCCTTTGCTCACTCGGGTCACCAAGGTGAACGCTTCTCCATCAAAATCACGGATGCTCAGGGAGTACACCGTAATCTGACGAGAGGCTCGTTCCACCGTTTCCCCGCGTCGAGCGAGTTCATAGAGTGCTTCCCCATTGTGCTTAAGTGCCGAATACATGGGGGGCACTTGTTCAATTTGGCCTACGAAATCACGTGCGGCGCGTTCAATATCTTCTAGCGAGACCTCCACGGGACGACGCTGGATCACTTCCCCTTCCGCATCGCCTGTCGTTGTAACTTCGCCTAATTTCACACGTGCTTCATAAGCTTTATCCGCATCCAATAGGTCTGCGGAAAATTTGGTTGCGTTACCAAAACACAACGGCAACAAACCGGTTGCCATCGGATCGAGCGTACCCGTATGTCCCGCCTTCTGTGCGTTAACAAGACTACGGACACTCTGCAGGGCCTGGTTTGAACTCATCCCTTGGGGTTTGTCAAAGAGCAGGACACCATCAATACTATCTCCACGCTTTCCCACGCTTAGCGCTCCTCAGGGGTATCAGCCATCGCTTTACGAATGAGCTGATCCATTTCAAAGCCGCGCTCCACGCTGTCATCATGCACAAAGTGCAAAGTCGGTACGGTGTGAATCGTATATTGTTTAAACAAATGATTACGCAACATGCCTGCTGCCGCATTCAAGCCTTGGGCACAAAGGTCGCTATCGCTGCCAATGACCGTAAAGTAGACTTTTGCGTGCGCGTAATCGGGAGTAATGTCGCACCCCGTAATGGTCACAAGCCCAACACGAGGATCACGCACTTCCTTGGGAATAAGCATCGCTAAATCTTTAGCGATTTGATCTGCCACTCGCAAGGAGCGACCTGGTTTTTTTGGAGCCATTGATCCACCTCCTAGATTTGGCTGCACTCTTTGGGTACCCAAACACCCAAAGAGTGCGTTAAATACATGATAGGTTAGCGAGTCGAGCCTCCTCGCTCGACGCGCCGATTAATCCAACGTACGGGCGATTTCGGTCACTTCGAAGACTTCGAGCTGATCGTCGACATGGATATCGTCGTAGCCCTTCAACGAAAGACCGCATTCCTGACCCGCCTTCACTTCACGGACGTCGTCCTTGAAGTGCTTCAAGCTGGCCAATTCGCCCGTCCAAATCACCACGTTGTCGCGCAACAAACGCACCTGGGCGTTACGACGCACCAAGCCATCGATTACACGGCAACCCGCAATGTTACCGACCTTCGGCACGCGGATGATCTGACGGATTTCCACCAACCCTAAGCTCGTTTCACGTAACTCAGGCGAGAGCATGCCACCCAACGCTGCCTTCACATCATCCACGGCATCGTAGATGATGTTGTAGTAGCGGATATCGATACCATCGGCTTCGGCCACTTTACGCGCTTGCGCATCGGCACGCACGTTAAAGCCGATAATGACCGCCTTCGAAGCCGCAGCCAAGTTCACGTCGGATTCCGAAATACCGCCGACAGCCGCATGGACCACCTGCACACGCACTTCGTCGTTGCTCAACTGCGTCAAGGCATGGATCAACGCTTCCTGCGAACCCTGAACGTCGGCCTTGATAATCAACGACAACGTCTTCACTTCGCCTTCGGCCACATCCTTGAAGAGGTTGGCCAAGTTGGCCGCTTGCTGCTTGGCTAACTTCTGATCGCGGTACTTACCTTGGCGGAAGAGCGCGATTTCACGGGCCTTACGTTCGTCGTTCAAGACAAACATTTCTTCACCCGCATCCGGCACACCCGACAGGCCTTGGATTTCGACCGGGATCGACGGACCCGCCGACTGCACAGCCTTACCCAATTCGTTAATCATGGCACGCACACGACCGAATTCGTTGCCCACCAAGACGATGTCGCCACGGTGTAAGGTACCCGACTGCACCAACAACGAAGCCACCGGACCACGCCCCTTATCGAGACGCGATTCGATCACGATACCGCGAGCTGGACCTTCCTTCGGAGCCTTCAATTCGAGCATTTCCGCTTGCAACAACACGTTTTCAAGCAACTCATCAATCCCAACACCGGTCTTAGCCGACACCGGGCAGAAGGGCACATCACCGCCCCACTCTTCAGGCATCACGTTGTTCGCGACCAATTCCTGCTTCACACGTTCGGGGTTGGCTTCCGGTTTGTCGATCTTGTTGATCGCCACCACCAACGGCACCCCAGCAGCGCGCGCATGCGAAATAGCTTCCTTGGTCTGCGGCATCACGCCGTCATCGGCCGCCACCACCAGAATCACGATGTCGGTGGACTGCGCCCCACGAGCACGCATGGCCGTAAAGGCTTCGTGCCCCGGGGTATCCAAGAAGGTCACAATGCCACGCGGCGTTTTCACATGGTACGCACCAATGTGCTGAGTAATCCCACCGGCTTCACCCGCGGCCACTTTGGCACGGCGGATGTAGTCCAATAACGAGGTCTTACCATGGTCCACGTGACCCATGATCGTCACCACAGGCGGACGCGGCAAGGCTTCGTATTCCTCGGTACCCAATTCACCTAAAATGGCTTCCGGATCGTCCGGCTTCGCGGCGATCGCCTTATGACCCATTTCTTCGACGACAATCATCGCCGTATCCTGATCGAGCATCTGGTTAATCGTCACCATCTGCCCCATCTTCATCAGGCACTTGATCACTTCGGTCGCTTTCACAGCCATCTTGTGCGCCAAGTCCCCAACGCTAATGGTTTCGGGCACTTGCACTTCGCGCACCACGGGCTCTTGAGCCTGCGTGGGCTGCGGTTCATTACGACGGTTGCGATCTTGGCTACGACGACCGCGGGCGGTACGCCACATCACTTCGCCACCATCCTCGTCACCACGCGTCTTAATCGTGCGGCGGTGCTGATTGCCTTCATCACCCCAACGATCGTTATTGTTGTTCTTGCCCTTCTTCTTATCGGAAGGATGCGATTTCTTTTCATTCGTGGGCATCGCGTCCATCATGTCGTAGGCATTGCCCATCGACGGACGGTCAGCGCGCGGTTTCTTATCCGCACGTTTGCGATCATTGTTGCGATCGTTACTGCGTTCACCAGTGGTATTACGGTCGTTCGAGCCCGAGCGTTCCGCATTCGCGTTGCGATCGTGGTTACGATCATTGCGGTCATTGCGGCGATCGTTATTACGTTCACCGTTGCTGTTACGATCGTTGCGATCATTGCGGTCGTTACGCTTGGCATCACGATGACCTTCACGGCGCTCATGCGTGCGTTCTTCTTTGCGCTCACTACGCTCTTCGGTCTTCTCGTTCGTAGACGTCTGAGCGACCGGCTGCGGTTTGGCCTTCTTGGCCGTCATCACCCCAGCGGGACGCGTCATCATTTCGCTAATCTTGCGAGCTTCCTCTTCAGCCTGGCGGCGGGCAGCTTCACGACGTTCTTGTTCTTCGGCTTCAGCTTGCATACGTTTTGCAGTGGCAGCGGCTACTTCCGCTTCAAGTTTGGCTTTTTCGGCTTCACGGCGCGCAACTTTCATCGCAGCTTCGTCCGAAGCTGCTTTCTTTAACGCTTCCTCATGAGCCGCTTTTTCTGCGGCTTCACGAGCTGCCTGTTCCGCACGTTCCTGCGCCGCCTTACGTTCCGCTTCTTCACGAGCAGCCTTTTCTTCGGCTTCACGACGAGCAGCGGCTTCACGTTGAGCCTGCGCTTCCTGTTCACGACGAGCGGCTTCTTCGGCCTCGCGACGTGCCGCTTCTTCCGCAGCCTCACGGGCCTGCGCTTCGAGCTTAGCCTGTTCTTCTGCCATCAGTTGCGGGTTTTTGACAAAGACGCGAGTACGGCGAACTTCCACTGGAATGGCACGGGCACGCCCCGAGCTATCCTGCTGTTTAACCACCGTATTTTCCTTACGTGTCACTAAAATCTTGCGGTGTGGCTGATCCGTGCGTTCCTGACACAAGCTATTTAACAAGCGCGTCTTATCGCTTTCGCTCAACTCATCACTTTCACTTTTCTTCGGAACCCCAGCGGCTTTTAACTGAGCCAAAAGTGTCTTGGCAGCCACTTTAAGTTCCTGTGCAAATTCACTAACAGTCTTGCTAGCCATATGTTTTTTACTCCTTCGTGCAAATCCCATCGGGCTTCACACTTGTTGGCCTCGGGCCGTTCATTGCGAAAGAGGTCTCGAGTATCCCCTTTCCTGATTCGGCCCTAAGGCCGGCTAGATGTTTTTACCCCACGGGGATTCACACCCCCTGCACATCTCGACGCTTACCGTCTCGCTTAGGCGAACCAATGTTCGCGGGCAGCCATAATGAGCTTGCTGGCGAGTTCAGTTTCAATACCGGTCATATCGACCAAGTCATCGGTGGCCAATTCACCCAAGTCGTCGAGTGTCTTCACCCCATGGCTCACTAACTTGCTGGCCAAATCATTGGTCATGCCTTCCAAGGAGAGCAGACCCGGGTCAGCCTTACGCAAGTTTTCTTCACGCGTAATCGCATCCGCTAAGAGCTTGTTGCGAGCACGCTGACGCAACTCATCAATCGTTTCTTTATCGAAGGCTTCGATCGCATAGAGTTCTTTTTCAGGCACATACGCGATTTCTTCAATCGAAGAGAAGCCTTCTTGAATCAACACGTTGGCGGCCGTTTCATCAATATCCAAGCTCGTCATGAAGTCCACGCGAATCTTGGCAACTTCTTCGTCGCGCTTCACGTTGGCTTCGCTTTCCGTCATGATATTGATCTGCCAGCCCGTCAATTCCGAGGCTAAGCGGACGTTCTGGCCACCACGACCAATCGCCACCGCCAGATTATCTTCGGCGACCACGACTTCCATCGTGTGCTGTTCTTCGATCATGACAATCGACTGGACCTTCGCTGGTTCGAGAGCGCCCACGACAAATTGGGCAGGATCTTCGTTCCAGGGCACGATATCCACACGTTCACCGGCCAATTCGTTCGTGACCGCGTTCACACGCGAACCACGGATCCCCACGCAGGTACCGATCGGATCAATACGGCGATCCTTAGCGTACACCGCAATCTTGGCGCGCACACCCGGGTCACGAGCGGCCGATTTGATTTCCAATAAACCTTCTTCGATTTCGGGCACTTCCAACTCAAACAAGCGCTTCAAGAATTCGGGCGAAGTACGCGACAGAATCACTTGACGGCCCTTATTGAGTTCGGCCACATGGTCGACATATGCACGCACACGGTCGCCCGTGCGGAGGTTTTCACGCGGAATCATCTGGCTACGCGGCAAACGGGCTTCCAAGCGATCGATTTCGATAATCGCTTCTTGCTTGTCGATACGCTTAATGGTGCCCGTCACGATGCTTTCATGACGATCCAAGAATTCCTTCAAAATCTGATCACGTTCCGCATCACGTAAACGCTGCAAAATCACCTGCTTGGCGTCCTGCGCAAAACGACGGCCCGTCGTATCCACATCGATCACCTGCACTTCACGTTCAATGAAGCTACCGGGCTGGATATCCGGATACTCGTCCACCACGTCGGAGTACATCTCCTGACGATCCGGTTCCTGCAAGCCTTCTTCGTCGGCTACCACTAACCAACGACGGTGCGCTTTAAATTCGCCCGTCACACGGTCCACGTGAACCACGATATCCGCATCTTCACCCGGGAACTGGGACTTTTTCAATGCACTGGCCAACGCCTGTTCCAAGACCCCGAAAACAATATCTTTTTCAACGTTTTTCTCGCTCGCTAACACATCAACGAGCTCAAGCATGTCGCGACTATTCATGATGGGTTTACCCCTTAAAGTTCAATTCAGCAATGAGATTGGCATGATCAACGGCCGAGAGTGCAAAACGCACACGTACGGGAGCCACTTCCGCCGTCTTTTTACGACGTGTTCTCAAGGCAGCCACCGCTGGGGTACGAGCAATGTTCACTTCGAAATAGTCGAACGTGATCATTTCTTCTCCCAATTCGCCATCAATATCGATAATGCGACCGTCTAACTTACGACGGCCTGCTTCAGGAAACCCCTCGGCATGCATCGGAGCAAAGAGTTCCACATGCGCCAATTCCCCGACAAAACGCTTCCAATCCTGAGCGCGTTTGAGCGGGCGTTCTACCCCCGGAGAGGAAACTTCCAAGCGTTCATACGCCACCTCTTCAACCGTGAAAAGGTGCGAGAGCTGATCACTCACTCGTTCACAGTCTTCAAGCGAAATACCGCCTTCAGCCGTGGTGTCAATCGTGACACGCACTAAGCCTTTGGCTAGGCGTTCACAATCAACCAGTTCGTAGCCAAGCCCCGTTACGGTCGGCTCGATGAGCTCGTTTAACGCGCCAGAGTAGGACATTAGGTAGGGTTCCTTATAGTTAATCAGACAAAGGATTGATGAGCAATTTCATCCCCCCTCACGAGGGTACCGTACGGGACGGAGCGGAGAAATGAAATCAAAAAAAAATGGGCAAACGCCCATTCACAAACCCTCTCGCGTTGAGTGTCACGGTGAGTTTGCCAAGGCACAGCGTGCTTTGGATGAACCTCACACCACCCAACAGGGTAACAATACTGAATGCACGGTCTTTAGACACGGAGCACTCACTATTGCCTGAACTTCATTCGCTTGCCATACCCCAGCCGAAGGTTTGCCACACATCGGCGAAGTGCTTCACTGACGAATCAGAAAGCCTCGATGACAAGGAATGCGGTGATTTTAGGGTAAAAAGCGCACGAGTGCAAGCCTCAGTGCGCTTTTTCTCACAGAGCGAAATCGTTTTTAGGAAAAGTGTTACGTTCGCGTACACTTTTCCTTTCCCATGCGAGTCCCCTATTGACGCGTACGGCGAGGCGCCTTCTCGTCCGTGGGACGACGACCCGGACGCTTACGCTGGGTAGGACGATCACTCATATCGCGTGCCTCCCACATCGGGACCCCCGTACGATCGCTCTCGCCCTTAAAACGACGCGAGCGACGAGGCGTTTCGGTCGCTTCCTGTGCAGCCTCTTTCGCTTGACGGGCCGCCACACGGGCCATATAACCCGTCTGTAGCCCTTCACGTTGAGCACGTTCACGAGCCGCCTGTTTCTGCGCTTTTGCTTCTTGAGCTTTTTGAGGCGCCGTGGCTTCAATGGCTTTTTCTTGCGCTTTTAAGTCAATGATCCAAGCACGCACTTCTTCGGGCGTTAATTCTAAACGCGCTCCACGAGGCAAATTCTTCGGCAAAGACACTGCATCGAAACGAATACGGATCAAGCGACTCACCGTTTTATCGAGGGCTTCAAACAAACGACGCACTTCACGATTGCGTCCTTCTTTGATTTGCACACGGTACCAGTGGTTTAACCCAACGCCACCTTCGTCCTGAATCTTATCGAAATTGGCGGGACCGTCCTCGAGCTCAATGCCTTGTTGCAACTGCAATAACTGTTCGGGTTCCAATTCACCCAAAATACGCACGGCGTATTCACGCTCCATTTCGTAGCGCGGGTGCATTAGACGGTTGGCCAATGCGCCTGACGTGGTAAAGAGCAACAAGCCTTCGGTATTAAAGTCCAAACGACCCACAGCGATCCAACGCGCCCCATTAAGGCGAGGCAAGTGGGCAAACACGCTCGGACGTCCATCCGGGTCATCACGCGAGACGATTTCCCCCGCGGGCTTATGGTAGATCAAAACACGAGGCGTTTTTTCGGTTTCGGAGCGACGGTGTACTAGACGGCCCTCCACACGAATCATATCCGCAGCGCTCACGCGATCCCCTAAGCTCGCGGTACGACCATTCACCGTCACCACCCCGGAGCTAATCAAGGCTTCCATCGAACGACGCGATCCTAAGCCCGCATCGGCCAAGATCTTCTGTAATTTTTCGGTCGGCAAATCGCCTTGTTGTGCTTCACGAGCACGATTCACGATCTCTAACGCTATCGGACGGTCAGCTAAGCCTGCATAGCCCCCTTCCAGCTCATCGTTAGCCATTGTCACAAAGGCCTCACGGGGGGATGCCAGACGTTCACGGCGATCCTGGGGGCGTTTCTGAGGGGCACGGAAGGGTGTACGTTTCTTTTCCGTGCTGAAGCGCTCCGTTCTACGACGTGCGTTTCCATTCGTTGTCTTCATTGTCATTCCTCTCTTCAAGGAGCAGTAAGTTAGGGGTGTCCTCAGTTTCATCGTGCTCACTGAGACCGCCTAACAGGAAATCCGGCTTGGGAATATCGGTGAGTCCAGGTAAATCCTCCAGACTCTTTAACCCCAAATCATTAAGAAACTGTCGTGTGGTGCCCAGTAGCGCAGGACGCCCGGGGGTTTCACGAAATCCAACCGTTTCCACCCAGCCTCTTTCTTCAAATTGTTTTAACACGGTCGCATTCACTGCGACGCCACGAATCTCTTCAATATCCCCACGCGTTACGGGTTGGCGATAGGCAATAATGGCTAGCACTTCCATCGCTGCACGCGAATAGCGTTGGGGTTTATCCTCCTGTAGGCGAGCTAAATAGAGCGTTGCCTCTTGCGACGTTTGAAAACGCCACCCCGTGCCCAATTCAACTAAATGGACCCCCCGCTCAGCCCAAAAGGCCTGCAATTCTCTGAGATACCCTTTAATCGTAAACGCACTGTAGCGATCGTCAAATAAACGTCGTAAGTCTCGCACCGAAAGCGGCCGTTGCGCGCTTAACAATGCTGCCTCTAAAACCATTTGTGGCGTTAGTTCCGGCATAACTCACTCACGAAAAATCTACAGGAAATACTGACTTTATTTTAAGAGATGGCGTGCGCCACTGTCACGCATATCAGACGACTCCCCCCGAAAGGAGGAGCGATATGCTCTTAGAGTCGTGCCCCGTCAGTGAATAAAAAATTGGCACGGACCAAGCCGTGCCAATTCTTGTTAAATCTTTCTGGCGGAAGGAGTGGGATTTGAACCCACGATACGGTATAACCGTATACCGGATTTCGAGTCCGGCGCATTCGACCTCTCTGCCATCCTTCCACACGAAGAGGCAATGTTACCTAAGCTCAGACGATTTGTCAAATTTTTGCTCGCAGTTTTGCCTCTTTTTTTAGGGTTAGTGCGCGAAGAGCCCTTCCTCGCTCGGAACCAACTTTTCCACCCCGCCCATGAAGGGTCGTAAGGCTTCGGGAACCGTCACGGAACCATCGGCGTTCTGATAGTTTTCCAGTACTGCCACCAATGTACGACCGACAGCCAAACCCGAACCATTTAAGGTATGCACATAGTGCGTCTTACCGTTTTCATCCTTATAACGCGTGCCCATGCGACGAGCCTGGAAGTCTTCACAGTTCGAGCAGGACGAGATTTCGCGATAGGTGTTCTGAGCCGGAAGCCACACTTCCAAGTCATAGGTCTTCGTGGCACCGAAGCCCATATCCCCCGTGCACAACGTGATGACACGGTACGGAAGGCCTAACTTCTGGAGAATCACTTCCGCATTGTGCGTCATTTCTTCCAACTCACGGTACGAATCTTGGGGACGCGTGACGCGAACCATTTCCACTTTATCAAACTGGTGCTGACGGATCATGCCACGCGTATCACGACCATAAGCCCCCGCTTCCGAACGGAAGCACGGCGTATGAGCCGTTACGTGCAAGGGAAGGTCTTTTTCTTTGAGCAACATCCCCGAAACTTGGTTCGTTAACGTCACTTCAGCCGTCGGAACCAAGTACATCTGTTCGCCTTCACCCGTGGCACCGCCTTTTTTGGCAGCAAACAAGTCTTCTTCGAACTTCGGTAACTGACCGGTTCCCTGCATCGTCGAGGCCGTCACAATGTACGGGGTATAGCATTCAATATAACCATGCTCGGTCGTGTGCACATGCAACATGAACTGAGCCAAGGCACGATGCAAACGGGCAATCTGACCACGCATAAAGCAGAAACGGGCACCGGATTCTTTGGCGGCGGTGTCAAAGTCCATCCCTAACGGAGCCCCCACGTCCACATGGTCCTTGATATCGAAATCAAACGTACGCGGCGTTCCCCAGCGACGGACTTCGACGTTTTCGCTTTCATCCTTACCCACCGGCACGCTTTCGTGAGGCAAATTCGGAATACGTAGTAAGACGTTGTTGAGTTTGGCAAGAATGTCATTTAACTGCTTTTCGAGCTGCGAGAGTTTTTCCGGGATTTCGGCCGCTTCTTGCATCAGAGCACTGGCATCCTCCCCGCTCTTCTTGGCCATACCAATTTGCTTGGATAAGGCATTACGGCGAGCCTGGAGGGCTTCCGTTTCGACCTGAACAGCCTTGCGCGCTTCTTCCAAAGCGTTAAATTCAGCTTCGGGAAACACAAAGCCACGGGTTGCTAAACGCGCTACCACACTGGGAAGATCTTTGCGCAATAGATTCTGATCGAGCATGAGGTAATCCTTTATAGTGGACTGGGTTTGGGGTCACAATACCGCCAACCAAGCCAAAAGAGAAACATAAAAATGGTTATATTGTTGTGTCCCAACGGGCAACCCGGCCAATCCAGCAGACCACGGCTTGGGAGCGTGTAGGGAAGAGCATTCCCCACGAAAATATTGGAATTATAACGCTGAGACTATTGGGATTAAAGTCACTGGGGGCTCATTTCCCGTCGCAGAGCGTTAACGGTCATTCGTTGGGGCAGGTTTGCGGCCTTTACCAGCACGAACGGCCGCGGCATTTAAGTCCGCTAAGTGCGCCAACTTTTCTCGAATTTTGATTTCTAACCCACGATCGGTTGGGTGATACCACGTTGTCCCTTCGAGACCCTCGGGCAGATACACTTCCCCGGCAGCAAACGCTTCGGGTTCATCGTGCGCATACCGGTACCCTTCATGGTACCCCAACTCCTTCATAAGCTTCGTGGGGGCATTACGTAAGTGCAAGGGAACAGCGCGGGTGCGGTCTTTCTTCACAAAAGCGCGTAATTCGTTATAGGCGTTATAGACGGCGTTACTCTTAGGAGCACAGGCCAGATACACCACCGCATTCGCGAGCGCCAATTCCCCTTCGGGCGAACCTAAACGCTCATAAACGGTGGCAGCTTCGACGGCAATTTGCGTTGCACGTGGATCCGCCAGTCCAATGTCTTCAATCGCCATGCGCTGGATACGGCGGGCAATATAGAGAGGATCGGCTCCTCCATCGAGCATACGAACCATCCAATAAAGCGCTGCATTGGGATCGGACCCACGGACCGATTTGTGCATCGCACTAATCTGGTCGTAAAAATTGTCGCCCCCTTTGTCAAAGCGACGAAGGGTGGCCGGGGTGGTTTTCCGTAAGAAGGCTGCATCGACTTCACTCATATGGCGCTCAGTGGCCATCGTACAAGTCACATCGAGGGCATTTAACAGTCGTCGAGCATCGCCATCGGCTAACTGCACCACAATCCCCTTGGCTTCGTCCGTAAAGTGCAATCCCGGGAAAATCTTCGTGAGCGTACGATCCAAAAGCTGCAGCGATTCTGCTTCATTCAAACTTTGCAACTGATATACCGTGGCACGGCTTAACAGTGCGCTCACGCATTCAAAACTGGGGTTTTCCGTCGTGGCTCCGACAAAAATAAAGAGTCCCGATTCCACATGCGGTAAAAACGCATCTTGCTGGCTCTTATTGAAACGATGAACTTCGTCGACAAAAAGGAGCGTGGATTTTCCGGTCATCTCCCGCGTGTGCTGTGCCTGTTCGACCGCTTCACGAATATCCTTCACACCACTTAGCACAGCAGAGATCGCCACAAAGGGCATATCAAAAGCACTGGCCATGAGTCGAGCCAGTGTCGTCTTACCTACCCCCGGCGGTCCCCACAAAATCATGGAGTGCGGGCGCTGGTTTTCAAACGCGACACGCAACGGTGCCCCAGGTCCCAAGAGATGCGTCTGCCCAATCACTTCGTCCAAACTTTGTGGGCGCATGCGTTCAGCCAAGGGTTGCGACAAGGGAGCAACCATACGCACCCGCTCCGTCGAAGCGGGCGCAGACGTGGCTTTTTTTGTAGGAGTCGGCATCACCAGAGGATCATCACCAAAAAGCGAATCGGACATAGGACACTCGTTTGCAAAAAGGAGGGAAAAACTTACCTTAGCACATTTTATGCCGAGGACTCGAGAAAGCCCATAGCAAAAACCCCGCTGCTGAATACTCAACAACGGGGTTCTTTAATAGTGAGCCCGGCAATGTCCTACTTTCACTGGAAATACAACCAACTATCATCGGCGCAGAGA
>OOCP01002375.1_pt1 | contig 16112 bp, 13 predicted proteins | sample 1671511 | NCBI WGS metagenome assembly OOCP01 (sample SAMN06348164, study PRJEB24527) | human gut metagenome | biome: human gut; feature: ankylosing spondylitis patient; material: feces | host: Homo sapiens | place: China | collected 2015-10 | reverse complement strand
AGGAGAAGGAGTAGAAATCTCCCCTAGCAGGAAACTAGGTTAAAATCCCCCCAGACACAAGATTCTGGACACACCCGAATCAGTATAATTTTTCCACTGGTATACGCAATTTTGTACGCTACCTCCTTATGCCCCTACCTACTCATCTCCTCCAAAATTGGCAACTACTTGCCCTCACGGCCTCGTTAGGTAGCCTCTCAGCAGCAGCCAATGAACTAGGTATCACTATTTCTGTAGCCTCAAAACGCATGACCGAGTTGGAAAATGCCTTGGGATACCCCATGCTTAACCGAAAAGTGCGACCGATTACACTTTCTGAGCAAGGATGGAAGCTAATTCCTCACATTCAGGCACTCAGTCAGTCCTTTTCGAACCTCCATCAACACCTCAATGTGTCGCCCTTGGAACCGACTTCGTTGCGAATCAGTATCCCCCTGAATTTATCTCGCACACCCTATCTCGTTGCTATTGGTGAATTCCGTCGTCAACACCCCACGGTGTCCATTCAAATTGTTTTAGATACCACTCCAGATGATCTAATCTCAGGAAAAGTTGACTTTTCCTACTACGGTGTATCGCAAATCCCGTCAGGAGTGTACGCTGAAAAACTTCCCGTTAATGCCAACTTTTTAATGGCAAGCCGTAGTTACCTCAACCGCTACGGTGCCCCGAGTCGAATTGAAGAACTTAAAGCACATCAACTCTTAACCCATCTACCCCAACGCAACGGATGTTGGCTTCAACTGGAAAACGGCAACGAACGGTTTGACTTGAAAGTTTCGGATAACTACCGTGTACTGCACGAAGATGCTCTCTCCAACAAAAGTCGCTTAGTCTCGGGAGAAGGCATCGCCCTTGATCTCGTACCACATTTTGTGCACCAAGAGTTAGCCACGGGTAGTGTGGTCCCTGTGCTGAAAGGCTGGCACAAAACCTGGCATCCTTGCGTCGCCTGCTTGAAAGGACGAGAAAACGAGCCGCCCCTACGCTCTCTATTTGAGCTGTTCCAAACGGCCTACCAAAAAATCAGTTTGGAACACTGGACCTTTTGGTATAAGCGCTTTCAAATCCCGTTGTCGAGTGTCTCCGAGTGGGTGGATTGACGCGCAAAACGGTTCCTTAGCTCGGTCCTGTACCCACAATCTCGTTTCTGGATAGACAAAACCCGCCCATCGAAATGAGCGGGTTTGTATTACCTCAAGGAAAAACGGTTACCCGGTTTTTCCAGACGAGAAGGGAATTAGGCTCCCTTAGCCGCAGCAACCTGAGCAGCCACTTCAGCAGCGAAGTCGTCGTTGCGCTTTTCAAGGCCTTCACCAACCACGTAAAGCACATAGCCAGCGACTTCAGCCTTGTGTTCCTTCAAGAGCTGAGCGATCGTCTTCTTGTCATCCTTAACGAAAGGCTGATTCAAGAGCGTCACTTCCTTCAAGAACTTAGCGACGGAACCTTCAGCGATACGTTCGAGCATCGCTTCGGGCTTACCAGCTTCACGAGCCTTTTCAAGGGCGATACGGCGTTCCGAAGCGATGGCTTCCGGATCCACACCCGATTCATCGAGCGCCTTGGGCTTGGAAGCAGCAATGTGCATAGCCAAGTCGTAGGCCACTTCATCGTCACCGCCAATCACGTCGACGAGCACGCCAATCTTGGAGCCGTGGACATAGCTGGTGAGCTGGCCCTTGGCTTCCACGCGAGCGAAGCGACGGAAGGTCATGTTTTCACCGATCTTACCCACGAGAGCCGTACGGACTTCTTCAAGGGTCTTGTCGCCCAACTTGCAGGCGCCCAAAGCAGCCACGTCAGCGGGGTTTTCCTTGGCAACCAATTCCACCGCGTCCTTGGCCATCTGAATGAATTCAGGGTTCTTCGCCACGAAGTCGGTTTCCGAGTTCACTTCGAGCACAGCACCAACCTTACGGCATTCAGAGATGTAGACAACCACGACGCCTTCAGCCGTGATACGAGCAGCAGCCTTCGTGGCCTTGTTGCCCAACTTCACGCGAAGGATTTCTTCAGCTTTGGCCATATCGCCATCAGCTTCCGTAAGAGCCTTCTTGCATTCCATCATCGGGGCGTCGGTCTTAACGCGCAATTCCTTGACCATAGCAGCGCTAATAACAGCCATGTCAATCTCCTAAAAAGTAGAAAGTAAAAATTCTGTACAGTTTTCCAGACCCGACCGCAAAGTCGGTCTGAAAAAAGGGGGCTGACTTACGTCGCCCCCTCTTTTCGATTTGAGTGAATTCTGCTCACTCCGTGTTCTCGCTGGGGCGGTCGAGACGTGTTCATCACACGCCCGAGGGCTCTAATGAACGAGAACACTTTGCCTGAGTATGGTCTCAGTGCCTCAAAAATTAGGCAGCCGGCTGTTCGTCTTCGGTCGCTTCTTCGACTTCAACGAATTCTTCTTCGGCAGCGGCTTCCACGACTTCCGTCTGGCTGTCAGCGCGGCCAGCCAAAATCGCATCAGCGATACCCTTGGCGTAGATGGCCACGGCCTTGGCCGCGTCGTCGTTACCCGGGATCACGTAGTCAACGCCTTCAGGGCTGTGGTTCGTATCGACCACGGCGATGACGGGGATACCGAGCTTGTTGGCTTCCTGGATGGCAATCTTGTGATAGCCAACGTCCACGACGAACAAGGCATCAGGCAAACCGCCCATTTCCTTGATACCACCGATGGACTTATTCATCTTTTCCACGGAACGAGCGAAGTCGAGGGCTTCTTTCTTCGTGAGCGTAGCAGCCGTACCGTCTTCGATCTGCTGTTCCATGTCCTTCAAGCGCTTGATCGTACCGCGAACCGTCTTGAAGTTGGTAAGCGTACCACCGAGCCAACGCTGATCAACGTAGGGCATGCCAGCGCGCTGAGCTTCCGCAGCGATGATTTCACGACCACCACGCTTCGTATCAACGAACAGAACATTGCCACCCTGAGCGGCGAGACGACGAATGAATTTGCAGGCTTCTTCGAAATTGACAACCGTCTTTTCGAGGTTGATGATGTGAATCTTGTTGCGAGCACCAAAGATGTACTTGCGCATCTTCGGATTCCAGAAACGGGTCTGGTGACCAAAGTGGCAACCAGCTTCAAGCATTTCACGCATGCTGACCATGATATTTCTCCAAGGTTAAAAGTCTGACACGCTTGCAGTGGAACCTTCGTTAAAAGACTTTCGAAGGCACCTCGGGAGACAAACGTGCGCGGATTGGCTCGGGACCGACTAAGGCGCGCCGAGCGTTAACAAAATTTTGTGAGGAATGAAAGACCCTCACAGCTCAAAGCGCATGATTATACGGTTTCGCCCCTTTAGGATGCAACCCACATTGAGAAAAATCTTCGAACAAACGCTTCGCTTGTTTAACCGTCCTGCGCCTATGGCAGGCGTCAACCGCTATTAAGGAGTGCTGTGCGGATCGCGTCGGATTCGATTAAAATAGAGGAACTTATCTTTCTAACTGGGTCTCCAAGCGCCGGCGTCGCCCCATGCGATATCGCGACCTTGTCGAGTCCCTCTTATTTTTTTGAATACTCGAGAATTCATGGCTATTACGATTAAAACTCCTGAGGAAATCGAAGGGTTGCGCCTGGCAGGTCGACTCGCTGGCGAACTGCTTGACTACCTCACCCCCTTTGTCAAACCCGGCATCACGACGGGCGAACTGGATAAACTCGCCTACGAATATACGCTCTCACAAGGCTGTATCCCCGCGTGCTTAGGGTATCAACCCGCTGGGATGACCCCCTACCCGGCCACGACCTGCATTTCGGTCAACCATGTGGTATGCCACGGCATTCCTGGCGATAAGAAATTAAAAGACGGGGATATTGTGAATATCGACGTCACGAGCATCAAAAATGGCTTCCACGGTGACACGTCCCGTATGTTTGTTGTCGGTAAACCGACGGTGGCTGGCGCCCGTTTAGTCGATCTAGCGTTTAAGACGATGTGGGCTGGTATTGACGCGGTCCGCCCGGGCGGTCATTTCAATGACATTGGCGTGGCCTGCCAAGCCTTTGCGGACCAAAATGGCATTTCAGTGGTTCGTGACTACGGCGGTCATGGGATTGGTCGTGGGTTCCATGAAGATCCGCACGTCTCGCATTTCCCGCAGCGCACGCCAACCCCTGAATTTGTCCCCGGGATGGTCTTTACGGTCGAACCGATGGTAAACGCTGGCCGCTACGGGGTGCGAATGTTAAACGACGGTTGGACCGTCGTGACGAAAGACCATTCCTTATCCGCTCAATGGGAACACATGGTCGTGGTGACCGAAACGGGCTATGACATTTTGACAGTGAGTCAAGGCACACAGGCGCCTCCTGACTTTGTCAAAGGCTGGTCGCTTCCGAAATAAGTTCTTCTGCGAAAAAAGCTCCTTCAGGGTCACCCTGAGGAGCTTTTTTCATGCGAGAGTCAAATTCCCTTGGGGGCTTAGCGCATCAAATCGCCAATATTGAGGTTGAGTAATGGCGAGGCACGACGGCTAATTTCGTCGTCAATGAGACGCTTCGCTAAGCCTGTGATCGCATCCTGTAATCCATTACGAGGATCAGTCAACATCAATTGCATGGCGGGCTTTGAACACTTTTGTACGACTAAGGTGGTTAAAGCTCCTTTCGCTTTCGTATCCACCGAACGAATGGTCGCATCTTTGATCACTTGAACCTTTTTGGCTGCATCCGTACGCGCCAGGGTGACATAAGCCCACTGCACGAGCGACTCTTTATCGGTGCTGTTCGCGTTGCGGTGCAAACAATCCGCGAGGCTATCGGCTGCCGAGCTGGCCGCAAACACCGTACTGGTCGGTGCCATGGCTAAACCCAATGTGAGCGCTAAAGCAAGAAGCGTAGTTTTCATAATCGTATTCCTAATGGGTGAGGTTCTCACGGTGACTTTAGTTTACCGCGCGGAATTGAGGACTGTGCTCCCGAGACGCTGAGAACAACAGAACGTGAGGATTGGAAAACTTTCGAAACACCTCGAGCATTCGGTGGATAAAAAAAAGGACTGCCTCAAACGACAGTCCCCAAAAATCCCTTACCCCTTCCATTGCGCGCAAACGCAATACAGATCCAACGCCTCAGCTTAAGTGCAATCCAAAAATCGAGACCTTATCTGCCGAGTAAGGAGGTGGGCATTATACGCACCTACGGTGTCCTCTCGCAACTCCGCTCAGTGAGGGTTTTCGCTGAAGCCCATGTCCCACCAAAAGAGTAGAATTCAACCTAACGAGTCTCGCTCAACCAGATTGAGCAGGCTCGTCATCACAGGACTACTCAACGAGAGCAGAGGTTATGGTTGAATCGCTACAAATCCATCAAGCCCACAAGGTTGACTTCGCCCGACGAAATACAGCCTCGTTTTCGATGGATAGCACACCTTGTGCGCCCACGCCACTCACCCTGACTCTGCTTGTGTTAGATACTCGACTCACGGAACCTCCCGAGTGGGATAGCTTGGGAGCCGACTTTTTTCCGCATACCTCCACGCTGGTCAATTTCACTAGCGCTATACCGCTCTTTGACGGTTTACTCAAAGCCTTTAGCCTTGCCACACTCCATGAAGCACTTCAGCTCACTGTGCTGAGTCCCGAGAGACATCTTTCATTTCGTTTCGTCCCCTTTACCGATGAAGGGCCTCACCTCAAAACACGTTTTGAGGCTGCCCCGATACTCTCGACATGCCAACGAGCCATGACGCCCCTGGAGGCCCAACGCGATTGGCCAGGACTCTCGCTTCAGACTGACACCGATTTACTGGGTTGGTTGAGTAAACCCGACGACTTAGGGATTCGCTTCGCGCATCCGGAGGGGTTATGCCTGTTTGCTAAAACAGCCGCCTTACGCTGGGTTTAGGAGTATCGCGATGCGAGTCTTGCTGGTTACTGGTTTCCTTTTTGTTGCTTTGCCTCAAACATTTGGCTTGCAATCTTACGCTTACTCGGTAGAGAATCATGCTTGATACTCGTATTCGCTTAGTAACCCACCTAGCACCTATGCCTGAACCCATACACCGATTCCGTCCTGTTGTTCTCATTCCTGTCTATAACCATCCAGACACGGTGCGCGAAGTCGTTGCGCACATGTTAAAGTTCCGTCTTCCTGTGATTGTGGTCGATGACGGTTCCGATACGAAAACAACTCAGGCGTGTGCCGATTGTGGTGCTTCAGATATGGTGACGGTCATTCACCGCAAAACCAACGGTGGAAAAGGCGCGGCGTTAATTACGGGGTTTCAACAAGCAGCGATCGCTGACTTTACTCATGTCATTACGATTGACAGCGATGGGCAATTTGACCCAAATTCGGTCGTGTCCCTACTGCGTCTTGCCAAACGTTATCCCGATCAAGTCATCTGTGGCTACCCGAAAGATCGGTCATGTCTACCGCGCTGGCGTCGCATGCTACGCGTTGTCTCCAATTGGGCGGCTAACCTCAATGCCCTGACCTTATCCATCGCAGACGCGCACTGTGGCTTACGCTTATACCCATTAGCTCCGGTTTCACAACTGCTCGCCCGTATTAAACCGGGCCGTCATATGCAGTTTGATCCTGAGTTGCTCATTCGACTGTCTTGGTTAGGCGTTCGTGTTCGTAATGTACCCATCATTATGCGCGAGCCCAAAGACAATATTAGTCACTATGCCAATGTTCGCGATTCGCTCGATATTGCTTGGATGCACTGCCACCTCTTTTTGACCATGCTCACGCGTTTACCGCTCATCGTGATGGCCCGATTTACAGGGTGGCACTCCATTGCCAAACCCGCGAGTATCAAACCCTAAACACGAGTGCCTTTGGCAAACTCTGTTCATCGTTCGATCCACTAGGCTTGGGTTATACTAAAAAATCTGGCCTACCTCACGACGTTTGGACCGACTTTAACGGAGGCAATATGCCAACACTTAGCCCCATTGCGCAACAATTTCATGAACGCCGAGCACGATTAGCCGAGCGTTATCACGATGACCGCAATGCCGACGCTTACCTACTGGCACACTCGCATGCCTTAGATGAAGCCGTTCGAGCACTGGGGGAACGCGAAGCCCTTCCGACCCAAGATCTTGCCGTTATGGCGGTGGGTGGGTACGGACGTAACGAACTTTTCCCGTTTTCCGATATCGACATTTTGGTGCTCACAGCGGACTCACGTAGTGGGGATAAACCGTTTCAAGAGGCCATCGGCCGTTTTGTGACCGCTCTCTGGGAATTAGGACTCAGTGTCGGAGCGAGCGTCCGCAACGAAACTGCCTTTCTCGAAGAAGCTCTCAATGATGTCTCGGTCGCGACCACCTACCTGGAAAGTCGTCACTTATGGGGAGATACAGCGCTCGCCAACGCAGCATGGGCGGATTTTCGTGAAGATCTCGATGCCGCGGATTTTTACCGCGACAAAATGTTGGAGTTAGCTCGTCGCCATCACCGCTTCGATGATAGCCCTTATTCGCTTGAGCCCAATATCAAAGAGAGCCCAGGCGGACTACGTGATCTCCAAGTATTTCTCTGGTGTGCAGAAGCCGCTGGACTGGCCAACTCCATTGAAGGGATGCAAACGGCAGGGTTAATTACCGAAAAAGAACTGCATGCGCTCAAAACCGCTTGGTGGAATTTAAAGCAATGGCGTATTGCGTTGCACTTGCTCACGGGACGCCATGAAGATCGACTGATCTTTGATGTGCAAGAGCGCTTAGCGAGTACCTTGGGGTACGAATCGACCGACTTGATGCGGGCCTCTGAAGCATTTATGAAACGCTACTACCTCAATACCCGTAGCGTCGTGCAGCTCTCCATGATTCAACTCCAAACCCTCGCTGATCGTATTTTGGGGGAATTACGCGCTGAGCCCATTGCCACCGAGGATCCCGCCTTTGTGATGCGGGGTGATGAGCTTGATCTCGTCGATGATGACGTCTATCGCCGGGATCCTGGGGCCATTTTACGTACCTTCTACCAGTACTATCACCGCACCGACACGGGGCGCTACTCCACGCGACTCTTACGTGCACTCTGGCACGCTGTACCCAAAATCGATGAGGCCTTCCGGGCTGATCCCGTCAATCAACGCCAGTTCATGGACATCCTTACCATGCCTAAAGGGGCTTATCATGCCCTCAAAGACATGAATATTTGGGATGTGTTAGGGCGTTTCTTACCGGCCTTCCGCCCCATTGTTGGGCAAATGCAGCATGACTTGTACCACATCTTCACGGTGGATCAACATACGCTACGGGTCATTCGCAATATTCGACGCTTTGCCCGCAGTGAATTTGCTCACGAATACCCCCACTGTGCTCACTTGATGGCCAGCATCGAGAAGCCTTGGCGCGTGGTTATCGCCGGACTCTTTCATGATATTGGTAAAGGTCAAGGTGGACATCATGAACAAATCGGGGCGCAGAAAATGTTGGAATTTGCCACCGCGTTTGGGTTTGATCAGGACGATATCGACTTTATGGTCTTTCTCGTTCGCAACCACCTCTATATGAGCCAAGTGGCCCAACGTCAAGACATTTCCGACCCCAATGTGATCCGTAAATTTGTTGAAACGATCCAAGACAAGGCGCACTTGGATGCACTCTACCTGCTCACCGTCGCAGATATCCGCGCAACCAGTCCCAAAGTCTGGACACCTTGGAAAGGACAGCTCTTAGAGAAACTCTACTTTAGTGCCTCCGATATGCTCACGGGTGGCCGGGATACGGAAGAAGCCATGGAAAAACGACTGGCTCAAGCCCGAGAAAGTATCTTACAAACCTTGGACCGCCCCAGTTGCGATGCGTTCTGGAAAGAGTTGGACGTGGTGTACTTTATGCGCCACTCGACCGAAGAAATTATCTGGCACACGTTGTCGCTCGCGCCCTACCGTGAAACTCAAGAACCGATTGTGAAAGTTCAGGAAGCCTCTGGTAAAAGCGGTTACGTCGTGCTCCTTTACATGCCCGACCGACAAGGACTGTTTTTACGAACTGTCGCGTTTTTGGGAAAATTGGGTCTGAGCGTGGTCGATACCCGCGTTCACACCACCCGTCACGGTTGGGCTCTGGATACGTTCCTTGTTGCGGATCGGTTTGAACGGTATACCTTTGAAGAACTCAAAGACAAAATTGAGACGGGCCTACGCTTAGCCGTAGTGGCCGAAGGGCCCCTACCGCCTCCGAGCCAAGGGAAATTATCGCGGCGCTCACAGCACTTTCCCTTGCGCCCTAGCGTAAACATTATTCCCGATGAACGGGGAAATGCTTGGTTATTAAATATCGTCTGTACGGATCGCCCTGGGCTACTCTATGCCATTTTCCGCGTACTCTATGATTACGGCATTAACTTACAAACGGCGAAGATCGCAACACTCGGCGAACGCGTAGAGGACGTCTTTTTGATTGATTCGCCCGTTCTGCATGACGATGCCACGGTACTTGCCCTCGAAGCCGATTTGATGGAGGCCCTAGAAATTCCAAAAAAATAAAGGCCTAAAGCACAAAACCCCCGAGATCAACTCGGGGGCGTTGCGATAGTTAAACGGCTTAATTATGGGAGCGGCGACGGCCACTCCGGCGGGCGTTCGATGTTGCGGGCGTCTCCGACTGTGAGACGGACTTCGCATCATTATTGGTACGCTCATCACGCTTTTGGCGATGGTGACGTGCGCGACGTGTGGGTACCCCTAAATTACGCTGATTAATTTTCGGAAGGGCGTCCACCCCTTGCCCACCTAACTCACGAATTTGGGCATTGAGCTGCTGAATCACCGCATTTTGCTCACCAGTGACACGCGCCAGCTCTTTGATGGCCACCACATACGGATCGACCTCATCCTTATCCACCGCGTAGGCTTCAAATTTGGGCGGTTCATCTTGTTCGCGTTTCGTTTGACCAACAACCCGTCCTGGCACCCCCACCACGGTAGCGCCGGGTTCAACAGCTTTTAGCACAACGGCATTGGAGCCAATACGCGCATTGTCACCCACCACGAAAGCCCCTAACACCTGAGCTCCCGCACCGACAATCACGCCCTTACCTAAGGTAGGATGACGTTTTTTCCCTTCGGTGAGTAACGTACCCCCTAAAGTGACGCCATGGTACAACGTGCAATCGTCTCCGACTTCGGCCGTTTCCCCAATCACTACCCCCATCCCGTGGTCAATAAACACACGGCGACCAATTTTGGCGCCGGGGTGGATTTCAATCCCGGTTAAAAAACGTCCCACATGCGAGATAAAACGGGCAAACGAGAACCACCCCTGAAGCCAACACCAGCTCGAGACTTGGTGAATCAAGACCGCATGAAATCCCGGGTAAGAAAAAATGACTTCCCACTTGGATCGTGCAGCAGGGTCACGGGTCATAATCGTATCGATGAGTTCTTTTGCTCGTTCAAACATATTTGTCACTAGGTTAATGTTGGTCGAAGAAAACAGTAGGTGGTTGTACTTAATTCTTGCACAATTTGCCTAACTTCGCACAGTTTTCTGTGCATCTCACCTTAGGATTTGGGACCCACTTTGGTGCCTTTACGTTGAGCTTTCGGTCGGATGATCGCCGCACACACCCCTCGCAAAAGATCGACTTCGTTTTGCGTTAAACGGGCACGGGTAAAGAGTCGCCGCATCGTTGGCATAAACACCTTAGGTTCGGTGGGATCGTACACCCCGCAGGCCTGCATGGCCGCTTCCCAATGCTGCATAAAACCGTCTAGCGCCCGGGCGCTCGCAGCGGGCTCCGTTTCAAACCGCGTTTGCCAATCGTAAAGGGCGGGCGCATTGCTCGCTTTACGAAGGCATTGGTGCATTTCGTAGGCCGTAATTTGCACCGCTTGCGACAAATTTAAACTCGGACTTTCTGGGTCACAGGCAATGGCAGCACACCCTTGACATAACAGGACTTCGTCATTGGTAAGACCGCTGCGCTCAGTGCCAAACACAAAGGCGATATCGCCAGAAGACGTCGTGAGGGACGCTAAAGAGGCTTCGGTCGCTTGCGTCAGAGAAACCAATTGGGGTCCAAACTCACGCTCATAGCCCGTCAGAGCCCAAGCAAACAGAACCCCATCGAGCGCCTCCGATAAGGACGCATACGATTGACTTTGAGCGAGAACGTCGACCGAACTGGTGGCATACGCCACTGCTTCCTCATGGGTGCGATAGTCCGCTTCACGGGGATTAACCACGTGTAATTGACGGAAGCCCATGGTTTTGATGGCGCGAGCCGCTGATCCAATATTGCCTGGGTGCGAAGGATTACACAGAATGAACCGGACACGATGGGCAAGTGGATGCAAGGACATGGTGGTTTGTTTCGAAGAAAGAAAATGGATATTGTACTCGGTCTGACTTCATTCCCTAACTCACGCGAGTCGAGTCCATGGATTCCTAAGCAATTTCTCGTACGATAGGGCGACGCTTGATATAGAATAACGACTTTCTTGTGAGTTGAGCGGTGAAGCACCTCCGGTGTGTTTCTGATCCTCCTCGTGAGAAACGTCTCCATTCGCGGCTCACCTTGATGTGGGCCTAGTGTTATTTTGAATTTACTCTTCTAAGTCTTATGCCATCTCCCTACCTTTCCGTTGCTACGAAAGCTGCGCGTGCTGCCGCGGCGGAAATTTCCCGCGCAGCCCAACACCTTGATCAGCTCCAAGTGGAAAACAAAGCGGTCAATGACTTTGTCACCAACGCCGACCGTGCTTCGGAACAGATTATTATTGACATCCTTCAGCAGGCTTACCCGAAGCATGCCATCCTGACGGAAGAAGCCGGTCGCATTGGGCCGGAAAAAAGCGACTATTGCTGGATCATTGACCCCATTGACGGCACGCTTAATTTCATGCACGGGGTTCCTCAATATGCCATTTCCATCGCTCTGACCTATCAAGGTGAAGTGGTCTTTGGCTTGGTGTACGACGTGGCCAAAAATGAGCTCTTCCACGCCATCAAGGGCGAAGGGGCGTTCTTAGATAACCGCCGCATCCGCGTCTCGGGGTTGATCGACATGAACCGTGCCTTGATTGGTACGGGCTTCCCGTTCCGTCGCACGGACAATTTCAAACACTACATGATGAGCTTTATGCGCGTTGCCGAACGCACGGCGGGCATCCGTCGTCCGGGCTCGGCCGCCTTGGATTTGGCCTGGGTGGCTGCGGGGCGCTACGATGGATTCTGGGAAAGTGGTTTATCGCCCTGGGATATCGCCGCAGGTGGCCTCTTAGTGCTCGAAGCCGGTGGGCTTATCACCGACCTCAAGGGTGGGGAATCGTGGCTCACTACCGGTGCTGTGTGTGCAGGAACACCGAAGATCTTCGCTCAATTGCTTCCGTTAGTGGGTGAACTTCCTCAGTCTAACAAAGAAGCGAATGCGCAGTAATTTCGGTATGATTTGAATACCGCGAGCCGGATCCGTCGCCAGAGCGAGTGGATTCGGCTTTTTTATTTTGGTTATTGACTCTTGTTGAATTACGATGATTGAATGCCCGGATATTACCAATGTGGATGTGAACGAATTTACACCAGCGATGCGTCAGTTTGTGGAGGTCAAACAACGCTATCCTGACACACTTGTGTTCTTTCGGATGGGGGACTTTTATGAAACGTTTTTCGATGATGCAGTCAAAATCAACCGTTTAATTGGCATTACGCTCACGAAACGAGGCAAATTAAAGTCGGGGGATCCCATTCCGATGGCTGGCATCCCTATGGTCTCACTCGATCAGTATGTTGAACGCTTAGTGCGCTTAGGGGAATCGGTCGTCATTGCTGAGCAAATAGGTACCCCGGGTAAAGGGTTAATGGAACGACGTATTTCGCGCATCATTACGCCCGGTACCCTCACCGATGCCTCGCTTCTACCCGAAAAAGACGATGCCCGTTTACTCGCCCTCGCTCAAACAAACCGAAACAAATCCCCGCGTTGGGGGTTAGTGTGGCTCACGCTCAGTAACGGCCAGTTTTTGGCTACAGAAACGCCTCCCGAAGGGCTGGCGAGCGAAATTGCTCGGATTGCACCACGCGAAGTGTTGGTGACGGAAAAAGACAAGGAAGCCTTTCGAGAAGCCTACCCAGAACTGACGATTACCCCCATGGCGCCATGGCATTTTGATGAAGAGCACGGGGAACAAGCCCTCAAAAAACTCTTCAATGTCGAAACCCTGGAAGCGTATGGGATTTCCGATAAGCCAGCCATTCTGGCGGCAGCCAATGCCTTACTTGACTACACCGAAGAAACCCAAGTCGACATGATGCCCTTCATTGAGCCCCTCAAAGTGCTCAGTGATTCGGACTTCATCGTGATTGATCCTGCCAGTCGCCGTAACCTTGAAATTAGCGACAGTATTCGCTCCGACGGCAAAGGGCTCACTCTCTTTTCGGTGCTCGATCAATGTGCCACCGGGATGGGAAGTCGCACCCTTAAGCGTTGGCTCAATGAACCATTACGCAGTATGGAAGGAGCACGTGCTCGACACGATGCCATCGAGCAATTAATGGATACGCCCTCGACGTTGGACGCACTCAGTGAACGACTCAAAGCGCTTCCTGATATTGAACGTATCGCCAGTCGTATTTCCCTTAAAAGTGTGCGCCCTAAAGAGTTGGCGGCACTTCGGGACAGCTTACCCGACTTACAAGCGTTGGCTGAACACCTGCAAGCACAAAATACCCCCTGGTTTCATGAAGCAGCTCAATACTTAAGCCTACCCGAGCGCATTTATGCGCGCTTACGCGATACGTTGTTGGAAGAGCCGGCCACCTTCTTACGGGATGGCGATGTGATTCGCAGTGAGTGGAATAATGAATTAGCGCAGTTACGCAATCTTCGAGACCACTCTGGACAGTTCTTGTTAGATTTAGAAGAACGCGAACGTCAGGCAACTGGACTCTCCACACTGCGTGTGGAATATAACCGCGTTCAGGGCTACTTCATTGAAGTCAGTAAGTTGCAAGCAGAATCGGTACCCGACTACTATCAACGTCGTCAAACGCTCAAAAATACCGAACGCTTCATTACGCCGGAACTCAAAGCCTATGAAGACAAAGCGCTGAGCGCTAAGGAACGCGCAGGGGAATTAGAAAAAGCCCTGTACGACGAACTGGTCGGAGCGCTCGCCGAAGACGTATCAGCGCTTATGCAGGCTGCTAAAGCGGTCGCACAAACGGATGTCATCGTCACGCTCACGCGGCATGCGCAAGCCCACCAATGGGTCCGCCCCCAGTTAACGCACGATGCTGAAATTGACATCGTCAAGGGGCGCCATCCGATTGTCGAAACGGTTTTGGAGACTTTCGTTCCCAATGATTGCCGATTAGGGACAGGACGACGCTGTCTCATTATCACTGGTCCCAACATGGGCGGTAAATCCACCTATATGCGCAGCATTGCGTTGATTGTCTTGCTCGCTTGGGCGGGGAGTTTTGTGCCTGCAGAGGTCGCCCGCATTGGGGCGATTGACCGCATTCATACGCGTATTGGGGCAAGCGATGACTTGGCTCGAGGACGTTCGACCTTTATGGTGGAAATGACGGAAGCGGCCACGATTTTGCATGAAGCGACCGAATTTTCTTTGGTCCTGATGGATGAAATTGGCCGCGGTACCGCAACCTTTGATGGACTCTCACTCGCAGCAGCGATTGCCCATGAATTGGTGGAAACCAAACGCTCCTTAACCCTCTTTGCGACCCATTACTTCGAACTCACCGACCTCGCTGGGCACTTGAAGGAAGTGGCCAACGTACACGTCTCCGCCACCCTAGGGAAAAATCGGATCATCTTCCTGCATGAAATCTCGGAAGGTCCCGCCAGTCGTAGCTATGGGATTGCCGTGGCGCAGCTCGCAGGGGTTCCTATGCCAGTCGTTCGTCGTGCCCAAGCCATGCTCCGTAGACTTGAAGAGGCCGAGCAGACCAACGCGCAACAAGCCACCCTCTTTGATGTGGTCCCCAGCGTTGAGACAGCTCCGTTAATCCCTGACGCACCCCAGACGGTCGAGGTCATCCCTGAAGAAGTCACCTCGCTCCTGAGTACACTGGATGCGCTTGACATCGACAATATGTCGCCCCGTGAGGCCCTCAGTACACTCTATGAACTGAAGAGTCAAGCCAAAGCGATCGAGGAGTCAACAAACTAAGTCTCCATTTGTCGACAAATAGGGCGTTTTTCGCTATGATTTTTTTAGCTCAGTGACCACCGGCTTTAAGCGGTGGCCTCTGGAGCAAAATTTGTCCCCTCAAATTGAAGAAACCATGGCAGTAAACGATAAACAGCAGCAACTCGCTGAAGAAGAGATTTTGTTTCACAAAATCCATCAATACATCCTCGAGCAAGCCAAAAACAATGGTCGCATTGATACGGAAGCCGAGTTAGCAGAACGCTTTGGCATTACCCGCTACAAAGTCCGTAAGGCCCTCAGTGTCCTCACCCAGATGGGCATCATTGATCGTGCTCCCAAACGAGGCATGAAGCTCACGAACGTTGAGCCAAAGAACCTATCGGCACAAATTCAAGTCCAAATGGACATTGCGAATTTCGACATTCGCGAATTTATTGAAGCCCGTCTTTTAATTGAAGTTGACATCATCCCCTTGGCCATTCGCCGCATGACGCCAGCCATGTTAGGACGGCTAGAGAACGCACTCGAAGAAATGGAACGACATGCCCACAATAGTCGTGAAGCCGACCGCTGGGACCGGGAGTTCCACCTCTTACTCCTTGAGGCGTGTGGTAATCGTGTCCTGCAAGTCTTCTCAGCAGCTCTGGTGACCTACTTTGAGAAAACCACCGAAAAGCTTCCGCGTTATGATCCGCAGTTCTTCTTGGATATCGCTCAAAAAGAACGAGAATTACTGAGTGCCATTAAAGAAGGCGATGAACGTAAAGCACAAAACCTCTTACGTAGCCAATTGAGCGAACAGATTATTCTCTTGAGCTGACCGTCAACCAATACCACACATGCATCCTCTTGACCCACACTCGGTTAAGAGGATTTTTTTCGCCCAAACGTTTAGCGAAAGCCCATAGCAAAAACCCCGTTGCTGAATACTCAGCAACGGGGTTCTTTAATAGTGAGCCCGGCAATGTCCTACTTTCACTGGAAATACAACCAACTATCATCGGCGCAGAG
>OOCP01002363.1_pt1 | contig 16155 bp, 12 predicted proteins | sample 1671511 | NCBI WGS metagenome assembly OOCP01 (sample SAMN06348164, study PRJEB24527) | human gut metagenome | biome: human gut; feature: ankylosing spondylitis patient; material: feces | host: Homo sapiens | place: China | collected 2015-10 | reverse complement strand
ATCTATAACATAGTTATATTCTATCACACCAATAGGATTTAGTCAAGTTTCGGTTGATTCATGCAGAGCATCCTTAAGCAAAAGTTTTTACGAAAGGATTTTCAAACTTCCTCTAGAAATCCCTATAATCTTTACTGTAAAGATTGTAATGTAATTATTATATTTGCAGAAGGGACCAGTAAACGAGTGTTTTCCGAAGAGCTCACTCCGAACACTATGCGTTTTGCCTCGCAATCGATCCAGTTCAACAATTATTTCAACCACCAAGCTGCGACCTTTCGAGGTATCCGGGGTTCTTTGTGCTCTAGCTTTTCTCTCAAAGGAGGCTTTTATCAAACCAATGATGGCTTGGGGCAAATGGAAGAAAAAGACATTTATAAGCAGTATAAGGGGCTCTTAGAAAGCTTACCCTCCATACTTAATGAGCACGGCTATCACACGCACTTCTTAAGCCCTCATGATAGAACTGATCGGTTAGCCACCTTAATGTCCACCATCGGCTTCCAAACAACATCAATCGCTCAAGTTTCACCTTTTGAAATGGACAGAGAAACCTATGAGCGTTTATTCAATAAAGCAGTGGATTTACGAAAGAAAAATAAACCCTTTCTTTTGACGACCTATATCGTGGGAACTCATCATGGTTTAGATTCCCCTGACATTAAGTTTGGAGACGGGTCGAACTCCTATTTAAATAAATTTCATAATCAAGACTTTTGGTTTGGAAAGTTTTTAGAAAGATTCAACTCAAGTGAGTTAGCTAAAAACACTTTGTTAATTTTTACAGCGGATCATGCTACGTATCCCACTCCGGAATATCAAAAAGTATTCCATACCTCCTGCTCAGTGTTTCATGATCAAATTCCACTTTATATCTACAAGAAAGGTATTGAGCCACATACCGTGGATGTGCACTTTAGAACATCGTTAGCCCTGACTCCCACTGTTTTAGATCTCTTACGCATTACAGAGGTAACGAATCACTTTCTTGCCAACTCCCTTTTTAGCGAACCAACCAAATGGGAACGTTATGCTGCTCAAGGGATACCCACGTTCCACGTCGACGACGACGGAGTAGTACGGGAAAACCATTCCCCCGAATTTACTGAGATGCTGAAGGACTTCTACCAGATCTCTGGCTAACGATGACCTTTTGAGCTATTAATCTTGTCTGGGGGTGTAGCAGCACCCCCACCGAATGAACGTTGATCATAACGTCCTTTCAACACGAATAAAGAGAATCAGATCGGGCGCAGGTAGCGCTTTAAATTTCTCTAAAAGCACAGGTTGTCCTTGGTTAAGCAACAAGTCACTAATATGCCCGAGATAATGCACCTCCGCAAACGACTGCTCTAAAAGAGGACGCATACCCCGTGTAAAGGAGTCGCCAATGACCCAAATCACCTTTTGGTATGGGGCTTGGCTATTTTTCACTACACCTACATCACCATAGGGCGTCTTTTTCGCCTGAGTATCAACGATTCTCTCCATCGCGGATGGGTGAGTGAACTCTGGCTTCCAATTGTCACCTTCTTCGGCATTTAAAATGCTCTTTTTCCCGATCATCTCAGCGATGTCACCCTCCTCAAATGGAAGGGGTTGAAAGCGGGCTTCAATAGGCTTGAGCCCAAATTGTCGCATTACGCCAGAGTAGCCCACATAAGCGCCTCTGACGTTCCAATGCGAGTCGGTTCGATAGTAAAGCGACTCACTGGCAGCTAAGCCTGCTTTGGCGGCCCACAACTCAGGTGTTGGGTCAATGATGGGAATGTTCGGGATATGAAAACCCTCTAAAAGTTTTAGTGCCTTGGCCCCATAGTATTGACGGGACTGATAGCCCTCCGACACAAACCAGGGTTGTTGGTATGGGTATCGCTCTGGGTAGACCGTCTCCTTGTTAGGACCCATCATGAACACCACCTGCGTTCGCACAGGGTCCACAACCGCCATCACGGACTTCAATTGCGTGGCAAGCTGTTCTATAGTTTTAAATTCAGGTTGTTTTAGTCCACGTGCTTTATCCACGGAACGATCATAGGCATTACCCAAGAAGAGCCAACCGTCCTGACTTTGCATCCATGCCTGTGACTGACTCACAGTCAAATCAACCCCTTTTCGGGGGACCCAAAGATACTCCGTTGTGGGATCACTTTTGTAAATCACCCGACCTGCAACCGCGACGAGAACCATCAAACTCACCAAGACTCCCACGCGCAACACAACTTTCGTTTTTCCAAAGCGAAAGGGTCGTTCCCAATAGGCATGGGTGAGCCAGGCAAGGAATACGCCTAACGCAACGAGCATAACGCGTAGCCCAACCGCCACCTCCCCCGCATTCACAATCCGTGCGTACGAGAGTAATGGCCAGTGCCATAGGTATAGGGGATAGCTAACCATGCCCAAAAACACGACCCAAGGCTGGGCAAGAATCCTACGATTTATCCACGCCTGCTCTCCTGCGGCAATCAAGCATGTCGTCCCAAGGAGAGGAAAGAGAGCATAAACTCCAGGAAAGGGCTTTGCCGTATCTATCACATAGAGCCCTACGCCTAGGGTCACGACGCCAAGGGTACTCAATGCATGGTTCAAAACAGTCGGCTTTGCTTGAAACTCCGATTTAAACCCAGAAACATTCAATGTCACCCAAGCAAGGACGCTTCCCATCAACAACTCCCAGAAGCGTGTCACCGGCATGTAAAACGTAAAGACGGGGTCACGAGTAAGCGTCAAAAGATTCCAAGCAAAGGACCCTAGCAGAAGTATGGCAACCAGCCAAAGACTCCCATGCGTGGACGGGTTAGTGGCATGCTGTTTCCCTTGCTGCCATTTGCGACTCATCCAAGCAAGCAGCCACACAAGCAAAGGAAAGACGATGTAGAACTGCTCTTCAATCCCAAGACTCCACAAGTGCAGTAATGGCTTTAGTTCAGCAGACGGATCAAAATACCCTGCCTCTTTAAAGAGCGTGAAATTAGCAATGAACAATGCCCCTTGGTAGACATGCTTGCCGAGTCGCGTCAGTTCATCGGGCAATAAACTAAACCACCCAAATAGTAGAGTCGCGAAGAGGACTAAAGTTAAAGAGGGGAAGATGCGGCGAATACGGCGAACATAGAAGTCTGTAAACGAAAACGTGCCACGTTGTGTTTTTTCAAAGATGATCCCTGAGATCAAAAATCCCGAAATCACAAAAAAGATATCCACCCCAATGAAGCCACCAGGTACCAACGTGGGGAACGCATGGTAGAGCACAACCAAACTCACGGCTAATGCACGGAGACCGTCAACATCTGCACGGTACTTGGCGGGGGTTACGTGAGCAAGGAGATCGCGGTTATATGCTGTAGTAGCCACTAATGAAATGGGATCTTTAGTGGTTGAAGTTTGTGGATTCATAGGTAAACAAAGAGTCAGCCAGTGTGCGCCGTAGTTTACCTTGCTAATCCTAAAAACTCAATTCGCCTTCCTTAAGGGCTACCCTCCGAAAACGGAGGGTATTTTATCTTAGCGCATAGACATTTTGAAGTCTTGATGACACTCTTGGCAGTAAGCCACACTTTGGCTGTGCCCTTTATGACACAAGACACAATCAATATCACCAAGATGATTTTTGTGGGGGTTGTATTCTTTTTTATCGGCAAACTTCGCTTGTAATTTCTCTAATGGTCCGTGGCATTGTAAGCACTGATCGTTAGCTACCGTATCCCCTGCTTTGGGTTGCGCCTGTCCATGACAACTTTGGCATGACAATCCTTTTTGACTATGGCGTTCCGCGAGAGCTTGCGCTTGAAGCGAATTGGTCCCTATCAATGCTACAGAACTGAACAACATGAACAAAAGAGCTTTACTATTGGCTTTCATTCTTTTTTCCTTTTAGGAGGGGGCAATGTTGATCTCCCCCTCCTTGTCCCTAGAAATACTTGACCTTATTCGTGCTTAGCAGCCGCTTTACCCGCTAAACGACCAAAGGTAAGTGCAGAACTAAAACCACAACCACCTAGATACTGGGCCCCATGAAGACCACCAATGATTTCACCAGCAGCATAAAGGCCCGGGATAGGCTCTAAGTAAGCATCTAAAACACAAAGCGACTCATCGACCTTTAAACCGCCAGTACTTGCCAACGCGATCGGCTGACCACGAAGTGCTGCATAAGGACCTTCACCAAATTTCACTTTGATATTTTTACGATCGAATTCGGGATCCTTACCCATATCCACATACTTATTGTGTGCTTCTATCGTCGCCTTCAACCCTTCATAGTTAATGCCAGTCTTCTGGCACAACTCTTCAAGAGTGTTGGCCGTGGTGATGAAATACTTCTGCTCTTGAGCTTCTTGTTTCACACGTTCGTGAGTCCACCCAATCACTCCAGACATTTTCATGTTGAGGTAGCCCTCAAACATTTTGGCATCCCCGATGACAAAGAGTGTCGCATCGGGTTGTTCCACCTCTTTTAAAGCCACCCCTGTTGGAGTCGATTCTTCCTTCACAAAACGTTTTCCTAGTTTATTGACGATCACGCCACCATAAACGGCTGCCATATCATAACCACGATGAATTAAACCACGACGTTTTTCTTTGTCGGTCACTAACCCATAGGCATAAACAGCACCGTAACCCATATGGGTATTCGTCGCACCGATTTGTTGTGCCATCAACATACCATCCCCAGTGGAACTCGGGGCTGCTGACACAATGGATCCCTTAAACGGAATTAAGAAGCGATCAACCATTTCGGCACTTCCAGCAAAGCCACCCGAGGCAAGCACTACCCCACGTTTCGCCTGGATATAAATTGTCTTACCGCGTGCCTTGGCAACGACCCCGAGTACACGGCCGGTTTCCGGGTCATCCACGAGACGTTCAACCTTGGTCATCGTACGCACTGGAATTTGAGCCGCATCAATTTCCTTCATCAACATTTCAATATATTCACGCCCTTTAGCGGACATGTTCGAATGTTGACGGTCTAACGAGAAACCTGGGTAACCACGGAAGAAAAATTTCATACCGCGGTCATAGAACCAATCAACGGTATCAGCGGCATTGTCCACAAAGAGCTTAATGAGGAGCGGGTCATTGCGACCGTTACCTGCTTGAATCATTTCTTTGTAGAACATTTCTTTGCTGTCTTTTTGCCCAGCAGCTTTCTGTGCCTTAGTCTCTGCAGCGGTAATCCCACCCCCATTGACTGCAGAAGTGGATACGTATACGGTGGGATTCTTCTCTAGCACGAGCACGTTGGCTTTATTTTCATGGGCCGATAGCGCGGCGAATAGCCCTGCGGCTCCTGCGCCAACCACCACTACATCCACAGTTTCATCCCATTTCGGTACTTTGATCGCCTTACTCGCCTGTGCCACAGAGGCAGTTAACGATGCGCCAGCCACGGTCACGCTGGCCAAAAATTGACGTCGAGTTTGATTCATCTTTGTCTCCTTACAAAGTCTAAAAGGTGAAGATTCCACCTCACAAGCTTGGGTGCTCTGCAAGTGAGCACCCAAAAGTCTATGGTCTAATCAATCAGACTACGCCTTGAGCATGTCGCGCACAGCGATTCGACCAAACGCCTGCGCCTTAGAGAATGCCGTGCCAGTCATGTACGCTGCGCCATGCACACCGCCCATCAACTCGCCAGCAGCCCAGAGTCCTTCAATACGATCACCAAACACATCCAACACTTCCGCATTGGTATTGGTTCTCACCCCACAGTAAGTACCGATCATCACGGGTACGGCTGGATACACATAGAAAGGACCCTTTTCGATTTTGAGTGGCTTTCCAAACCCCGAAGAGAGCGACGTGCGGCCTAGAGGATCACGACCTTCGGGAGCGGTTTCGTTATATTTCTTCACTGTAGCGGCCACAGCCTTAGGATCAAGACCGGCTTTTTGGGCTGCTTCTTCGATCGTATTGCCGACGAACACGAAGTCGAGGTCTTTTTTCCCTTCATCAATCGGTGCCCAAATCACCTTGTCCCAATTGTTGGTCGACATGGCATGCTTACGCATCGCTTCATCAAAAACCAGCCAAGACTTGCCGTCTTTCTGTAAGAGTGCCTTGTCGCCTAAGAGCTTATACGAGAGGGATTCATCGACAAAGCGTTGCCCATCGGAATTCACCATAATGGCGCCCGAATAGTAGATAATCGAGAAATCTTTAGCGATGGAGTTAGGTTTTTCCTTGAAACCGTAAGTGGCTTTAATATAGGCGGTATCCATCATATCGGCCCCATAGGCAAGCATCATCTTAATGCCCGAGCCGTCCGTTCCCGTCCCCGTGATGGTCTTTGCCAACTTCAGAGGAGGAGCATATTTGGCCAACATATCGGGGTTACGCGAGAAACCACCCGCAGCCATGAGCACCCCTTTCTTCGCGTGATAGTAAACGGTCTTGCCTGAGCGATTTTTTGCCTTAACGCCCACAATCTTATGCGACTTCGCATCATAGACTAAACGTTCGGCAGTCGTTCTTAAGACAATCTTGGCTCCATTATCCTTGGCATACTTTGCCATGCAGTTGATCACGTCGGCAGGGTTAAATCCGTGAGCACGTGGCACACTCATGCCCGAAGCAGTGGTAACGGTATTGGGCTTCACCCCATGAGCCACAATCCATTCAAACTGTGCCTTGCTTTCTTTGACATAGGTTCGCACAAGGGCTTCATCGTTCATGTGCCCACCAGTCTTAAGCATGTCTTTGACGAAGAGTTCGTCGTTGTCCTGAATCCCTTTTTCACGCTGCAAGTAGGTATCTGCTGCCGAATAGGCACCACCACAGATAATGGATGAACCCCCAATGGTTGGTTGACTTTCGAGCACGATCACACTTGCTTTATTTTCCACGGCTGTGCAGGCGGCGGCTAAACCCGCGCCACCTGCGCCTACCACTACAACGTCGTATTCTTCATCCCACTTGGCAGGAACATCCACAGGCTGTGCCAAAGCCTCTTTCGTGAAGCCAAAAGCACTGCCGAGCAATGCCGAAGCGCTCAAAAATTGACGACGATTAAGCGACATAAGAAACTCCTTTATTCTTTGCTCAAGCATGACTGCTTTGAAAGAACCGTTAGTTGAGGTCCATTTCAACTGGTAAGTGCACCCCTTTTTATCGTGAGGCACTCATTAATGAGTTGAAATCTTGTTTAAAAGTTTCTTACGCTTAGTACCTAGGTACTAAGTACTTTGGTCAATAATGGAGCACTTTGGCGTCAAGCTTCTTCGGGATGAATCCATTGCTCATAGCGCTTGAGGCCCTCTAGGTTGTGGATGGATAATTTGCGGTAGATGGCAGTTCGATGGTTTTCGACGGTGCGTTCACTGACACCGAGGCGATCGGCCAATTGACGGTTACTGAGGCCTGATAACACCAGCTGCACAATCTGGCGTTCACGTAATGTCAGCGAAGCAACTCGTTCTTGAGCTAGGACCTGCTCTTCTGGCGTCACGATCCCTACTCCCTGTAGACTCTGTTGGACGGCCTGTTTGATTAAGGCTAAAAAATGATCGGGCACAATGGGTTTTTCTATAAAATTGAACGCACCAAGTTGCACCATCCGCACGGCCGTTTCAATGTCACCATGTGCCGAAAGAAAAATGACGGGGTTTCGGTAGTGTCTTCTCACTAGCTCCTCAAAGAGTTCCGTCCCCAGCATCCCTGGCATACGAATATCCAATACGACAACCCCTGCTTCAGACGGTAAATCCCCACGCAAAAACGCTAGGGCACTATCGAACGACATCACGCGGAACCCCTCGGCGTTGAGCAAAAACTCCAACCCTCGACGTAGGGATTCATCATCGTCCACAATACGAATCAAGGCTTGGGACTGCGGAGAGATTAATTTACTCACAACGTCTTGCATCGTTTACTATCCTACTTAGAATGACTGGAATCACTCATATGGTCCGAGTGAGAGGGGTCTTGAGGAAGGCTCACCTTGACGACTAACCCTTGAGGGTCATTGGGTACAAACTGGATGTCACCTTGATGAGATTCTAAGAGGGTTCTCACAATCGATAAACCAAGCCCAAGTCCTTCGGGCTTCGTGGATTCGTTGGGTTCTGTGAGACGTCGCCATGCGTCAGAGCTGAGGGGTTCGCCGTAATCTGCCACCTCAATATGAGCTCGTCCTTCGCCAGCATATATTTTGAATATCACCTCACGTTCACGGTTATTGGGTGAGGGTACCCTAACCTTTTCCATCGCCTCTTGGGCATTACGCAGCAGATTAATCATCACCAACTCCATTTCGAGTGGATCCCCAACGATAGTCACCTCAGGTTCAATCATGGTCTTAATGGGAACGCTCGATTGAGCGGTAGATAAAAACTCTTTCAAAGCATGCTCTGCGGTCTGACTCAGTGACATCACCTTATGGGGTTGCGTCGTCTTGAGGTAGCCTCGTACACGTTTGACAATGCCGTCGGCTCGTTGCGCTTCCTCCTCAATGGCTTTTAATCCCGCGACCAAACCCTCGGGACTTGGGGAATGCTTCGCCAGCGTGTAAGCGTAGCAAATGATCGCATTTAAGGGTTGCCGGACTTCGTGGGCAAACAGAGAACTCATCTGTCCCACCACACCCATTTTTTGCAACCGTTCTGCGACTCGCCGCACGCATACTTTCCTCTTTGAGGGCTACCTCGCGTATCAATGCTTCTCGTAATTCTTGGGTTTTTTGTTTGACTAGGATCCGAGCCCGCAAACTGTGCGCCATTAACCCGAATACCATAAATATCAACATCAGTAACCAGGGCCAATAGTCCTTCCACAGCCGAGACCAACTCCACTGTCTTAAATGAGCAAAAGCATCCAAATTGAGCTGTCTGAGCATTCGATCAGTAGCACTGAAGTCTGTCGCAACCGCCCATCGCATTCCCGCCACTTCCGGCATACTCAATAGTGTCTGCGTCACTAACCGCGAAACATCAGGAGAGGTGCTGGGTAAAGTAAACACGGTTAGATTGGGATAAAGATTGGTCGAATGCAGACAACGCATGGAGGCATGCCACTTGGGATTTAATACGCGAAGGGTATCGGTTTCTATCGACTGGGTTTTAAGCGCATCTTCGAGCAAACATGCGGGCAATATCAGTGCATCGACTTGACGGTCTTGTACGGTAGCGAGGAGTGTTTCCACATTGGGAGGCATCGCCTGCAATGCCATCGCACGTGACGCTGTTTGAAAATCTCCTTCTTTATCCATTTCTGCGATCACTAGCGCCAAGCCAGAAAAACCAAAATCTTTACTATAAGCAATACGTTTACCTCGTAAATCATCCAGCGATGTTATGTCCAATCGATCGGATTGAACAAGCACTAGACTTCCTTCGCCTAAGTTTGGATCCTTTGCATCAGGCGTGACCATCGTCGCCAGATCCCGGGCACCGCGCCAGGCTACTTGGCGGTAGACCGATGATGACGCCAACACAATGTCCAATTGTCCATAGCTCACCGCCTCGCGCAAAGGTTGGGGATCCATCTCACGAAATTCGATCTGGTACTCGGGTAATTGGTTTTTGAGTGCCTGTTGAGTACTCACGATTAAGGCTTGGCTTTCTCGCCAGGCATCATGCAAATTGATGCCAACGCGAATGATGGGCTTATCCATCGCCCAAAGTGATAAGGATGCACACCCAAGAACAATGAGGCCACCGATTCGTACCAAGCAGTGCCTGATCTTCATTTTGTCTTCCCTTGGGCTACACCCGCAATATCCAAAGCAGCGAGTCGACCAAAAGCAATCGCCTTGGCGATGGCCGTGCCCATAATGAAGGACGCACCGTGCACGCCCCCCGTTATTTCGCCCGCAGCCCAGAGCCCTGGAATCCACTCACCATTAGTACGCAATACATGTGCACGCTCATCGATACGTACGCCACAATAGGTTCCGATAATGGCAGGCGTTGTTGGCATCAGATAAAAGGGAGGCTCTTCTATTGGTACAAGTTTTTGATCGGATTGCGAGGTCAAGTGTGCTCTACCAAGCCAATCTTGTTCTCTGGATTTCACCATCGTGTTATATCGCGTCAGCGTTGTCTGTAAATGGTCAGCCGGAATACCGACACGCAAAGCCAGCTCTTTAAGAGACACGTCTCTATAAATCCGATCCCCTCCTTGACCTTCGTCGATAAGTTTCATAATCCGATCGTCGGGCGGTTGCTTCATGGCACGTTGTCGAATCGCCTCATCAAAAAGATAGAACGTTTCTTTCCCGGGCTGAGCGAGAGCGTAATCCGCCATTTCTTTGTAGGGAAGGGATTCATTCATGAATCGTTCTCCCGAACGGTTAACCACAATGGCCCCTGAATACTGCACTAACGAAAGGTCGGCCATGCTTGACGGATTTCGAATAAACCCAAAGGACGCCTTGAGGTATTCGGTATCGCGTAGCTGAGCCCCTAAGGTGAGAGCCATCAGTAGACCATCACCGTCAACGCCATTGGGAGCCACGACAGCAGCCTTGTCAAGTTGGGGGTTATATTGGTGGATTAAGTTGGCATTGCGTGAGAACCCTCCTGTGGCCAATAGCACACCTCGGGTAGCAGTTATGGATTGCTCTTGTCCTGTTTTGGTATAGCGCACCCCAATGACTCGTTGATTCTCTGTTATGAGAGCCGTGGCACAAGCATTGGTCAAAATTTTGACACCCGCTTGTAGGGCCAGTTGTCGTAATTTTTCGATGAGGGCAACGATATCAAATACGTGAACACGACGCACCCCTTCGGCGGATACTAAACCAATGGGCGCTATGCCCTGAGTTAAGAACCATTCATACTGCTCTCGACTGGCACGAATCATCGCCCGCACCAGTTCAGGCTCATTGACAAATCCTCCAATGCGACGCATATCGTCATAAAATGCGTCATCGCTGTCCACAATATCAAAATGCCGCTGATAGTCCGTATTCGATAGTGACCAAAAGCCATTCGTCACAATACTTGTCCCGCCAATGACAGGTTCTTTCTCAAGAATGACGACCTGGCGAATCCCCGCTTCTTTTGCTACAACGGCTGCTGTCAACCCCGCTATCCCTGCTCCGACAATCACAAGCTCCGTCTGTTGGATAGACTCTCTGGCCTTAATAGGAAATACACTTAGGCAAGTCAAACTCAAACTTGCCAAAAGTAGGTCTCGTTTGGTCATAACAATTCCATGGTTAATAAATCAAAGTTATTTTATATCATATACTCCTTCAGAACTATCTTCCACTTGCACACCTCGTTTAAGATAATCGAGTTCCAAATCCCAGTTGTAGGATTTTTTGGACGACTTGTTTGATCGAGAGCTGGTCGTTTACGTGTTTTCTTTTAAAGAGATATCTATATAAGAATAGGCATTAATTAAAATTACAAAAAAGATATAAAAACGAATTCTTCACTAACTTTATACATATTAATTTCATATCCTAAGGCCTTTCTTGCATCAAACGGAGCCATTCCCTTTATTATTAAATTTTTTCCATGCTCATCAATGAGTTCGAATTCGTAAAATTTTATCCCCATATTCATTGTGCCAATACTAGCAATTGCTACCTTATTTTTATGAATCACACGTCCAATGGAAATAAACAATACTCCTAAAATAATTTCATTAACCCAATCAAAAACATCAAACGCCACAAATGGAATGATCATCGAAAAAAGATACTCTAGAGGTTTATCTCTTTGTTCATTAAGTCCATGAAGTTTTACTCGCTTCCTCTCACACTGCAAACCCACGTTATTGGTAAAGTAAATTATTTTGGCATTTGACACATATATCATAGCCATCATAAAAACCATTAAAAAAGAGAACCAATATTCCTCACCTACACTTAATTTAGAATCCTTCAAATATTTGAGATCCAAACACTTTATTACAAAACACCAAACAAACGGTGAAAAATTCATTATATACAAATGAAGAAATATATTCTTAAAGTTAAACTTGATCCCATCAAGACACAATAAGTATTTAATAAAAATTACAAATTTCTTTTTTATTGTTTTCATACATCTTAGCCCAAAAAACACCATTAAATATTTTTTATTATTTCTGTAAGCTCCATTTGATTGTGGACTTGAAACTTTCTCATCGCTGCGGCACGGTGAAATTCTGCTGTACGCTGTGCAATCCCCAATCGCTCCGAAATCACCCTAGCGCTCAGTCCCTTCGCCGTTAACAACGCGACCTGCCGCTCCCGCTCTGAGAGGGTGTCAAAAATCGCTTTAGGCGTTGGCATACGACGCACTGCTTCGTCGGCGTCACTCGCGCGTTTTCGCTCCGCAATCGCGATGGCCTCGAGGAGTTGGGGGCCGGTGACCGGTTTTTGCAAAAAAGTTGCTGCCCCACGGAGCATGGCCGTTACCGCCATTTCTACATCCCCGTGCCCCGTAATAAAGATGATAGGAAGTGTTCCTCCTCCCTTCTCCCTTTGGTTGAGCACCTTTTGAACATCAAGCCCCGAGGCCCCTGCCATTTTCACGTCCAACAACACCAATGCATGCTGATCGGTATAACGGTCCGCCTCCGCCAAAAACGCTTCCCCAGATGCAAAACGTTCGCTGGCATATCCATACCCTTTCAACAAAAACGCCATCGCCTGCCGAAAACTCGGATCGTCATCTACGATCAAAATCAGGGGTTTCTCAGTCATCGTACTCATATCGTTGAGCACATCAGCGCTCTGAGTCATGTCAGTCATTATTCGCCTCCTTACGATAGCGTGGTAACTCCATGAGGGCTGTGAGTCCAGTTGTGGGGAAAGGAATGCTAGGATGGATCCTCAATAACTTCACCAGAACTGCCTTGACACAGTCATCGACTTGCCCTTCACCCTTAGTCCGCAACGGTCCTACTAAATCACGGCTTCGAATAAAGCGAATGTGTCCGCCCAGGGCTTCGACACTGTTTTTAGCAATCGAGAGCCCTAACCCCAGCCTCTCGGGTTTTAATGACGTCACGGGTTCGTGTAAGGATGAAAAAACGGCGTCCGACACCTCTGGACCATTGTCGACGACGGCAATCAACGCGCTACAGGGCCCAACTTCATTGGGTGCGAGCCATACGGTGACTTGTCCTGGATAACCCGTTCGTTCACTTGCCGCCTCCATTGCATTTTTGATGAGGTTTAATATCGCCATTTCGATTTCAAGCCGGTTTCCAAAAACGTGCACCTCCTCGTTTTCCTTCCGTACAAACTGCAATTTCACATTTGCCACCGCAACCTTGGGTGCAATCGTCTCAATATGAGCGAGTAGTTCGATCATGTCGAGCACTTCAAGCGCCGCGTCCTTTTTGGCGTACTGCCGCACACGCTCAACAATCGTGTTGGCTCGCGTCGCATCCTGCACAATTTCTGCCAAGACTTCCTCGAGCTCTTCGGCGGTTAGTTGTTGCGTCTTACTCATATTCATCAACCCCTCGGCATAGAGCGTAATGGCTCCTAAAGGTTGACGCAGTTCGTGGGCAACCAAGCTTGAAATTTGTCCCACGGCCCCCGCTTTTTGTAATTGTGCAAATTTCGCTTTTTGTTCACTCTGAGCGTTTAAAAGCGCTCTCACTTCGGCTTCTTTACGGCGCACCAAGACATTTGCCCGAACACTGTGACCAACAAGGAGTAGGATAAAAATCGTGGTACCCACCAATACCCACCAGTATTGGGACCAAATACGCTTTAGTCCCCATCCCCGCAAATATTCAAAGGGCCCTAACTTTAATTCTTTTAACAGATCATCGACCCCTTTAAAGTCCGACGCGACACCCCACATAAGACCATTCTTACTCTTGGGTTCATTCAATAGGGCCACCGTGAGTTCTCGTGACAATGACGCGGTAATACTGGGGGTGACGGAGAGCGTTAACGATGGGTATAGTTCGGTCGAATGGCGGCAGGCCGTTACATCATCATACTTTTCATTGACGACACGGACGCGCTGCACCCAGTCTAGATGCGTTTTTTGTAATTGCTCATAAGCACACAAAGGTAAAAAACCCACATCCGCTTCCCCGTTGGCAACAGCCTCAAGAATTTCTCGATTCACTAGGGGTTTTTGAAAGAACGTTTCCGAGGCAAAAAAACGTTCTGGTTGCGAGGTATGTTTAGCCACTTCACGCATCGCCACTTGGTAGCCACTAAAGCTGGTGGGACTATTCGCTAATAATTTCAAACCTCTGATGGCCTCAAGGGGAATCGGTTGCGCCACATCATGCGATGCCTTTTCCAGGCGTTGCGCATTCACAATAATCAGCGCCCCCTCGTTATGATTCGGATCGGGTTGCTCATCACAGACCACGGTCGCAAGACTACGTAACCCGTGCGTCGTGTTTTGCCGGTAGAACCCTGAGGAGGACAGTACTGCGTCGACTTCGTTGGACTCAATCGCTCGTTGTAATTCATCTTCACTGAATTCTTCAAAAAGAACCGGCTGACCTAATCGATCCGGCGAAAACACTTTTTGAAGGCTCGGCAGAAGCAGTTCTTTATCGCCTGACAAATTAAACGCCGAATAGCCTACTCGTAAAACGGTACGGGGACTCTGAGCCAAACGAGGTGGTGTACAAGACGCTTCTGTCTCAGACACTTCGGTATGAGACGACTTTGATGGCTGACCAGTCTCTTGAGACAACGCAGCCGACGCGCCGAGCGAAAGAGAAAGGCAGAGCGCAGTCAAGACAGCACGACCGAAGAGCCGTGCGACAAGCTGGTGATATACGTTCGACACCACGGTCATGAAAAATCCAAGTCTGAGAGTCGGTTGGGAGGGTACGTAAAGAGCACCCCAGACTGAGGGTGCTCTTTTTTGGTCTTTGGTTAAAGGTAGTCTATCGAGACTTTAACACTTAAGCAAGTCAGAAAGTCTCTAACCCATAACCTCTTTAAGGGGTTGACAACTAGGGAATTGTTAAGGTGTAAACCACATCCTTATCACCCTGACGACCCAACATCATGAGTTTGTCATCCACAACCGTCATCGAATGCGCATCGGAGAGTTCTGGCATCGCGTACGCATCAATCACTTCAGCGTTTCGCGGATCGATCACCAGCATCGTGTTGTATTGACGTGAGTAGGCAAAGAGCTTATCACCCACCTTAGCCATCCCCGTGACGTAGTAATCGTTTAAGTTGCGATCAGCCTTCAGCTTTAAGCCCTTCGAGGGCTTTAAAACCTTTTCCGCGGTCGGTAACAAGTCATTGGCATCAACCGTCACCAGAATCGTCTTCTTCGTAACGTTATTGGGGGCCGTCATGAAATAGAATTCTCCTTCATCAGCGTTCGCTGCAATGCTCAGCACATAGGCCTTCTTCGCACGCACTGTGTTGACCACGGGACGATCACGATACCAAGAGGTCTTTAAGTTCTTGGTACTTTCACGGAACGTGTTCCAATCCTTAAAGTCGTCCACCTTATTGGTGCGTTCCACCGCCCAGAGGGTCTTATTCCAAGCAGTCGAAATCACTTTGTTCCCCACCCAAGTAGCATCCACCGTGTGAAGGATGTCGTAGCCATTCACCTTATCGAGTACGGCACGTGCTTCGACCTTATCCAATGTTATATTGGTGAAGTAGATCCCCGCTTCATTACTCACCACGGCAAAAGACTGGCTCTTCGCATCGTAGGTGATCCCTGCGGCATTCCCTTTACCCATAAAACCCGTGGCAGCAAAGGGGAGCGGTTGAGTATTAACGAGTGAAATCCCAGTCTTTAAGCCCTCGATAGCGCCCGCCTCACTCTTCAAATTGAAGGTGAAGTGTTTCGGGGTCGTCGCTCCGACGATGTAGGCATCATCAATGGTGTTTTTCCCCGTCAACGAGAGAGGCTTAGTTAAGCGTGTCCACACACCGGTCGTCCAACGTTCGGGCGCAGTACTCAGATCCATCGTGAAACGTTCAGGTTCCCCTTTCCCTGAGAAGGGGGGAATCCCGTTTTGGAAAAAGGCCTGCACCCCGTTCGAGGCTACGACAATCATCGACAAAATGAACACCACTTTGGAAAACGGTGTTAGAGGTTGCGGAGCATTGTCTTTTTCAACCAGCTTTGCCATCAGCACCTCGTCTTTTTTGGTGCAAAGTAACAGTAGCCCCATGATACGAAAAATCTCGGTCGACTCTATGGGTATATTAAAAGCAAGTCTTTGATTTAAAACAGAAAAATAATAAAAAAAGACTTG
>OOCP01002359.1_pt1 | contig 16169 bp, 14 predicted proteins | sample 1671511 | NCBI WGS metagenome assembly OOCP01 (sample SAMN06348164, study PRJEB24527) | human gut metagenome | biome: human gut; feature: ankylosing spondylitis patient; material: feces | host: Homo sapiens | place: China | collected 2015-10 | reverse complement strand
TCCAAAACGATTTCATGGAAAAGCCGGGAAAAATCCGTCACTGCTCACCGATACAGACGGCAAGCTTTTAGATAACAACAAATCGGCTGTTTCACACCATGATTATGCCAAATTTCAGGAAATACTTAACCAACACACACTTGCACCACGTTCAAAACTTTTTCTTGCAGACGGTTATGATATTGAACGCTCTTATACAGATGATTTAGAAATTGAAGAAAAACCTGCCAACGGACGACGCGGCATCCTTATACTATACGCACTTCCCGATACTGCGGCATTAGGTCTTAAAGAAGCTGAGGCCTATGCAATCATATGGGACAGCTTTCAAAAAATCCAACAATGTGCTCCAACTGCAATGGTTTATTACGGACAGGAAACCGGTCTTAAAAATGAGCAAAAATATGATGAACTGGGTGTCTTACTCCCAATTCATCAATTTAAAAACCATATGCTCCATCACTTAGAATGTATTGACGGCATCGTCCTTTCCTGCCGTGAAAATATGTTTAAAAATTCATCAGGTACAATACCTGAAAGTTTTATCAGTTAATATTCTTGCAAATATAAGTCCGAGCGGCAATGCGAGTATTATAAGCATTGCTGCCGCAAACCATGATGCAGATGTTACAAGCGACATTATACCCAGATTATAAACGGCACGGTACAGATAAAGTCCCGGTACCATTATAACTATTGATGGTACAGTCAGTGATATTCTCGGATATCCAACTCTATTTTTTAAAGCAGATGCCAAAATTCCGGCACAAAATGCTCCTATAAATGCGGCGGCGGCCGGAGGCATACCTGCCATATCTACAAGTTCAAGGCGAAGTGTATTGGAAACTGCTCCAATAACTGCCGCTGATGCAGCAAGTACAATAGGACTGTTAAACATTATTGAAAATCCAAAAACTCCGCAAAAACTCATTAGTAATCGCAATAATATATGTAGTCCGACAGAGATTTTAATAACCGGAAAATCAACAGGCTTTAGATTAAGTGCAAGTGCCATTATCCATGCTGTTATCGTGGCAACTACAATTATGACAAGTGCATATACCAGTCTCTCTATGCCTGACCTCATGTCAAGCTTTGCAAGATCTATGCCACTTGTTATAAACGGAAATCCCGGAATTATAAAAAGCATTGAACATATATATCCCGCCTGATGCTGAAGCGATACATTAAAAATCTGTTCTGCTGCCCTTAGAAGCCCTGTATATACAAGACAGGCCCCCGCCACCGATGAAACAATGCACAGAAACAAAGTAAAATGGTGTTTTGCAAGTTTGCACCTGATAAAGTTACCAACACCTGCCCCTACAAATGCAAGAAACATTTCAACTATACCGCCACCAAGCAGAAATGTAAATGCACTGCACGCAAGTGCCGCAGCAAATCCAAGTGCTATAGGCGAATAAAGTCCATGAAGCTGCTCTATCTCATCAAGATGTGCATGAAGTTCTTCACCGGACATATCAGTCCCGTTTCTCTCAAAATCACTGATAAAATGTTCCAGTCTGTTAAGCTTTGAAGTATTTACTCCCGTATTGGTAAGACATAACGACTGTGAAAAACAGTCTTTGCCATCAAAACAAGTGTAGTCTATAGACATAAGTCCAATGTTCACAGTGCAGGTCACTCCAAGCTGCTTAGCTATCGTATTCATAGAACTTCTGACACGCCACGCACCTGTTCCGCATGAAAGCAACATAAGTCCTGTTCTACCTATTATCGATGCCTTTTCAGTAAGACTTGCCTCTACAATAGGCATCTTCCCCTCACTACATGCATAATCATGCCAATAAATCTCCATGTGGTTTGATGGAATAAAATTATCTGACATAAAATCACTTCCTTAATCTTATTGTTACTCTATCAAACTGTTCTCTCAAAAAAAGCATTTTACCACTATATATTTTTAGTTTCAAGTCTTTTTCACTCATATACAATATGCATATTCGTTATATAATATATACTTTTAACATATATCACCGCTTTATTGTTTTCAAAATTTATATGAAATAATCATAGAAGTTTTAATGTTTTATAATGAAGTTTTGTATTTTTAATGTTTATCCGCAAGACTTATATACATAACTTTATGCACACCATCAGGTGCATTTTCGGATTCTACCTTAAATCCACCGATTTTTTTCATCATCTGCGTCATATTGCTGCATTTATAATTTCTCGTATCAAATCCTGAAAATCTCTTTTTCAGGACATTTCCAAGCGTCGCAAGGTTTACTCTCTCGCTGTCAAGTGACTCGATATACAAAGCTATGTATGAAGAAATCTCAGGAAGTCCGGGAATACTTATCTCAACTTCCTCAATTTCTTCATCCTCGTCATCGTCAAGAATCTCATCCTCGTAAAATCCTCTTTCTGTCTCTTCCTTATCAGGCTTTTTTTGACCTGAATTTATCGAAGTATCTGCATCCGTTTCATCAGATTTTAAATTGTCTTCCTCCGTCTGATAGATAAGATTTAATATCTTAAATTCATCGCAGGCTTTAGCGAGAGCTTCCTTGGTCTTAGACTCGCCCATTCCAATAACTACCTTTCCGGACTCTTTAAGCCTGTAAACAAGTTTTGTAAAATCACTGTCACTTGATGCAATACAAAATACATCTATCCCCTCTGAGTGAAGAAGATCCATGGCATCTATCGTAAGTGCCTGGTCTGCTATACTTTTTCCGCTCGCATACGAAATCTGTAACACCGGCATAATACCCTGTCTTGGCATGACCGGATACCATTTTTTAGTGTTTGGAGAATTTACCGAACCATACAGACGAAATACTTTTATATTTCCATACTGTAATGCCTCCTGCTTGATACTCTCGGCATATTTGGCCGATATATTGTCTCCATCAATCAATACTGCAACCTGTTTTTCCATTATTCCTCAATCCCCTTTTCAATTCTTCATATGGACAAATTGTTTTATATTCTCCCATTATTGCCAATTTTATATTTATATCAATCAAAAATGTTAATCTAAAATTTTATCAGGTATTTTCTCCGTTCCTTTCAGATACCGCCTATTACTTTAGCCTTATTTTCAATTTCCGGTCGATATTACGCTGTTTCTTACTGCTCACGAAATACCACCGAACCGTCTGATGCATCCATGCTCTCGACAATAGCAAGTGATTCAAGCTGAAAACCGAGATTTCTGATAATCTTTCCGCCCTGCTGGAAACCTTTTTCGATCGCAATACCTATTCCTTCAACCGTTCCGCCTGCCTGCGATACTATCGATATAAGCCCCTGTAATGCACAGCCGTTTGCAAGGAAATCATCTATTATAAGTATATGATCCTCAGGATTTAAAAACTTCTTAGAAACAAGTACCTGGTTTTTACATTTATGTGTAAATGACTCTACCTCAGCATTGTAAACTTCACCGTCAATATTTACACTCTTTGACTTTTTCGCAAAAACAACCGGCACATCAAAGCACTCAGCTACTATACAGGCAATTCCTATACCTGATGCCTCAACAGTAAGTATCTTATTAATAGGTTTATCTGCAAAACGCTTTTTAAATTCCTCACCCATCTGTCGGAAAAGTTTCACATCCATCTGATGATTTAAGAAACTGTCAACTTTTAAAATATTTCCTTTCTTTACAACGCCTTCTTTTACTATTTTTTCCTCAAGAAAATTCATAATCTTTAATTCCTTTCTGTCGTATAGTCTTTTTATTTCTGAACTGTTACATAAAAAATCTTACGAAATCGCTCCACCTGAGACAACATCACTCTTTTTATTGATATAAACAGTATATTTTGCTGTATTTCCTGCCTTGTCACTGACTGCATACACAGCCTTATATCTTCCGGCAGTTTCCGTCTCACTTAAACTTATCTTAACATCAGACACCTTAAGTTTTGTATAATTATCGCTGACCTTTTTAATAATGGCACGACACTGTATCTGCTGAAGCCTCATATTCCGCATTGTTCTTTATTCCGCTGATAACCGGTGCTTTGTTGTCTATATAAACTTTAACGGATTTCTTTGCCTCATAACTTTCTCTCTGTGCAATATATGTAAGTCTATATGTATTCTTCTTAAGCTTCTGGTATTTAACTCTGATATATTTTGCCGCAAGTTTCCTGCCTGACTGTCTAATCGTAGCATTTTTAACGGCAAATCCCTTTGTCATCTTACTCTTTGATGTAACATAAAGAGTCTTTGTATCTGTAATCTTTTGTGTACTTCTTTCTGCTGTTACTCTTATATTTACTGTTTTTCTTACATTCTTTTTTCCTCCATCTGTACATGTGTATGTTACCTTATATGTTCCTGGTCTTTTAGTATCAACCCTGCCCACTTTTTCACCATCATATGACACTGAAACTTTTAATTTTGACGAAGCGGTGCTGCCTGATGTAGTAACTGCTTTGACTCCGCTTTTTGCCTTATAAGCTGAACCAAATTTTACTGTCTTACTTGATGCACCCTTGATAGACGGCTTTTTGCTGTTCCAGGGATTTCCTTTGCTCCATACATCAGACGGATCCCAGTTTGTATGCCCGCTTATCTTAAGAGCCTTTGGCTTGCCAAGCGGTCCGGGATTTGAAGAATTATAAATGATAACCTTACTGCCTGAAGGTACATTGTCATAAATCCACTTTGCATCTGCAACCATAAGTCTTACACAACCATGAGATGCCGTCGTACCGAGTTTATTATACTCTTTTGCCGACATAGATGACGGATCACCATTTCTGTAATACCATACTGAATGGAACAATATACCACCGTGTATTCTGCTACAATACTGACCATAGCTTGGTCCCATAAGCGTGTGCCATCTCATTTTTTCTCCAAGTGGAAATGTTCCTATAGGCGTTGCAGAACCTGTCGAACATATCATTGCTTTAACCGGCTTAAGTTTACCAGAAGACTTTTTCTCATATATTGTCACACAGTTCATACTTTTATTGATCTTGACAACATATTTTTTTGAAGCCGCTTCCGCATTAACATTTTCTGAAAAGGAAACTCCTAAATTAAGAGCTAAAATACACGCAAGTAAAAAACTAATCACTCTCTTTTGTTTCTTCATTAATCAATCCTCATTTCTTTCATAAATTATTCTTATCAAAAGCGGATAATTACAATCCGCCGGATATTTACAATCCACTCTGCCACTTACTAATAACACTATTGTGTTTTGAATGCTTATTCATTATATCAAAATAATTATACAGTTACCACTTAAATTTATATTTTTTTTATCATACTCAAAAATTCTACTTCCATTTTCGGATAAACCGTGCTAGAATGTTAAATCGCAGCCAAAAACAATAAAATAATAAATGTGTGCAGAAACGAGGTAAAATGAGTAAATTAAAATTTGGTGGTTCTAAGGACCTTACGACCGGAAACCCAATGAAACTTATACTTAATTTTGGTGTTCCGCTTCTTTTCGGAATGTTATTCCAGCAGTTTTATAATATGGTAGACTCTGTCATTGTCGGAAAACAGCTCGGTGTCAATGCCCTCGCTGCCGTCGGCTCGACAGGTTCCATAAACTTTATGGTACTTGGCTTTTGTATCGGTATATGCAACGGCTTTGCCATCCCTATTGCACAGGCATTTGGTGCCAAAGATACAAACCGTCTGAAAAGTTATATTGCAAATTGTGCATGGTGTTCAATTTTATTTGCAATAGTTCTTACTATTATAATAGGTATATTTACAAAAGACATACTTACCGTTATGAGAACCCCGGCAGACATTTTTGACGATGCCTACATATATATTTTCATAATATTTATGGGAATACCGGCAACAATACTCTACAACATGGTATCCGGTGTTCTCCGTTCTCTCGGCGACAGCTTTACCCCGGTAGTATTTCTGATATTTTCTTCTATATTAAATATCATACTCGACCTTATCCTTGTAAAAAGAATGGGTGTGAGCGGTGCAGCCGTTGCGACAGTCACGGCACAGGCAGTTTCAGGCATAATTTGTCTTATTTACACCGTGAAAAAATACAGATATCTTAACTTTAACAAAGACGACTGGAAAATATCAACAAGACAAATGCTCCAGCTTTGCAAAATGGGAATACCTATGGGACTTCAATATTCCATCACGGCGATAGGAAGTGTCATATTGCAGACTGCCGTAAATAATATGGGGTCAACAATAGTTGCAGCAGTAACGGCAGGCAGCAGGGTAAGTATGTTCGTTTGCTGTCCTTTTGATGCAATGGGCTCAACTATGGCTACTTACGGCGGTCAGAATAAAGGTGCGGCAAAGTATGACCGTATCGACGAGGGACTTAAAGCCTGCATAAAGCTCGGTGTTATCTATTCGCTTGCAATACTTGTACTTATGATATTCTTTGGCAAATATCTCGCACTTCTTTTCGTGAGCAGTAAAGAAACCGAACTTATAAACAAGATTTCAATGTTTATGATAGGAAATGCCTTATTCTATATACCACTTGCACTTGTAAATATAGTGCGTTTCATGATACAGGGTATCGGTTATCCGGGATTTGCGATACTTGCCGGCGTATGCGAAATGATAGCACGCTCAATAGCCGGCTTCGTGCTAGTTCCAATATTCGGATATACTTTTGTCGTACTCGCAAGTCCGCTCGCATGGGTGTGTGCGGATATGTTTTTAATCCCCGCATACAGGCATGTAATGAAAAAGAGCCGTATAATGGCTTAACTTTATTTTCTTGTTTTTCATTGAAAAAAAGCAAAGCGGCGGCTTAATTGTAATTTTTTATTAAAAACGAGCTGCAGCTTAACAAAAAAGAGAGGTTGTTTTCCAAATGCCACCTCTCTTTTTTGTATATATTTTTAAGCCTTTTTCGCATTTGGATAGATTTTTTTCATTTTTGCATCATCGTAATGCTCGTCCATCCATTTCTGCCATGCTTTTAAATCTTTTTCATCACTTTTTTTATTGCCGTTTTCAATCTTAATCGACTGTGATACCTTATTTTCCCTGCTTCGCTCATCATATCTTACAAGAGCCATGCACGAAACACCTATATTGCATACCATAAATACAAGAAGAAGCCATGTGATTACTTTTCCTGATACTACAGGTATCTTTTCTATAAGCATCTCAATTTTAGGAAACATCCTTTTAAACCACACTACTGCCGCTATTCCCCAGAAAAAACAGTAAAGAAGATTTATCCTGCCACCGAGATTAAACGGTATTCTGCTATAATCCCAAAAGACTTTTCCAAACACAAGCTCCGTGAAAACGCTGCAAAGATATTCATACGCACCGCCGAGAAGCGTCCCCGTCAAAAACAAAAAACTTTCACTCCTGTCCTTGTATTTGTATAAAAACAATGTGACAAGTGCAAGTGCGAGTCCCCACACAATGCTAAACGGCCCCCACACGACACTGCTGCGGCTCATCCACACACCTTCGGTGATACGACAGAATATCGTTTCCGTAATATCTCCAAGAAATGCTCCTATTATAAATAAAAGCATTATCTTGTAAAAACAGCATCCGCTCGCAAATACACCTCCGGCATCCTTTTTAACACTCTCCGTTTTTACAGCTTTAGGATAAGCCTTTCTTATCCTTCGCTCTATCACATTATTTATTTTTTTCCTAAGTTTCGCACTTACCTTGTCGATGCCTGCATCTGCTGCCGCCCATCTTTCAGCATTTCTACTCTTACCACTGAGCAGCATTACAGAGGCAAAAACATCAATAAACAATACTACAATCAGGATAAGCAGTAATATCCTCATAAGAATATATGGCAGTATTGTCAGCAGAAATATTATAAACCTGTTTCCAAACCTGACTGCGACATACCCTAATGCTCCCCAGAAAACTGAAGCCGAAACACATATATAGCCGTCAAGGTTTCTCTTTCTCTCTGAATAATCCCACCATCTCTCATGAAATATCTTCTCGATAAGATGACCGCTTATCCACTCGGCAACTGTCGCATATACAGCCGCAAAAACAAAAAGCCATATGCCTTTAAGTTCCTGAAGACCTACCGACATAAGAACAGCAGTAATTCCATAAATCACACAGAAAGGACCATTTACAAGTCCTCGGTTTGAAAACTTACGCTGTTTTAATGTTGTGGCTGCTGTTTCTAATACCCATCCCAAAAATGAATATACAAAGAACAGCCACAACAGTTCATATCCTGTAAAATGTTTCATCCGTTATATCTCCTATACAGTAGCTTTTTATAATAAAAACATCCCGTTGCTGTAATCAAGTCCCCCCACACTTATCACTCTGCACAATAAAAGCGGCTGACTTTCCTGATAATGTTAAAAACTTCCACCGCCACCGCCGTGTTCACTTCCACTGCTGCTTACATGAGTTGTACTTCCACCGGCAGAGTTGTCATTGTCCTTTGGCTTCGCCGTTTTTGTAACTGTTGAATACATGAAAATGTCTTTTTCACTCGTAAGTTTAAATGAGCCTTTTTTTATGTACTCCATTGCTGTCCCTTTTGGTTTTGCCGTATTCATTCTTAATCTCATGATGCCGACACTTATAAGTGCTATAACAAATGCTATGACAAGTGCTATGACTTCAAGTATAACATAATCAATCTCCTCATTGTAAGGATTGTCGGTATCGTATGGTGTTCCGTCTTTATATGCCTTGACAAAATCTTTTGTTATATTTAAAAATTCATCACAGGCATTAAAGTAATCACCATCTGACAGATAAGGTTTTATCTCCTCCTTTATCCTGCCAATACCATAATCCGTAAATGCCTTTATCCCTGCACCTTTAGTTGATATATGATATTTTCTGTCACCCTTGCTCACAAGGAAAAGCACGCCGCTTTTCTCATTGTCAAGTCCATAATCATTATTGTCATAATAATCATCCGCATAGTCCTGTGCACTTTTGCCGTCAAGTGACTTGACCGTCAATATGACAACATCAAACTTATCTTTCTGTATATTTTTTATCTTTTTGTCAAGTTTCTTCTCGTCAGATGCCTTTATAAGTCCCGCATCATCTATAACACTTTTCTTTCCTGCCGCACTGCTTACCGAAAAACCAAGAAATACCGACATAATGCTCACGGACATTACAAGAAGCATGAACTTTCTTAATATGTCAGCCTTAAAGCCTGAATATCCCGATGCTTTAACGGCAGTTTTTATGTTCAATCTATTTTCCATCATTCAATCCTCCTATATCCAGACAAAAATCTGCAATATGATAAATATCACTGCCGTTATCCCAAAAAGATACTTTCGTGCCTTGCATTTGTCTATAGGAAGCTCGCCGACGAGTTTTCCTGTCTGTCCGTTCATGGCAAAAGTATAAATCTTATCTTTGTATTTTTTGTTGAGTATCCAGACCGGAAACATTACATATTCTGCTTTTCCGTTTTTAACATTTATCCTGCTGCTATCAGCGATTACCGACTCGTATCCTTTGACACTGCTCCTGAACTTATCTTCGGTACTCCTCTTTACACGCTCATTTGCCCTCGGCTCACTCGCTTTAATGTCAACATCATATTTATCAGCATAATAACCCGTGAGATATTTTTCCGAAAATTCTTCAAGCTGATTATAGTCAAATGGTTCTATCGAATCCATATACTTATCATCCATCTTACTTGAAGCATCGACAGGTATCTTTTCAAATGCCAGTTTTCCTTTTCTTTTTAACATATAGTGATCTGTTTTCGTATAATTATAGTTGGCATCACTCCAGAAATGTGTCCTGTTTGCTTTATATGTAATATCTGCCTCAGCTTCACAATTAAAAAGCCAGAACGGAACATACAAACCTTTTATACTATCAATATGTTTTTTCTTTGAAAATTCGTCCGGCAGCAGACGCTTTCCCTTATAAAATGCCTTTAATTTTTCCTTTGCTGCATTTTTATCAAGTTTAAAAGGAATTACATATTTAGGTCTGTTTACTCCTGAAATATTTTCAGTAATGATAGTCGGACTTCCGCAATATACACATTCCGTAGCAACCGAATTTTCATCACCTATTATCTCTCCACCGCATGACTGGCAGATATGTACTTTCATGCCATCCATACCATTGTCATCGTCCGTTTCTTCCACATTCCATTTTGCGTTCATTTCCTGGGCTTTTGTATTCTCTTCATCTGCGATTTCTTTTAACTGTGCCTCAGTAAACTTATTATCGCAATATTCGCATACCAGTTCCTGTTCCTTGCTCCCCCACACAAGTGATGCACCACAACATGGGCATTTGTAAGCTATTGTATCATCCATACTAATCCTCATTTCCTGTGTTTCACATATTAGTTTATGCGAAGCACAAATCTCGTGTGTAAAAACATTATTTTTCACACTATCTTCATTTCTTCCATTATTCTCTTTGCAGTCAGGCGGCTTTTCTAAGTCCGCTTTTCCGCTTGCCTGATAACATCCAAACAGATATTCCTAATTTACTCTGCTGCTTACCTAATTATAATCAAACAGATATTTGCAATTTGCTCTGCTATCTGCCTGATAGTGTTAAACAATATCATTATCATCAAAAGGATCTCCACACTCAGGACAGAATTTTGGCGGATTTTTAGGGTCATCAGGCTCCCATCCACACTTGTCACATCTGTAAAGAGGTGCCTCTGCCGGTTTTTTCGCACCACACTCCATGCAGAATTTCCCTTTATTTACGGTACCGCAGCTACAAGTCCAGCCAAGAACAGGCTGTGGCTTAGGCTTTCCACATTCAATGCAGAATTTTCCCGTATTGGATTTTCCACATTCACATATCCAGCCGCTTTTTTCTGACTGTGAAACCGCCGCCGTGTTATCACTCTGTGCAGGCTGTGACTGCTGCTGTACAGCTTGTTGCTGTGATGCTTGCTGCTGCCCCATTGCAAAAAGGCTTTGTGCATCAGTTCCCATTGCATTCTGAACCATTCCCATTCCCATAAATCCTGCCATCGCACCATTTGGATTTGAGGCTGCCGCCTTCATCGCATCCCCCTGTGCACCGACAAGTGTAGCTGCCGCCATATTAGGATTTCTAAGAACAGCCGTCTTTTGAAGCTGTTTTATCATCTCCTCATCTTCTTTTGATGCAGTTACCGAATTTACTCCAAATGATGAAACCTCAATTCCTCTAAGTTCTGCCCACTTCTTTGAGAGAACTGCATTTAATGCGTCTGCAATCTCCATAGTATGTCCCGGAAGTGCACTATAACGGATACCCATATCAGAAATCTGTGCAAATGCCGGTTGAAGTGCCGTGAGAAGCTCCGTCTTTAACATACTGTCAATCTCACTTCGTCTGTATTCCTCCTCGACATTACCGCACACATTTGTATAAAAAAGTATGGGATTTACTATTTTATATGAATATTCTCCATTACAGCGAATAGCAATATCAACATCAAGACCTATATTATTGTCTACAACCCTGAAAGGTACAGGGTTTGGTGTTCCGTATTTATTTCCGATAATCTCTTTTGTATTAAAATAATATATTCTCTGGTCTTTTGCCGTATCTCCGCCAAATGTAAATCTCTTACCAATAGTCGCAAAAACATCTTTTATCGACTCGCTGAGTTTTCCATTAAAAATTGACGGTTCAGTAGATGAATCAAACACAAATTCACCCGGTTCAGCACAAAGTTCAACAACTTTTCCCTGCTCGACAATTATCATACACTGTCCGTCATTTACCGCAATAACAGAACCGCTTGTAATGATATTGTCACTGCCCTTTTTGTTACTGCTCCTGCCGGAAGTCCTTTTTTCTCCCTTACATACAAGTACATCTGCATCCATTGCTTCACAATAGAAATATTCTTTCCACTGATCCGCTAAAGTACCACCTGTTGCTCCTGCTAAAGCCTTAATTAATCCCATATTATTCCTCTTTTCTGCACACATTTTTTCATATCAAATTTGTGTCAAGTGTACTAAAACACAAACCTGCGTGTGAAAAAATCTTTTCACACTGAACCTTCATTTATATCAAATTTGTTCAAAGCACAAATTGCTTTACAATATTTTCTTATTACTTATCTCCTAAGTCTTTCATATTTTTGTAATGTATATTTCTTATTCCGACAATTGATTATTTTTATTTTTTTCATAATGCCTGCAAACAATATCATAATCTATGAGCAATACATAGAAGACTTTACCATACTGTTCGCTTTCAACAATATGCCCTATATCAAAAACTTTTTTATATTCACCGCTCTTTGTCGCAAGATGATACCACACATAATCATTTGTCTTATTTTCCGCTATCTTGATCTGACTCCAGATATTTTCCTCCACTGCCTGTATTTCATCTGGATGTATAAGGTTTTTAAACTGCCTTTTTGTAAATTCAAAAAAATCATCCAAATCTTCGCATCCGACAAGCCTTATCATTTCCTGATTTGCATAAAGAATTTCTTCATCGTCAATATCTGCCTTGTAAATAAAAAATGCACCGGGAAGATTTGAAGAAATATCATTAAGCTTAAAACCAAGCTGCGTCCTTTTTTCTGACTGAATGTTGTCATTATAGCCAAGACATCCATTTTTTCCCTTAAGTTTCACTTCATACAAAGCTATATCTGCATAATGCAGCAATTCTGATGCTTTTTTCACATGAACCGGATATTCTGCATATCCCATAGAAATGCTATATGTATATTCTTCTCCCTTGTATCTGCATACACGGTTCATCTTACAAAATTCCTCAATTTTTTGCCGCATATCCTCAACATTGCAATCCTTTAATAAAATGCAAAACTCATCACCGCCATTTCGTCCAAGTATCGCATTATCAGAAAAAGTATCTCTCATAGACTCCGCCAGATGTTTTAAGGCTTTATCTCCGACACCATGCCCATACATATCATTTATTATCTTAAAGTTATCCACATCCAATAGGATACCTATACAGTTTTTATCACCGTTCTCGCTAATATAAATATCCAGTTGTTCATTAAAACCCATACGATTGAGCAATCCGGTAAGACTGTCCGTAACAGAGAGTATCTTAAACCGTTTACGCTGCTTTAACATGATAAGAAAAGCTGCCGTCACTCCCTCTAACAGCAATATTATAAATGTTCCACATAAATATATCGGAAGCATATCACTTTCCTGACTCCAGCCTTTTACAGGCATCACCTCAATCTTCCACACACATCCTCCAATATTAAATTCATGTGAAACCGAAGCTGTAAACTTAGTATTGGAGCTGTTTATAAGTTTGAACTTTTTAGTTAAAGGTGATTCCGTTTTATATAAACGATAATAATATCCAAATTTTGACAATGATTTCACTGAATCATTAAAAATCTCCGGCACCTTGATTATTACGATCGCAAATCCCCAAAAATATCTTTCTCCATCATTTTTTTGAAGATATACCGGATTTCTTATTGTTATACCACATCCACCCTGATTAAGTTTAAATGGTCCCTGTATAACTGTTATCTGATGCTTTATGCCATATCTGACTATCTCCCCGCGTATCTTATCATGAACAAGATCTATCTTTCCGGCATCATTGCTCTCAGACGGGTAAATGTCAGTAACCACCCCGTTAGGTGCAAGCTGAATACTCTGAACATAATCCGTCATCATCCTCTGAGCTATATCTTCAAATTGTTTAATATTCCCATTGTCATTCAAAAGAATATTTTTAAGTGAATTCGTTATATTAATACCCCGGTTTAGTTCCTCAACCATCCTGTCAGAATATGTAACAGCATTAAGTTTTGCTTTTGTCCTTACCTGTTTATAGCTTGCCATATTTACATAATTTGCGACAAATGATAAAATTCCAGCACTTATGATAAGCACCAAAAGTGGTAATAAACATCTAATTTTTGCAATTTTGAGTTTGTTCTTTCTCATAATCATCCAAACTCCTTTCAAATCAGTTTCATCTAATACTAATTTTGTATTATACCATGCGTATTATATAAAAGACAACGATATTTTCACGAAAAATGTTGTATTATGTAACAGTTCAGCCTTCCATAAAAAAATAAGGTAATACCTGATTATCAGAATCAAACTCTGACGCTCAAATATCACCTTATATATTATTACTCATCTGTCATTGTCTAGCAGACATTCACAATCTGCTGCCTGCTCGTATTAAATATTATGTTTTTTCAAAAGCCTTTTCTCTTGTTATAGTTTCAATAACTTAATACCCTCCGTATAAAACATTAAATTATATATTCATTATAGGCATTTGTGAAACTATTGCAATATGTACTTTATCCGCTTTTTATATTTCTCCTGCACTGGCACTTACATTCTTCCTGACATTTGTTAAATTTGCAAGAAAATTAAATACTTTAGTGCACACCACCGTGTAGACTGCCCCAAGCACATTCGCCCCTATTCTTAACTTTAATGCCATAGGCATACCAAAAATCCCCGATGCGATAGACAACGCACCAAATGTATTAAACACTGTCTGCCATGCATATCCTGCCGAATATCCGACACCGATTCCACCTATCATTCCGATATAAGGATACATTGTCTTTGGAAGAACCGTATAAAGCACCATAAAAATAAGACAGCCGACAACATTAAATATACCTCTGTCCGGAACTCTTTTTGTGCAGTCCGACGGAAACGGAAGACATACTGACATACAGGCAATGCCTGCCCACATTGCTCTTGGCAAGCCAAGTAATGACATGATAAGCATCGCACTTGATACTATCAGCGAAAGTCTTATATACCATCTGCTTCTTGCCGAATGAATATCAAACTCTTTGAAAAGGTCGATAAATTTTCTCTGATATGGACGATTTTTCTGATTTTTATAAAAAATAAACATACATAAAACCATACCAAAAATAAGTCCCGCCACACGAAGTGTATATTCGTGTCCTGTCACATCATATCCCTGCAGCAGCAGGTAACCGAGAACAAAAGTTGAATGATTATACATAATAACATTGTGACATCCAAGTATCATCAACAACAATATACAGATAACATTTACAAAAAATGCCGGTACAGGTGTAAGCGTGTTTGTAAATCTCGGTCCTGCCATCAGTATTAAATATATACCCGCTATAGATAAAAGACCATGCGTTGTCCTTATCCCAAAATCAGCCTGTCTTAAAACAAGAACCGCGAGCAAAACCGTAACCCCAACTACACTGTTATTGCTGCCTGTAAATTTTGTAAATAGTGTCACGACCGCAACACAAAATATCATAACCAGATATACCTTAAAATTATAAATAAGTATGTGTCTAAACTTTTCTTTTTTGTCTTTAGTTGATTTTATAAGCTGCTTAGAACCAGCTGAACTTAACTGTAATTCCTGGTAAAATGTCATATTTCCTCCGTTTCCTGTACTTCATAATAAAAGTACAAAATCCTATAGCAATCTGCGGCATTATTTTATAATCATGAAAGAATATTATTTGCTTCTTCAATAAGTTCAAATAACTGCCGAAACCGTAATTCACTCATTTTTTCTTTCAATTCATACAATGGATTCATATAATAATAGTACATCCTGTCTATTTCTTCTTTTCCTAAATCTGTTACCCTTATAACATAGCTCCGCCTGTCAATCTCATCCCGCTCTTTACTAATAAATTTTTTTCTCTCTAACTGCTCTGTCAGCCTGCTTATGATAGTCTTACTCACCCCCATTGCCATCGCAAGCTGCCCCGGTGTCATAAGTTCTTTGGCAAATGCCACCCTGAATAAAAAATCAATTTCCTGTGCCGAAATCTGGTTTCCTTTCTGTGTCTTTCTTATTGCCAGACTCCCGAAATGCCTCAGCTCTCCCTGTTTCTTTACCATATCAAGCCAATTTTCATCTTTCATAAGCCACCTCCATATAGTTTACATTGTAAACTATATAATAAATTTAAGTAAAAGTCAACCGGAAACTATATGGTGCATAACCTTGACTTCTGCTCTGGAAGCTTCATCAGATCAAAATCAATATATTCTCCATTGATTTTAAAAAAATGAGGAAATGTACATAGTTTCCGAAAACCATATTTCTCATACAAATGTATGGCACGGATATTTCTACTGCGTACTTCAAGATTCAACTGCTCAAAGCCATTCTCCTTGGCGAAAGCAAAAATTTGAAATTTACTATACTCAATCATAAATTACTCTTTTCTCCTGCTTTATCATAACAAATTACTCATCCTTACA
>OOCP01002348.1_pt1 | contig 16245 bp, 27 predicted proteins | sample 1671511 | NCBI WGS metagenome assembly OOCP01 (sample SAMN06348164, study PRJEB24527) | human gut metagenome | biome: human gut; feature: ankylosing spondylitis patient; material: feces | host: Homo sapiens | place: China | collected 2015-10 | reverse complement strand
TTGTCCGGGCCGGATACTCCGCACGGGCAAACGTCTGGGAGATGTGCGCCGAAGAAATGGACAACGTGCGGGAGATGCTGCAAGAGGAGTCCGGGGAGATCACGTATGCCTGACACTGTCCACCATGTCATGTGGTACACCGTGTATGACGCAAAAAAAGAAAGAGCCTGTCCGTGCTCCGACACGGACAAGCCCAAAGGGTGATGAGTTCGCCGCCCATCACCACAAAAATAACACAAAACAGGAGGTTTTACAAGTGGCGCTTATGCAGATCTATGACGGGCTTGAAAACCCGCCGAAACTTTTAGAGAGACACTCTGCGCAGACAGTTGGAGAGCTTGTCAGACAGGCGGATGCGCTGTCCGAAAAGGAACACGCGCAAGGTTATCCCCGCAATACCTACATCGTATATAACAACGATGGTGAGAGAGTTTATCAGAGGTGGTGAATAATTATGCAAGAAGAACTGACTGTCCGTGTCGAGCACCCGGAACTGCCCGCGATCCGGTGGAATGAAGATGAGGTCCGGCAGAACCTGACCGAAATGCTGGCCGCCTACACCGGCCGGGTCTACACCCCGGAGACCATCAAGGACGCTAAGGCCGACCGCGCCTCCGTGAACAAGCTGGACAAGCAGCTCAGCGATGCCGCCCGCAGCGCAAAGACCTTTTATATGAAGCCTCTGGAGGAGTTTTTGCAGAGCACCAAGCAGATGCAGGCCCAGTGCAAGGCCGTCTCCGGGGCCATTGACCAGCAGGTGAAGGCGGTGGAAGAAGCCGAACGGCAGGACAAGCAGGATGCGCTGCGGGCCGTTTATACCGACTGCATCGGAGAACTGCGGGAGCTTATCCCCTTTGACCGCCTGCTTGTGCCCCAGTGGCTCAATAAAACCTATGACCTGGCAAAGGCCAGCCGGGAGCTGCGCAAGAGCGTGGAGACCCGGCGGGAAGAACTGCGGCTGATCCGGGAGACCTGCGGCGAGGATGCCGAAGCCTGCACCACGGAGTATCTGCGTGAGCTGAATCTGAACGCCGCCCTTGTGGAGCACAGCCGCCGCCAGAATGCCCGGGATGCACAGCGCCGCGCAGAGGCCGAACGGAAGGCCACAGAGCGCGCGCAGGCCGCCGCCCCGGTCATTATCCCACCGACCGATGAAGAACGCCAGATCGCCGCAGAAGCGGCTCAGACGGCGCAGGCCAATGCAGCCATCACGCCGGATGGAAGATTGGATTTTGGCATGCTTCAGCGCTTTGCAGCACCTGCACAGCCGGAACCCCCTGCCCGCAAGAGATATAGCTTCTGGGTGGAGTTCACCCCGGAAGACATCGCATGGTTCAAGCAGGGAGCCGCCGAGCGCGGGTTCCGTTATGGCTCTATCAAATAATTTTGGAGGTATTTACTTATGGCACTCACTCGACCCGGCGCGGCTGCGCCCACTTTGTCCGTTCCCAACGCCCAGACTGTGGCAAACCGTTCCTTGCAGAGCGCAAGCCGTGCAGGCAGCACGGCCCTGCAGGCTGCGTCCCCGTCCGTGCCGGTGGAGATCACCGGTGCCGACGGTCAGCACTTCACCGTGAGTTTTGGAGACGTGCGCAACTTTATCTGCCCCAAGGCTACCGACGCAGAATGCAAGATTTTTCTGGAGACCTGCAAGCAGTATCACTTAAACCCCTTCACCAAAGAAGCTTACCTGATCCACTACGACAACAAAAACGAGGACACCGCAAGCACCATCGTGCTGGGCAAGAACTGCTATATGCAGATGGCCGAACGTCACCCGTCATTTGACGGCTTTGAAGCGGGTGTCATCGTGCTGACAGCTGACGGTCAGTTACTGAACCGCGAGGGCTCCATTGTCTACGACGGGGGCGGCGGCGAGACCCTTCTCGGCGGCTGGGCCAAAGTCTACCGCAAGGACCGCACCCGCGCCAGCTACGAGGAAGTAAAGCTCAGCGAGTACGACACCGGGAAATCCCTTTGGAACGGCAAGAAGGCTACCATGATCCGCAAGGTGGCGCTGGTGCACGCCCTGCGCGAGGCCTTTCCGTCCACATTTGGCGCGCTTTACGATGAGAGCGAGGTTTCTGTCCATGTGGATGCCGAAGGCACCGCCCGCGAGGTGGACCCGGAAGACCTGCCCGTCCTGGACCCCTACGCAGGCACCAAGCGCCCCCGCAAGACGGCCGGAACCCTTCCCCCTGCGCCGGAGGAGCCTGCTGTTGAAGATGATCCGTTCCGGGGTGATGATGCATGATCGTCCAGACCAAGAACGGCATCATGCTGCACGGCGAGATCGCCAAAGACCCGGTGCTCCGGGATGCCGGGCAGAAGCGGGTGCTGAAGTTTGACCTGAAAGCCAGCCGCACACAGGATGAATCCGGCAAATGGCAGAGCTTCTTTGTGGGCGTGAACGTCTGGCACGGCATCGACCAGTGGGATGGAATGCTGCAAAAAGGCGATCAGGTCACGGTTTTTGCCCTGAAGCTGAAAGAGCGGGAGTATAACGGCAAGGCCTACTACGACGTGGACGCGGATGATGTTCAGCCCGGCGGGCTGGTAACGTTCCGCTGGCTGCAACAGATGATTGATCTGATGTCGCAACCGACCCCGCCGCCGGAGCCGGATGCGGTGCAGACCAGCCTGACCGGTGCACAGATGTACCCCGGTGAAGCTCTTGCGGATTACGCGCCGCGCAGCACTGCTGCACCCGAAGCGGTCCCCTCTACCGAGTATGATCCCATCAACGAAGATGCGGAGGACCTGCCGTTCTGATCTTGCAAGCTGTGCTATCTGGCTATACGGGCGTACAAAGGAGGTGAGCAAGTGGCAAAGGATGAAAAGAAGTCGTTTGTGGTGTATCTGGACTGGTTTGATGCGCTGGAGGAGTACACGGATGCCGAAGTCGGACAGCTGATGCGAGCTTTGGCAAAACACGTCCGCACTGGTGAAAATCCAACGTTTTCCGACCGTGGAATGCGTGGGAACTTCCGTTTCATGTGCAATGGAGTGGATTCGGCTACGGAAAAGTACGAGAACGTCAAGCAAAAGCGCCGTGAAGCCGGAAAAGCCCGTGCAGCTCAAATGCAAGCAAACTCAGCACATGCTAGCACATGCTACCAAGTGCAAGCAAGTGGTAGCTATAATGATACTGTTACTGGAACTGTTAATGGAACTGGAACTGTTAATGGAACTGGAACTGTTAATGGAACTGGAACTGTTATATCCCCTAACGGGGATATATACAATAGCGCCACCCCCGCCGCCGTTGACGTAGAACTTTCTAAAATCGTCCAGCATTATCAGCAGGCCGTTGGGGACTTCCCACGCTCTGCGCTGGACAAGCTGCAGAAGTGGAGGCAGGAGTACAGCACAGAGATGATCCTGTTGGCGATTGACAAATCCACAGAAGCCGGAAAGCGCTCGTGGAGCTACATCAACGGCATATTGTCAGGCTGGAAACGGGACGGCCTGCGCACGCCGGGGGATGTGGAAGCCAACGAACAAAGCCGACAAGCCAGACCGCGAGGCAAGCAGCCAACCGAGACCGTAGACGACCAGCTTGCACGGGTGCTGGCGAAGATGGACAGAGAAAGAGGGTTTGAGACATGACGCGGGAAGACGTGGCAAAGCTGATTCGCATGAATTTTGTGCTGTACAAGCTGGGTTCCAAGCCGCTGACCGATGAGGAGATGCAGACCACCATTGATGTGTGGACGTACCAGTTTGGCGACTATGACGGCGATACTGTCAAGCGGGCTTTTCTGGCGGCGAACCGGGTATGCGTTTATCCGGTCACGGTTGCCGACATCTTCAAGCAGCTTTCCCAGTGTCTTGACCCGTCCGCTGAATGGGAAGCTCTGGCTGTAGCGGCACGCAAGGCACAGACATTTTTGAGCTGGCGCAAGTTCCCGATGGTGACCGGCATTGACGAAAAGGGCGGGCTGCTGCGTAGCGACGGGCAGAAAGAGCTGAAAGCCCTGTATGACCAACTTCCCCCGGCAGCAAAATCCTATGCCGGGAGCGTGGGAGGGCTTGCAGAGCTGGCTGAAATGCCAGACCTTACATACCGCCGTGCCGAGTTTTTGAAGCAGGCGCAGGCAGATATCACCACCGCCCCGCGTGAAGCTGCAAGGCTGCGGGCGAGCGAGCCGACAAGAAAGGAGATTGAAAAATGAGCGATAAAAGATTGATTGACGCGAACGCTTTGCACAAGCGCATTGAAATGAACCTTCGTGCAAGCAATCCGTTCACTATTGAAGAATGCTGCTATAAGGATGCCCTGAACAGCGTGGACGAGGCTCCAACCATCGACCCGGAAACACTGCGGCCGACATGGCGCAACCCTGAAACGGACCCGCCGAAAGTCGAAGAAGATGTGCTGATTCTGTTTGAAACCGCCTGCGGTGGATATGGGATTACGACGGCTAACTACGAAGATGGCACAGTCTTGTCCCAAAAGAGCGCTTTCTACTGGGAAGAAATTTCCGAGTGGGGAACCTACGATAAAGAAAGCGATGATTACTTTATTCCTAAAGGCTGGTGGGAATATCGTTATTTCAACCAGGATGACATTTACGATAACCGTGTAGATGCTCACGTGGTTGGCTGGATGCCGCTGCCGCCGAAGGAGATTACAAAATGAGCGAATTTATCGACCGCGAAAAAGCCATCGCAAACATCAAAGCGGCATATTGCTGTGGCTGCGAAAATTACAACGGCGTAAGATGCCGCGCGTGTCAGATCATGGACGCGATGGATGTGCTGGAAGACGAGCCGGCAGTCGTTCCGGATGTCCAGCGCTGGCGCAAGACGGCAGAAGAGCCGCCGACTGAGGCTGATGCAAATGAAGACGGCGACGTCCTGAGCATCAACAACAACCCCAGCGACGGCTTCATAACAAATTGGCCGTGGAACATGGTGGCGGCTTTCCCGGAAAACCTCACGGTCTGGATGCCCATGCCTAAACGGCCGGGCGAACGTCCCAAAAAGCTTTATTGGCGTGAAGAAACAATCAATGAGATTTGCCCCGTTTGCGGGTATGAATGCAACGATGATTATTACCTCGATAAATATTGTCCCGGATGCGGAACACGCCTTTGGTTTAACGAGGAGGAAGCCGAACATGACCAACCCGACATGTAAAGACTGCCCCGACCGGCACCCGATCTGTCACGACAGCTGCCCGAAGTACGCCGAGTACAAGCGTCAGCTGAAGGAACAACGTGTATACACAGAAGCCAAGCATGCGGCAGAACGCATCGGTAAGAACGCATTCAATCAAGAATTTTGGATGGGAGGAAGAAAACGGTGAAAGTGCTGATTGCCTGCGAGGAATCGCAGGAGGTGTGCAAAGCGTTTCGTGCCCGTGGACACGAAGCCTACTCCTGCGACATTCAGGAGCCGTCCGGCGGACATCCTGAATGGCATATTCTCGGAGATGCGCTCAAGGCTCTGGAGGGGGGGCAAGTCGTGACGATGGACGGCGTAACGCATGATGTTGGCAAGTGGGACTTGCTCATTGCACACCCGCCTTGCACATACCTGAGCAATGCCGGGGCGACTTCTTTGTGGAAAAACCACGAGCTGCAAGCTGACCGGCTGATGCTTGGAATTCAGGGCAGGGACCTTTTTATGCGTTTCTGGTGGGCCGATATCCCCAGAATCTGCATCGAAAACCCGGTGCCGAGCAAAGTTTTTTGCCTGCCGCAAAGAAGCCAGGTCGTGCAGCCTTACGAGTACGGGCATCCATATACAAAAAGAACGTACCTATGGATTAAAGGGCTACCGCAGCTTTTCCCGACGTGCCTTGTGATCCCGCAGAAATCGTGGGTGCAACAGGGGCCGTACAAGCACAATAAGGACCGCGCCAAAAATCGATCCAAGACATTTCCCGGAATCGCAAAAGCAATGGCCGAACAGTGGGGGTGAGCAAATGAGGTACAAGCCCGGCGCTTACATCGTCTCTCTCGACCACCTGTGCTACCATGTTACAGTTTATTCCCCGGAAATCGAAAAAGTGGGCTATGCCTGTAGGCGTAAGCCGAAGTATACCATTACCGTGGACAGCTTTGGTGAGCTGGTGCCAGACCCGAAACTTTTTTCCGAGCGAGAGTACCAGCTCCTGCAAATCCCTCTTGGAGATGGCCGCTTTGAGTTGGTATCCACCTCGCTGGTGGAAATCGAGTATTACTGAAGGGAGGGCAGGAAAACATGAGAATCCGTTCGTTGACTTATCGGGACCATGCGAAGAATGAAACCGGTTCCGCCGTCATCGAGATGACCGGCGAAGAAATCGTTATCCTGAACAACATCATCAGGAAAGCCACAAAGGAGCAAGAGGGAAAATCTGTATCTCTGAAGATGGCGAAATCCTCAATCTTACTGAACGCTCTTGTACAGCATGGGGGCCTTGACAGCGTGGATATTTTGGCTCTCAGCGAGGTAGACGAGCGGCTCCACCGACATCAAGGAGGCGAAGAAAATGCCCAACAATAAAGCAGTTCTGTTGAGCGTCCAGCCAGTATGGTGCAGCAAGATCGTCCTGAAAGAAAAGACCGTGGAGGTGCGCAAGACGAAGCCGGAGGACGTGAAGCCTCCATTCAAGTGCTACATCTACTGCACGAAAGAGCGGTCGAAGATGGGCTGGCTGCGAATCGTCCCCGGCAAAGGCTGGCAGCGGTTGGATGGTACGGTCATTGGCGAGTTCGTCTGCGACAAGATTTGGGAGCTTGCACCGATATGCCGCGCCCCGGATGATGTCGAAGAAATGGCTTGTATGGACCAAGACCGCATTGTCCACTACCTGAGCAAGTGCCGCGGATGGGTGTGGCATATCTCTGACCTGAAGATTTATGACAAGCCGCGACCGTTGAGCGATTTTACAAGGCTGCGGGCAACGAAATTTGGATATGAGCCAGTCGAAATCAAGAAGCCGCCTCAGAGCTGGTGCTATGTCGAGGAAGCTCACGAATGGAGGAATGATTGCACGGAATGATGAAAACAATGCACCTGACCCTCTACGGCGAACCCCGCACCAAGAAAAATTCCGCACGCATTCTCACAGGCCGCGCAGGACGGCCCTACGTGGCCCCCAGCAAGGCTTATGTGGAGTATGAGACGGACTGCCTGCGACAAATCAACAGGCCGCGCAGCCCCATCTCTGCGTGCGTGAACGTGAGGTGCGTGTACTACATGAAGACCGCCCTCCGGGTTGATCTGGCAAACCTCATCGAGGCTACAACGGACATTCTGGTGAAAGCCCGCGTGCTGGAGGACGATAACTGCCGCATCGTCGCCGCCCACGATGGAAGCCGGGTGGAGCTTGACCGGAAGAACCCGAGAGTGGAAATCGAGATTGAAGGAATGGAGGACGATACATGATGTTTGCGTTAAACAAATGCTATAACATGGACTGCATGGAAGCAATGAAAGAGTTCCGGGACGATTTCTTTGATCTTGCTGTGGTAGACCCGCCGTATTTTTCGGGGCCTGATCGCAGAGGATTCTACGGGTCAAAAATCAGCAAGATTGGAGTGCATCGTGACTATCCGGTTTCGCCGGAATGGACGAAGCCGGGAAAGGAATACTTCGACGAGCTGCGCCGGGTAAGCCGACACTACATTGTATGGGGCTGCAACTACTTTGATTATAGTTTTGCATCCGGTCGGATCGTGTGGGACAAGTGCAATGAGAAATCGAGTTTCTCAGACTGCGAGATCGCGGCGACGGATTTGTTCTCTAGTGTTCGGCTGTTCCGATATATGTGGTCTGGAATGATGCAAGGTAAGAGCATCACAGAAGGACATATCATGCAGGGCAATAAAAGTCTGAACGAGAAAAGAATCCATCCAACACAGAAACCAGTTGCGCTGTATGATTGGATCTTCAAAAACTACGCAAAGTCTGGACAAAAGGTGCTAGATACTCACCTTGGCAGCGGAAGCAGCAGAATTGCCGCTCGTGAAGCCGGAATTGACTTTATCGGGTTTGAAATTGACAGTTACTATTTTCACATGGAAGAAGAAAGGTTTACGGAGCACACAAGTCAAATGAGCCTACTACACATCGAGGAGGGAAAGTGATGATCCGTACATGGACACCTGAAAGTGATGCACCAAAGCCGGGCGAAGCCAGCAATGTGCAGCAGCTGCGGGCGTGGTTTGAGCGCCTGCCGAAGATGCGGGCACTGATCTGCCAGCAGCAGGAGCACATTGCAAGCCTGCGGAATGCCGCCACCACGACCACGTCAGGCACGTCCGGTGCGCCGGGGCGCTCCGGAACCAGCGACAAGGTAGGCCGGAACAGCGACGCCGCCATGGATGCCGAGCAGCATCTGCACGAGCTGAAATGCCAGTATGCCGAGATGCAGAAGAAGGCCATTGAAGTGGCCTACATGCTCCATGCAGACCCGGCGTCCATCAAGCGCAGCCGCTGCCTGATCCTGTATTTTGTGGAAGGAAAAAGGCAGGCAGAAATTGCCCGGATCGTGGGCTATTCAAAGCCGTGCCAGGTCTCTCAGGCGGTTTCTGACGGACTTGAGCAGCTGGCTGAGATCACCACGGAACTGAATCTCGGGTGATTTGTACATTTTACACAACAAAACTGCGGTTTGTTTTTACATGCCTTGGGATTTACTTCTAATCGGCTCAAGGCTTATCATGGTACCATCGGAAAAGCCAAAAGGCAAACCGATGCACGCAGCCTCCGAAACGTGTCCCTTCTTGGCATTTTCCTCCTTTTCTGCTTGCAGGTACTGGGCCTTGCTCTCTCTTCACGTTTCGCGGGCTGCTTCTATGCGATACACTGACACAAAGGCAGCCTGCCGCTCATGAGAGACAGGAGGCGGTTCGATTCCGCCGTATCGCTCCATATGGCGCATGGACTAGACAACCCGCAAGGCCGCACGTGCAACCTCTCGTGCCGAGAAAAGGCCTTAGAATCCTTGCCAAGGTGTAGCTTTCCTGACAGGATGTGCGCCAACCAACAGCCCCGGCGGCGAACCGGAGCTGTTTTTATATGGCCGCCTGAGCGCAGTTTGGAGCGCGGCGCGTGTGTGTAGACACGGCTGGTTCGATTCCAAGGGCGGTTTTTTATATTCCCGTAGCTCAATTGGTAGAGCGCTGGTCTCCAAAACCAGAGGCTGCAGGCTCGGTCCCTGCCGGGAATGCCAGCTGCGTACCCTGTGATAGGGCTGCGCAGATAGCCGGGCATCTGGCGGCGAAAGTTCCAGATGCAGCAGCGCCCACCGTTTGACGCATGTCCAACGCACTGAATGCACGGGTGCTGCTTATTTTGATATTTTGACCGTTCGGATTTCCGGGCGGTTTTTCTTTTACATGAGTTTAGAGAGGTGGTGGCGGTGAGCGCAAAGCGGCTGACAGACAGGCAAAAAAAGAAGATCGTTGCTGACTATGTGCAGCTGCAGAGCTACGCCAAAACTGCAAAGCTGAACGACGTGGCAGAAAGCACTGTGCGGAAAATTGTGAAAGATAATCCCAAGTGCGCGGATTTGTGCGCCTTAAAAAAAGAGCAGAACACGCAGGACATGCTTTCCTACTTAGGCAGCAAGCGCGAGGAAGCACAGGATCTTCTCGGGCTGTACCTTCAGGCGATGGCAGACCCGGACAAGATCGCAGAGGCAACGCTGCCGCAGCTATCCACGGCGTTCGGCACCATCGTGGATAAGTTTGCCATGCTGGGAGATCAGAGCGGCGTAGAAGTCCCGGATGATGGTCTTGTAGAGGCCCTGAATGCCGCCGCTGACCTCAGCCCGCCTGACGATGTGGATTTTCTGCCAGAGGAAGAGGAAGACCATGCGGAAAAGTAACGGTTTTCGTTGGAAAGCCCTCAGCCAGCGGCAAAAGCAGGTCCTGAGCTGGTGGACGCCGCAGAGCGCATACAGCGGATACAACGGTATTATTGCCGATGGCGCTATCCGCTCGGGCAAGACCTTTGCCATGAGCTTTTCTTTTGTTCAGTGGGCCATGACCTGCTACAGCGGGCAGCAGTTTGCCATGTGTGGCAAGACCATTGCCAGCTTCCGGCGCAACGTGCTGGGGACGCTCAAGCAGCAGCTTGCAGCCCGTGGTTACAACGTCAAGGAGCATCGGGCAGAAAACTGCATGACCGTCAGCAAGGGCGGCAGAACCAACGAGTTTTACTTTTTTGGCGGCAAGGACGAGAGCAGTCAGGACTTGATCCAGGGCATCACCCTTGCCGGGGCATTCTTCGACGAGGTGGCCCTGATGCCGCAAAGCTTCGTCAATCAGGCCACGGCCCGCTGCTCTGTCACCGGATCAAAGTTCTGGTTCAACTGCAACCCGGGCAGCCCACAGCACTGGTTCTATCTGGAGTGGGTGCGGAAATGCCGCTCCCGCAAGATGATGTATCTCCACTTTACGATGGACGACAACCTGTCTCTTTCCGAGGACATCAAGGCCAGATACCGCAGCCAGTATAGCGGCGTTTTCTATCAGCGCTACATTCTTGGCCTGTGGACGGTGGCGGAGGGCCTTGTGTATGACATGTTCGACCGCAAGAAGCACGTCGTTGATGTGCTTCCGGCGCTGTCTCCAAAGAGCGCCTATGTGGCGTGTGACTTTGGCACCCAGAACGCAACGGTCTTTTTGCTGCTCCAGAAGCAGGCAGATGCAGACTGCTGGATCGTCACCCGGGAGTACTACTACAGCGGCCGCGAACAGAAGCGGCAAAAGACCGTGGGCGAGTACGTCGCAGACCTCAAGGCGTGGCTGGATGGTCTCAAGCCGGAGAGAATCGTTGTGGACCCCTCTGCCTTGCCCCTGATTACGGAACTGCGCAAGAATGGCTTTACCCAGATGCCCGCAAACAACGACGTTCTGAGCGGCATTCTGGACGTGCAGACCATGCTGCAGACCGGACGGCTGAAAATCTACAAGGTCTGCAAGCACACGCTGGAAGAGTTCGGAGTGTACGCTTGGGACCCGGACAAAGACGACACCGTGCTGAAGGTCAACGACCACTGCATGGACGCTATCCGCTATTTCGTGCGCACAAAGCGCCTTGTAAAACTGAGGGATTAATTTTGAGCACTGTATACACATTCCAAACCTTCCAGCAGGCGCAAGCCGCCGGGGAACAGCCTGATTTCATCCGGCGGTTCGTGCAGCAGCACTGCAGTTCCGGACCGTACAAGATGGCGCTGGACGCTGACCTTTACGATGCCCAGAAAAACCCGGGCGCGGAACGTTTTTCCCAAGCCTACGCTTTGATGCTGAAGCGCCTTTCCAAGAACACACGGCAGGATGTGCCACGGCCCGATATGGTCAAGAGTAATCTGTTCAGGCGGCTCAACAAGCAACGTGCTACCTACTCCCTTGGCAACGGTGTCACCTTTGCGGATAAGGACGTGGACAAAGAAAAACTTGGGGCTGAATTTGACGAGCAGATCCAGAAGGCCGGGTATTTCGCCCTGATCCACGGCGAGAGCTTCGGATTCTGGAACAACGACCATCTGGTGGTTTTCAAGCTGACCGAGTTTGCGCCCCTGTACGATGAAAAGACAGGCCTTTTGCAGGCGGGCGTGCGCTTCTGGCGGCTGAACCCGGACACGGATATGCACTACATCCTGTACGAGCTGGACGGCTTTACCGAGTACACGGAAAGCAAAATCGGCAGCACGATGCAGGAGACCGTGCCGAAGCAGGCATACAAGAGCGTGACCGTCACCACGCCCGGCGGCGGGCTGGAAAGCGTAGAGGGCGAAAACTACAGTGCTCTTCCCATTGTGCCGCTGTGGGGCTCCGACTTGCACCAGAGCACCCTTGTGGGGCTGAAAGCCTACATCGACAACACCGATCTGGTGATGTCCGGCTTCTGCAATGACCTGCAGGACTGCGCGCAGATCTACTGGCTGTGCGCGAACTTTAACGGAATGACCGACGATGAACTCGTGGAGTACCTCACCAAGCTGAATCTGTACCACATTGCAGGCGTAGACACCAGCGAGGGCGGCACGATCACACCCTACACCACCGAGATTCCTGTGGCGGCCCGGCAGACTCTGCTGGAGCTGCTCCACACCCGGGTGTATGAGGACTTCGGCGGCCTGGATGTGCACTGCGTCAGCGCGGACAGTACCAACGACCATTTGGATGCGGCCTATGAACCGCTGAACCAGAACGCGGACGACTTCGAGGCGCAGGTCAAGCCGTTCATCCGGCAGATCTGCGCACTGGCTGGCTTTGACAACGCTATGCCGGCATTCAACCGCAGCAAGATCACCAACACAGCTGAACAGGTGGCAACGGTGATTTCTGAGGCACCCATCATCGGGCAGGACATGGCCATTGACCTGCTGCCTAACCTGACCCCGGAGCAAAAGGAGCAGGCCAAGGCCGCGCTGATGGCAGAAAGTGCAGCACGGGAGACCGTGGACGAGGAGGAAGACACCGATGAAAAAAAACAGCAAAATTTATGATCCTCTGGGAAGATTGATCGATGTGATGCTTTTCGTCGCTGATTTTGCCATTGTGGCTGGGTGCTTTCTGGCCGTTGCGCAGGCGATTGGCTTATGACCGACCGTGACCGCATCTCTACCCGCCAGTTGAACAGGCTGCGCCGCCGTATCCTCCGGGTGTACGGCACTGCCCGCCGGGAAATGCAGGAGCAGCTTACCGAGTTTCTTACAAAATATAAGCAACTGGACGAGCGCAAGCGGGCGCAGCTGGATGCAGGAGAGATCACCGAGGACGACTATCGCATCTGGTTACAAAATCAGGTCTTTCAATCTGATTTGATGCGGGCCAAGCTGGACGGCATCACCCAAACATGCACCACAGCCCAAGAGACGGCCTACAAGCTGGCCCGGGACGAGCAATACAACATCTTTTCATTTGGCGCAAACTGGGCCTTCTACGAGCTGGAACAGGCCGCAGGCGTGACGTTTGGGCTGACCCTGTACAACACCGAGGCGGTCAAGCGGCTGCTGAAGGAAAACCCAAAGCTTGTGCCCAACAAGCGCATCAAGAGCGAGAGCAACCGCACCTATGATGCCCGGGTGTTCAACCGATACGTCATGCAGGGCATCGTGCAGGGCAAGAGCGTCCACGACATCGCCGTGCAGGCCGTCAACGGCATGGCTGATACAGAGATCCACTGGGCCATGAACAACGCCATCACAGCCCTTACCAGCGCCCAAAACGCCGGGGCATTGCAGCAGATGCACAACGCCCAGGCTTTGGGCATCGAGGTCAAAAAGCGGTGGAACTCCACCCACGACTACCGTACCCGTGAGATGCACCGCCTGCTTGACCAGCAGACGGCAGAGCTTGACGAGCCGTTTAAGGTCATGGGCTACAAGATTCAGCGGCCCGGCGACCCAAACGCGGCCCCGGAGATGGTCTACCACTGCCGCTGTGTGCTGTCCTCTGCACTGGGCAAGTATCCCCGGCAGAACGCTATGCAGCGGGACAACGTGACAAAAGAGGTCACCCCCGTCATGGATTACACCGAGTGGTACAAAGCTAAAGGCGGCACGGAAGCTGAACAAATGTGGTGGGCGGAAGAGAGAAAACAGAGAAAGGAGAGCGCAAAGCATGAAAAATAAGAAGTTTGGGATTGTCGTAATCAACGATGACTTTTTCTTGAACTTTTGCCGTGATTTTAAGCCCCCGTGTGGTTACATTAAGCCAAAACGCGTGCGGCCTTCCTACGGAAATGGTGCAAAGCCGCATGGAGCACACAAACGCCTTATTAGGACAATGGAAGGATTCAGAAAATGAACGTCTTAATGTCAAATGCCGATTATGCGCCATGGCTTATGGATGCGCTCAAGCTGATTGAAGAAGAAAATGTCAAAAAACTTGCAGTAGTAGGCATTACTGCCAAAGGCGAGGTCATGACCGGTTATTATCACATGGAAATGTCCGATAAAGCTCTTGTTTCTGCTCATATGCAGGCTGACGCTGTACTGGATTCGGTTTGTTCCAACGGAGAGCTGATCCAAAGACGTTGGGAAGAGAAAAATGCCTGAGCATAAAAATAAAGCCCTGCCTCCCGGCAGAGCCTAAAGGTCACAGACCTTTGATTTGGTTGAGCAGAGCCGCACGCAGGGCATCGGTTTCAGCGTCCGCTTGTGGCTTGTTCGGGTCATCCGGGATATATTCCAGTATATCGCCGGGCTGACAATGAAGCGCCTCACAAATTTTGTCAAGCGCCCCAACGGGAAACTGCTTGATAGTGCCAAGACAGATTGCTGATATGGTAGGCGGTCTAATCCCAGTAGATTCAGCGAGTTCCTTTTGTGTCATGTTTGCGTCTGCGAGCAATGCCTTTAAGTGATAGCTTATCGACATTTCTAACACCTCTTTTCCTACATCTATAATACTACGCCATCCGTTAATAGTCAATACGCAAAACGTAAAAAACATCTAGGAAAATTACGAAAAACGTATTGACGAATTACGCAATTCGTAGTATAATAGATACATGGAAAGGAGGCCAGAGGTGCAAGGGAGCAAATACCGGGAGGTGATGCTCCGTGACTAGCAAGGAGTTTGCAAAGCTCACCAGAGCCGAGCAGTTGGCACGGTTTGACGCATATAAAAAAGCGGCCAGCAGAGAACGCTGGCGAACGCGGTCAATCATCGCGTCATTGTAGACGTTCTGGGCGGCAAGAACTCTCCCGCATACGAAGATGTTCATGTTCGTGGCCGCGTGTTCTGTGAGTGCAACAAGGATTTGCAGAACTGGTTCAGGGTCAATGCCCGAAACAATATCCCCCGCAAGCGGTTCGATGAAGCCATTGAGTACGTCAACCGATGGAAGCCCAGCACCAACACAGCAATGATGATCCAGAACGTCAACGGTCAAACTAAGATGTTTGCCTAAACGAATAACCCGACCCTGCCCCACACCGGGGCGGGGTTTTGTTATACATGGAGTATAGCATGAATTTCAACTACAACATCAAATTCACCGACAACACCCCGCAGCTGCATGAAGTTCTGGATTCATGGGCGGAGAGGGTGCTGACCATCTGGGGCATGAAAGTGCAGGACTACGCCCAGCTGCTTGTGCCCACAGGCACGGCAGACAGCACGGGCATTGAGGGCTACGTGGGCGGTGCGCTCAAGCAGAGCCTGACCTACGCACTCGACCTCGCAAAAAAGACCGTGACCATCGGCAGCAACCTGTTTTACAGCGTCTATGTGGAGCTGGGAACGGGCATCTTTGCCGAGAAAGGCAACGGACGCAAAACGCCGTGGGTCTGGAAGGACTTCAACGGAAAGTGGCACTTTACCCGGGGTATGAAAGCCCGACAGTTCCTGCGCCCGGCGGTGGAAGATCACATTGACGAGCTGCGAGAGATCGCGGTGGAAGAAGGAAACGTGGAGGTATAAGCATGAGCAGAATTGAAGAACTGACAGAAGAGCGAGAAAAGCTGCGTCTTGAACAGCTCAAGCATCAAAAAGGCATTGAGGAATGCGAGCGGCGGCAGCTTGAGATTTCCAATCAAATTCGAGAGCTGAAGGTCGAAAACGATATGGCGAGGGTAGAGCAAAGGTTGAGATAACGGTATCGGTTGACGCGGATAAGCCGATATTCAGCAAAGAAGAGGTAACTGTTATCAAAGAAGGCTTGGATTTTTGCAAAGGAGAATAAACATGAAAAAGATTTTTGCAGTAATTACACTTTTGGTCGTGTTGTGTCTGTGCGGCTGCTCTGAGGCTGACAAGGCGAACGCCAACATCTCCAAGCAGGCCGATTACTTTGAGAGTGAACGCAAGATCACCGTCTACAACGCCCGCACGGATAAGGTCATCATGGAAGCCGAGGGCTATATGTCCATTTCCAACAACTCGGACAACGAGCTGGTCTGCACTGTAAAAATCGGCCCGGACACCTACCGCAAGAATTACATCTACCTGAACGACTACACCATGTATGTGGTGGAGGACATCACCGGCACCCATACAGACCCCTACCACTACAAGCTCTATTTCCACACCGACATCCTGCCCAGTGTGGAAACAAGGCCGTAAAATTTAATACTCAGCGGTTGGCGCACAGCGTCAGCCGCTTTTTTATGCCGCTTTAGCTCAGGTTGGCAGAGCGCCGGATTTGTAATCCGGGGGCCGTGGGTTCAAGCCCCACAGGCGGCACCACACCGGCAGCACGTCCGGCAAATTAAACCTTATTGCCAAGCATGGCAGCCCGAGCAAGGGCAGAAAGGACTATCACATGGCACTTGAGAGAAAAGACCTC
>OOCP01002347.1_pt1 | contig 16271 bp, 15 predicted proteins | sample 1671511 | NCBI WGS metagenome assembly OOCP01 (sample SAMN06348164, study PRJEB24527) | human gut metagenome | biome: human gut; feature: ankylosing spondylitis patient; material: feces | host: Homo sapiens | place: China | collected 2015-10 | reverse complement strand
TCCAGGAAGTGCCATAACTTAGTTTTGGACCTAAGGTTCCAAAACTCCCGAGTGCTAGAAACACTATTGTTTCTAGCACTTTTCTCACGGCGGAAAGTTTCGGTTTTTGTTTAAATAAGCTTAATAACATACATTATTATAATTCTTTCCACAACACTTAGCTTGTTCTATGTAAAAACCAGTTTGTTTATTTATTGGATTTTTCATTTCTCAATCTTTTATAGACTCAGCGCTACCTCACGACAATTTTCCGATAACTTCTAGACGTCAGTAGAAAGACGAGGATATAAGAGATGAAAAAGACAGCGCAGATAGACAGAGTCGTTTGAAGGACCAAGCCCGCATTGTTCGCTCCTAAGAGAGCAACGATTTTTGCAATCATCTTATAGGCCACTCCTAGGTAGAGGAAGGAGAAGAATAGAGGAAGGAAAAAGACGGTGAGAATCTGTTTGCGAATGGTGGTGGCCGTTTGCTTTTGGTCCAATCCTACTTGTTGCATGATCACAAAATTATCCCGGTCCTCATAGCCCTCTGAAATCTGCTTGTAGTAAATCACGAGAACCGTAGCCAATAGAAAGATCACCGATAGGAAAATCCCAATAAAGAGGATGGTCCCTGCTGATTCACGCCACTCCTTCTCCATGCTGTATCGATCAACCCCACCAAACAAAGTCGCACCATATTGACTCATTTTGTCTGTCGAATAAAGCTCTTTGGCCATTCCAGCTATAAAATCTTGGTTTTCTTTATTTTTAGCACTAATAGAGAATTCCAAATTTTTATCAATTTTTAATCCCAGTTGGTTCAAGTCAGGGAGGACAAGATACAAGCCCATTTGGTGTTGAAACAGGTCGGCTTGAGGGAGTTTCCCTTGGATAAAATTGGAGTCTAGTTTTTGCTTAATCGCGAAGCTCTTTCCATTGATTTCTAATTGCGCGTCTAATCTTCCAGGATAGTGATACCCATAAGCTAAGATTTCATTTTCCCCAAGCTCAACTTTTTGACCCGTCAGTTGCTCATAAGTTGCCTGATCAAAAAAGTAGACTACTCCTTCTGTCTTCAATTCCTGACCAGTTTCTTGATCGGACTGGTCATAAACCTCTAACACCTTTCCACCAATCCTTCGAATGCTAGCTGACCAGTATGTTGTCTGTGCCACCTGATAATCGGACAGATGTGTCGCATCGGCCACTTTCTTAATTTGTGCTTGAACCTCCTTAATAACCGGTTCTGTTTCAGCATCTGAAGTCATATGCCCCACACTAATATTGTAGTCCGAAGGGTACATAGTATCTAGGTAATTCTGCCCTCCAATAAAGAGATTCAGCGACCCTGTTAAGGTGACCAAGACCATGGTGGAAAGAATACTAATGGTCGCAAGGCCCGCTGCATTTTTTCGCATCCGAGCTATTAAGTTGGAGACGGATATAAAATTCTCTGGCTTGTAATAGTAGGATTTCCGACCTTTGAGAAATCTTAAAAAGGTAATGGTGCCTGCGTTGAATAAGAGATAGGTCGCTAGAATGACTAAGACGACAGCAATAAAGAATCTTTGGACAGCCGCAACTGGACGCTCTGCGGTTAGCGCTAAATAGAAAGCAATTCCTAAGAGTCCTAGTCCTAAAAGAGTTTGGACCAGCAAGAAGCGTCCTTTCTTCTCTCCTGCCTTTTTCTGTTGCATGAGGTGGAGGGAACTGTAGCGCAAGAGGCGGAAAGAATTTAACAAGAGAATGAGGGCAAAAGCTAAGGCTAGCCCAAATAAAGTGTTAAGAACAGCCCCTATCTGGAAGGTCGATTGAATGACGACTGGAAGCCCCATACATTTTAAGAGGAGGGCAAAAATCAAGGGATCAAACAAGAGCCCCAAGCCCAGTCCTACTCCAACTGTGAGGATATAGAAGATAAGCAATTCCCATAAGGTCATGACGAGGAGATGCTTCTTCTCCATCCCCAAAACACTGTATAATCCCAGTTCTTTGGAACGATTTTTCATAACATAGCCATTGGCATAAGCCACTAAAATGACGACGACCAGCTGGACAACGAAACTTCCAAAACCAAGGACAGCTCTTGCCGTTCGTCCTCCGTAAGAAGTTTCTAAATGAGGGGTCGTTGCCAAGGCAATAAAGCTATAGAGGATCATGGTCGTCAAAATGACAGCCAAGGCAAAGGGATAATAGAGCTTGCGATTTTGTTTGAGGTTGGAAAGAGCTAATTTACTTGTTAATTTAAACATCACGATCCTCCTTACCCGCCATGACCGTCAAGGTATCCGAGATTTCTTGGAACATCTGACGCTCCGTCTTTTCCCCGCGGAAGATCTGGTTGTAAAGAATCCCGTCCTTGATAAAGAGCACGCGCTTGGCCCTCGCTGCGGCAGCGGTCGAATGGGTCACCATGAGAATGGTTTGGCCCATACTATTGATATCTTCAAAGACATCGAGCAAGGCAGCCGAAGACTTGGAATCCAGCGCCCCTGTTGGCTCATCCGCCAGGAGGATTTCAGGTGAAGTAATGATGGCACGCGCTACGGCTACCCTTTGCTTTTGCCCACCAGAGATTTCGTAAGGGTATTTCTCAAGAAGCTGGTGAATACCCAACTCCCGACTCACGCTATCCACCTTGCTCATCATTTCCTTGACGGGCCTGCGAGAAAGGACCAAAGGTAAGAGGATATTGTCCTTGACAGACAAGGTATCCAGCAGGTTGAAGTCTTGAAAGACAAAGCCTAGTTTTTCCCGACGGAAGCTAGAGGCATCCTTGTTCTTGATAGTTGAAGTATCGGTACCGTTGAGGTAGACCCGTCCTTCGGTCGGCTGGTCCAGCATGGCTAGGATATTGAGGAGGGTCGATTTCCCGGATCCTGATTCCCCCATGATGGCGACGTATTCACCCTTTTCCACAGTGAAGTGAATATCCTTTAAGGCTTCAACCTGGGTTCCTTGGAAGCGCGTTTTGTAGATTTTTTTGATGTGTTGAACGTCTAGTAGGGTCATGGTCCGTTCCTTTCTAGCTCGATAGAGCTTCAATCCATTTTTACAAATCTATTGTACTAAAACTGAAACGCTTTCACCATAACATAACCTTACATTTTCCCCTTTATTTCTTACATTTTTGTAAGAAAGCAAAAAAACAGGCTAGAGCTTGAGGCCCTAACCTATCTTTATTTATGAATTATTCATCATCTGAAGATGAAGAAATATATGGTGAAATTGCTTGATAAGCAGTTTCAAGAGCTTGTTCCATTGCATCACGAGAAGATTTCAATTGTTGTACAAAAATAGTACGCCCTTGTTCAGGAACAACTGTATCATCTGAACCACCAGTTGAAAGTGCTGAATCAAATTGAGTTTTTGATTCGTCCAGTGTCTTGAGAGCTGGCTCTACTTGTTTTGTATAAGTAGCTCTCTGTGCTTCTGGAATTTGTTGGCCGATATCGTGTGCATTTTTTTTATAGTTATCCACTAATTTGCTATAAAGGGATTTCATATCACCAATTGTTTTGGCATTATCGATTTCATCATCAGTCAACAAGACAATTTCTGGAATTTTAACAGAAGAGGTTGCTGATTTAGATGATTTTGATGAACTGCTTGATTTGCTTTCTGAAGTAGATGATTTTTCTACCTTACTAGAAGAAGCCTTTGCATCTTTGCTAGATGATTCCGAAGCAGTTTTACCAGAACATGCTGCTAACGTTGCAACAGACAAAAGAGCCACACCGGCTGTAAGAAGTTTTTTCATATTTTTTCTCCTATAAATAAAGAATGAATATATTTTAAATGATTTTCCTTTAATTGTCAAACATTTTCTGTTTCCAAATGCCTATACACTGCTAATTATCACTAGTTTTTAACATATTTTATGTCCTAAAAATTATTTCTTATATTGTATCTTTATTCCTTATTTGAATAAACAAAACCAGAAAAACAGTCCTTTTCTGGTTTATTCTTCTTTTTATTGATGAAGCAGTTGAGTAAATTCTTCTTGAAGTTCCTTGTTATCCGTTGGTTTTAGATACATTTTTCCACCATTGGTCGTTGGAGAATGAAAGACAATGCCTTCTCCTGTATCTGTAATAGCAAAGAAATAACTATGCACATCTGGATACTTGTCCCAATTGCTATAGCGTTCCACGATGCGGTATTTTGCATTTCCCTGACCGGTATCTGTATAAATGGCATCCATCTTACTATTTTCCTCTAGAGTATAGAGGTTGTCTGGTCCTACATCACCGCCAGCGATGCCTTTTTGATAGTTGGGTTGGCCCATCTTTTCGCCCCAGGTCTTCATAAATTCTGCTAATTTTGCTGATTTTTCAGCATTCCAAGGCGTTTTTTCCTGGCTTTGGCTATTTCCCGCTGATGGTGTGCTGTCAAAAGTTTGCCAATCGAAACTCTTGAGATCCAATTTTTCCTCATCCGATTTTCCAAAGAGGCTATTCAGATCTGAACCAGGTACTTGGACTTCTTCTTCCTGGACTTTGGTCGCGGCTTGAGGCGTCTTTTCTATTCGTGAGAGCACAGCTACCCCACGGCCAGTTCCTGACATCCAGCTGACTTCTAAGACTTCTCCTCCCTGATAGAGGGTCGTCGCATTGCGCGCTCCACCGTGTCCAGCGACGAAACCTTCAGCTAGCAGAGTCGGTTTTTGCTCCTTGAGGTAATAGACTCCTGTCACAAAGTAGCTTCCATCGGTCTGCTGATTGGCGATGATCATCTCATCTACCCCATCGTTATTTAAGTCCTTAAAGGCATAGCGAACGGCTTCTGGCTGATTGATCACGGTCTCGATCACCCAGCTATTGATCATCCGATCTTCTTTAGCTAATGCATCATTCAATTTGGAAATGGCATCTAAATCTTTTGAAGCGGCAAAAATCTTTTGGTAGTCTGAAAAAACAGACTGGTATAATTGTTTGTTATCTGCTTTTTTCGTCTGTTTTTTAGTGCTTGTCTGGCTTGTTGCAGCCTCTTTTTTGGGACTGGACTGGCGCTGGTATCTCTGGTAACATCCTGTTAACATGACCATACTTGAAGCCACTAAGCCTAACTGCACCCATTGTTTTCTTTTCATCTTATTTCCTATAGTCTCCCTTATTTTCATACTAAACTTTATTATACTAAAAAAAGAGTGAGGAAGGAATCCCTTCTTCACACTTAGTTTATTTTATTCGGTTTGACTCGACGATCCGTTTGACTTTCAATATGCTCTTTCACCAAGGCAACCACCTCATCATTGGTTGGAAGGTCCGAGTGCTGGGCATCTTCGCCCGTCACCGTAATCTCCGTATAGCTAGCAGCTTGATTTTGGTAGATATATTTCCCAGCAGAGACACTGGCATCCGGGACTAACTCATCTGAATCATAGGTAATGGTCCCTGCTACTGAATACATATGAAGGGTTGTCGGGATGGCTTCTTTTCCCTTGATAAAATCGGCCAACATCTCAGATTTATTTTTGATATTGGTCTCCGTGAAATTGTAAGGAGTCCCGATGGTCATGAGGGTCTTGAGATCTATATCATAATCCCCCAGATAATTTTCAATAAAGGCTGTATAAATCAAGCCACCGTTGGAATGACCCAAGCCCTTAAAATTATTAAAATTATATTTTTCTTGAAGGGCTTCGAAGGCTTGATTAAATAGTTTAGCTTGCTTTTTAATGTTGCTATAGCCATCTTTGTTGTTTTCAAAACCAACCACAATTACTGGCTCATTGTCCTTGGCATCAATACTTCCACTATAGGTGATATGCCCATCATTCCAAACTTTGACCTTGAGCAGGCTGTGTTTAGTTCCTTGGCGGTCTTGGTTGAGCTTGGTCACCAAGCCATCAAAGCGGTTCTCTGTCGCAGAGCTTCCCGGGATCATGATGATGGGAGACAATTTTGAATTATAAAATTTCTCGATTTTTGAAACATTGGTCCGAGTCCAGCTATAAGATGGAATGGCTAAAGCGATTAAGAAAAGACTGACCAAAGTAAGGACGATTGCTGTTTTTTTAGATTGTTTCACCGCTTTCTCCTTTCACTTTTAAATCTTTTCGGATACGATTTCCCATGCGGACAAATGGTAGATAAAGGAGCACATCGACGGCAAAACAAAATATACTTACAGCTAAGGCTCTCAGACTACCTCCTGTTCCAATAAAAGCATAGAGAAGGCTAGGAGTCCCATCTGGCACCGGATAGACGGCTGCTGGCATCAGTTTGAGGCACAAAGCTAGAGCTGCTATCGCCATATTCACCAAAGGGATCAACAAGAAAGGAATCACATAAAGCAGGTTGAGAAGGACCGGTATCCCTACCATGAAAGACGCCCCATTGTTAAAGAGACTTGGAAACAGACTGAGGAGGCTGACTTTCTTGTCCTTTTGACTTCGTGAAACCAGCAGGATCGCTACCAATAAGGCTAGAACTGCACCAATTCCAGCTACCAGACCAAAACTGCGGTACAAATTGGTCAAGGTATAGAGATGAGGAATGCCTGTCGTTGTATGATGCGTCACAGCGTAGGTAAGATTTTCCAAAGCAAAGTTATCATCCGCAATTGAGTTCAAGGCAAAGGATTGACTATTACCAAACCAAGCAGATAGCCCACTAAATAGTCCCATGACAAAGGTGGACAGCAGATGATGACTGCTTACCATTAGAGAAGCCAAGAACTGTCGGATAGTCTGAAAAATATTAAATTGATTTCCAAGAACCAAAAGAAGATTGAGGCTGACCCCTAGAACTAAGGATAAGAAAATGGGACGCACCGTCTTGGGCTGATAGATGAAATCCTTATCCACAATCTGGTCGTCACTGGCCTTGGATAGACGAAAGATCTGTCCGATAAGATAGCCTAAAACAATGGCTAAGAGGATATTGGTCGTCGCAGGTAAGTTGATACGCGTCAGTTGCCCGTCATGGAGTGGACCCACCAATAATTCCTGGGACCCCACCACCAGGCTAACCAAAAGAGCTGTCACTCCAGCTGTTCCTGTACTTCTGCCATAGTGCCCAGCTGTGTATTTTCCAGCGAAGTAGGTTGCTAACGGTCCAGCTAGACCTCCTAGAAAGTTGGAAAAATTGATAAGGACTTGACTAATAGCTTGATCCCACGGCAACCAACTATCCATCGAAAAGAGCTGATGGATATAGCCTCGATCGGAGAAGACCGATAGAGCGATCACCCGAATGATTCCTGAAAATAGGAAAAAAGGAAATAAGGAAACCAGGGTTTTCTGGGAAATTTGAATCAAACTTTTTTCTCGTAACCAGAAAAACTTCTGGACTAAATACTTGGTCATGGGGCCTCCTGTTCGAGTTGATTGACTTATTCACATTGTTTACTTTTCTATTATTATACCATACTGGCGAGCCTTTCCTTTCGTTTGGAAAGACGTCATCAGTTGAGAATGCTGTTAATATTTTCAAAACTTTTCAAAAACTCTTTGACAGGGGTCTTCATTTCCTCTATACTATTTGTTAGCTAACAAAACGATGGATCAGGTTACCGTTGGTCTTGCTATGCTCATAGCGATTGGAGCTGACGGAAAATCAGATCGTAACCATGATTTTTATACCATAGTCCATATCTTTAGGAAGATTTAGGAGGAATCAGACACCGATGTCACAAGAAAAAATTTCAGCCAAGGTCTTGTTCGCGATCTTTGCGACAGGGATCCTTTCCTTTTGCGGGGTGGCTGGAGAAACTGCCATGAACATCACCTTTCCAATATTGATGAAGGAATTTGAGATCAATACCGCAACCGTCCAGTGGGTCACCACCATCTATCTTCTAGTGGTTGCCTGTGTAGTCCCCTTATCTGCCTACCTCAAACGATCTTTTAAAATGAAGTCCATCTTTTTAGTTGGAAATCTCCTATCTGTTTTAGGTGTTCTCATTGACTTCCTAGCTCCAAGTTTTGGCTTTGTGGTTTTGGGTCGATTGGTCCAAGGAATGGGGGTTGGTTTTGCCCTTCCTCTGATGTTTAATATCATTTTAGAGCAGGTCCCAAAACGCAAGATTGGTCTCATGATGGGAGTGGGGACCCTGATCACAGCCATCGCTCCCGCCATTGGGCCTACTGTCGGTGGTCTCTTGACAGCTAACTTCGGCTGGCGCTCCATCTTTTTGGTTCAATTCCCGATCCTTCTAGCTTCGCTAGTTGCAGGACTTCGCTCCATTAAACAAATCAGTACAGTCAAACGAGAAACCCTTGATATCATGAGCCTTCTCGCTATTATTGCTTCATTTTTAGGCTTGATTTTAGGCATTCACGGACTCTCTGACCATGCTTTCTTTAGTTTTTCTGTCCTTGGTTGGCTGGTGATTGGGTTCTTGGGACTGGTTCTCTTAGTTCGGCGGTCCAATCAGTTAGAGACTCCCATTATCAACCTTGCCATCTTAAAGAACCATCTCCTTACTGGCCATGTTCTTGCCTTTTTCACTTTCCAATTAGGATCTCTGGCCATGAGTTTCCTCTTGCCCAATTATGTCCAATTGGTCAACCACTCGAGCACCACGCTTGCAGCCTTGATGCTACTTCCAGGAGCCATCAATGGAGCAGGTTTTGCTCCTTTCTCCGGTCTCATTCTAGATAAACTAGGCGCCCGCAAACCAATTCTCCTTGGAGCTAGTTTGATACTTCTGGCTCATTTCTTCTTCACACTCTTTGGACTGAAGCTGACAAATGGCTTGATTCTCATCTTTTACATGATCTTCATGACCGGTATGGGGCTGGCCTTTGGCAATATCATGACCAACGGACAAAAACAACTCTCTCTGGAAGAGCAACCCGATGCGAACGCGATCTTTAACACCTTGCAACAATTTGCAGGCGCTGTCGGAACAACCCTGGCTTCGCTGATCGTTGCCATGAGCCAAGCCAATCAAAAGATGGACTTCACCCAAGCCACTGCTAAAGGAAGCCGCAACGGTTTTATGGTCCTATTTGCCTTGGGTATTTTCCAACTCCTTCTCTTATTTTGGGTTGTCGGAAAAGAAAATGAAACGAACTAATTTATCTCATTAAAAAACAGCAAAATTTGCTGTTTTTTTATTATCCTTTTCTGACCCGCGTGACAATGCTATCAGGATCTTCAAAGGTAAGGCCACTTCCGCTAAATAAACCTTGCTAGAATAGGCGTATTCCCTATTCTTTCTTTTTTGCTTGCAATGTCAAAGATTATAACTTAAATTTCATTAAATTGTCGAACTTTTATCATTTGAGTTAAAATCCTTGCTTTCTTTCTGTATTTTATTTATAATCATTCTAAACAAGATGAAGGAGACATTGTATGACTGAAATGAAACATGGAGTAGATGAATCATTTAGCGACCGCTTGAATATCTTGAGAGCTGCTGTTCTCGGGGCCAATGATGGGATTATTTCTATTGCTGGGGTGGTGATTGGGGTAGCCAGTGCCACACCAAACATCTGGATCATTTTCCTATCTGGCTTGTCGGCGATTCTGGCAGGTGCCTTTTCGATGGCGGGCGGTGAGTATGTCTCTGTTTCCACACAAAAAGACACGGAAGAAGCCGCTGTGAACCGCGAACAAACCTTATTGGATCGCGATCCCAAGTTAGCGAGAGAATCTCTCTACCACGCTTATTTTCAAAATGGAGAATGCGAAACTTCCGCAAAGATTTTGACAGAACGGGCCTTTCTGAAACATCCCCTCAAAGCCCTGGTCGAAGAGAAATATGGTATCGAATACGAGGAGTTTACCAATCCTTGGCATGCTGCTGCATCTAGCTTCCTTGCTTTTTCGGTTGGTTCCCTTCCTCCAATGCTCTCTATCATTCTCTTTCCAACTGCCTATCGCATTCCGGTGACGGTCTTCGTTGTTGGACTATCCTTGATCTTCACTGGCTATACCAGTGCAAAACTGGGAAAAGCACCAACCAAGCCAGCCATGCTTCGCAACCTCATCATTGGCCTTCTCACCATGGGTGTGACATACTTCTTCGGACAACTCTTTAGTATCTAAAAAGCTGAGACTTCTGTCTCAGCTTTTCTTATGCTTTTAATAGATCTTGTGCTTGTTTTTCCAGTCCTGCGACCGCTTCATCTGTCAAGACCAATTCACCTGTTTCCCAAGCTTCTAGGTTAACGGTTGTTCCAGTAAACTCTCCAACCACTTGAGTCCGAACGAAAGGCAAGAGCGCTTGGTAAGCCGCAAACATTGGTTCGTGTCCAGCATTGGCTACTGAAGAAACCGTTACGATCTTGTCTTGAAGGGCAGATGGACCACGAGTTTCTGATAGGTCAAGGGCACGGCTCAGCCAGTCGATCAGATTTTTCACCACGCCTGGAATGGCAAAGTTATAAACTGGCGAGAAGATCCAGATGGCATCCGCAGCAAGAACCGCATCACGCGCTGCTTGTACAGCTGGCAAGGTTGGTGTTTCCAAATCTTGGTTCATCATTGGGATGTCCTTGTAGTCCAAGTAAGTCACAGTTGCTTTTCCTTCAAGAAGACTTTCTGCTTTCTTAGCCATTTGGTGGTTAAAAGATCCTTGACGAAGGGATCCGACAATAAATAAAATGTTTTTCATAGTTGTTTCCTCTTTCTGTTGTAAGATTATTTATTACAATAGCTATTATACAGGCTCGAAATGTAATGTCAAGGATTACAACTCGGATTTTTTAACTTTTACTCCATTTTACTATGGGAAGGTCAAAAGAAGTGAGATAAAAAAAGGTTGGACAAATGTCTCCAACCTTCAATGATTTCGTTTAGGGAATCCCCTCACTTATACCATTCGAAAAAATTGCAGAAAAAAGGGAGCGGGAAAGAACTCCAATATAAAAAAGGTTGAAAAGGTTCCCCGAACCTTTTCAATCTTCCCACCCCCGCATAGGTCATCTTTGGAGCTTAAAAAGCGAACAACTACTTAGAAAATTTGCTTCGCAAGTCCTATCTACCACCTCAAAGCAGTGCTTTGAGCAATCAACCACTGCGTCATACAGTCATACCTATTATACATCGAAGGTTGGACAGCTTTTGCCCAACCCCTCACTTTTATGCATGCTCCAATCCTTTTCGTGTGTTTTCCTTGATGGTTTCGGCTGAATGGAGTAATTTTTCTTTTTCTTCTTCTGTCAAATGCAAGTCCAATCGTTCAAGAATTCCTTTTCGACCCACGATTGCTGGGTAGCCAAGATAGGTTCCATATTCTGGACGATAGTTAGACACTGGCATTTCCTCGTGGCTATCATTGATCACAGCTTCTGCCAAGCGTTGGGCTGCTGCTGCAATCCCAAAATTGGTATAGAATTTGCCAAAGAAAACCGTGTGGCCACCGCGCAAGGACTCGTAGTTGATGGCGTCAAGCTCTTCTTGAGAGAAGAGATCGGTAATGGCGTGTCCCTTAACACGGACCTGACTCCAAGCAACAAATTGAGAATTTCCATGCTCACCGAGGTTGTAACCTGATACACTAGCAGGTGAAACCTGCAAACGATCAGCGACTGCACGCTTCATCCGAGCTGTATCCAGCAAGGTCCCTGTCCCAATCACCTGCTCTTTTGGAAGGCCGGTATATTGTTGATAGAGTTGAGTGACGGCATCGACTGGATTGGTCACTACCAATAAGACCCCGCTAAAGCCAGAAGCCTTCAAATCACGCGCTACTTGTACCACTTGCTTGCTGGAAAAGGGAAGCTCCGCAAAACGGTCATCTGTGTTATTAGCCTGCAACTCGATATTTCCAAGAGTCGACACCACGACATCCGCGTCTTTTAGAGCAGCGTAGTCATTGACCGTGATATGAACCGGATACCCCGTATTAGCAACTGTATCACAGAAATCCAAGGCATCTGCCTTGACCTTTTTCTCATTGGTATCAATCAAGACCAAGTGATCACAGGTGTGTTTCAAAATCATGCTGTGGGCCAAGGTCGCACCCACATGCCCCAAACCAATAATACCAATTTTTCTTGTCATCAGAATCCTCTTTTCTAGTATCGATCACACTGTTGGTGAGGATAGCTCTTTGTTGACTCTATTCTACCACAATTCTAGAAAGGTGGATTGAAAAAATGGGAAAATTTTCAAGTTTTTTTCAAAAAGAAAAGAGGCGCTGCCTCTTTTAACGACTCAGGAAAGAATAGTTTCAATCTCTTCAAGCGACAAACCCGTCATCTCCGATATAAGATCAGGCGACATTCCTCGTGAGATCATTTTGCGGATTAACTGCAGACGTTCTTCATTACGACCTTGCTCCAGACCTTCTTCTCGCGCTTCGTCTATGGCCGTCTCCAGGGTCATATCATAATTTTCTTGAATCCGAATCCGCTCGTCTATCATGGTCTTCTCCTCCTTGGTCCAGCTAGATGAATCTAATAATGAATCTGCGTGGGCAACGGCCTGACTGGGAGCTTTTGTAAAGGGAAGATTCCCAAAAAACTCCAACCACTGTCTGCCTGCATCTGTCAGGTTCTCATCTTTATTATACTTGTCTAGCTCTAAAAAGGCAACCTGCAGAAGATTTTGGTGCTTGCCATTTTTATAATAGGCCTTGAGTTGCTTGCCAGACCGGCTATTGGTCAGCCAGTATTTGTTGATGGCGGCCTCTTCATCTAGTAAGAGCGACTTCTCCAAAATCGCAATTCCATAGACGGGCTCCATCTGCTCGTACATCTTATGTGTCTGTCCTTGCTGGCGCAGTTTTTGCACATTCTCCACCAGCTGATTGGCCAAATAGTAATGGAACCGATTCAAGAAATACTGTTGCTTGCGAATCTGGATCTCGATGATCACCTCGGTCCCGTCGTGGAGTTTGGCTCTCACATCCACCGCAGTGGAGAACAAGTCATCCTCCTCATAAGCCATACTATGGGGCTGGCTTCCCTCCACAATCTGAGCGTCCGCTACATCCAGCTCCAAAATATCTCGAATAAAAGCCGTCGTCACTTCCGGCAAACTAAAAATCTTCTTGGCCATGATGTCCAAGGTCGGCGATACATGCGCGTGTCTCTTTTGCATCCCTGCTCCTTTTCGATAAAAAATAGAGGGAAGATCCCTCTACTTCTATCATTCGAAAAAAATTTGGGAAATAGGAAGCATCTTATTTTGTCGCATTTTTTAAAGCTTGTTGAAGTTCTTCATCAACTGCATAGACGTATAGCCCGTTAACTCCACGGGTTAACAAAACATTTAACTCATTTCGCAATAATGTTTCTCCGTAATTAATCATTTCACCTGATTCAAGTTTTCTGTTTTGAACAGCACTTTTATTTTTGCTTTCACTTATATCAAAAATAATTTTCCCGTCTCTATATTTGACAGATGGGCCAATGATAACTCCCACATAATTTAGATCAAATCCCTGAACGGTAAACGTTGAGCCAATTTCATGAATCGTTTGAGACTGCTCTATCCAGGATAAATGTTTAGATTCTTTTTCTTTTGCAAGTTGTCTGTTCCACGGACAAGACCAGTCTCCGATACGGACACACCAATAGTCAGAATCCTTTGGTTTTGATTGACTACTATATTCCCAATCATAGGTTGCTGTTAAGCGTGAAATCCCTAAACTCTGATTATCATTTTTTTCCATGATTGCACTTTGAAGTTCCTCAGGAGAGTCAAAAACTCTAATATCATAATCATTATCAATTGGAACCTCATTTACAACTCCAGCATCAATCAGGTTTCTTATCCACTCAACTGTTTCTTTTGTTGCATGGATACGCATTTGGTTATGTAGCGTAATGAGATTTCCTTTTAAATTGGCTTCATGTTCCAATTTCAAGAAAGCATCATCTGTCCATATTTGGGATTTATTCATGATCTGATTTTCATCATAAACTAACACGACCACTTTAGATTTAGCGAGTAAATCATTTAAATGATTCCCGCCTAAATAGGCTTGATTTTTTGCAGTCAATAACAAGTGACCTTCATCAACCACTACAATTCCAGCATCAGTTTTTTCTTTTTTCAGAGCATTTAAAAATTGAGTTGGTTTCATTACAACATTAATATTTGATCCACTCTTCCATTCCAATTTTTTCTCAATTTCTTGGTAAACACTGAGTTGATCATCATGATTCACAACCAAATTGATATCATTGTTCTCACGAATCATTTGAGTATCTTCCGAATTCAACAAATCATCGATGAGGGAACTCATCAAAACCGTTTTCCCTGCACCAGCATCACCCTTTACTAAAATTAGAACTCCTGTTTCATTTTTACTAATGACAGATGTAATTTTGAGCAATATTTCATTTTTGGCTTTCACTTGTTCATCTGTTAACTTGTGAAATGGAGAAGATTTAAATATCGCTGAATTTCGAATAAAACTTTCTGCTGGGAATAAATAATGATTTTTCCTATTTAGGGTTCTCCATATCTTTGAGAAAATCTCGTCTAACTCCTCAGAAGTGTAATATTGGTTTTGAGGATTTCCTCTCCTATTCTGAACCCTTTCAACTTGGTCAATACTTGATAGGTAGAGCATTAACCTATTCTCAATATCCAAGGTCAAAGATTTATTGAAATGGTTATGCCCAATAACAAACATTTTAGAGGTTTTAGATTGTTCAAATTGTCGCCAGTCTTCTCTATCCTTCTTTATATCATCTGACAAATGCTGATTTGTTCTACGAATGATATCTGTTGTTTCTCCGACATAAACACTATACTTGTTTTTATTCTCATCGTTTACGATATATACAGTTGGATAATCAAAGATAAGCTTAGAATGTTTCGGAGCAATCGTTTCTTTTAATTGATCAAATGTTCGATTTGAATAATCGATTTCTATAACTACGGGTGATTGAATATTGCTCATTTTTTCTCCAAGTCCGTATATTTTTTATTATTTCCCTTGCTTAATTCTACAGGATATTTTTTTGCATTTATATCAATTTTCTCTTTTATAATTTTTTCTACATCCAGATTCAAATTATCTGCTAACATTAAAGAATACATAAAAACATCCGCAAGTTCTTCTTTGATTTCTTTTAATGACTTTTCAACTACTTCCTCTGATTGTTTCCACTGAAATAGTTCTAACAATTCGCTCGCTTCTAGTGAAATCGAAATGGCCAAATCTTTTTCATTATGAAACTTTCTCCAGTCACGTTCATCTCTAAATTGATTAATTAAGTCGATTAATTCTTTCATCCGTCTATCCTTTTCCTGTACATAATCTCCTATTATTATAGCATGTTTGGGAAAGAAATTAACGCTTTCAAAGCATTTTGTTGGGAATTGGCGCAAAAAAACGAACCTGGTCTGGTCCGTTTTTTCTTAATCTAATTGAATCCCTTTTTCTGCTAGATTATCTAGGCATTCTTGGAGGTAAGTGTCCTGATGCTCAGGATAGATTGGCGTGGTTAAAGCTTCCTCTTTCAGCTCTGGATAGGCTGGGCAGGTTTTGCCTCGGTAGGTCGGCTCCCACCACTCTGGGCTGACCTTGTAGCCACGAGCGGTCATCTCTTCCATGATCAAGCGGTGATAGGCATAGAGGCGATAAGGCGAGTAGTCAAAAACATAGTTGACCGTCGCATGCTTCTTGCCCCAGCCGTTGCCTCGAAGGGCGCAGCATTCCCGGTGTTGGCCGAGGAGCTGGGGACGAGGGAGTTTGGGAATCAAATCTTGGTGCCACAGTCTCATCTATTCACCTCCTAATAGCGTTGAGTCTTGCAAGTAGCGATTAGGGTAGCGCTCTAGGAGCATTTCGATCCCCTTGATGAGATCCTCTTGGCTAGCTTGGCCATGCTGGTACTTCTCAAGCAGCAGCATGAAGTCTGCCTTTTCCTCAGGAGTCGCCTGCTTTTTGAAATAGCCCCAGATATGCTGGAAGGCATTGGAGACCTGACCACGATTTTCCGGCAAGGCCAGCGCTTGCTGGATCAGGTCCTCGACGTGGCTGACCTCCACCTGGTCTTGCTTGAGGTATTCCCGGATCTCCTTGTAAATGTTGCTGGAATGACTCAGCACCAGGTATTTATTTTTCGCCCATAGGACTTGGCAGTGATGTTTTTGATCCACTCGTGTCTCCTTTTGATCTTCTCGGTTAATAGTCCTCCCATTATACCATGGAAATGAGTGAAGTTATAAAAAAGAGGCTGGGACAAAAGTCCTGGCCTCTCAATTGTCTTTAGATTGTCGAGCAAGACGCAGTGGTTGAGTGGGCTCTACTACGCTGATTTCATCAGCTTTTAAAGCCCTACTCAACTGTGCGGAGGTGGGACAACGAAATCGAATTCTAACGAATTACCAATTTCTGTCCCACTCTCTCCTTCATTGATTACAAGGC
>OOCP01002346.1_pt1 | contig 16272 bp, 10 predicted proteins | sample 1671511 | NCBI WGS metagenome assembly OOCP01 (sample SAMN06348164, study PRJEB24527) | human gut metagenome | biome: human gut; feature: ankylosing spondylitis patient; material: feces | host: Homo sapiens | place: China | collected 2015-10 | reverse complement strand
TAGTTGGTTGTATTTCCAGTGAAAGTAGGACATTGCCGGGCTCACTATTAAAGAACCCCGTTGTTGAGTATTCAGCAACGGGGTTTTTCCTTTATTTATCCACACAATATCACCCACTTCTATAAGGCTCAGTCGAGCATAGCCTCCAGTGGGCTTTTGCAACTTATCCACAGCTCATAGGGCAGGCGTAGAAAAGATATTCACAATTTTCCACAAGTCGTCCCGCCTTCGATAAACTAATAAAATGCTTTATAAATCAGTAAGATAAATTGTATGGTACTAGGTTTTAGCTAAAGTTATCCACAGAAAAAATGTCTCTTGTGTATAACTAATCGAAACCTCACGGCGTCAGTTGTTTTGTGATTTATCCTTACTCGTGTTCAGAGACTTAGCGTTTTCGCGTAAAATTCTCAACAGCAGTTTATTCATCGACGGTTTGTCTTGATACTGTGTATAGCGACGCTTATGATTTCGCGTACCGTATCTCGTTGATTAGGTTTACATAATGATTCTTCAGCGCTCTTTAGCGACAGAGCTAGCCAATACCATCGGTGGGGTGTTTACCGTTCTCTATACCATTGTGTTAGCGGTAGGGATGGTGCGCGTCTTAGGTCTCGCTTCGGGGGGAGCCATTGCCAACTCCGAAGTGTTACAGATGATTCTGTATAACTCCCTTACCTACATTGCCCCTCTTTTGGCGCTCTCCATGTTTGTCTCGGTCTTGATCACCATGATGCGTTGGTGGCAAGACAATGAAATGGTTGTCTGGTTTTCTTCCGGTGGACGCTCGCTTTTAGCGTGGATTCGTCCTGTGTTACGTATTACGATCCCGATGACCCTATTGATTGCGGTTTTGAGTATTGTGGTCTCGCCCTGGGCTCGATCCCAAACGGAAGTCATTCGGAATAAATTTGAACAAAAAGAAGAAGTGGATCAATTGAGCACAGGGCGGTTTATTGAATTACAAAGTGGGCGTCGCGTGCTCTTTGTTGAATCCGTTGACCAAGATAACAGCACCGTTGGCAAAGTGTTTGTGGCTGATCGCTCGAAGGACAGTGATGCCGCATTGGTTGCGGATTCGGGGGCGATTCAGGTCAATGATGAGGGGGATCGCTACGTCATTCTCAAAGATGGGCGCCGTTATGATGTTCAGCATGATAATGCGCAAACCCGTGTTGTGGATTTCAAAGAGTACGGATTACGTCTTGATGTGAAGATTGATAATCCTTGGCAGACCTCGAAGATGCAAGCACAACCGATGAGTGTTCTGGTGGCTCAGCATACCGACAAAGCGCTTGCTGAGGTGTTCTGGCGCTTATGCTGGCCGTTAGCTACGCTTAATTTGGCCCTACTAGCGGTTCCTCTCTCATGCAGCAGTCCCCGTGCAGGCCGAAGTCTTAATCTCGTATTTGCCTCGTTAATTTATATCTTGTATTTGAATGGGATCACACTCACTCAGAATTTTATCGAACAAGGACGTGTCAATTATTGGGTGGGATTAGCTGCCTTAAATGGGGCTGTGTTCTTCATTACGGTATTGCTTTACTATCGGTGGGTGTATTGCACACGTTGGTTACCCAAGTGGCTATCACCCTGGTACTGGCGCTACCGTGCGCAAAATGAATTGTCGGGAGATAAGTCATGACCGTTATTACCCGTCAATTTACCAAGGATATTTTGTCCTCTACGTTATTCGCTCTGACTGCGCTCGTGGCTTTGTTTGCCTTCTTCGATTTGGTCGGTCAGTTGGACACTGTTGGAAATGGCCGTACCCTCGGTGATGTGTTCTTACTTACGGGGCTGGCAATTCCTGGGCGCGTGTATCAGGTAATGCCTCTGGCGGCCTTGTTGGCGTCGATTTATACCATGTCACGTTGGGCAGCAAGCTCTGAGTTTACTGTTTTACGTGTTGCTGGACTTTCTCCGATAAAACTCTGCGCCAGCGTCTCGGTTTCGGCCGTGATTATTCTGTCGACCACGTATTTGTTTGGTGAATTTTTAGCGCCACCCGCAGAGAAATACGCTGTGGAAGTAAAAACCTTAGCGAAGGCGGCGAATTTAACAGCTCGAGGCTACTCTTCGGGGCTGTGGCTTCGCGATATGGGTAATCAAGAGCAACCGCTCAACCGCTACATCAATGTGAGCTATATTCGTGCGGACAATAATCGCGAAACAGGTCCTTGGCGTGTCTTCGAGTTTGATCAGTCAGGCCATTTGCGTCGCATGTTGAATTCCCAGTCCGCCTCGTATGTCAACGATCAAGGTTGGATTCTCCATAACGTCAATATCAGTGAGTATCCGGTGATCCCTCGTGGGCAAGAAGAACAAAAAGAACTCTCGGTTACCCGTCGTACTGAGCAGTCACTTGTGTTTGGATCCACCTTAGGCCCAGAAATGCTCTCTGTGTTCACAAGTCGTCCTGATGATATGTCGATACGTGACTTGTCCCGATTCATCAATCATCTCAATGCCAATAGCCAAGATACTGAGAAGTATGAAATCTCGTTTTGGACGAAGATTTTCTATCCTCTGTCGACCTTGGTTATGCTGATGTTATCGCTACCCTTTGCCTACATGAATGCTCGCTCGGGAGGGATGGCCATTAAGATGTTTGCGGGCATTATGATTGGGATCACGTTCTACGCGTTAAGTAACATCTTTGCCTATTTAGGCACTACCACGATGCTCTCTCCGATGTTGGCAGCGTTGCTACCCACTTTGGGCATGCTTATCGTGGGTGGTTTCGCTTTAGCGATGGTGGAGCGTCGATAGACCACAACACAAGGGACTCCTATCCGAGCTTGATTCCGATAGGAGTCCCTAGATCACTTTAAGCCAAGTCTGACTTTATTGGGATGACGAAGACCGGGAGCGCTTCGGTTTTTTCAGGGCTTGATGATGGCTTAAAAATTCGGCTAAGGCTACGCCAGTCATGGTTTTTTCTTGACTGATTTGGTACGGCTCGCCCTCGCCGACGATTTGCCCCCCTTCATTACCCGCTTCGGGGCCAAGATCAATAATCCAATCGGCCTCTGCCATCATATCCAGATTGTGTTCCACAACAACAACGGTGTTTCCGGCGTTCACTAACCGTTTCACGACGGCAATGAGCTTGGTGACATCGTTCATGTGCAGCCCCACGGTCGGTTCATCCAATACGTAAAGGGCTTTACGCGTAGCGTTACTACGTGTGTTGGGTTTCACTTTGGCTAGTTCAGTGACCAGTTTGATGCGTTGGGCTTCACCACCAGAGAGCGTCGACGAGTGTTGCCCCAGTCTCAAGTAACCCAGTCCGACGTCTTGCATCAAGGAGAGTGGATGAGCAATGAGTGGAATGTTTTGGAAAAGCTCGTAGGCCTCATCAACGGACATATCGAGTACATCGCCAATCGATTTCCCTTGCCAAGCCACCGAAAGGGTTTCTGCATCAAAACGTTGACCATGGCAAGCCTCACATTCCACCTTCACATCGGGCAGGAAGTTCATTTCCACGGTCAGCACCCCTTGACCTAAGCACACCGGGCAACGCCCGCCTTCTGTGTTAAAGGAAAACCGAGAGGCGTTATACCCGCGCGCTAAGCTATCCGGATGTTGAGCAAAAAGGTCACGGATATGGTTAAACACTCCGATATAGGTTGCAGGGCAGGAACGGGAAGTTTTCCCAATAGGAGTTTGGTCCACTTGAAGGACACGTGCTACCTGCTCGACACCCTCAATACGATCACAGTGAGACCATTGGGGAGTTGCCCCGGACTTGAGCGTGACATTCTGTGCGAGGTTTTTGTAAAGAATCTCACGAACCAACGTGGATTTCCCTGACCCAGACACCCCTGTGACGACCACCAGTTTTCCTAAAGGAATGTCCACGTGATCAATCTTGAGGTTATTGAGGTTGGGCTGTCGCAAGGTCAAATGAGGATCGTGCTCACGATTAAAAGGATGCTCTGCGTGCCCAGTATGCACTAACGGTTCACGGAGATAGCGCCCTGTGACCGAATCAGGATGACGTTCAATCGTTTTAATGTCCCCTTGGGCAACAAGACGCCCCCCTTGTGATCCTGCACCAGGACCAATGTCAATGATGTGCTCGGCTGCACGTATGGTGTCCTCATCGTGCTCGACCACTAAGAGCGTATTGCCTTGTCGAGTCAATTGCTGAATCACGTCTAGGAGCATTTTGTTGTCACGTGGATGTAACCCAATGGTGGGTTCATCCAAAACATAGCAGACCCCACGCAGGTTACTGCCGAGTTGGGCAGCTAATCGAATTCGTTGAGATTCGCCGCCAGAAAGCGTGGGGGCAGAGCGATCAAGGTTCAAGTATTTCAAGCCCACTTGTTTGAGAAAACGGAGTCGGGAGATGATTTCATCGATCGCCGTTTGCCCAATGGCTTTTTCACGATCCTCTAAGTGAAGCGAGCTAAAGAATGTCAACGCCTCCTCAACACTCATCCGACCAATTTGGGCAATGCTTTGGTTATGCCAGAATACATTGAGGGAGGTTGGGTTTAAACGTAAGCCATGACAGGACGGACAGACTGGGTTCTCGCTCTCATCGGGCGCTTTAATTTCGTCAATGAATTGCGATTGCATTTCGGCACGTTTCGCTTTACGTACTGCGTCCGTAATAATCCCGTAGCCCAAACAATGTGAACACGCTCCAGTGGGGGAGTTGTAGGAAAACTGTTTGGGGTCAAGCGCAGGAAAGCCTCGGCCACATTCGGGACACGTGTTGACTTCAGAGAGAAAGAAGGTGTGTTCGGCGCATCGTACGATCAGTGAACCGTTGCCTAATTTCAAAATCTGACTTAAGGCCTCCTCATTTAATTTACCCTCACGCGATGTGATGGTCCCCATAAGCGCATCGATGGAATGCTCGCTGTAGCGATCGAGTGCGGGTAGCTTTTCCATTAAGTGAACCGTTTCCCCGTCCACAATGGCTTCTTTGACTGAAAGTTGCCGTAATTGTGTAAAGAGCGTTTTGAACGTCCCTTTTTTATTTCGCACAACGGGGGCATACACATAAAGTGGAGCCTTTTGCACGTAGGTGTCAATCAGGTGCGTCATCTGCTCACTGACGGCATTGGCGTGCGCAACGGATACTGGTACATGGCAGTCAGGGCAATATTGAGTCCCGAGTTTGGCATAAATGAGTCGTAAGAAATGGTAGAGCTCGGTCATCGTGGCGACCGTAGAGCGGAGCCCGCCTCGACTGGTACGTTGCTCAATGGCTACCGTGGGAGGGATCCCTTGGACTAAATCGACATCGGGCAAGGGAGGGGGTTGAACCATGGAACGCGCATAGGCGTTTAAGGATTCGAGGTAACGACGTTGCCCTTCGGCAAAAACAATATCAAAAGCGATGGTTGACTTCCCTGAGCCCGAGGGGCCAGTGATGACGGTAAATTGTTCCCGCGGAATGGCGAGGTTGAGGTTCTTGAGATTATGTTCTCGCGCCCCCATGATATCGATGTGAGGTAAGTGCTCACTTCGCGTTTTTGGTGGTGGAAAATTGAAAAACGATGCGCGGGAGGTTTCTCCGGCGAGGGTATTGAGCCAAGCGGATAGGGCGGCCCCCGTGTGAGAGGAGGCAATAGCCTCCGGGGTGCCTTCAAAGGTCACTTTTCCTCCCTTGTCACCTCCTTCAGGCCCTAATTCAACAAGCCAATCGGAATTGGCAATGACATCGAGATTGTGTTCGACAATCAATACGGAGTGTCCGAGACTCACGAGCTTACTAAACACGTCCATTAAGACTTGAATATCTTGGAAGTGTAGCCCGGTCGTCGGTTCGTCAAAAACAAAGAGCGTGCCATTGTTACCGCGAGCCCGGGTGAGTCCGGAGGCCAGATGCCCTGCGAGTTTAAGGCGCTGGCGTTCACCACCCGACAGGGTCGAGAGAGACTGTCCGAGTTTCAAATACCCTAAACCACAAAGTTTGAGGTAACTTAATGCAGTGACCACATTGGGGGCAAACGCAAAGACCTGGACCGCATCATCGACTGTCAGATCGAGCACTTCAGAGATGTTGTAGAGCTTTCCGTCGTTAAGGGTAATGCGAACGCGTAAAACTTTGTCTTGGAAGCGTTGACCGTTGCATACCGGGCAAGGTAAGTACACGTCGGAGAGAAACTGCATTTCCACATGTTCGACCCCTGAGCCGTTACAAGCGGGGCATCGACCTTCTCCCGTGTTAAAGGAAAAGTCGCTGGCCGACAAGTTGGAGAGCTTGGCCTCAGTAGAATCGGCAAAGAGTTTACGGATGTCGTTATAGGCGGACACATAAGTAACGGGCATCCCACGAGCCGTTGAACCCATAGGACTCTGATCGACATACACAATGTCCGAAGGCAATGTGCCAAAGAAGCCCTCAAACGAGAGTCCTTCTGGGTACGTACGGGTTTCTTTATAACGTTCAAACGCGGGGACCAGTACATCGTTGATGAGCGTTGATTTTCCTGCGCCCGATACGCCGACCAAGGCGGTCATGCGTCCGAGCGGAATTTTGACGGTTGTCTCTTTGAGGTTGTGCAACGTCACCCCCCGAATTTCGAAAAAGGAGGTTTTTTCTGAGACTGGTAGGGTTTGACGGGTTACCCGTTTTTTCCCAGCTAAATACTGTGCCGTTAAGGTTTCCGCCTCAAAGACCTTTTGTGTCGGTCCATCGTAAATGATGTGTCCGCCTTGGGCCCCTGCTTTGGGACCAATATCGATTAATCGATCCGCGCTCAACATGACCTGAGGGTCATGTTCGACCACCAAGAGGGTATTGTCGGCGTCACGGAGTTTACGCATAACCTGATTGACCCGCGCGATATCCCGAGGATGAAGTCCAATGCTGGGTTCATCCAGAACAAAGAGCGTATTGACGAGCGATGTGCCTAAGGCGGTCGTGAGGTTGACACGCTGGACTTCACCTCCTGAGAGCGTTCGGCTTTGACGATCGAGCGTCAAGTAGCCCAAGCCCACATCGTTGAGGTAGGAGAGCTTGGCAATGAGTTGGTCCAAGATGAGAGCCTCATCGTCACGTGCCTGTGGACGCAATCGCTCAAAAAAAGGATGAAGTGCCGAAAGCGGCATGGTGCACAGCTCATGGTAGTTAAACCCAGGCAAACGGTCGTATTGCTCATCGCTGTACGTCGCATTGACGGGTTTAAACCGTACGGTTTCAGCTTCCAATGAGGCCAACGTGTGCTGGCGATCCTCCCAGGAGCCATAACGCCACGATAGCGACAAGGGTTTTAAGTGCGACCCGCCACAATCTGGGCACGTGAAGTAGGAGCGATAGCGCGAGAGGAGCACACGGATGTGCATCTTATAGGACTTCGATTCCAGCCACTCGAAATAGTGATTGATACCGTACCATTGGCGCGTCCAATGACCGTCCCAGCCAGGCTCGCCGTCCCACAGCCACTTTTTTTCCGATTCGGACAACTCGTTGTAGGGGATATCGGTGGGAATATGGTCGCGCGCAGCATACTTAAAGAGGTCGTCTCGAACCTCTTTGTTCGAGTCGGTACGCCAAGGACGTACCACGCCTTCGGCTAAGGAGAGGGTCGGGTCAGGAATAATCAGATTACGGTCGAGACCAATGACGCGACCAAACCCCTTGCAACGCTCACAGGCCCCCAAGGGAGAATTAAAGCTAAAATCCGCCGATCGTGCCGGCGAGTAGCGGCAAGCGCAGTGGGCGCAGGAAAAGCCCGAGATAAAGGTATGGCACTGTTCATCGAGATCGGTTTCAACGAAGATGCGCACCGTGTCATCTTTGGCTTTATGCATTGCCGTTTCGATGGCCTCAATGGCACGTGAGCGCGTGAGACTACTGGCTTTAAAGCGGTCCGTGACCACATCCAAGGTATGTCCAGTAGCGGTTTCATGCGTGGCTTTTATCCGAGTAAAGCCCTGAGCGGATAGGCCATCGATTGCCTCTTGTAGGGGCATCGTTTGGGGCACTTGGACACGGAACGTAATGTAAAGTCTTGCCTCTGGTGAGTGCTGAGCCCATTGCTTAAGATGAGCGTAAATGCTCTGAGGCGTCGTTTCTTCGACGCGGGTTGCACAGTGCGGGCAGTATAACGTCGCATGATGCGCAAAAAGAAGCTTCAAGTGATCGTTTATTTCGGTCATGGTCCCCACGTTAGAACGTGAGGTTCGCACGACCGCCGTTTGGTCAATAGCAATAGCCGGTGGAACCCCTTCGATAGCGTCCACTTGCGGGTGATCCATACGATCTAAGAATTGACGGGCATAAGGGCTAAAGGTTTCCACATAACGGCGCTGACCTTCGGCATAGATCGTATCGAAGACGAGAGAACTTTTTCCCGAACCCGATAATCCGGTCACGACAGTCATCTCTCCGGGGACTAAATCCACATTAAGGTTCTTGAGGTTATTCTGGCGAGCACCGCGAATACGGATCAGATCCTTCATATGGCGTGTTTTGGTTCGCGTGCTCGCAGACAATTCTGTCGCTTTAGTCATAGTGCTAGTTACCTGAAAAAGATTCCGATGTGTGCAGAACAGTGTACAAAAAAAGTGGCGAATTTCGTGACGTCCGTTTTGACGGGATGGATGCTGTGACAAAATGCACAACTAAGTTACAAATAATTACAACTAGTTCTGCACAAAAAAATTCTTTATGCTATAGTTCTGCTTCTCGAATGTTGTCGGGGGTTTAGCTCAGCTGGGAGAGCGCTTGCATGGCATGCAAGAGGTCAGCGGTTCGATCCCGCTAACCTCCACCAAACAACATTGACGTATGTGGTCCCTATCGTCTAGAGGCCTAGGACACGACCCTTTCACGGTCGGTACCGGGGTTCGAATCCCCGTGGGGACGCCAAATTAAAGAGCCTGCAGTCTAGTGCTGCAGGCTTTTGGCTTTTTTGAGTACATCAAAAAAGAAAATGCGATCAGCCCAGAGGACTCATCGCATTTAGGTGAACACACAGAGCCAGTGTTGGCTCAGTTAATGGTCTTCACTGAGATTAGTGGTGGCGACGCTTGTCAGCTTCTTCCTTAACAGAGCGACGCACGGTATCAAACGCTTCATTCAAGGCCAGCATGACATCCATGTTGGTGCGATTCACAATGATGTTCTGACCCGAAGCCACCAAGTCGATACGAACCGTGAAGGCTCCCATCGTCTGATGACCTTCTTGTGTGATGGTCACTTTGCATGGTCCCAATTGACTATCGAAACGGCGCAATGCTTCAACTTTTTCTTCAACAGCCTGTTCGACTGCTGCAGAGCGGTTGATCCCATGGAAAACGGTTTGAAGAGCTTGCGACATACAGACACCTCTCTTTATTGTTGTTAGTCAATCTGGGAAATGTGTTTTTGCATCTCCCTTAATCTAAGTCTATAGCGAATTGACGCGTTGTGCATAATCTACTTGGGTTAATACCTAGAGATGAAGTGGATCCGTGTACAATGGCGGGACACGCCTGATAACGTATGTACCGCCACCTGAGCGCGAGCAAAGACTCGACACAGGGCGGATTCCACTTATACCTATACCGTTTTTATTGAGTAAGCACCATGGATCGTAAACCTTGGAAATCGGAAGGCTCGCATCGAGCTCCGTTTGGTGGCGAAGGCCGTTCTGAATCATCAGATCGTCGTCCTCGTTTTAATGCTGACCGTCGTAGCGATCGTGGCGATCGTCCGGAGTTTTCGGATCGTCGAAGTGATCGTCGCGATTTTTCGGATCGTCGTGAATTTGGGGATCGCCGTGGGGATCGTAGTGATCGCCGTGAGTTCGGCGATCGTCGAGGCGGGGACCGTACACGTGGGCCGCGCAAGGAATTTGGGGACCGTCGTGAACGTTTCGGTGTGCGCTCGGGTCCGCGTGCACGTGCGTTGGAAACGCGTCGCTTTTCGGATCGATCCGATTTTGCTCGCCAAGGTGTTGTGCGTCTCGATTGGGATGTCGCCTCGTATTTTGAAAGTGCTGAAGCCGTGAATGCTGCCTTACGCAGTCTGATTCAGGCCGCTCAGCAGGTGAAGTTCCCCCAACCGGCCAAGGAAGAAAGTGCTCCGGAAGCGGTGAACACCGATGTCGTTGAGACGGAAGAAACTGAAGTGGTAACGGATCCGTTTGAGGATGAAGAGTTCCAAGAGGACGAAAGTGAAGTCACCGAGTCCACGCCGGAAGTCGAAACGGACCGTGTTCAATAATTGAACACCAACGTGACAGTCGTCGCGTCGATGTCGGATACAAAAGGGAGAGCCTTTCGGGGGTCTCCTTTTTTTCTCTCAGGCGTTGTGCCTCTCGTGGAGCGAATCTCACTGTGGCAAAGATGCTATGCAAACTTTGCGCTCGGGCAAAAATACTCGTCTTTAAGTGATACTAACTAGTCAGAAGGAAGCAACTTAGCTAAACTCTCACTCGTATAACTATAGTCATACCCACTATCCTGTAGGACGTTCAATGAAGTACATCTTGGCCTTTGATCAAGGGACAACGAGTTCCCGTGCCATTTTATTTAATGACCAAGCTCAAATTGTCGCGATGGAACAGGCCGAGTTTCCTCAGCATTATCCTCACCCAGGTTGGGTAGAGCACGATGCGATGGATATTTGGCGTACGCAGTTGGCGTGTGCGCGTGCCTGTTTGCTCAAAGCGGGGGAAAAAGCCAGCGAGCTCGCTGGTATTGGTGTAACCAATCAGCGTGAAACAACGGTGATTTGGGATCGTAAAACGGGTGAGCCGATTCATCGTGCGATCGTCTGGCAAGATCGCCGCACCGCCGAAATGTGCAAAACCCTCCAACGTGATGGGTTTGAGGTGCTTGTGCGTGAGAAAACAGGCTTGCGTATTGATCCGTATTTCTCGGGTACCAAAATTCGATGGATTCTGGATCACGTCCCTGGCGCAGAAGAGCGTGCCCGCCGTGGTGAATTGGCGTTTGGCACGATTGATACTTGGCTCATTTGGAATTTGACCAAAGGTCGAGTGCATGCGACCGACATTACCAATGCGTCCCGAACACTATTGTGTAATTTGTCGACAGGGCAGTGGGACGATGAATTGTTGGCGATTTTTGGGGTTCCAGCACAGTTATTGCCCACCATTACGCCCAGCTCAGCTGTCTTTGGGTACACCGATCCTGAGTGTTTAGGGGTAGCGGTTCCCATTGCTGGGGTAGCGGGTGACCAACAGGCGGCAAGCTTCGGGCAGGCGTGCTATGAATCAGGGATTACCAAGAACACCTATGGTACGGGTGGCTTTTTGTTGATGAACGTTGGTGCTGAGCCTAAGAGCAGTGTGCACCGCTTGATTTCGACCGTTGCTTGGCAACTCGAAAATCAGCCCATTCAATATGCATTGGAAGGGTCGGTGTTTGTGGCAGGCGCTGTTGTGCAGTGGTTGCGCGACGGACTACAGTTTTTCTCGTCGGCGACCGAAATCGAACATTTAGCGGAAAGTGTGCCGGATAACGGTGGTGTGTACTTGGTCCCTGCGTTTGTCGGGTTAGGCGCTCCTCATTGGGATGCCTATGCAAGTGGAACCATTATTGGTCTTACGCGTGGGACAACGCGTGCACATATCGCGAGAGCAGCCTTGGAAGGGATTGCTTTCCAGTGTGCGGAAGTGTTACAGGCCATGCAGTTGGATGCTGCCACACCGCTCAAAGAGTTGCGCGTCGATGGCGGTGCGAGCCAGAACAATTTAATGATGCAATTTCAGGCGGACATCGCTGGAGTTCCAGTCGTTCGCCCAGTTCTCACTGAGACAACCGCTCTCGGTGCGGCTGCCCTAGCTGGATTGGCCACCGGCGTTTGGGCACAATGTGAGGAACTTTCCTCATTATGGAAGATCGATCGTGTCTTTGAACCAGCCATGAGTGACGATCACAGAGGCTATTTGTTAAACCAATGGACTCGTGCAGTGGGCCGAGCCAGAAACTGGAATAAGTGAGATGACTGAATTTAAACCAATTGTGCGCGAGGATTTACTCGCTCAACTTCGTGAAGATCCTGTTTGGGATGTCGTCGTGATTGGGGGCGGAGCGACAGGCGCTGGTATCGCAGTCGATGCGGCCTCTCGTGGCTTGAAGACGGTATTGCTCGAAGCCCAAGACTTCGCTGCTGGAACGTCTTCGCGTTCGACGAAACTCATCCACGGTGGTGTTCGCTACATGAAGAATCCTCGTGACTGGGGGCTCGTTCGCGAAGCGCTGAAAGAACGTCGCATTTTGATCAAGAATGCGCCGCATTTGGTGCATTCTAAGCCGTTCATTTTGCCGTGCTACAACAAGGGTGAACGTGAGTTCTACACCGTTGGCTTGGGGATTTATTCGGCCATGACCTACGGCGGTTACAACATTGGTCATACCTCCAGTCTCTCTCGCGAAAAGACCTTAGAACGTTTGCCGGGGGTTAAGCCCGAAGGGCTGCAGGGCGGGGTTCAGTTCTACGATGGCCAGTTTGATGATGCTCGCTTAGGCGTGGCGTTGATGCGTACCGCGTTTGAACATGGTGCGGTGCCGCTGAACTATATGCCGGTTGTGGGCATGGTTTATGAGTCCGGTACGATTCGTGCTGTGAAGGCCAAGAACGAAGAAACGGGCGAAGAGTTTACGATCCGTACGAAGATGGTCTTTAATGCGGCGGGTGCTTGGGTTGACCCGATCCGTCGTATGGTTGATCCCGAAGCGAGCACGTTGGTGCGTGTCTCGCGTGGTTCACATATCCTTTTGGACAAGTCCTTCATGCCGGGTGACACTGGCATGTTGATTCCTAAGACCCGTGACGGTCGCGTTTTGTTCGCAATTCCCTGGCACGGAATGTTGTTGGTCGGCACGACCGACGTGGAACAAGAAACGGCGGATTTCGAACCGACGGTCAGCGATGATGAAATCGACTTCATGATCGAAACCGCTGCAGGCTACTTAGAAAAGCCGATTACGCGTGCCGATGTGAAGGCTACGTTTGCGGGGTTGCGTCCGCTCTTTAACCCGAGCGCTACTGGCTCAGCGGGTTCGACCGCCAAAGTCTCGCGTGAACACGCCGTGATTCCTGAGTTTGGCAACATGATTACGGTGACGGGTGGTAAGTGGACTGCCTACCGTAAGATGGCTGAACATGCGATGACGGTGGCGACGTTACGTCACTTGATCCCGCCGCGCTTATGTGTGACGCGTGATCTTCCGATTTCGAAGAATCCGTTCTTTGATCCGGAAAAATTGGAAATCGCTGCTGAAGCTTCGAATGCGGTCGCCGAAGAAGTGGCGAAGTTTGCCGTGTACGCTCGTGACTACGAAGGAGCCCGCACGGCGGATGACGTGCTCTTCCGTCGTTTGCGTTTAGGTCAAATGAATGCCGCCCGTACGGCAGCGTTACGTCCGGTGGTCGAAGACGCTTTAGCTGGGAAGCCCTTTGTGGCGCCGGCCGAATGCACGGAGTGTCAGGCTGAGCCAGCCGTAGAGGCGGCCCCTGTGGTGGCAGCCCCTACCGTGGCCACGCCCGTGACGGAAGCTCACGACGATAAGCCTTGCGAAGAATGCCAAGAAAACACAAGCTGTGTCTGTGAAGGAGACAAGGCTGAAGAATGTTGTGGCAAGGACGAGGCCTGTGAATGCGCTCAGGAGGTCGTTGACGCCGTCAAGGAAGAAACGCCGAAAGCCAAGAAGTAAATCGTGGCGCCAAGGATGATCACCCACCGTGATCATCCTACAGACTGACAAAGGAACTCCGAGTGGGTTCCTTTGTTGTTTTGGTGGGGGCGATGGATTCGAGAAAGCCAATTAAAAAAACGGTAGTCTTGCCTAGACAGGGAAAGGAAATTTCGGTAAAATCGCCAGTCTAACTTTGATTGTGCGGATTGCTTACCCCATCTTTTTCCACTGGCACCGCGTTTTTTACAAAGTTAGGCTGAAATCGTTATGCGAATCGGAGTGACGAGCTGTTTTGTCCCCTAGAGATTCGCTTTTGTTTTGTTTTCCGTTACTAACCTGTTGTGCTTACGTGACGAATGCGCGTAAGACGCAGCGCCATCTGTTGATACAGGTTTGTGACACTCTTTTTTATTAGGTGAAACGCAATGAAGACCTTCTCGGCCAAGCCGCTTGAGGTTAAGCGCGACTGGTTTGTGGTCGATGCCAGTGATAAGGTTCTCGGCCGTCTTGCTAGCGAAATCGCTTTGCGCCTTCGTGGTAAGCACAAGCCCGAATTTACTCCGCACGTCGACACGGGTGATTTTATCGTCGTTATCAATGCTGACAAGCTCGTGTTGTCTGCTGAAAAGGCTGGTAAGAAGACGTACTATCGTCACACTGGCTACCCTGGCGGGATCTATGAAACGACCTTTGAAGAAATGCAAGCGAAGCATCCGGGTCGTGCTCTCGAAATCGCTGTGAAGGGCATGCTCCCGAAGGGACCGCTCGGCTATGCGATGATCAAGAAGCTCAAGATCTACGCTGGCGCTGAACATCCCCATGCCGCCCAGCAGCCCAAAGTGTTGGACCTCTAATCTCAGGAAGGCTTGAAAATGATTGGTAACTACAACTACGGCACTGGCCGTCGCAAGAGCTCCGTCGCTCGCGTGTTCATCAAGCGTGGCACGGGTAAGATCGTCATTAATGGTCGTTCCTTGGATCAGTATTTCCACCGCGAAACGGGTCGCATGATCGTTATGCAACCCTTGCAGTTGACCGAAAATGTTGAAACGTTCGACATCATGGTCAATGTGTCGGGTGGCGGCGAATCCGGTCAGGCTGGTGCTATCCGTCATGGTATCACCCGTGCTTTGATCGACTACGATGCTGGTTTGAAGTCTGTCCTTTCGAACGCTGGTCTCGTGACCCGTGACGCTCGCGAAGTCGAACGTAAGAAGGTTGGTCTTCACAAGGCCCGTCGCGCGAAGCAGTTCTCCAAGCGCTAATCGCTTGCAGACTCTTGCAACGATGCCTCGTCTTATCCGAGGCATCGTGGCTACGCAAATCAAGGTCATACCGAAAAGGTGTGGCCTTTTTTGTTGACGTTTGCCCCCTGTTGCTGCACGATGATTTCCAATGCTAGCGTTTAACCGCTGATGGACCGATTGACCGATTGATACGACCATGCCTCGCTTTTCTTGGCTTTATTTTGTGGCACTCGCCAGTTTAGGTTGGGCGCTGATTTATTTTGATCGCATGATGTTTACCCCCATTATGGGGACTTTGAGTGAGTCTTACGGGCTTAGTGTCGAAGATTTGGGACTCGTTTTTAGCCTCTTCTTTTTGGGTTATACGCTCTTGCAAATTCCTGGAGGACTGCTCGGGGATCGATGGGGGACCCGCCAAGTCATAGAACTTGCTTTCTTAGGCATGGCTCTGGTAAGCGTTTTGAGTGGCCTCTTCACCACGTTTGGCGCTTTTGTGGTGTTGCGTTTTTTATCGGGGGCTTTTGAGGGGCTATTTTATGGACCGCTCTTTGCTGTTTCTACCCACGTGATCCCCACACACCGCAAAGTACTCGCTACGACGCTGATCAATAGTGGTATGTCGATCGGGATTATTCTCGGGACGACTTTACCCGTGTGGATGGTGGGTAAGGGTTGGTCTTATCAATGGCTCTATGCAGTCGTTGGTGGGGGAGCCCTTGCACTCTGGTTAAGCCTGCGTGCCGTGTTACCCGTGGTACGCCAACAACCCAAACCCCTGCGCTTTACGATGACCCGTCCGTTGGCCCGGGTCTTTTTGGTGCTCTTTGCATCGCTTTACGGGTTTTTCACTGTCCTCACCTGGCTTCAGCAATACCTATCCCAAGAAAAACTCTTGGATACCGCGACCGTGGCGAGCGCCATGATGCTCATCTCCGTGGTGTCGATTGTTTCTTCGCTTGTTTTTTCTTATCTCGTCGATAAATTTCAAGCTCCACGAGCCGTGACCATGCTGTTACTGCTGATGAGTGCAGTGTCACTTCTCGGACTCGTTTACGCTCATACGCCCGAGACGTTGATGTGGATGGTGCTCCTTTACGGTCTCTTTGGAAAGATGGCACTTGATCCCATCTTGATAATCATGGTGGGTCTCTCCCGAGGTGAATCGAGTTTAAGCACAACGCTTTCCATATTTAATTTTGCTGGTTTATTAAGTGCGGTGGTTGCTCCTTATATTGGTGGCAAACTGTATGCCTTAACGGGAACGCTTGACCTGGGCGGGTGTGTCCAGAATCTTGTGTCTGGGGGATTTTAACCTAGTTTCCTGATAGGGGAGATTTCTACTCCTTCTCCTTGGAGGATTTACTACAGCTTAGATCATACGCTTAATTCCATTTACAGTTGC
>OOCP01002332.1_pt1 | contig 16364 bp, 10 predicted proteins | sample 1671511 | NCBI WGS metagenome assembly OOCP01 (sample SAMN06348164, study PRJEB24527) | human gut metagenome | biome: human gut; feature: ankylosing spondylitis patient; material: feces | host: Homo sapiens | place: China | collected 2015-10 | reverse complement strand
ATGGTATGAAAAGAAGAAATATTATATTATTGATTTCGATTCCGTTAGGCATTATGTTAATTGTATATTATGGCTATACCGCATTAGATACCTGGCTCCAATTTCAAATTAGAACAGGAAATGGTATTTTGGCAGCAAATAGTGAATGGATATTTTCCATTCAAAACACATTTCTTTTCATATTGAAATGGTTTGGACCGATCTTATCAATCATATGTATATACGGAATTCTAAAATTGTTAAAAAAGAATGAATAAAGAAAAACTCCAGAATCAATTTTATACTGCTGATTCTGGAGTTTCTTTTACTTAGAAATGATATAATTTCACTTTATTACTTCTCTTTACTATATTCCAGAGAAGCTTCCACAAATCCCTTAAACAGCGGATGTGGTTTGTTCGGACGGGATTTGAGTTCCGGATGTGCCTGTGTTCCGATGAACCAAGGATGTTCCGGAATTTCCACCATCTCTACGATTCTGCCGTCCGGAGAAAGTCCGGATAAGAGCATACCGTTCTGGGTAAGAGCATCACGGTAGTCATTGTTGACTTCATAACGATGACGATGACGTTCGTAGATTTCTTCTTTTCCATATAATTTATAAGCTTTTGATTCTTTGTTAAGAACACAAGGATAAGAACCAAGACGAAGGGTTCCACCGATATCTTCAATACCGATCTGGTCAGGCATGATGTGGATGACCGGATGTGTAGTGTTTGGATTCAGTTCTACGCTGTGTGCATCATGATATCCGACAACGTCTCTTGCAAATTCTACGATGGCAAGCTGCATTCCAAGGCAGAGTCCGAGGAACGGAACCTTATGTGTTCTTGCATATTTGATGGCTTCGATCTTACCTTCGATACCACGGTCACCGAATCCACCAGGTACGAGGATACCACTTACATCACCGAGAAGTTCATCGACATTTTCCGGTGTGACAGTTTCAGAGTCAATCCATTTGATATTTACGGTTGTGTGGCTGTAGATGCCACCATGTTTTAATGCTTCAACAACACTGATGTATGCGTCATGGAGCTGGATATATTTGCCGACCAGGGCGACTGTTACATCCTGTGTCGGATGCTTCAGGCATTCGACCATCTCTTTCCAGTCTTTCAGATCCGGTTCCGGACAGTCAAGCTTCAGGCATTCGCATACAACGGAAGCGAGATGTTCTTCTTCCATGGCGAGTGGTGCTTCGTAAAGGTATTCCACATCCAGGTTCTGAAGAACGTGATCAGATGGCACGTTACAGAAGAGGGCGATCTTGTCTTTGATTCCCTGATCCAGTGGATGCTCAGAACGGCAGACCAGAATATCCGGCTGGATTCCCATTCCCTGTAATTCTTTTACGCTTGCCTGAGTCGGTTTGGTCTTCATCTCCTGGGAAGCATGCAGATATGGGATCAGTGTGACGTGGATCAGCGCAACATTGTCATGTCCCATATCATGTTGGAACTGGCGGATAGATTCCAGGAAAGGCTGGCTTTCGATGTCTCCGACGGTTCCACCGACTTCGATGATCGCAATCTCGGTATCTGTAGCTGCAGGGTTACGATAGAAACGGCTCTTGATCTCATTCGTGATATGCGGGATGACCTGTACGGTTCCTCCACCAAAATCTCCACGACGTTCTTTCTGAAGAACGGACCAGTAAATCTTTCCTGTCGTTACATTCGAGTTCTTGGTAAGACTTTCATCGATAAATCTTTCATAATGTCCAAGGTCAAGGTCTGTCTCAGCTCCATCGTCTGTTACAAAAACTTCACCGTGTTGTACCGGATTCATTGTACCCGGGTCAATGTTGATGTACGGATCAAATTTCTGCATTGTAACTGTGTACCCGCGTGCCTTGAGCAGACGCCCAAGAGAAGCTGCTGTGATTCCTTTTCCAAGACCTGAGACAACGCCTCCGGTAACAAATACATACTTAACTGCCATAGTTCCAGTTCCCTCCTTATGGTATTTTTTTTGTCTACTACTCATTGTGTTCTGTAAAAAATAAGATAGAATGCGATTTCTATTCATCAGAAAAGTCCGGTATAACCTTCTGACAGATAAAAATAGAAAAAAACCCCATAAAAACAAATTTATGTGGCTCCCTCGCTACTTTGATTTCCCCTTGAAATCAATTCCCCTATAAAATACTTTAAAAGTATACACCCATTCCAGAAAAAAATACAACAATTTTTTTTGAAATGGGTGTATAAAAATCAAAAATATAATATTTGTCTACTGATAGATCGGTTTTTTCTCGTATCTCGGTTCAGATGTAACCTGGATGGATAACTTCTGGAACAGACGGATATCTACATTTGCAAGCATAACGGATACATGAGCCTGGCAGCCTTTTAAATTCGGGACTTGTCTGAGTGCCTGTTCAGCAACCGGATTGGAAGAGGCACTGATAGAAAGTGCAATCAGAGCTTCATCGATGTGAAGTCTTGGGTTCTTGCTTCCAAGGAATTCGGTTTTAACTTTCTGGATCGGTTCCAGGGCAGTCGGTGAGATCAGGTGCATATCATGATCGATTCCGGCGAGTTCTTTTAAGGCGTTCAGGATCAGGGCAGCAGATGCGCCAAGCAGATCAGAGGTTTTTCCTGTTACGATGCGTCCGTCCGGAAGCTCCAGAGCGGCAGCCGGTGCACCGGTTTCTTCAGCGCGTGCAAGAGCGGCATCAACAACCTTACGGTCATGTACGGTAACTCCTGCCTGATTCATCAGAAGCTCGACCTTATAAGTCTCTTCCTTCGGGCATTCACCGGAAAGGAAACGGTCCATGGTGCGGTAGTAGCGGCGAATGATTTCCTGACGGGAAGCTTCTTTGCAGACTTCATCGTCACAGATGCAGTTACCAGCCATGTTAACACCCATGTCTGTTGGTGATTTGTATGGATTTTCTCCGTAAATGCGCTCAAAAATTGCACTCAGTACAGGGAAGATCTCTACGTCACGGTTGTAGTTGACGGTAGTAACACCGTAAGCTTCCAGATGGAACGGGTCGATCATATTTACATCGTTAAGGTCAGCAGTAGCTGCTTCATATGCTAAGTTGACCGGATGCTTTAACGGGATATTCCAGATCGGGAAGGTTTCGAATTTGGCATATCCTGCGCGGACTCCGCGCTTGTGCTCATGATAGAGCTGGGAAAGGCAGGTTGCCATCTTTCCACTTCCAGGTCCAGGTGCGGTGATGACAACCAGAGGTCTGCTTGTCTCAATATATTCGTTCCTTCCGTATCCTTCGTCACTTACGATCAGCGGGATGTTGGAAGGATAACCTTCTATTACATAATGGATATAAACTTTAATGCCAAGCTTTTCCAGACGTCCTTTGAAAAGATCGGCACTGTTCTGTCCGGAGTACTGTGTGATAACAACACTTCTGACAAAGAGACCATTGGCTTCAAATTCGTCTTTCAGGCGGAGAACGTCAGTGTCATAAGTGATCCCAAGGTCACCGCGGACTTTGTTAGCCTCAATATCGGCTGCACTGATAACGATCACAATCTCTGCGGTATCCGATAATTCTTTTAGTAAATGTAATTTGCTGTCCGGCTGAAATCCCGGAAGCACGCGGGAAGCATGATAGTCATCGAAAAGCTTTCCACCGAATTCGAGATACAGTTTGTTGTCAAACTGATTGATTCGCTCACGAATGTGAGAAGACTGCATTTGCAGGTATTTTTCATTATCAAACCCAATTTTCATAAAGTTCCATCCTTTTTGTCCATAATTTTACTTTCATAGAAGCAATTCAAACCTAGTATACTATAAAATATGACTTTTTTACAATCTTTTCATAAATTTTTCATTGATTTCTAAAAAACGCCTACTTATAATAGAGAGGACGACACTTAGGAGGTAGGTATGGATAACCAGAATAATAGAAATAAGCAGAATCTTCCGGGAAATAATAACCCGAATAATAAAAATAACCGCCAAAGATGGAATATTATATTATTTACCGTTATGCTGATCTCGTTTATCGTATTTGCGCTGTATCAGTTCCGGGAAGACACAGATGCCCGGGAGATTACCTATGATCAGTTCCTGAACATGGTAGATTCCGGGGAAGTTAAGAAAGTTGTGATCGAGGATGACAAGATTGTGATCACAGCGAAGACAGAAGCTGAGATGAAGAACAGCAAGAAAAAAGGCGCTTCTGAGAGCGATGTGGTCGAAGGTTCTGTAGCAGATAACAACGACAGCAGCAGTAAGGACAGCAGCGATGACAGTACAGGTCTGTTCAGTAATGTGACAAGGAAGCAGTATTATACCGGTATTGTGAAGGATGATACCCTTTCGGACAGACTGTATAAAGCAGGTGTTGAGTATGAACAGAAGATACCGGATTCTACATCTTATATGGTGATGAATCTTCTGGTCAACATTGTTCCGCTTGTGATCATGATCGGTCTGGGCGTGATGCTGATGCGCCGTATGACAAAGGGTGGCGGCATGATGGGCGTTGGTAAGAGCAATGCCAAGATGTATGTGGAAAAATCTACCGGAGTCACATTTAAGGATGTAGCCGGTCAGGATGAAGCAAAAGAATCCCTGCAGGAAGTAGTCGATTTCCTGCATAACCCTGGCAAATACACCGGAATCGGAGCGAAGCTTCCGAAGGGAGCACTTCTTGTAGGTCCTCCCGGAACCGGTAAGACACTTCTTGCAAAAGCAGTTGCCGGAGAAGCAAAAGTACCGTTCTTCTCTCTTTCAGGTTCTGCATTTGTTGAGATGTATGTCGGTGTCGGAGCGTCAAGAGTACGAGACCTCTTTAAGCAGGCACAGCAGATGGCGCCGTGTATTATTTTTATCGATGAGATCGATGCGATCGGAAAAAGCAGAGATTCACAGCTTGGTGGCAATGATGAAAGAGAACAGACACTGAATCAGCTCCTTGCAGAGATGGATGGATTTGACAGTAATAAAGGTCTTCTGCTTCTTGCGGCAACGAACCGTCCGGAAATCCTGGATCCGGCGCTTCTCCGTCCGGGAAGATTTGACAGGCGTATCATCGTAGATAAGCCAGATCTCAAGGGACGTATTGATGTCCTGAAAGTACATGCCAAAGATGTTAAGATGGATGAGACAGTCAATCTGGAAGAGATTGCACTTGCAACTTCCGGGGCAGTCGGTTCTGATCTTGCCAATATGATCAACGAGGCTGCGATCAATGCAGTAAAAAAAGGAAGAAATGTTGTATCCCAGGCAGACCTTTTTGAGGCTGTTGAGGTCGTTCTTGTGGGTAAAGAGAAGAAAGACCGTATCATGAGCCAGAAAGAACGCCGTATCGTATCATACCATGAAGTCGGTCATGCACTGGTAACTGCCCTTCAGAAGGACGCAGAACCGGTACAGAAGATTACAATCGTTCCTAGAACCATGGGTGCACTCGGTTATGTGATGCAGACACCGGAGGAAGAAAAGTTCCTGAATACCAAGGCTGAGCTGGAAGCAATGCTGGTGACAGCCCTTGCAGGACGTGCAGCAGAGGAACTGGTGTTTGACACAGTTACAACCGGAGCATCGAACGATATTGAGCAGGCAACCAAGATCGCAAGAGCGATGGTAACACAGTATGGTATGTCTGAAAAATTCGGACTTATCGGACTGGAATCTATCCAGAACCGTTATCTGGACGGAAGAGCTGTTATGAACTGCGGAGAGGCAACCGCGGCAGAAATCGATCAGGAAGTTATGAAGATGCTTAAGGGAGCATATGCAGAAGCGAAGAGAATGCTTTCCGAGCATCGTGAAACGATGGATCAGATCGCCGGATTCCTGATTGAGAAAGAGACGATCACCGGAAAAGAATTCATGAAGATTTACCGCAGATGTGAAGGAATTCCGGAACCGGAAGAAAAGAAAGAAGAGAATCCTGTAAAAGAGCAGACGATCGAGATGCCGAAGAAAGAGGCAGATACCGAAGCTGCACAGCAGGAAGAGAAAGAAACGCAGAAGAAAGTAGAAAGAGATGAAGACGGATTCATCCTTCCGCAGAAGCGTGACTAGTCTAAAATAACAGAAGATGCAGAGGTTTCAGAACAATAGGTTCTGAAGCCTCTTTTTTTCTGTAGATTCTTTTGAAAGAATGACTTGTATTGTCTGCAGGAAGCAAGGTATAATGTGACTATGGAAAATCAGACATTTATTATTGAAGACGAACTTAAAAAACTTCCTGGGAAACCGGGAGTCTATCTGATGCATGGGGAAAAGGACGAGATCATTTATGTTGGAAAGGCGATCAGCCTGAAGAACCGTGTCAGACAGTATTTTCAGCCGAGCAGGAATCGGGGGGCCAAGATTGACCAGATGGTGACGCATATCACCCGGTTTGAGTATATCGTGACGGATTCGGAACTGGAAGCACTGGTTCTGGAATGCAATCTGATCAAGGAACACCGGCCAAAGTACAATACGATGCTGATGGATGATAAGAGTTATCCATTTATCAAAGTGACAACCGGCGAAGCATATCCAAGGATTATGATGGCAAGGCAGATGAAGAAGGACAAGTCAAAGTATTTCGGCCCTTATACCAGTGTGACGGCGGTAAAAGATACGATCGAACTGATCCGGAAGCTTTACCGTCTGCGTAGCTGTAACCGCATCCTTCCGCGCGATATCGGGAAAGAAAGATGCTGTCTCTATCATCATATCAAGCAGTGCGATGCACCGTGTCAGGGGTATATTTCGCAGGAAAAATACAGAGAGTCGGTTGATGAAGTACTCAAATTCCTGGGAGGAAATTATGATAAAATCTTAAAGGATCTGGAGAAAAAGATGCAGGAGGCATCGGATGATCTGGAATTTGAGAAAGCAATTGAATACCGGGAGCTTCTGCACAGCGTGAAGCAGATTGCACAGAAGCAGAAGATTACCGATACAGGGGGCGAGGACCGGGATATTGTGGCTCTTGCAAGAGAGCATGAGGATGCGGTGGTACAGGTATTCTTTATCCGCAATGGTCGTCTGATCGGCAGAGATCATTTTTATCTGCGGATTGCCCAGGGAGATGAAAATGCAGAGATCCTTTCCAGCTTTATCAAGCAGTTTTATGCCGGAACGCCATATATTCCGGGCGAACTGATGCTTCCGGTGGAACCGGAAGAGCGGGAGATCCTGGAAGCATGGCTTGGAGAAAAACGTGGGCATAAGGTTCATTTCCGTATCCCGAAAAAAGGGGAAAAAGAAAAGCTTGTTGAGCTTGCGGCGAAGAATGCAAAGATGGTACTGGAAAAAGATAAGGAACGTATCAAGCGTGAAGAAGGAAGAACGATCGGTGCAGTAAAAGAAATAGAAAAGTTGCTTGGTCTTAATAACCTGGTGCGTATGGAGGCGTATGATATTTCCAATACCAATGGATTTGCCTCGGTAGGGTCGATGATCGTTTATGAGAGGGGCAAACCGAAACGAAACGATTATCGTAAGTTCCACATCAAGGGTGTGCAGGGGGCGGATGATTATGCAAGTATGCGTGAGGTCCTCACCAGAAGATTCCGGCATGGTCTGGAGGAACAGAAAAGCGGGAAAGAGCTGGGAAGTTTTAATGTTTTTCCGGATCTGATCATGATGGATGGTGGAAAAGGACAGGTTAATATAGCACTGGAAGTACTGGATGAACTTCATTTATCCATTCCGGTATGCGGTATGGTCAAAGATGACCACCATCGGACGAGAGGACTCTACTATCAGAATATCGAGATTCCGATCGACCGCAATTCCGAAGGGTTTCGGCTGATCACAAGAGTGCAGGATGAGGCACACAGATTTGCTATAGAATTTCACCGGAAACTGCGTAGTCAGGGACAAGTGCATTCGATCCTGGATGATATTCCGGGAATCGGACCTGCGAGAAGGAAAGCACTGATGCGGACATTTGCCAGCCTGGATGAGATTAAGAATGCAGAGGTGGAAGATTTGAAAAAAATTCCATCAATGGATGAAAAATCGGCAAAAAACGTGTATAATTTTTTCAGAGGAAGCGAAAAGGAAGGTACAGAAGCTACTCTGATGGAAGAACAATAAAAGGAGACAGGACTATGGGAGTTACATTAACAAAAATCGTAGAGAAGATGGAACTTAGAAATCTTACTCCGGATGTCGATATGACACAGCGGGAAGTAAAAATTCCGGATATTAACCGTCCGGCACTTCAGCTCGCCGGATTTTTTGATCATTTTGATTGCGAACGGATTCAGCTTATCGGATATGTAGAGTACACTTATCTGCAGACACTGGAATATGAGCATAAGATGAAAATATATGATACACTGCTTGAGTATGGGATTCCATGCTTTATTTTCTGCAGAAATCTGCAGCCGGATCCGGAATTTCTGGAGAAAGCAGTGAAGAACAATATTCCGGTATTTATTACGGATAAACAGACTTCTTCCTTTTCAGCAGAACTGATCCGCTGGATGAAAGTGGAACTGGCACCGTGTATTTCAATTCACGGGGTACTGGTGGATTGTTATGGAGTCGGTGTTCTGATCATGGGAGACAGCGGTATCGGTAAAAGTGAGGCGGCACTGGAGCTGATCAAGCGAGGCCATCGTCTGGTAACAGATGATGTGGTGGAGATCCGGAAGGTCAGTGATGATACTCTTGTTGGTACAGCACCGGATATTACCCGCCATTTTATTGAACTTCGCGGAATTGGTATCATTGACGTAAAGACGCTGTTTGGTGTGCAGAGTGTAAGAGAGACACAAAATATTGATCTCGTCATTACGCTTGAGGACTGGAACAAGGATCGCGAATACGACAGGCTTGGACTTACTGAGGAGTATACAGAATTTCTTGGTAATAAGGTTGTATGCCACAGTATTCCAATCCGCCCGGGACGTAATGTTGCCATTATCGTAGAATCAGCGGCAGTCAACCACAGACAGAAACAAATGGGCTATAACGCAGCTCAGGAGCTGTACCGCCGGGTACAGGAAAATCTAAAAAAGAATATGTAAGGAGCAGGAGACAGATGAAATATTGTTTTGGTATCGATATAGGCGGAACGACAGTAAAGATGGGACTTTTTCAGGAAGACGGAGAGCTTCTTGACAAATGGGAGATCAAGACACGTACTGAGAACCAGGGAGAAGCAATCCTCCCGGATATTGCGCAGGCAGTGAAAGCAAAGATGGCAGAAAAGAAACTGGTGAAGGAACAGATCATCGGACTTGGAATGGGGCTTCCGGCACCGGTAACCGAGGATGGAATTGTTCAGAATACAGCAAATCTCGGATGGGGATACAAAGAAGTGACACGTGAACTGGAAGAGCTTCTTGACGGAATGAAAGTGATTCCGGGGAATGATGCAAATGTAGCTGCGCTTGGTGAGATGTGGAAAGGTGGCGGAAAAGGCCACAAGAATGTTATTATGGTTACCCTTGGAACCGGTGTTGGCGGTGGAATCATCGTGGATGGAAAGTGCCTTGTAGGGGCACACGGTGCTGGCGGAGAGATCGGTCATCTGTGTGTAAACTACCAGGAGACAGAAACCTGTGGATGTGGAAAGAAAGGCTGTCTGGAACAGTATGCTTCTGCAACAGGAATCACAAGACTTGCCAATATGCGTCTTGCAAAAGATGAGAAACCAAGTACCCTCAGAAATGTGGCAGAGATGTCTGCGAAAGAAGTGTTTGATGCAGTGAAAGCCGGAGACGAAGTTGCAATCGAAATCGCAACTGAATTTGGAAAGTATCTGGGACATGCGCTGGCGAACCTTGCAGCTGCCTGTGATCCGGCGGTTATCGTAATCGGCGGAGGGGTATCAAAAGCCGGAGAGGTTCTGCTGGATTACATCAAAGGTCCATTTAAAGAAATGGCATTCTTTGCAGACAAAGATACAGAATTTGCACTCGCAGAACTTGCAAATGATGCAGGAATCTGCGGAGCAGCAAAACTGGTACTGAAATAAGTGAAAGATATTATAAAAAAACAAAAATCTTGTGAGAAATATTTAACATTCTTGCAAGATTTTTGTTTTTTATAGAAGAAAATGCAGAATAACAAATGTTTACATTTGACATTCTGCACAAAATGATGTAGACTTATCGTAGTAACATTATTAAATAAGCCTATGAACTCTAAAAAATTGTGAAAAGGAAGACAAAATGATAATACGTAAAACATTAAGAGAGCAAGTAGTTGAAATTTTAAGACACAAGATTTTATCAGGAGAGATCAAACCGGGAGAACGAATTATAGAGGCAAAAGTAGCAGAAGAGCTGAAAGTCAGCAGAGGTCCTTTAAGAGAAGCTCTCAGGCAGATCGAAGAAGAAGGGCTGGTTGTATATGAAGCACAGAAAGGCTGCGTAGTAAAGACGATGACTTATGAAGAGATGCAGGAAACATACCTGATCCAGTCTACGCTTGAGAAACTGGCAGTGCAGATGTGCGGGGGAGAGATCAGCAAAGAACAGGATGAAGAGATGCAGAAGCTTGTCCTTTCCATGGAGAAAGCGGCCAATCAGAAAAATCTGTATGATGTTATAAAATTCGATGAACAGTTCCATGAATGTATTGTGAAGACCGCACACAGTGAAAAACTTCATAGAATCTGGAAAATACTGGAAGGAGGGAATACGGCGGCATATTATACGATGGATACAAAAACTCTGGTACCATTTGATGTGGTCCACATCAATCATCAGAGAATTTTGGATCTGTTTCATAAAGGGACAGTCGAAGATATCTGTAAAGAGATAGAATTACACTACATGGTTGTCCCGCATGTTCTGTATGAAAATCAAAAGAAAAAAGGAGAAAGGAACTGAAGGTATGGTTAAATTTATTGGGAAAAGGCTGGCATATGCTGTTTTGACATTGTTCTTGATTACGACAGCGACATTTTTCTTGGTAGCAGGTGCTCCCGGAGATCCGATCGCTGCGAAGGTTGGTCAGATGCCTGAACAGGCACAGCAGATTATCCGTGAGAAATACGGACTCGATCAGCCGGTAGTAAAACGGTATACAACTTATATGAAGAATCTTCTTACAACAGGAGACTTCGGAGAATCTATTATTTATACCGGTCAGTCAGCAAATGACATTATTAAAAACAATACGCTGGTATCAGCGAAGATAGGTTTGTTGGGACTACTCTTCCAGACAACGATTGGTATATGTCTCGGAATGGTAGCGGCTCTTAACAGGGGAAAACCGGTGGATCATGTCATAAGGGTACTCGTTGTATTAGCTATTTGTGTTCCTAGTTTCGTATTTGCATCTGTATTGCAGTATTTTCTGGCATTTAAGTGGAAACTGGTGCCGGTATTCGGCTGGGGACAAATGAAACATTATATTCTTCCGGTTGCCGCATATGCGATCGGCGGTATCGCATCTTATACAAAATATATGAGAAACAGTACCTTATCTGTTATCGGAGAAGATTATATTATTACAGCAAAAGCAAAGGGATGTACAAAGAAGAGAGTTGTACGGAAACATGTTTTGAGAAATGCAATGCTTCCTATCATTACTATGATCGGACCTTCTCTGGCCGGACTTTTTGCAGGATCATTCATCCTTGAACGTATGTTTGCGATTCCGGGACTTGGATTCTACTATGTAAAAGCAGTTTCGGATAATGATTATACGATGGTAATCGGTCTTACAATTTTCTTTGCTATTTTGTTCGTTGGCTCGCTGATTGTCGTAGACATTCTGTATGGAATCGTCGATCCGAGAATCCGAGTTGCAAAAGGTAAGAAATAGGAGGGCTTCTGATGAGTACAAAAGAGGTAGTAATGACAGAAGAATGGAATGAATCAGATGATTTTAAACGTGTTGGGACGGAAGGATTATCTGGTGAAGATATCGGACAGAAATCCCTGACCTATTGGGCGGATGTCTGGAGAAGATTTAGGGAAAACAAACTTGCAATATTTGGTCTTATATTATTAGGCGTGATCGTAGTGATCCTGTTTGTCGGACCGCTGATCACAGGACAGGATTATCAGCTGATCGATGCGTCGATCAAGAATCAGGGACCAAGCAGTGCACACTGGTTTGGTACAGATGATATGGGAAGAGATCTCTTTACCCGTGTCTGTGTAGGTGGACGTATTTCAATTTATATTGGTTTATGTTGTACATTGGTAATGTTTGTGATCGGAGCACTCCTTGGAGCGCTGGCAGGATTAAAAGGCGGACTGGTAGATGACATCATCATGCGTATCTGCGAATTTATCGGAAACCTGCCATATCTGATTATTGTAGTAATTTTATCCATGGTACTTGGAAGAAGTATGTTCTCCCTTGTTTTTGCAATGAGCCTTACCGCGTGGGTAGGAACCGCGCGTATGGTAAGAGGACAGATCCTTCAGATCAAGGAACAGGATTATGTGCAGGCAGCAACAGCACTTGGTGCGTCAACGGGACGTATTATTATCAAACATCTTCTTCCGAATACACTTGGAATTATTATGGTTGATATTACGATGTCAGTTCCGGGATTTATTTTTAGTGAGGCTTTCTTAAGTTATATCGGACTTGGAGTAAGACCACCGGAAACCAGCTGGGGAGCACTTGCATCAGCAGGACAGCAGCAGCTTATGTTTTACCCACATGAATTGTTCTTCCCATGTCTGATGATCGTACTTACAATGCTGACCTTCCATCTGATCGGTGATGGACTTTCAGATGCATTGGATCCGAAGCTGAGAAAATAAAAGGGGGAACTACAAGATGAAAGAAAAAATACTGGAAGTGAAAAATCTGGAGGTATCTTTTAAGACCTACGCCGGAATCTCACACGCAGTAAGAGGAATAGATTTTGATCTGCATAAGGGAGAAACTCTTGCGATAGTAGGAGAGTCTGGTTGTGGTAAGACGGTATCTTCAAAAGCAATCATGCGATTGCTTCCAGAATCGAACACAATAATAAATGAAAATTCTGAAGTATTGTTTCATGGGGAAGATCTTCTGAAAAAGTCAGAAAATGAAATGGTTTCCATTCGAGGAAGCAAGATTTCAATGATTTTCCAGGATCCAATGACTTCACTGAATCCGACCATGAAGATCGGAGATCAGATTGCAGAAAGTATTCTGATTCATAGACAGATTTCTAAAGAAGAAGCATATAAAGAAGCTTTAGAAATGCTGCAGCTGGTTAAAATACCAAATGCAGAAAAACGAATGAAACAGTATCCGTTTGAATTTTCCGGCGGTATGAGACAGAGAGCGATGATCGCTATCGCCCTTGCATGTAAACCGGAGATCCTGATTGCGGATGAGCCGACAACTGCTCTGGACGTAACCATTCAGGCACAGATTATGGAACTGATCGGAGAACTGCAAAAAGAACTGGATATGGCGATGATCCTCGTAACCCATGACTTAGGTGTTGTAGCGAGTGTTGCAGATAAGATTCAGGTGATGTATGCAGGAAAAATTGTAGAACGTGGTGATGTACGAGAGATTTTCTATCAGTCTACACATCCTTATACGAGAGCTCTTCTGGATTCCGTTCCGAAGATTCATTCTACAAACAAAGAAACATTATATTCCTTAAAAGGAACGCCGCCGGATCTTATCAATCCGCCGGTTGGATGTTCTTTTGCTCCGCGTTGTGAGTATGGAATGAATATCTGCAGAAAGAAATATCCGGAGCTTACAAAATTCAGTGATACACAGGAATGCAACTGCTGGCTTCATGATCCAAGAGCGGATGTGAGCAATCTTCCTGAGAATATGATAAGGAGGAGACAGTAACCATGGATAAGAAAGAAGTACTGATTGAAGTGAAAGACCTGAAGAAATATTTTCAGGTTGGAAGAAACCAGACACTGAAGGCAGTGGATGGGGTAAACTGTACGAACTGTAAAGGTGAGCCTCTTGGAATCGTAGGAGAATCTGGCTGTGGTAAAACAACCTGTGGAAAGACAGTTATGGGGCTTTACAAGGCTACAGGCGGTGAAGTTCTTTTTGACGGAGTTGATATTAATAAACTGAATAAAAATGAAAAGAAAGAGTTTACAAAGAGAGCTCAGATTATTTTCCAGGATCCATATTCTTCACTGAATCCGAGAATGACAGTTGGTGATATTATCGGGGAAGGAATTGACATTCACAAGCTTTACACCGGAAAAGAACGCCAGGAAAAGATTTATGAATTACTGGAACTGGTCGGACTTAACCGAGAACATGCGCTTCGTTTCCCTCATGAATTCTCAGGCGGACAAAGACAGCGTATTGGAATCGCAAGAGCACTTGCTATCGAACCAGAATTCATCGTTTGCGATGAGCCGATTTCAGCTCTTGACGTTTCCATTCAGGCACAGGTTGTCAACCTGCTGATCGAACTTCAGCAGAAGAAAAACCTGACCTATCTCTTTATCGCACATGACCTGTCTATGGTAAAACATATTTCAGACCGTGTCGGTGTAATGTATCTGGGAAATATGGTTGAATTTGCAGAGAGTGATGAATTATATCAGAATCCACTTCATCCATATACAAAAGCGTTGATGGCAGCGATTCCGATCCCGGATCCGGACACAGAAGAACAGAAGAAGAGAATTCGACTCGAGGGAGAGATCCCAAGCCCGGTTAATCCAAAACCTGGATGCAGATTTGTGACGAGATGCAGATATGCAACAGAAAAATGTCATCAGGAGACACCGCAGCTTGAAGAACTCAAACCGGAACACTTTGTAGCTTGTCATAGAGCAAAAGAGTTGATGGAAGATCACCCGCAAGAGTAATCTTGCTGGATATAAAGGAGGAAGACTATGAAAAAAAGAAAAACATTAGCGATGGGACTCGCAGTAGCAATGGCAGTCAGCTGTCTTGCCGGATGTGGCGGAGATGACAAAAAAGCTAGTTCTGACGGAAAAACAGAACAGGTTCTGAATATCTCCAACAACAGTGTGGTTGTCGGACTGAACCCGCTGATCAACACAACTGGCCCGGATAACTCAGCATTTAACATGGTATTGGATCCACTCGTTAAAAGAGTAACTCAGGAAGGAAATACCTATAAAATCGTGCCTGCTGCAGCAGAGAGCTGGGATATCAGTGAAGATGGACTTACTTATACTTTCCACATGAACAAAGATGCGAAGTGGAGCGATGGAACGAAAGTAACTGCAAATGACTTTGAATTTACTTTCCAGAAGATGGCAACTCCTTCCGTTGCAGCAACAAACGCATGGTTATTTGACGGTGTTATCGAAAACTTCACAGAAGCTCTTTATGATCAGGGAAAGAAACCGGAAGATATCGGTGTACACGCCATTGATGAAGATACATTGGAAATTAAAATTATCCACCCGGCATCTTACTTCCTGGAGCTGGTTTCTTCATCAGCTTATCCGGTAAACAAAGCAATGTATGAAAAACTCGGAAGCGACTATGCAACATCAGAAACAAAGACTGTATTTAACGGACCTTTCAAGATTGAAAGCTGGAGTCAGAATACAGAGATGGTATTGGTAAGAAATGATCAGTACTGGGGAGCCGACGATGTGAAGCTTGACAAGATCAATAGCAAGATCATTCAGGAATCAGGTACTGCAGTTCAGTCTTACATCAACGGTGAGTTGGATGTGATCGGTACAACGGATGCAAACTGGGGAAAGACTATCGAAGAACAGGGAGAATCTGAATCTTATCAGGTTCCGGATAGTGCACCGGAATTCTTCATGCTGAATGCAGCAAACGAATATCTGTGCAATGAAAAGATCAGACAGGCTTTATCAGTAGCTTATGACCGTCAGGAAATGATCGATACTCTTCGTAATGGAAAAGGTGTTCCGATTTATTCTATGATGCCAGATACCATTCAGGTTGGGGAAAAAACATACACAGAATTAGTTGGCGGAAAGAATCATTTCGTTCAGGAACTTCAGGAAGAAATCAAAGATCCGAAAGCTTTACTTATTGAAGGGTTAAAAGAACTTGGTAAAGATCCAGACCCGTCAAAAGTGACAATCCGTTATGCAAGCCGTGGTACATCTGAAGTATCTAAAAAGATTGCTGAATGGATGAAACAGCAGTGGGAAAGCGTTCTTGGAATCAATATCGAAATCGATATGATGGAATGGAACATCATGTGGGATAAGATTGACGCCGGTGATTACGATATTGCAACAGGCGGCTGGGGACCATACTACAATGAACCAAGTGCCCTTCTTCAGTTATTCGATCCTGATAATGGATACTTCAACGCAGAAAAGACAGGATGGTCAGGAGAAGATCCTAAGAAATATCAGGAACTTCTGAATGAAGCAAAATTTGAAGTTGATGACCAGAAGAAGGCAGAGCTTTATCTGCAGGCAGAAGAACTGGTTGTTATGGTTGAAAAACCGGATGGCGAACAGTGGGAGATGGAGATCGAGAAAGAGGCCGAT
>OOCP01002329.1_pt1 | contig 16377 bp, 20 predicted proteins | sample 1671511 | NCBI WGS metagenome assembly OOCP01 (sample SAMN06348164, study PRJEB24527) | human gut metagenome | biome: human gut; feature: ankylosing spondylitis patient; material: feces | host: Homo sapiens | place: China | collected 2015-10 | reverse complement strand
GAATGATATTTTCATAACAGTCAACTGCACACATATTATTATTTAGATTAGTAATTATCTATTTTTTAGCCGTGTCCGATTAGTGTGTCCAAACGTGTCTAGTGTGTCCAATTATTGCACTACATCAAAAACTATCGATGTATAGGCTTGAATAATTATTTTTACGAACATTTATACCTATTAATTAATTGGACACACCTCAAATAATTGGACACACCTACTTATCGTGGTTTCGTTTATGCATTGACAGGAGGTCTGTTCCTTCCTTTATAAACGCCCTTTGAGGACCGTAAAGCCTGCCAAAACGTGCTTTTCCGGTTCCTTTTGTATACGGGTTCCAGCCTGGCGTTGATTGCAAGATGTCGATAATCTCTCTTGCCTTTGCGTTCTGCAGGTTCTTCCTGTCCCCGCCAAGCACTTCACACCATATCTCAAGGGCACACACTCGCTCCCGCTGCACTGAACCACAATAGTCGTCATCGCCATAATTAGCGACATACTCTCGTCTATCGTAGATATCCATTGTCTCCCAATCTTCAGGAAGTAGCATATCGAGGTATTCCTCAATGAGTCCTACGAGTTCACCGCCTTCTGTATGGGATAATTGGATCCTAAGGGCTTCTTCCTCAAGTGCTCCCTCTAATACGAGAGGTTCACCTTCGGACCAATATCTAAACGCTTCTGCCCATAATTGGTCAATTTCATCCTTTGACAAGTCCCAGGAGTTCTTAGTCTTCCGGTCTTTGTCTCCAGTAATTGGCCAGAATCGGCGGTTACCGGTACGGTCTTTTAAGAACATAAGATTGTTAGTGGAACCAGCGAATACACACTGGCGAGGGTACTCTTCGGTGCGTCTACCATACGGAGAACGGAATCGGTCAGAGGTACGGCTGATAAAGGCCTTAACGATTTCATTATCGTTCTTATAGGTTGGTGCCAGTTCGGCAAGTTCGACTATCCAAGAACCCTGAATTTGTTCTAGTGCATCTTTGGTTTTGATATCAACGAGTGAGTTGTTAAACCATTTACGACCTAACCGCTCCAAGATAAGGGACTTACCTAAACCTTGAGAACCATATAACACAATCGCCGTATCAAACTTAACGCCTGGATCCATAACACGAGCTACGGCACCACACATCCATTTACGAGTAACTGCTCGAATGTATTCTGTATCCTCCGCTCCGATGTAATCGATAAATAGAGTATCGACTCTACATTCACCGTCCCAAGTTAACCCGGTTAAGTACTGGCGTACAGGATGGAATTTATTATCTTGCGTGACTTCCTGGAGTGCATCATCGATAATGCCTTTACCCTTGATAAGGTATTTTGTGGCGAAGTAGTTACGCAGGCACGCATCGTCGGTGTCCGTCCAGTAAGGAGTTTCGTCCTTATCACGCCACGGAAGGTCGTCAATTACGACTAAGCGGTGTGCGAATTCATCAAGACGAATTTTACCTTTTAAAGAAGGGTCATGTTTAAGTACTACTAAACAGTTGAACACATCAGACTCAGGCGTACCATTTTTATCACGCTTTAACTTTGATAAGAAGTCTTCGTCATCGTCCGTGATATCCTCGAACTCCATATCTGCCATACGTTCCTTGTCGAGCAGGATTGGTGCTGCACCGTCTTCGTTCACAAAGTCAATCATGTCTTTGTAACTTGGTAATTTGGTGACGCTGGTCTCATCTGCTGGGTCCTTATCTCCGAATAAGTGGATCCGAACAAGGTCAAACGCATTAACTAGCTTACCGCTGATAGGGTCAGTTGCATGGTTAGAGTAAGCGAAAGTATCATTATCGTAGATGACTAACCCACCTACTGAGCTACCGGCTACATACGTGTATCGGTCTTCGACTGCTGTAGGTTCATAGACTTCAGGGAGAAACTTATGTATCGCTTCTGTGATACTGTAGCTCCGGCAAAAAGCACCGATAAGGCCTTTTTTCTCTAATGGATTGCCTTGTTTCTTAGCCGCATCAAGGCGAATTTGTGATTCCTTTTCCGATGTTGGCCAAAGACTCGTATCACGCCAATCTCTGTAAGTGCTTAAATACGTATCGACGGAAACGAGTGAGCCTTCGCTGTGTAGGTAAACGTACTCGACATCCTTAGGATGGCTTGGCCAATACATAAGCCGTTCAGCCTGGTGCGTGGAGGGGTCGAAGAATTCAATACCAATATTATCCGCAATTCGTCTTGAGACTGCTTGATACTCATCCGGTGTCATAGGTCTATCGACTGGGATAATTACGCGATATCGTGGATTGTCAGCCGTGTGGCTGTGTGTACTATAGAGTACATATTCCATACCACCCAATTCCATATCTAGGTCTACGATAAAATCTTCGCCAGGGTTATCCGCATCAAGGGTAATCAAATACCGCTCCTTAACGGCACCTCTAATCCGTCTACCTTTATTAGGAATATAGCCACCAACAAAACCGCCAACGTCTTTCTTTTGGCCTCGATCAGCTTTAGACATCTTGGCGTATTCAGCAGCCGTTTCATTCGTTACAGTAGGCTCGGCCAATTTATCGGCCAAAGCACTCCAAGTCATTTTCTGAGACTTCCAGCTACGGGCGGAGCGACTTCTGCCCGTAGCTATGATGATTTGTGTATCCATATTACATCGCTCCTCCCTTCGCAAATTGGATATCTCGTACATACGCCGGAACGCTTAATCCGTGAGAGGTAACCCACTGACTAACAGCCCCATTGATAGCGTGGTCTTCGTATACGCCACGATTGTTTTTAAGTTTAGCCTGGTGTATCTCTACGAAGTCGTCCGCATCATTAACGGGGTTAACCTCAATACACGCTACCGGCTCGTTACATTTATAGACACCTACGATAGCACACGTTTCGGCTTTTACTTTTTTGATATAGGAGCTTACGCAGTTGTTTAGCTGTATGCCCATATCAACGATGCCATGAGTAGAACCTATCGCCATGAAGCGGTAACCGTCAACCATATCAGCTAGTGCCATATGTGTTTTACGCTGCTGTACGATTTCGTCTTCTACCTTGTCAAACTTTTGCATTCTCGTGATAGTGTCGTGTAAGCTTCGTACTTGAATGCGACTCCCCCATACCTCTTTACGGCGACTTCTCGATAACTCAAAATACATACTAGCCGTATCTCTGATATCGTGATAAGAGGGCGCATTTCTAATAAATAAGAACGCCTGGCGCTCGCCGTATTGATGGCTAAGGATGTTAACAAATTTACGAATGATAAATAAGTCGCGGTCATCACGCCATAAAGGCCAAGACTGAATATAACTTGTATTATCAGAGTTATCTTTGATAACATCGACCATGGCCTTTTGATAGTCCTTGTTCTTAAATAACGTAGACATAACTTTGATGATCTTCGCATAGAAGAACGGCCTATCGTGTAGTAACCGTCGAACCCATCTAGCATCAGGTAAATTATGAGCCTTGATTAAGGCCTTTACAAAGGAATCACCTTTTGTCGTTAACTCTAATACGTTACCCATACCGAGTGTCTCGTTAGGGAATTTCCGATTATAAAAGTCATCATAGTCTCGTTTAAGACTATCATTGATAGCTGGTGCATCCGGAGCTTGTAATTTCCATACTAAGTTATGAAGTAGGTTATCTAGGGCTCCGTACTTGTTAGTAACTTGGATGCCTTGCCTAATAGATTTGACTTTATAACCTACGACCTTTGATAGCTTTTTGAAGAACACTCCTTTTAACATCTTAGCGAAACGTTTTAGCTCATCTTGATGGTTATGTAACCTGCAGTCAGGTGTGGCTACGAACCAAACTAATGATAAAGGACCATTTCTTAAGCCCGCAGGCGATACCGTCGATTCTTCGACGACATCACTGCGTGAGCGTTTCTTAAGTATGATAAAGGTTTTTCTTTGTTTAAAGTCAAACCGCACCACATCGATGACATGAGATTTATAACCTTTGTATATCATCCCTGTATCGCCGTCGGCATACACTGTGTCGTACTCAAATTGCACGTCCAGTTTATCGCCCCTATCTATAATTGATAGGTCCAGGGATAAAGGAACGGTGGCGCTATATCCAACTTCCGCAGTAAACCCTTTAGCGTGGATCCGTTCGCCACAACTCGGGCAATAGAACTCATCTGATTCCCTGCAAGGCACTATTCCAAACCCGTTTGACTCCATAGGCCATAGGTTAGCGAAGGAGTGTCCGCAAGGTACGTGGTAATGGCTTGCAGGGGTAAATGGTGAAACTTGTTTGCGCCGCACTAGGTCGTACAGCTGTTGTACTTGTAGATTGAATAAGACCCTCATAAGGCGCTATCCTTTCTCTTATAACAAATCGTCTAAATCATATTCTTTAGGAGTTTCCTCAACTACTGGAGCTTCGACTACTGGTTCTTCTTTCTTTTTAGTAGTGCGTTTACGTTTTGGCTTTGGTTCTTCCGAAACAGTAGGCTCTTCTACCTTTGGTGGTTCCTCAGCCTTAGGGGGCTCTACTTTTTTACCGTTTAATACTTTAAGACCTAAATCACAAGCGGCGATACAACCTTCGCAGTATGCCATAGCAGAGTCTTTACGCTCACTCGCTGGTGCATCTTTTACAAGTTCATATAAGCCGTCGATTGCTTCGCGTTGTTGTTGAATTTGTTGTTTTGAGAGTTTCATACGGATTGTCCTCCTAATCCTTCATATAGTAAGGGTTCTCAAACCCTGCTGCGTTTAATATGAGCCCTTCATTCCAGGGTTCAGGTTCACACATAATATCTATAACTTCTTCTAAACTGCCTTCGCCTATTGGCGCTTCGATAACCACTTCGTCGTGGATATGGGCAACTATTTTGTACCCTGCTTTTGCAAGTCTAAGCATTGATGCGGCTAAACAATCTCTCGCCACTGCCTGTACAATGTTTTCGACGAGCTTTCCGCCATAGGTTTCAACTCTGCCCCATGTATTCTTAACCTGATCCATGCCGTCATACTCAATCGATTCACTACCGAACCGGTTAAGTCCGAGTCTAGGTCTTGCATAAGCAAGTCTTCGACCCGATGGTAATTCGATGAACAGGAAGCCTTTCGATTTAAAGAATTTAATATTGCCTTGTCTAATTCGTACGGGTTCTCCTGTTCTCACTACTTGCTTTGCTGCGCTGTCTGCATCTTTCCAAAATCTCGTAATTCGTGGACTAGCTTGTCGCCATGCTTCGATAATTCCAGGGAGTTCCTTTTCAGGAATTTCCCCTTTAGTATCCATCGCTTTCATAGCACCTACACCGCCACCATACCCTAGCGCTAACTCGGCCACTTTACCTTTTTGTCTAAGGTGCCCGTTAACTCCGTGCTTCTCGACTGGTACGTGGAACATGCTTGATGCGGAAGCGCAATAGATATCTCCGCCTTGCGCAAATACATCTTGGCGCCATTGCTCGTGAGCAAGCCAGGCGATAACACGGGCTTCAATAGCACTAAAGTCAGCTACAATAAATCGGTGTCCTTCTTCTGCTACAAGAGCAGTACGGATAAGTTGCTTAATCACGTCACCAGGGTTTCCGTAAAGTAGGTCTAGCATTTCTACATCTCTACTTTTAAGTACTTCCCTAGCTGTGTCTAAGTCTTCTAAGTAGTTACGAGGGAGGTTCTGTAGTTGTACTACACGACCCGCCCAACGACCACTTCGCATAGCTCCGTAAAACTGAAGCATGCCGTGGATGCGACCATCTGAACATACAGCGTTTTTCATGGCCAAGTATTTTTTGATGGAGGAGTTACCGAGCACCTGTCTATTTTGCAGTACCTTGCGAACATCAGAGGGGATATCCTGTGCTAAGAGGTTTGATACATCGTCTTTTCGCATTGTTTCTAGATCATATCCTAGTCTTGCCGTCAGCCACTCTTTAAGTTGCATGGTACTGTTCGGATTCTCTAATCCTGTTAATATCTTGGATGACTCGGTAGCTTCTTCCACGATTTCGTCGTTGCAGGCAAGCGCCGCGTCGACGAGTTCCATATCTACTTTCACGCCTCGCCAGTTGATATCTTGGTCGAGTAGCCAGTACTCATGCTCGATAGCCGGTGGTTTTAATGAAAGTAAACGTTTACGGATTGCCTTCTCTACTACCACGTCCTGGCGATTGTACTCAATGTATTCCGCCCATTTTTCAGGTGCATCCTCTGGCATGTTTCGTGTCTTAGGATTTGTCTTAGTTGGCTTACGAGGTACAGAGAAGAACTGGATAAGGCGTTTACCTCTTGCATCTTTTGCTTCGCCTAATTTCAAAGCCTTAGACACATTGTCGAGGCTTGCCGGTAAGCTACAGTACAACGCCAGTACAGAGGTACATTCCCAGTTCGTGTAATCCGCATCCGGGTAATACTTCTTTAGGCACAGCATTTCAAATGCTGCGTTGAATGCGGTCTTTGTAATCTCCTTGTTATACAAAGCGTCCACCACCCTCTTGGGCAGTGGATCCTTTGTCATATCAATTACTTCGACCGGTTCATCATCAAAGCTATAGGCAAAGAGCAGTATTTCAAATGTCTTATCATCAACGTATCGCTGTGCTCCATATTTAATGGGGCAGTCAGAATACGTTTCCACATCAATACTGAGCTCCATATTTGCCTCCTTAGATGCCTAAATCATCATCGTCCATATCGCCTAAATCGTCGTCGCCAAAATCATTAGCAGATACGTGAACACCACCGAGGCGGTCACCATCTTTAACTTTGCGGACGCCATTTAGGCCAAAGCCTACGCCTTTTTTACCGTTGAAGTTGTAAGCGAATACGGATAATGCGACCTGCGCGTATACACCAGAGTAGATTTCTTCTTCGATGTCGAATTGGTCCATCTTGATTTTGTCACGCGTGAATACGATAGGTTGTTTATCGCTATTCGCGTTAATGAAGAATTTACCAGCGTATGTTTCAGGTTGGTCAGCTACTGCTTCATCTGTGTCGCCATCACGTAAGTTCAATTTAAGGTATGCTGCTTTACCTTCTACCTTAGCTACTGCTTTTGGGTCAGCCTTAAGGTCTTCGATAGCTCGTTCAAATGCTTTGATTGTTTTCTTATCTGTTTTATCAATAATGATTTGGGAACTATATTTTGCTTTGCCGTCGTCGTTTTTACGAGGGGAAGCGATGTTTGCATAGGAAAGTCTTACGATACCAGTTGTTAATTTAGCCATTGTTACGGTCTCCTTCTTTAAATGAATTATTTGTTAGCTTCTACTTCAGTCATTAATTTGTTTACGAGTGCTTCGAGTTTAGAAATACGGCTTTGCGCATCTTTAGCTTCTGCTACATAGTCAGAACCTTTACCAGTTTTGAATGCTACGTTTACGGTGTATTGATTCTCACCGCCTAAAGTAGCACCAAAGCCAAGCATAATACGTTCATTAGGTCTAGCGAATACGCCGAGCGCTACTGCATTACTGTTACGGTAATGGCCGTAACTTACAGCGTAGCTGACTTTGTCGTTTCTGTTAAAGTCGAGTGGATGCAAGCCAGCAAGTGCTGCGGAACTTGCCCCTAACTTGTTAACACGTTGGCCAAGATTGTTGACTTTGTTGTTAATGTCATTAGCTAATCCCAAAGAACGATTTTCTAAAGTCGTGATACGACCTTCGTGATTGTCTGCCACACGTTCTAGGCTTCTAATATCCGCAGTATTAGCGGTTACCTTTTGGCCAAGGGAATTGATAGCAGATGTATTACCATTGATGCGGTTAGTGTTGTTGGCGATTGCAGTAGTATTACCTGCAATAGCTTGCTCATGATCGTTCACTACATCACCAAGCATGTTTAATCCGATTGCCACATCTTTAATATTTTGCTTGTTTTTGTTAATTTGTTTAGCGTTAGTTTCGATTTCATCGATAGCCGCATACAGCTGGCTACCATTAATAGCGTCTAATGAATCAGCGGAGATTTGACCTGCGCTAACATTCGTGAGTTGGCGGTTGTACTGAGTTACCCCGCCTGCACCTGCACGGGCTTTAGAACCAAAGGACACTACGCTTGCTGGTTGTTCACCAGCAAATACGTGCTTAGTGCCATTGATTGTGATACCTTCAACGCCCACGGCGTTGTCGGTAACGCTGTTAGTGCCGATGGCTACAGCATTTGCTTTATCAGCAATCGTATTGTTACCGAATGCAACGGCGTCAGTGGCTAAGGATTTGGCATGAGTGCCGAATACGAGAGAGCCTTGGCCATTAGATTCAGAATTAGAACCGAACACTAATTGCTCTTTGTCAGCACCGATTTTATTGTTGTAGCCTACAATGGCACTTTGGCCACCCGCCACAGTACCATTGTTAGCGCCGACAACCACAGTATCAGCGCCTGTAACATTATTAGTTCTGCCTAATACTACAGAAGATTCACCGGATACGAACGCACCGTTACCGATAGCCACACTATCATAGCTAGAAACACGGGCTTGATTGCCGATGGCGATGGTGTACTCCACCAAGCTCTCAGCGTGAGAGCCGAATGCGAAGGAGTTACGACCTGCTGCAGTAGCGTTATTACCACCTGCGAAGCCATTTTCACCAGTTACAGTATTGTTAGTACCGAACGCTAATGCGTTATTAGCATCGATGTTGTTTTGGAAGCCCCATACTGCGGAGCTTGTAGATGTTGCGGAGATAGTATTATCTGTACCGCCTACTGTGTTATTACTAGTTGCGCCAACTACGTTTACTGCTAACGCGGAAATTGCTAATGCTGTTGTTAATGTTTTATTCATCTCTTATACCTCATCTTCAAATTCATTCATCATTGTTTCAACTGTATTAATTGCTGGGCGTTTATCGCTTTCCGGTACAAGCGTAGGCTTGCCCTCCGGCTTTTCGATATATGCTTCTAAGTATTCGGCAACGCCCTTTTTACCGAGTACCTTTTGTAAGTTTGTAATACCTTCGAGTTCTCGAGGCTTGTAGATTTCCTCTTCCTTGTAGCCGTTATCGAGTAATGTTTTAGCAGCGGCGTCTGGATCCGTAATTGTACGTCTTGATGTACCTTCCACTAATTTATATCCAGGCCATTGCTTTTCACCGGATAAGGCTTTCTCGTAAGCGAAATCATACACGCCTTTAATCCATTTCGTGATTAAGTCTTTCATCGCAAGGATGTCGGATACTTCATGGTCAGTAAGTAATTGATTGAGCTTACCGCCATTCTTATAGAATGTATCAAGGCAAGTATCTGCTAATGCTCGGCAGGTGTGCCGTGCTTTACAGAAGTTACAGTAATCGCAAGGTGTACATTCGCCTTGTCCGTTCCAAGCCTGTTGTGCAATTGGTTTGACTTCACCACCCCAATCGAGGAGTTCTTCTACAGATAATTCATCAGTAGATACGCTATCGAGTCTAGGCTGAACGATTGTCATACGAACCGACTTGATATCATATAAGTACTCGTTAACGTCGTAAGCTCCTAATGCGTATAACCGCATTTGTGTATTCTCGACGGCACTAACAGGAACACCTTTACCATACTTAAGGTCAATCACTTCCAGGATGCCATCAGCTACGATTACCATATCACCTGTACCGAATCCCTCGGGTACCCATCTAGAGAAGTCGAGCCGTGCTTCAATCATGGCTTCCGCATCAGAGGAACGAGCACGTGCTTCGTTTACCTTTTCTTCGCAAATATCGACATATCGGTTAACCGCTTCTACCATTTCAGTAGAGTAGTCATCTAGCTTAGGGGCTTTTTTGCCCTCAAGCTTATGCCGGAGAATTGCTTCTGCCAGGTCATGTGCTACAGTACCTTCCGCAGCATACGGCGATTGTTCATCAGGGAACATCGCTTCTAGTCTTGCTGAAGGAGTACATACTAGCCACCTGGCACTACTTGAAGCGCCTAGTAAAGCGTGTTTCTTAGCCACGGCTATTCACCCATTCCATAATTTGAATACGTTGTTCATCGGTAGCAGATGTTACCTTTTCGGCACCGATGCTATCTAAGAAGGCTTTGAATTCGCCTTTAGCTTTCGTTTTATCAGTAGCTTTTGCCATTACGTCTTTTACTGCTTCACGAGTTGCTTCAAGGCTTGGTACTTCTTTTTCAGGTTCTACTGTAGGTGCGGGTTCTTCTTCCTTAGGAGCTGGTGCATCTTTAACAGGATCAGGAGCTTCTTCTTTAACTGGTTCAGCTTTCTTAGAAGCTTCCTTCTTAGCTGGTGTTTCTTCTTTAACTGGAGCGCCTACGATAGATTGGTATAGGTCTTTCACTTCTTGTTCTAATTCAACTGCTTTATCAACTGTGATTTTTAACTCGATCATTGTTCTATTCCCTTTCGGTTTAACTATGTGATATACTTTAAATGGATATTTTTCTATGCGCCCTTTAGCATTGCCGTGCTTTGGGGTGCTTTTTTTTGTGCCCAGGTGCTCGCACTCATCAGGAATGCAGTAATCTCTATTAGGGCACGTTGTACAGTCTCGCAATGTCCTCACCTCCTTTCACTAGGCACGTTTGGATAAACGTGTTATTCTATTTACACACGGGTGTATGTCTTTGCAGTTTTCGCACACTATACGAGGCTTGCCAGTTAGGTACGACCAATTTGTGTAAGGACTTTTAATCCTTTTATTACAGAAGGAGCATCGTTTATCGTTCATACTCTTTTAACTCCTCAATCCAGTATCCAGTGAGTAACCAAAGAGTGATACCTAGTAACCCCTGGCACATACCAGTCCACAAATCAATGCGGTCTATTTCGATAGAACCGACAGTTCCTACTACTAATATGGCTGCAATAATGCGAAGCACATAAACTACTTTCATCATGTCTACTCTCCTATTCGTGCCTGGCATCGTTTAGCAAGCCAAGCATTAAACGAATCAACGTGGATAAGGCGTTTACCTCCACGCTTACCGATTTTCATGGACGGAAAGTCAAAATCTTGCGCCCATTCTCGGATAACGGCTTGTGGTACGCTAGCAAGCTCCGCAGCCTCCGCTACTGTGATGCACATCTTATTCATAAGTACCTCCTAGCAACCACATGCTAGCCGGAACATCCATACTAGAATGAATATGCTTATGCTTGAAGATATGCCTATTGCTAAAACCCATAAGCACAGCGAACATAATTCATATAGTGACTCTTTATTCATAGCTACCTCCTATCTAATTTAGGGTTGTAGTAATCGGTTTCCCAAAAGTCGTGACTTTCGGTATCATCGACACACAACGCATAGCAGATACCAACCACTGTTGACATTTGTACGGACCGTCCTTTGATAGCTCGGTTCAATGTATCCATCGAGATTTCAGCTTGTTTGATCAGCGCCGTCTTAGTCATGCCTAACTCGTTCATGCGTTCCGTAATGGATTCGCCGAACATTCTGATTACGAATTCTTTCATAACCTATCCTCCGTAACGGTTTAACCGTAATCAACTATAAAAAAATAATGTCGTCATACGATACACCAAATACTTCTTGTATCTTTTTTATGTGAGGAACATCAGGGAAAGAGCGTTTGCGCTCCCAATTTCCCCAAGTATCAACAGACACTCCAATCGCTTTAGATGCCTTAAGTTGGGACCAGTTTTTTGACGCCCTTAACATCTTTAATGTATACTTCATAAGCTACCTCCTTTCTCGATACTCACATCTTGTTTACAGTCATCATTCTACTACGGTTTATCCGTAATGTCCATAAACTAAACTTAAACTATCGTAAAATTTCTGTAAAATATTGATTTTATTACGAAAATATCGTAATATATAGGTGTATTAATTAATATATTCCATATTTTGAGAGGTTCTTATGAGTGATTTAGGCAACAAGGCTATTATGGCTGAGAATATTCAACGACTAATGGATAGTCGCGGAATTGATCGCAATAAAATATGCGCTGATTTAGGGTTAAAATATACTACGTTTACCGATTGGGTAAAGGGAAATACATATCCTAGAATCGATAAAATTGAACTATTGGCAACTTATTTTGGCGTTCCTAAGTCTGAACTAGTAGAGAAATATACAGACGGCTATTACACTGACCGTGAAGCAGCCGAATTTGCTGAGTACCTACGCACACGCCCAGGGGCTCGTATGCTCTTCTCTGCCGCTAAAGATATCACTAAAGAGGAGATGGAAGAAACAGTCAAATACATAGAGTTCTTAAAATCTAAACATAAGTAATACACACAAGGGAGAGTGGTAGTATTGGTTATTAACCTTATCTATTGTGACTTACCAAATGCCAAAGCAGTTTCTGAGGAGTCAGAAGATGTAGACACTCATAATATCTACATTAATAAAAACCTCCCCCATGAACGCATGAGGGAGGAAATAAAGCATGAGTTAAGTCATATTATTCGTGATGACTTTTATGTAGAGCATCACGTCAATTTAGTCGAACGTATGGTTAGAATGTCTCAAGTTGAAGACGGAGACCTTAACGGAATCGACTTCTATCATCATATTATTTAACACAGGGAGATTTTAAAATGAAAAAGACTTTATTAATTACTACTATGCTTGCCTTAGTTACAGTTACGGGATTTGCTAGAACTGAGGTATCTCACGATGAATTTAAGGCTTTAGACGGTCCAAAGGTACTAGTGCATTACGATGACGGGAGCACCGAATTACTAGACGAACAGGAATATCTCGAACGCACTATTAGTATGACACAAAAAGAAATGGACGACTTACACAAAGTCGATGAAGGTACTAAAAATGCACTAGCAAAATGGCAAGCCGATCATGAGATACACCAGGCACCATCTGAAGAAGTGCAACAGCCTAAAAAGAAAAAGCACTGGTATGACAATGTACTAGATTCTGTCTTTTAGATAAAAAAAATAAGCCCTCACCGCAGTGAGGGCCACTAAAAACTACATACCTTAGAGGTATTTCATTTTTACTCCAATATCATTATATCACATAAAACCTCTAAGGCTTATTTCTTATACCCAAATTTAAGCCGAGGAGGTTATTTTTATGGCTAAAAAACGAATCGATGGGCGCTATCAAGTATCCAAGATGATAAACGGTAAGCGTAAATACTTTTATGGAACGACCAAGAAAGCTGCTATTGCCGAACGTGATGCTTACGTTGAGTCGCTAGCACAATGTGCTAACTACGATAACACGATTACAATCGAGCGATGGTGCGAGTATTGGATCCGACTTAAAACGGATACGGTTTCACAGAATACCCTCTCCTCTTACCAATATATTATTAAAACCTATATTGTGCCTTTCATAGGCTCGATACGATTGGTCGAGCTATCAGCATTAAACGTAAGAGCACTTATGGATAGCATGAGTCATTTATCAGCTCGGACTATCAGTTACACGCTAACCGTTCTAAGAGCTATACTAAAGCAGGCCGTCATGGATGAGATACTCTCGAAGAACGTGGCCACATTAGTTAAAAAGCCTAAACAAGAGCGTAAACGTGAAATGGTAACGCTATCTAAAGAAGAGGTTGAGACCTTCCTTGAACAAATCGATGATGTCGAATGGCACGCCCTGTTTAAGCTAGCATTTACTACAGGTTTACGCCGCAGCGAGATACTCGGTTTAACCTGGGATGATGTCAACTTAAAGCAAAAGACGTTAACCGTCAATCAGACAGTTTTACGTATCAATGAAGTCACGACTATCTCTAAAACAACTAAAAACAGCTCGTCTAGGCGTTCTATATCACTCGACGATAAAACTATCGCAGAGCTTTTAAAACTTCGCACATGCGTCGATAAACGGCGCCTAAAAGCAACGAACTGGAGAAATAATAATCTCGTGTTCCCTGGTAAGTTTGGAAGCCCTCGTGATCCGGCCAAGGTTTCTCTAAAATGTAAAAAGTTGGCCACCGCAATCGGTAGACCTGACTTTACGATGCACGATACTCGCCATACGCATGCCACCTTATTATTAGAAGCAGGCGTAAACTTTAAAGTCGTACAAATGAGACTTGGTCATTCCTCGTATCAACAAACGATGGATACCTACTCTCATGTTACTCCGATTATGGAAGCGGACGTCGTAGAAAAGATTTCAAATATATTCTAATTGATGTCAAAATGATGTCAAACACAAAAAGCCCCAGGTAGTATTTACCTGGGGCTTGCCTTACGTCCACCCTCGTAAGGCTAGGGAGATATTTGGATCACCTCTTTACCGATGAATCACTACTCCGATTACTGCTCCCGCTCCCACCATCTGAGATAGGTTGCGCTGCATCCGTAGTCGTTTGATTGTTCTCTTGTCGTTGTCGATTTGCCCTTTCAATTCTATCAAAGAGCTCGACATTTCGTTCAAGGTAACCTCTTGCTTCATGGATAGCATTTTGGCTTTCATCAATTCTGTTTCCAATGTCGATATTGTATTGTGTGCTTCGTTCAATTCTTCCCTTTGCTTCATGACTGTATTCTGTGCTTCGGTCAATGGAAGACTGGATGTCTCGATTAAGCTTAAGGCTTTCTCGTTGTTGCTTTTCAATTCGTTCCACTGTGTTAAGGGAATCGTGATTGTTGCTTCCACTTGGCTCGTGGAAGATGTACCAGCAGCAAAAGACGGAGAGGAACACAATACCACCGATAACAACATGGCGGTAACTAAGGCTATTAAGTAAAACTTTGATTTTGTCATACATCATACCCCTCCTGCGTAGTCAGTAATCCCCCTAGCAATGGCACGTACGATAGTATCAAGGTCGTTAGATAACATAGTATGATCTTCTTCGTTATCAATGAATGCCATTTCAACTAATACTGCAGTTGCATCTGTACCGTTTAGTACCCAAAGGTCATCACGTTTCTTAACGCCGCGATCAACTGTATTAATACTTCGGATAATTTGACTTTGAATGTCGTTTGCTAATCGTTGCCCATTAAAGGACTTATACAGCGTCTCAGTGCCACGAGCTTGCGTGTTAAAAGCATTACAGTGTAGAGATACGAATATGTCTGCGCCCCAAGAATCAGATTCGGAACATACTAGGCCTAAATCATCATCTTGAAGAGTACGCACTTCACATCCTGCTGTTTCTAGATAGCGTGCTAGCATCTTGCCCGCATCACGAGCAACGTCGCACTCACGAGTACCATATACAGGATTGACTGCGCCACTATCTAAGTTAATATCATGTCCGGGATTAATAAAAATCTTCATCGTTTATCCTCCTTTTCTAATTGGTCGGGAACGCCATTGTTATTTCGGTCTACCCAAAGGCCTAAGAACCCTACAATAGCCGTTAAGACACTTGGAATAAATATATGGTCGATGATATTTATCCCTACGCTAATTAATTTATTTGTTTCGTCAGATACATACCCAGTTATAAAAGCCATTATGTATTCAATCACTACCAATAAAATAGGCACTAGCATAATAAATACTAGCGCCCGTGTAGCGAATATCCCTGTAGGGTGGATGTTAGCCACCCTTACAGATTGATATGATTTTTTAACTGTATTGATGAGATTTGGTGGAATGTTCATGTAACGCCTCCTTAATATCATCAACACGTGCTTCGATGCCATCGACACGAGATGTCAACTTCACATGTTCCGTGTATGCTTTAGTACGTTGTTCACGTGATAGCTTAATCTCATCTTTCAAATCTTTTAATGTATCGGTAAGCACGCCCATTTTTTCTTGAAACATCAGATTGTCTTGCATTCTTTGCAAATCTAATTTTTCAAGTAGCGGAACAACTAACACTTTATAACCTAAGCCAGCAACCACCCCTACAATTGTAAGGGTGGTTAGTATGTCGTTCAACTCAAACTGCCAAGTCCACATTATTTACCCCTTTCTCCAGTACCCTATAATATCAATAATATAACGTGTGTTCGCTGGTACACCCCAGGCTTTAATTATACGGCTATTTCGCTCAACATAAACACTATTGTTATTTACATTAACGCTTTTTTCTATTAGTCGTACTGCGACTGGTGCATTTGGTGGGAGCTGTGCGACCATACCCCCATTTCCGGAAGGGTTAGTCAATATAAAATCAAAATGCAAGTACCCCCAACCAGTTAAGGGGTCGAACGCTAAATAACCTCTATCCGCACCATATGCACCGGCTTTAGCAGTACCCCATACAACTTCATATAATTCGATTGGTTGTGAAGTTACTTGTCCTCCACCGCTTCCAGGGTCGCCTTTAGGGCCTTTTAACGCTTGAAGTTGTTCCGCCGTAAAATCAGAATATCTAAAGGGTTCGCCTTTATCACCCTTTGGCCCTTTAAGTGCGTTAAGTTGTTCCTGTGTAAAGTCGCTATATCTAAATGGCTCACCTTTAGGGCCTTGTGGCCCTCTTAATTTTTCAAGCTGTTCTGTAGTAAGCTGTACATTAGATGCTGAAGTATACTGATTAATTTCAGATTTTTTAACATAG
>OOCP01002325.1_pt1 | contig 16379 bp, 16 predicted proteins | sample 1671511 | NCBI WGS metagenome assembly OOCP01 (sample SAMN06348164, study PRJEB24527) | human gut metagenome | biome: human gut; feature: ankylosing spondylitis patient; material: feces | host: Homo sapiens | place: China | collected 2015-10 | reverse complement strand
CATATCCGCCGCCTCCTTTTTCCCACTGTACCATACAGCCTATACAAAAAGCAAGCCCCGCACCGTCCCGGCGCGGGGCTTGTCCTTTATTTCTCGATCTTCACAAATTTCTCCGCCGGGGCGTGACACAAGGGGCAGCGGAAATCCGGCGGCAGGGATTCTCCCTCATAGACATAACCGCAGACAGTGCAGCGGTAGCCGTTGATCTCTACCGTGCGGTACACGGTGGCAGTGGGCGGCGTGGCCTTGCCCCGGTCCGTATAGGCCTGGAGGGTCAGCACCCTCCCGTCTCCCAACACCTCCGCCTCTGTGGCCTGGCCCACGAAAAGGAGGAAGCTGCCGATCTCCATCTGGTCCACCACCTTGCATGCGATGCGGGAGACCATGTGCTCCTTCAGGTATGGATTGCCGTTGCTGTCGGTCTCCGCCGCCCGGCCGGCGAACTTGTCCGTCACCCGGCCGGACTTGTAGCCGAACAGGTCGATGATCTCCCCCGGCGCGTCCGCACCCAACAGGGTAACGGAGAAGCTCCCCGCCGCCTGAATGGCCTTGCAGGTCTCGTGGTCCTTGTTCACCGCCACGGTGAACTTGGGCGGGAAGGAAGAGGTCACCTGGTGGAAGGAGTTGACGATGCAGCCGTGGCGCTTGCCGTCCGCTGCCGCAGAGAGCAGACAAAGGGCGTAGTCCATCTTCTGATATGCCTTGTTGTCCATATTGATTTCCTTTCTGGCGGATCCGCCGCCGGACATCCCGCATGTTTCTCTTGATGGAATAAGTTTACCAGAAGCCGCCATTTTATGCAGTTGCATCCGCGACTGCTGCCGCGCAAAAATTTTCTTCCATTTTCTGTGGACAAATACCGGATTTGGGCGTATACTCTCCTTAACTAGATGCCATTATCCTGATTTATATTTTCTATAAGTCCGGATAATGGCTCAAAATCTAGATAAAAGGAGTGATTCTATGTCTGAGAGCTACGCTGGCAAGATCAACCGGAAGCTGCTGAAAAAGCGCCGCATCATCAACGCCGCCGCCGGGCGGGAGCCGTCGGACCTGGTGCTGAAGAACGCCACCTATGTCAACGTCTTCTCCAACGAGCTCTGTCATGCGGACATCGCCGTGGCAGAGGGGCTGATCGTGGGCATGGGCCAATACTCCGGCACGGTAGAGGAGGACTGCACGGGTAAAATCGTCCTGCCCGGCTTTCTGGATGCCCACATCCATCTCGAGAGCCCCCTGGCCTCTCCCAAGGCCTGCGTGAAGGCCGTGCTGCCCCACGGCACCACCACCGTCATCACCGACCCCCATGAGATCGCCAACGTCATGGGTACCGACGGCATCGAGTATATGCTGCAGGCCACGGAGGACCTGCCGGTGGACGTGCGCTTCATGCTGCCCTCCTGCGTCCCCGCCACGCCGCTGGACGAGTCCGGCGCCAATCTGGATTACCGTGCCATCGACTCCTTCTATGACCATCCCCGTGTGCAGGGACTGGCGGAGATGATGAACTATGTGGGCGTGGTCAACGGCGACGGTCAGGTGGTGGAGAAGATCGTGGCCTCTCAGGCCCACCATAAGAAGATCGACGGCCATGCGCCGGGCCTTTCCGGCAAGGATCTCAACGCCTACATCGCCGCCGGCGTCTACTCCGACCATGAGTGCTCCGATATGGAGGACGCCATGAATAAACTGCGTCTTGGCCAGTACATCATGATCCGTGAGGGAACGGCCGCCCGGAATCTGGAGGCTCTCATGCCCCTGCTCACCAGCCAGTACGTGGATCGCTGTATGTTCTGCACCGACGACAAGCACCCCAACGACCTGCTGGAAAAGGGCCACATCGACTACATCGTCAAAAAGGCTATCTCCCTGGGGGCCGACCCCATCGTTGCCGTGAAGGCCGCCTGCCACAACGCCGCTCGGTACTTCCTGCTGAACAACCGTGGTGCCATTGCCCCCGGCTATTTGGGCGACTTCGTCATCATCGACGACTTCCAACACTTCGAGATCGAGATGGTCTATAAACGTGGTGTCCTCATGTACGACGGTCAGCTGCGGGACTTCCCTGCCCCGGAGATCGACCCCTATCTGGTGAAGCGGGCTCACGACACCTTCCATGTGGCCCACCTGACGGCGGAGGACTTCTCCGACGGCCGCCCCCATGCCGTCATCGGTATGATCCCCGGCGAGATCGTCACTCAGGATGCCGGCTACGCCGACCACGCCGACCCGGAGCAGGACATTCTGAAGATCGCCGTCATCGAGCGGCATAAGAACACCCACCACATCGGCTTGGGCTACATCAAGGGCTACGGCCTGAAGCGTGGCGCCGTAGCCACCTCCATCAGCCACGACAGCCACAACATCATCGTGGTGGGTGCCACCGACGAGGATATGGCCGCCGCCGCCAACCGCATCGTGGAGAACCGTGGCGGCATCACCGTCATGGAGAACGGCCAGGTGCTGGGCGAGGTAACGCTGTCCATCGCCGGCATCATGTCCGACGACAGTCTGGTGATGGTGAACAGCGCTCTGGAGGATGCCAAGGACGAGGCCTTCGGTTTGGGCGTCTCCCGTGGCATCGACCCCTTCATGACCCTGAGTTTCATGGCCCTTCCGGTGATCCCTTCTCTGCGGATCACCACCCGTGGCGTGTTCGATGTCTCCAGTCAGCGTTATATCTGACCTCCTCATCCTCCCCATAGCGTGATACCCCTCGGAGCCTTCGGCTCCGGGGGGTATCACATTTTCCCTAGAAAAGAGGGAGGACGCCGCAGCGTCCTCCCTCTTTTCACAGGCTATTCTTACTTTACCGTACCGTCGGCGTTGAACACCGGCAGCGGAGCCAGATACTGGATGTCCTTGCGCTGCTGGGCGTCGCCCTCGGCCAGCACGGCGATGCGGTCCACCACGATGCCGCCGGCCAGCTTCACCAGCTCCTCCATGGCGTGGAGGCTGCCGCCGGTGGAGATCACATCGTCCATCAGCACGATGCGCTTGCCACGGATCATGTCGGCATCGTCCCGGCCCAGATACAGCTTCTGCACCCCGGCGGTGGTGATGGAGCGATCCTCCACATGGATGGGATCGGGCATATAGGCCTTGGGGCCCTTCCGGGCGATGAAGTACTTCTTGGCGCCGGACTGCCGGGCCATTTCGTGAATCAGGGGGATGCTCTTGGCCTCGGCGGTGAAGAGGTAGTCGTACTCCTCATTCTCCACCAGCTTCAGCAGGTCACGGGCGCAGGCCACCGTCAGCTCTGCATCACCGAAACAGATGAATGCACCGATATACAGATCATCCGCAACCTTGCAGATGGGAAGTTCCCGCTGCAGGCCCGCCACGGTCATGGAATAGGTCATCTTTGAAACTCCAATCCGCCGGGCGCAGCCACGCCTCGGCTGCCGCCTTTGGGCGGACGGCACGCCTTTGTTTTTAAGTACCGCTTGGATGCACTGGCCAAGCCATAGTATATTATATAAGCAATTTGGCAAATGTCAATATCCGTCTGCACTTCTGCTTATGAAAGTTCTCCCCTTTTACCCGGCTCAATTTTTTGCTGCTCTAACATTTTTTCTTGTACTCTCATAATTTTTTAGCTTATTTTTACGTTTTGCACAAAAAACGCCGGTATTTTTCAGTAACCCCCGCCCGTCCTTTTCCCCCGGACCCCCTTGCGGGAACCGGAAATTGGTGTTATCATGACCTTAACAGGGTTCATTCTTCCTGTGAAAGTAACGGAACAAGGATTTAGGAGGAACAAATTATGAACGCATATCTGGCCAGTGTTTTGGAAAACGTTCGGACAAAGCACGGCAACGAGCCGGAGTTCGTGCAGACCGTAGAGGAGGTTTTCTCCTCCATCGAGCCGGTCATCGAAAAGCACCCTGAGTATGAGAAGGTAGATCTGCTGGGCCGTATGGTGGAGCCCGAGCGTATGTTCACCTTCCGGGTGGTGTGGTGCGACGACAATGGCCAGTGGCATACCAACCGTGGCTGGCGCTGCCAGTTCAACGGGGCCATCGGCCCCTACAAGGGCGGCCTGCGGTTCCAGAAGAACGTCTACGAGGGCATCATCAAGTTCCTGGGCTTCGAGCAGACCTTCAAAAACAGCCTGACGGGCCTGCCCATCGGCGGCGCCAAGGGTGGCTCCGATTTCGATCCCGCCGGCAAGTCCGACGCCGAGGTCATGCGCTTCTGCCAGAGCTTCATGACGGCTCTGTACCGCTACATTGGGCCGGACGTGGACGTCCCCGCCGGCGACATGGGCGTGGGCGGCCGTGAGATCGGCTACCTGTTCGGCCAGTATCGCCGCCTGAAGGGCGCTTGGGAGAACGGCGTCCTCACCGGCAAGGGCCTCAGCTACGGTGGCTCCCTGATCCGCCCGGAGGCCACCGGCTACGGCGCTGTCTACTATCTGCAGGAGGTCCTCAAGCACGAGGGCGACACCATCGAGGGCAAGCGCATCGCCCTGTCCGGCTACGGCAACGTGGCATGGGGCATCATGAAGAAGGCCGCTGAGCTGGGCGCCAAGGTCACTTATATGTCCGGCCCCGACGGCTATGTCCACGATCCCGACGGCATCAACACCGAGGAGAAGCTGAACTTCATTCTGGAGATGCGTGCCAAGGATCCCATGCACTGCAAGCCCTATGCCGACCACTTCGGCTGCGAGTTCGTGGCCGGTGCCAAGCATTGGGGGGCCAAGGATGTGGATGTGAATATGCCCTCCGCCATGCAGAACGACGTCCGCATGGATTCTGCCGAAAAGATCGCCGCCTCCGGCGTGAAGTACTACATCGAGGTGGCCAATATGCCCACCACCAACGACGCTCTGAACTTCCTGCGGGCCCAGAAGCATATGATCGTGGCCCCCTCCAAGGCCGTCAATGCCGGCGGCGTGGGCGTCTCCGCTCTGGAGATGGCACAGAACTCCGAGCGTCTGGTCTGGACCGCCGAGGAGGTGGATGCCCAGCTGCATAAGATGATGAAGACCATCCATCAGGTGTCTGCCGAGGCCGCCGAGGAGTACGGTCTGGGTTATGATCTGGTGGCCGGCGCCAATATCGCAGGCTTCAAGAAGGTGGCGGAAGCCATGATGGCGCAGGGTTGCTTCTAAGCCGTCCCTCCTCCCTAATTAAGTCCAAAAACATCCCCGGCGCAGCTGCGCCGGGGATGTTTTTTCTTTGGATGCGGAAACCACCAGCCCTGCCGGTGAAGGTGCTCCCTGAAAGCTTTCCCTTCCATCGACGAGCAGCCAAGTGAGCCGCAAGCAGATGTCTTGATCGAGGAGTTTGTGCAAGCAGATGCCTTAATAGGGAGAATCCGTGCAAGCAGAACACAAGTTTCCCGTTTACGGGTCGAAAATCGCAAGGAAATAAAATTCAGTGGTTTCTGCTCCGTGTCCCTTGATTGGTTCCGCCAGCAAAATTGCCCTTTTCAGGGCAATCGAACCTCCGGAGTCATCGAGAAATATAGTTCTTCACAAGAAAAACAGCTGTAAGGTAACTCTGCCTTACAGCTATTTTATTTTCTCACTTTTCCCCTTTTCCCCACTTACTCATAGGGCGGAATACCAGCGGCCAGACGGCTCCCGCCACCAGCACCAGCAGGAAGTACCGCACGCCGCCGGCCAACCCCTCATGGCCCAATAGCGCCAGCAGCGGAGCCTTCAGGCCGCTCTTGATGGCCAGCAGCAGCGCCATGCCCACAGCCACCTTGATCACCTGCACCCACCAGACGGCCTGCGTCTCGAAATGAATATACCGCCGATCCAGCAGCCAAGCCAACGTCATACCCGCCACAGCGCCCAGCATCTTCCATGCATTGCCGATGCCGCTGGCCAGATTCTCCGCATCCATATCCGCCGGAAAGCCGCAGGTCTCTACGAACACCACAAAGGCCCCGCTGACCACCAGCATGGCAGCCAGCACATAGCCCATGTATCGGGGCTTTTCCTGCGCCCGCCGCATCAGGGGATACAGTCCCAGCACCAGCGCCGCCGCCAGTACCAACGACACCCCCACGTCCGCCGGGGTATGTACCCCCAGATACATCCGGGAAAAGGCGATGACCAGCGCCAGTGTCGTCAGCCCCAGCCGCACCCACCGGCGTCCGCCCCACCGGGCCATGCCGCCGAAGAGCCCTATGGCGTTCTGGGTATGGCCGCTGGGGAAGGAGTACCCCGTGGCCTCCGCCCGTGCGCTCTCCACAATGGTAAAGTTGGGGTCCCGCACCCACGGCCTCGGCACCCGGCAGATCAGCTTCAAAAACTGGTTCAGCACCGTGCCGCAGAAAGCGATGGTCATCAGATAGTACCCCTCCCATTTGCTGACGCACCAGAACACCACCACCGCCGCCACAATGAAGATCACCTCGCCGCCCAGTTGGGTCACGGCACTCATGACGCCGTTCCAAAAGGGCGTTCGAATTTTTTCCAGCGCATATAAAATGTCCACTTTTCCGCCTCCTTTTGTCCTGATCTCTGACAGAAATTTCGTCCTATATCTGTCCGATATCAGTTGGAATTTTGTCCAGATTATTTGTCTCGATCAGAAAAATGTATTTTCTTCTTCCAAACGATCCTCCTCCGATTCTTTCTTCCGACAAGGCTACCGAGAAGGGCAGCAGCTGCCCTTTCTCAGCTGTCTGACTTTTCTGTCATTTCTTTCTCCGACAGCTGTTCCCCGATCGTCTGCTTTCCAACCACCCTCTTTTAGCGGTGGCCGCCGCAGCCGTGGGGCTCCTTCTCCGGGGCAGCGTAACTCTTTCCCGTCACCGTCTCCGGCACGATCTTCACCACACGGGTGGCCGACATATATTTTTCCATATACTCGCTGAACCGGCCCATGCCCTTGGGGTCATAGGCGGTACACAGCAGCAGCATGGCCTTCACCTGCTCCGCCTCATCGGTGACCACCTCCGCACGGCCATGAAGCACCGCCGAGGCATAGGCCATGGAGAACTCGTTGGGGATGGCCGCCGCATAGGAGACTGCCGACAGGCATACCGGCGGGTTTTTCGCCAGCAGCTCCCACTTCTCGCCGTGACCGGCGCAGTGGAAATACACCACATGGTACGCCTCATCCACCACCGGGGAGATGGGGATGGCGTAGGGCTTCCCCACCTCATCCGTCAGAGACAGGGTGGCATAGGGGGCTTTCTGGAATACCTCCCAGGCAAAGGCGGCATCCCGCTCCCGATCCTTTCGCAGCATTGCTTTTTCCTCCTTATCAGGCGGCCGGGCCACCCTGTTTTATCCCGCTCTCTTGACCAGCAGCCAAGCGGATATGCGGGGAAAATATCAGACATATTCAAGTGATATGGTCTATCCTATGGATGGTACCATGATTCCCATAGAAATGCAACAAACATTCTTGACTTTTCCCGGAGGTGAAATATAATATATGGGTGAAAATTTTTGCAACGTGATGAATCGATATTAGGAGGACAAGCCCATGACACTGGATCACAGCTATTTCGAGGAAATGGAGGCCAAGATCCCCCACGGAAAGGTCCGCACCCGGTTCGCCCCCTCCCCCACCGGCTATATGCACGTGGGCAATCTGCGGACGGCGCTGTACACCTGGCTCATCGCCCGCAGCCACAACGGCACGTTTATCCTGCGGATCGAGGACACCGACCAGAGCCGTCAGGTGGAGGGCGCTGTGGATGTCATCTACCGCACCATGGCCGAGTGCGGCCTGACCCATGACGAGGGCCCGGACGTAGGCGGCCCCGTGGCCCCCTATATCCAGTCCCAGCGCCGGGACACCTACGGAAAGTACGCCCGGCTGCTGGTGGAAAAGGGCGGCGCCTACTACTGCTTCTGCGAAAAGACGGAGTCTGAGGAGGATTCCGGGGAATTTGACCGGGCCGCCGATCCCTGCCGGGAGTTGACGGCCCAGCAGGTGCAGGAAAAGCTGGAGGCAGGTCTGCCCTACGTCATCCGCCAGCGTATCCCCGCCGGAACCACCACCTTCCACGATGCCATTTTCGGGGACATCACCGTGGACAACAGCACGCTGGACGATCAGGTGCTGCTGAAGCGGGACGGTCTGCCCACCTATAACTTCGCCAACGTCATCGACGACCACCTGATGGGCATCACCCATGTGGTGCGGGGCAGCGAGTATCTGGCCTCCGCCCCAAAGTATAACCTGCTGTACGAGGCCTTCGGCTGGGAGGTCCCCACCTATGTTCACTGCTCCCCCGTCATGCGGGACGCTCAGAACAAGATGTCCAAGCGCCACGGCGATCCCTCCTATGAGGATCTGAAGGCGGAGGGCTATCTCACCGAGGCCATCCTCAACTATGTGGCCCTGCTGGGCTGGAGCCCCAAGGGGGAGTTGGCGGAGCAGGAGCTGTTCACCCTGCCGGAGCTGGTAAAGGCCTTCGACATGACGGGCATCTCCAAATCCCCCGCCATTTTCGACCGGCAGAAGCTGGATCACTTCAACGCCGTCTATCTGCGGGGCATGGCCCCGGAGGCCTTCGCCAAGGCCGCCGAGCCCTACATCCGCCAGACGGTGACAGACCCCCGGTTTGACACCGCCGCCATCGCCGCTCTTTTGCAGGCCCGGTGCGAGAAGCTCACGGACATCCCGGAGAAGGTGGACTTCTTCGATGCCCTGCCGGAGTATCCCGTGGACTACTATACCAATAAGAAATCCAAGACCAACCCCGACGTCTCCCGTGCCATGCTGGAGGCGGTCATCCCCGTGCTGGAGGGCCTGACGGAGTGGACGGACGAGGCCATTCACGACGCACTGGTTGATCTGGCGCAGCGGCTGGAGGTGAAGAACGCCACCCTCATGTGGCCTGTCCGCATCGCCGCCGCCGGTAAGCTGGTGACCCCCGGCGGAGCCGTGGAGATCTGCCGCATTCTGGGCAAAGATGAGACGCTGCGCCGCCTGAACGCCGGTCTCGCCATGCTGGGGGCATGATGGACTGGCTGGAACAGCAGCGCACCCGGCTGCACGGATTTTACCGCACGGAGTACCGCTACTCCCTCCGCATCACCGCCATCGCCTTCGGCGCACTGATCCTGCTGGGCTTTGCCGGCAGCCTGCTGCTGCCGAAGCTGGCCGACCAGCTGTTCCTGCAGTTCGCCCAGCAGATGGCGGAGCTGGGCATCATGGACACCACCGGCCGGGTGGATGTGCTGGCGCTGTTCGGCAACAACGTCCGGGCGACGGTGTTCAGCATCGCCTACGGCTTTATCCCCTTTATCTATCTCCCGGCCCTGTCCATCGGCATCAACTCCCTGCTGCTGGGGCTGTTTGCCGGGGTGTACGTCAACAACGGCATCTCCCTGCTGGCGTATTTTGCGGGCATCGTCCCCCACGGCATTTTCGAGTTGCCGGCCCTGATCCTGGCCCTCAGCAGCGGCATCTATCTCTGCCGCAAGGTCACAGACTACGTCCGGCACAACGAAAAGGGCGTTATGGGTCCCCTGATGAAGGATCTGCTGCGCCTGTTCGTCATGCACATCATCCCCCTGCTGATGGCAGCGGCGGTGATAGAGGCCTATGTGACACCGCAGCTTTTGAAGCTGTTTCTGTAAAAACTTTAGTGCCGCAGCGTGCGGCGAAAGGAGCATCACATGAACGAGAAGAATGTACGAAGCATCCCGGAGCTTTTTGGCAGCATGGTATTCAGCCAGGCTCAGATGCGACAGCGTCTGCCGGAACGGGTCTATGACGCATGGCAGCAGTGCCTGATCCAAGGAACTTCTCTGGATCGCTCCATCGCCGACGAGATCGCCGCCGCCATGAAGGACTGGGCCATCGAAAAGGGCGCTACCCACTACACCCACTGGTTCCAGCCCATGACGGGCTTTACCGCCGAGAAGCACGACAGCTTCATCGCCCCCAACGTCCCCGGCACCATTTTGATGGAGCTGTCCGGCAAGGAGCTGTCGCAGGGTGAGGCGGACGCCTCCAGCTTCCCCTCCGGCGGTCTGCGGGCCACCTTCGAGGCCCGTGGTTATACGGCGTGGGATCCCACGTCCTATGCCTTCATCAAGGATCAGACCCTGTATATCCCCACCATCTTCTGCTCCTACGGCGGCGAGACGCTGGATAAAAAGACGCCCCTTCTGCGCTCCATGAAGCAGCTGGATACGCAGGCCGTTCGCATCCTGCGGCTGTTCGGCAACACCACGGTGCAGCACGTTACCGCTCAGGTGGGGCCGGAGCAGGAGTATTTCCTCATCGACAAGGCCATGTATCGCCGCCGGGAGGATCTGATGCTCTGCGGCCGTACTCTGTTCGGTGCCAAGCCTCCCAAGGGGCAGGAGCTGGACGATCACTACTACGGCGCCATCAAGCCCCGTGTGGCGGCCTTCATGCACGAGCTGGATCAGGAGCTGTGGCAGGTGGGCGTGCTGGCCAAGACGGAGCACAATGAGGTAGCTCCCGCCCAGCATGAGATTGCCCCGGTGTACTCCGACGCCAACAGCGCCTGCGACCACAATCAGCTGACCATGGAGTTTCTGAAGAAGGTGGCTGATCGCCACGATCTGGTGTGCCTGCTCCACGAAAAGCCCTTTGCCGGGGTCAACGGCAGCGGCAAGCACGACAACTGGTCGCTGGCCACGGATACCGGTGAGAACCTCCTCAAGCCCGGACGCACCCCCAGTCAGAACGCACAGTTCCTGCTGTTTCTGGCGGCCTTCATCAAGGGCGTGGACGAGTATCAGGAGATGCTGCGCTGCTGCGTGTCCTATCCCGGCAACGACCACCGGCTGGGCGGCAACGAGGCGCCTCCCGCCATTGTGTCTATCTTCCTTGGCGACGAGCTGACGGCCATCCTCCGCTCCATCATCGACGGCACGGCCTATGTGGACATCACCAAGAAGAAGCTGGAGATCGGCGTGGACACCCTGCCGGAGCTGCCGCAGGATACCACCGACCGCAACCGCACCTCCCCGCTGGCCTTTACCGGCAACAAGTTCGAGTTCCGGATGTTGGGCTCCTCCCAGTCCATCGCCAGCCCCAATGTGGTGCTCAACACCATCATGGCCGACGAGCTGAAGCAGTTTGCCGACCGGCTGGAGCGGGCGGAGAGCTTCCATCAGGCCCTGCAGGAGCTGCTGCGGGATACCTTCCGGGATCACCAGCGCATTATCTTCGACGGTAACGGCTACGACGACGACTGGGTACAGGAGGCCAAGCGCCGGGGGCTGAGCAATCTGCGGGACACCGTGGACTGTATGCCCGCCTACATCGACGAGAAGAATGTGGCGCTGTTTTCCCGCTTCGGCATCCTGACGCCGGAGGAGATGCACGCCCGGTACGAGATCCATCTGGAGAATTACTGCAAGGTCACGGCCATTGAGGCCGCTACCCTGCGGGATATGACCCTGCGGGGCATCCTGCCCGCCGTCACCCGCTACACCGGCGATCTGGCCAAGGGCGTTGTGAGGAAGCGGCAGGCGGAGATGACCACTCCCTGCCGGGTGGAGAGCTATCTGGTTCAGCAGCTGGATACTCTCAGCGGCGACCTGCTGGACGCCTGTCAGGCTATGAGCCGGGCGCTGGAGGCCGCTCCCGCCGCCGATGCCGGCATCGACGCCGCCCGGTACTACCGGGATCAGGTGGCCTCCCGGCTGGAGGAGATGCGGAGCATCATCGACCGCATGGAGCCGCTGGTGGGGGCCGACTACTGGCCCTATCCCACCTATGCAGACATCCTGTTCTCCGTGTAATGATACCCGATACGAAAAGAGAGTGTGTTCCGGATGGAACACACTCTCTTTTTCGTCAACCGGCGGGGTGAGCCAGACGGCTGAGTAAACTAAACGGAGGGATCAATAGTCGGAGTTCAGCCACGGCTTCTGGCCGTAGTGAAGAAGCTGCGCCAGCTGCTGCCAAGGGCCGGTGACGGCGACGGCTCCCAGCCGCACCATGCCCGCCAATCCGCAGGAGGCCATCAGCAGGGATGCCAGATCCCCCTGCCGGCACGTCACCGTTACCTCGGCGGGTGCTTCCTCCGGGAGGGCGGACCAGCGGCCGCCGTCGAAGCGCAGCACCGTGCGGCAGTCCCGGTGGGCCAGCTCATCACGGTAGCAGAAGGCCGCTGTCAGCGTCCCCTGCGGGAGGGTGCGATAGGCGGTGGCGGTCACGAAGGCCGCCGGGTCCAGAAGCTTGAACATGGTGCCTATGGCGGAGACGTTGGTTTGCAGAAAGCCGTAGTCGATGTAGTTGCCGGAGACGTCCTGCGGATCCTCCAGCAGGTGGTGGAAGTCCTCCTCTCCGGTGCGGAGGAGCACCGTCTGGGCCAGGTCCTCCTGAAGCTTCAGCGCTCCCAGCAGCGCCCGGAGGACAGCGCCGTCGTCGTACACCAGTTCCTCCACCGACAGGCGGTTGCGGGTATAGTTGGTGTCGCTGGCGCTCTCAAAGCGATAGGCCACATAGCCCCGCAGCGTCCCGTCGTCGGCGCAGTAGCCGATGCGGCGCACCTGAATATCCGTGCGGGCGGCCCGAACCTCCTCCTCGAACTTCTCCACCATGCCGTGGTTCTGGGCGGCGAAGCGGCTGTGACAGGCCAGCACCCGGTCAAAGTCCTCCGGCTGCAGCAGGCGCAGATGGCGGCGGGCCTCCCCCTCGGGCTTGGGCAGCACGGCGGTGGGCAGATGGTACTCGTAGAGTTTCCCCGCAAAGCCATAGCCCATGCGGCGGTAAAAGGAGATCTGGAAGGGCAGCAGCAGCGTCAGCAGAGCGCCGTGGCGGCGGGCGTAGTCCTCGAAGTAGCGGATCATCTCCAGCGCCGCCCCCTTCTTTTTATGGAGGGGGTGTACCTCCAGCGCCATCAGGCCGCAGGCCGTCTGCATCCGGCCGAAGCAGTTCATGGAAAAGAGGATCAGCTTCATGGTGGCAATGAGTACGTCCCCTTCAAACAGGCCCACCGTCTGCACCTGACGGTCCTCCCGCAGCTCCAGACGGTGCTTCTCCCGGTAGTGCTCCCGGCACGCTTCGTCCAGCGTTTTATAGGCCGGGTAGGCGTTGAGGTAGATGTCCAGATAGGCCTCCAGATCCTGCTGGGTCAAGGGGCGGATGGTGCGGTTGGTGTGTTCCATGGCGGCGGGCTCCTTTCACATGATCAGATGAAGCTATTGTACCGTGTTTTGCCGGTTCCGTCAACGACGGGTAAGAAAAAAGCCCATCTGCTCAGGCGGATAGGCTTTCAAGGGAAACTACTTTACAGGGACAGGCTCTTCGTCCACGCAGAGACCTCCTGTGCGGAGGCATGGCTGGACAGGCGCTTGCCCTCGTTCCAGCGGGTATCGGGGGCGCAGGAGGATCGCAGGAGCTCCATGGTCTTGCCCATGCCGCTGCCGCCGGAGGTAGCGAAGGGAATCACGGTCTTGCCGGAGAAATCGGCGCTCTCCAGAAAGGTCTGGATGATGCGGGGCGCCTGATACCACCAGATGGGGAAGCCCACAAACACCGTATCGTAACCCGCCAACCGAGGGGTCTCCGCCATGGCCGGGCGGCTCTTGGGGTCGTTCATCTCCACGCTGCTGCGGCTCTTGGCGTTGCTCCAGTCCAGATCGGCAGCGGTGTAGGCCGTCTGGGGACGAATTTCGAAGAGATCGCCGCCGATAACACCCGCCAGCGTCTTGGCCAGACGGGCCGTTTCGCCGCTGGCAGAAAAATAGGCAACCAGAATTTTGCTCATGTGTATGCTCCTTTCAACATTTCTCCGGGATCGCTCCGGGCGGCGGGACATCCCGCGCCCCCCCATTGTATCAGCCGAGGGCGGCGGATGCAAGGCACTTTTCCCGGAAATGGGTGCTTATCGGACAGTGAAGCCCAGCCCCGTCAGCCAGTCCGCCACGTCGCTCCGGGCGGCGCTGCTGCCGAAGCGCTGGCCCTCCTGCCAGTCGCCGGTGCCGGCCAGCTGAGCCAGCGTCTCCCCGCTCTGGCCGAGGGCGGAGGAGGCGGAGGTACAGAAGGGGATCACCGTCTTCCCTGTGAAGTCATTTGCCTTCACAAATCCGTTGACAGGCCATGCGCTGCCGCCCCACCAGATGGGATAGCCCACAAACACCGTGTCGTATCGTTCCCAGCTCTCCACAGCTGTAGAGGTGAGGGCCACATCCTGCAGGGCGGGGTCAGCGTGCTCCCGACAGGCCCGGCTCTCGCTGTTGTTGTAGTCCAGATCCGCCGCCAGATAGGGTTCCTGCGGTGTCAGCTCAAAGGTATCGGCTCCCAGTGTCTCGGCGATGTATCCCGCCACAGCCTTGGTGCTGCCGGTGGCGGAGAAATACACCACCAGCACCTTGGTCTGCTCCTCGGTGGGGGTGCTATCCTGCGGGGTATCGGTGTCCTGCACCTCGTTCTGCGAGGCATCGCTGTCGGGCTGCTGCTTCTTTCCGCAGGCGGCCAGCGCCGGCAGCATCAGCAGAGCCAGCAGCAGGCAGCTCCATTTTTTCAGTTTACGCATCATTCTTCTCCTTTCACGCCAACGGCTTACCGCTGAACACCGGAAATCCATTGTAATCGCCGTAATCCGTCAGGTGCTCCATGCTCCGCAGCGTCTCCATGTCCTCCGGGGAGATGGCAAAGTCCACGGCGGCGTTGGAGCGCATATGGCCGGGGTTCGCCGTCTTGGGCAGGGCCACCGCTCCCAGCTGCAGGACATAGCGGATGCACAGCTGCGGCACGGAAACGCCGTATTTCTCCGCCATGGCGGTGATGGCCGGATTTTTCAGGGCCTCGCCGTGGGCGATGGGGGAATAGGCCTCCACCCGGATGTCCTGCTGGGTGCAGTAGTCCAGCAAGGGCAGGTCCGTACCGGCGATGTGCAGCAGCAGCTGGTTCACTGCCGGACGCACCCGGCAGCCGGTCAGCAGGTTCTCCAGATCGTCCCGCAGAAAATTGGAGACACCGGATGACCCGCACCTTTCCCGCTGCCTGAGCATCCTCCAGCGCACGCCAGACGGCCCTGTTCTCCTGAAAATACCGCTTTTCGGCCCGGAACTCTCTCCACGGCTGGGGAGAGTGGATGAGCATCTGGTCCAGATACGTCAGGCCCATTTTCTCCAGCGTCTCGTCAATAGAGCGGGCGGCGTCCTCATAGGTCTTGTGCTCCGCCGCCACCTTACTGGCCACGAACAGTTCCTCCCGCTTCAGGCCGCAGGTGCGGATGCCCTCGCCCACGCCCCGCTCGTTGCCGTAGGCCTGAGCCGTATCGATGAGTCGGTAACCCAGCTCCACCGCCGTGCGGACGGCCTGCGCCGCCTTGTTGTTGTCAATGAACCATGTGCCAAGCCCCAGCTTGGGGATGGCTATACCGTTTGCCAGCGTATAGGTCTCCTGCAAAATCATTTGGCATCCTCCTCCGTCCAGATCCCCTTGGCCATGCGGAACACCGCCCACGCCCTGGGCCAGCCGCAATAAAAGGCCGCATGGGTGATGATCTCTGCGATCTCCTCACGGGTGATACCGTTTTTCTTAGCGCTGAGCAGGTGGTAGCGGAAGGATTCATCCGTCAAGCCCTGCGCCATCAGGGCCACCACCGTCACCAGATAGCGGTCCCGCAGGGATAGCTTGTCCTCTCGACTCCATACCTGACCGAACAGGACATCGTCATTGAGCTCTGCGAATTTCGGGGCGAACTCCCCCAGGGCGTCCCGCCCCGCCGTCTGTTTGACTGCCATATGGCTCTCCTCCTTACAGTTTGCTGTATGCTTCGTCGCTGACCGGCTCCGAGAAACGGAGTCTTGACAGTAACGCTCCTACGCTGTATGATGCTCTTAAAGCTTATCTATACTCTAAAACTGAAAGTACACTTTAAGTCAAGGGGTTTTGCAAAATTTTTTCGGAGGAATTGGAAAATGGTCTATACCGTGGGTGAAATGGCGAAGCTGCTGGATATCCCGGCATCCACGCTGCGCTACTATGACAAGGAGGGGCTGCTGCCCTTTGTGGAGCGCTCCTCCGGCGGAATCCGTCTGTTCCGGGAGTCGGACTTCGAGTGGCTGCAGGTCATCGGGTGCATGAAAAAGGCCGGGATGTCCATCCGTGACATCCGGCAATACATCCAGCTGGCCATGCAGGGAGACGACACCATCGACACCCGGCTGCAGATGTTCCACCACCAGCGGCAGGTTCTGCTGGATCAGATCCGGGAGATGCAGCACACGCTGGAGACGGTGGAATACAAGTGCTGGTTTTACGAGACGGCGCAGGCCGCCGGCACCACGGACGTCCCCATCCGCATGGCGGAGGAGGAGGTTCCCCAGCGCTTCCGGGCCATCCGGCGGGAGCTTCACGGCGAGGAGCCGGTGAAGGACGATGAGATCGGAAGAGCACACGTCTGAACTCCAGTCACTAGCTTATCTCGTATGCCGTCTTCTGCTTGAAAAAAAA
>OOCP01002321.1_pt1 | contig 16404 bp, 14 predicted proteins | sample 1671511 | NCBI WGS metagenome assembly OOCP01 (sample SAMN06348164, study PRJEB24527) | human gut metagenome | biome: human gut; feature: ankylosing spondylitis patient; material: feces | host: Homo sapiens | place: China | collected 2015-10 | reverse complement strand
ACCAAGAGAGATCAGGCATTCTTGAAGCTGTTCTATGAGCAAGGCCTTTGAGTGTAGATTCCACGGTTTTTAGGTTACAAACTGTCATATTTAGGGTTTACACCAATTTTGGAGGATAACGCCTTCATGGTTCTTTTCAGCACACTGCCTTCGTCCCAACGAGCGCACAATCAACCTATCGTGTTTTTTGGAGAGATTCCATGCCTTACCGTCACCACCCGCACGCGGGAACCCTGAGCCGTTTCCCGTCGCTCACGCTCGTCCTTACACTCTGTGCGACGCTTTGGAGCGCGAGTGTTGCTCACGCTGCCACCAACCCCACCGCCTTAATGGGCTACACCGCGGGTGCGCAAACCCTCACGGTCAACGTGGAAAACGGGCAAATCGATGAAATGAGTGGTGTGGTCTATCAACAGATCAAAGAAGTGCGCCGCTTTGACCAACTTAAAATGACGCTCTTAATTCCACGCACCAAGACCGCCAAACCTGCCGTGGTGTATTTCCCTGGGGGTGGCTTTACCTCGGCCGATCATGAAAAATTCATTGAAATGCGCTACGCGCTTGCGCGAGCGGGCTTTGTGGTGGCAGCGGCCGAGTATCGTCCTGTACCCACACGCTTTCCGGGACTCGTCGAGGACGGCAAAGCTGCGGTGCGGTTTTTGCGCTCGCATGCGATGGAATTGGGCATTGATCCAGACAAAATTGGCGTGCTAGGCGACTCTGCGGGTGGGTACTTAGCCGAAATGTTGGGAACCACCAACGGCGAAACGAGTTGGGACAAGGGCGAGTGGCTCACGGTCAATTCGGACGTGCAAGCCGTGGTGTCGCTCTATGGGCTCTCGGACTTACGTAGCGTGGGCGAAGGCTTTAGTGAGGCCACCAACGCCATTCATGCGGCGAACAACGTCACCGAAGCACTCCTTTTGCATGGGCCCGCGTTTGCCGAATACCCGGGTGGCACCATTCATACCGACGAAGCGAAAACCCTCCATGCCTCAGCGATTGGACACGTGGATGGAAGCGAACCGCCGATACTCTTAATGCATGGGAGTGCCGACAAATTGGTTTCACCCTGGCAAAGTGCGCACCTCTTTGAAGCGCTCAGCGCTAAACACGTCAAAGGCTGTGAATACGTTTTGGTGGAAGGCGCGGGGCACGGCGACCTTCCCTGGTACCAACCGCCCGTGATTGATTGGGTGGTCTCGTATTTTGTGACACACTTGGGCGATCCAGCGAAAGCGCCCCCATTGACCACCCCGACAGAGAAAGGCGGAAACCTATAAACCACCCCGTTTGTGAAAAGGCTCCTGCAATATACACATCGCAGGAACCTGATGTTTTGGTGGTCGTAGTGAGCACGCGAAAGCCACCTTAACGCTCTGCCGTCGCTTCAGGCGCCTCGTCCATCACCACGGGTTCACCGATTTGAAGGGGCACTTCCTTCCAAGGACTTCCTTCCTCCTCTAAAAGGCCCTTAGCCATGTTATTAATACCGCGCAGCATCAAATCGTCTCCGCCCCACATCGCACGACCCACGACATAACTCTTTGCCAGCGCGTGCCAATCGGGGAATACCGTGCGAGCAAAATCGTGCGCCACCTTAATCACTTGCCAAGCATCCTCTTCGGAGATATACCCACAATCGTAGGCCGAGCGTACGACTAAGACGCAACGTCCTAAGTCCCATCCTTCAATCCCTAACGTACCCAACTCGGCTTTGCTACCAATCCACCCTTCTTTGATGAGATACTCGGTCGTTTCGTTCACATTCTTCACGTATTCGTTGACCGTCTCATGCATTGACTCATCCACTTCCGACAAGTCAAGCGCCACGGCGCCATCGCTTGCGACATGTTCGCGAATGAAGTCGTAGGCAATGCGGTGGCCTCCCCCGATAAACCATTTCACCGTCGCCATCGCACTCTCAGCGTCCTCAATCCCGTAGTAGTCCCGTAGCTGTTCTTTGAGTTTCTCCACGTCGTTGCCGGTCGTGAGTGCATCGCAGAGCGACATCGTTTGTTCTGCATTGATGGCGCCCACATTAATGGCGGAAAACTGTTCCGGCGTTAACGCCGAGCCCTCAGGATGACGGCGATACTTTTCGGAGGAAAACGTTTTGAGGAGGTTCTTGAAAAAGCCCATGATCTGCTCCTTAAATGAATGAGTGAAACGCTCAATAATTTCATTTTATGGGAGCAAAAAAAACATCAATTAAGGCTATCCCTTAAGCCGTCCGATTTAGGCGTTTTTGGGCACGTCGCTCTCGTCAATATCGAGACTCTCGGAGACAAACCGATCCACTTCGCGTTCAATCGCTTTACGTTGAGCTTCCGGGGTCGTTGCCGTTTCCAAGACCTTATCGAAAGTGTGCGAAATCGGTTCCCCGTTTTCCATCACGCGAGCGACATCAAAAAGCACCGCCGTGTGCACGGTCTTCGGCATCCCCTCTTCATCAAAGGCCGCCAATTCCACGTCCACCGGACCGCGGGAATGAATCAGACGCTGGGCATTCAATTTTTCACGGAATACGGCCCCTCGACCCCCGGCTTGGTAGACCAAGAGGTCTTCGTCGCCCGTGGGCCACGGTACCTTATCGGCCAAGGTTGGGTCATTTACTTTCGGGAAGAGGAAAGTAAATTTCACCCCGCGCTCTCCGTTACGCGCGACCGTAATGTTGCCCGCATGGCGCTCGGCAATATTGGCCACAATCGAGAGCCCCAAACCCATCCCCGCATCGCCTTTACTCGTTTGCAGGGGCTTAAAGAAGCGCCCCAATTGCTCGTCCGTTAAATAGGGACCATTGTCGCCCACCGTTAAGCGCCACTCCGTGGCACTCGCGGGCTCCAAGACCACATCGATACGGGGGCGCGGTACCGTCACGATCGCGTCGGCCGCGTTCTTTAAGAGGTTTAACACCATCAATTCGATTTCCCAGGCGTCGACTTCGGCCAAACTCTTGGCACGCATACGCACCACAACGGCCGCCTCGGAATTGCGACTTCGGCGAAACGTTTCAATCGCGGACAAAATGATGGTCGACAAATCTTCCACGTTGCGTGGCGGATAGTCGTGCTTGGCGTAACTGCGTACACGTTCAACGATTTCACTCGCGCGACTCGCTTCTTTCACGATTTCGCTCAACGCCACTTCAAAGCGCTCTTTATTAAAGTCTTCGCGCTTTAAGCGTCGTAAGAGGGCGTTCGCGTAATTATTCACGGCCCCCAAGGGCTGCTTTAATTCGTGCGCAATCACGGTCGACATTTGTCCCACGAGCCCCGTGCGCTCCAGGTTTTCAATGTGCGTGCGCGAGGCTTCCATTTCTTTGTCGGCTTTTTCACGGTCTTCTAAGGCTTGACGCAAGAGTTTCGTGCGTCGCCGCACCAGCACCGACAAACTCCCCGCGTAGGTCAACACCAAAAAGATCGCCAGACTAATCACCGCTAAGAGTTCGGCATGCCCACTCACAAAGCGTCGCACACTCCACTCGGCCAAATCCGAGTAAGGTCCCATCTTCAACGTATAAAAGAGGTCATAAATCGGGCGGTTTGTGACGGGCGTCGTCCATTCGGCCCCAAAGATACTGGTCACGGGGCCCAGCGTATAGCCTTCGCCCGCGCGTTTAATTTCCCCATTGGCAGTCATCACGTGCGGGTCGGGCGTGAGTTCCATCACCGGAAGGGCGACGTTTTCCCCGCCTTTACCTTCCATCATAAAGAGCGCCGTCGTAATGGCTTTGCGCACCGTGGGACGCACGGTTTTCACGCCCCCAAAGACCCAACTGGGGTAAAGCGCTGTCGAGTGCACACAATTAAGCCCATCGTTACGTCGGGGGTTAATCACCCAGTAGTCACTTAAGCGCAACTCACCGCGCTCGGCCATCCGTTCCATTTCGCACGCCGGGAGCACCCCGATCGTGGCGGGTTTTTCGGCCATCGTGGAGAGTACCTTACGCACGTTCCCATCCGTAAACGTGGTGTTGGGTAAGGGATCGTCGTCCATAAAGACGTGGTGCTGCTTAAATTCGACCGCAGCGGCTAACCAGCCCGCGAGTGAGGTGGGCGAGCTCGCCACGATTTTTCGCGTCGCTAAGTCGTGTAACGTTGGCGCCACTTCCCCGGCTTTATGGGTTTTGCGCGCGACAATCACCGAACCCGTGGCTAACTGGGGCGACTCACTTTCGCTGGGCCACAAACTCGCAATCGCCTCTAAGTTGAGGAGTTGCTCTTCGATCGTAAAGTAGTCCGCGTCCACAATAAAAAAGTCCACTTGCCCACTGCGCAGCGCCGTTGAGAGGTCCTTATCGTCCAAATAAAAGACCGTAATCCATTGGCGCCCATAGACACGCGCCAAGTGTTCGCGGGTTTTGAGGATGATGTCACTTTGGGACGTTTTCAGGAGCGAATGCTGCACCCCTAAGCGAATCGGTTGCGAAAAGGGCACGTCGCTCACCAACGGGGGCGGATCGCGTTGCAACCCTTGGGGTTCGTTCATCGACGTGCGCGCTTCGTTAGTCTTTTTCGCTTGGCCCGTCGCCCCCGTCACCGGAGGTTTCGTGAGCGCCACGTCTGCGGAACGGGTGGGCGCTAACGCGGGTTGAGGGGGCTTCACCATGCCCGAGCGCACCGCCTCACTCTCTGCCCACGCGCGGGTTTCTTCGGCGAGCGCGTCGTATTCAATCAGCGTTTTAATCGATTCGGTCGCGGTGTGTTCGGCGTCCCCAATCCCCACGACCGAGCCCGCCCACACCGCACTCGTACCCGTGAGCCCCAGAATGGTAAGGGTAAACAGGGTTTTTACGAGCGGGCGAAAAGCCACAGAGGGTAACCGCGTAAAGCGACCGAATGGAGTGCGTGACGAATGGGCGTTGGGCATGGAAAAAGCACATGCAATAACAAATAGTGGGGACCGGTTTTTCGCGCCCACGTTTGACGGCGCAACGAATAAGAGTAAACTTTAACACAACCGCCCGACTTCGCCCAGCACACGGCGTGGGACAATACGCGACACCACACCGTATTCGTCACCCCAAGCACTGAGGGCTTGGTCGCGCGTTGGCAACAGCCCTTTGACTCATTTCGTCCGCTTTGAGCGCCCGTTTGCGCATACACCATGGCCACCCTTTCGCTCGCTTACCCATTAACGTCCGCCGAACGCACCTTATTGGCCGCGTTTGGTGAACCCCGCTCTGACGTGACCCGCTTAACCGAGGTACTCACGGGCACGATTGCCCTGCCGTTGGCTGACGCGGGCATCGAAACGCTCGAAGATCTCTATGAGTGTGTGGCCAATCTCGGAAGCCATTGGTTTCGCTCGATCCCAGGGCTCGATCAGACGACCGCGACGGCGCTCGTTGCCTGGCTCGCGCAACACGCCTCTTTAGTGGGGGAAGTCACGGAGCGCTTTTTTGTCCCGCGGGCAGCGGAGACGAGCCCCGTCAAAGAAACCCTGCACGGGGAATGGGTGGAGGCGGCGCCTACCGGCACCCACGCCAAAACGACAAAAAAAAGCACTCCCTCGGGGGCAAGCCCCCATCGTGAGACGGCGAACGCGTTGCGCCCCCTCGAAGAACTCTCGGTGGCGAGCCTCTCCGAAACGCTCTCGGGCGTGAACGGTATTAACCGGGCGCCTGCGCAGTACGCGAGCCTTGAGGCCAATAACGACTTAGAAGCGATTCATAGTTGGCTCAACGCCCGCGCCAGTAACGACAATACCCGGGGGAATTACCGTAAAGAAGCCGAGCGGTTCTTGCTCTGGTGCCTCTTTGAGCGCGAACGCGCCTTAAGTAGCATCAAAGCGAGCGACGCTGCGCAATACCTCCGCTGGTTAGAGCAATTAGGGCGCACGCCTGAACGCGAATGGGCAACGCGCTGGCGTCTACCGCAAGACGCCTGGATTGGACCCAAAAACATGCCACGCACGTCGAGCGCTTGGCGTCCCTTTAACGGGCCCTTGATGTCCACGAGCCGTCGTAATGCGATCGTTGTCGTGCGGCAGCTCTTTAACTTTTTAAAGAAAACGGGGTACTTGGTCTTTAACCCCTTTGATCAGGTGAGTCCGAAGGTGCCGTTATTAAAGGGCGAAGGCGTCCCGCAAGCCTTTGCGGACCGCTCCTTGACGGAAAACCAATGGGAAGAAATTCTGGCGCACTTGGCCCGCGAACCTGACGGCTGGCCCAAGGCCCGCTTAACGCTGATTTTGATGATGGGTAAGGGCTTAGGGATGCGTGCCTCGGAGATGATCGACGCCAAAGCCGGTTGGGTCGTTTCACGTCGCACGGGACTCAAAACCCACACCTTTATGGAAATCGTGGGGAAAGGCGCCAAAGTGCGCCGTCTGCCCCTCTCGAAAACCCAAGTGGATATCGTGAACCGAGCGCTTATTGCACGCGGCTTTACGGGCGTCGAGGGGGTGCCCCCCGACACACCGCTTCTCATCAACTTAGGCCGGGGACCCAAACCGAACCAGGCGATGACGCGTAGTGGTCTTTACCGTACGTTGGTCAGCTTTTTTGAGCGGGTCGCCAACGACATTGCGACCGAACGCCCTTTGGACGCCGCCAAACTCAAAGCCTCCTCCACGCACTGGTTACGTCACACCTTCGCCGTGAATGCCCTGGCGGAGATGAGTGTCAACGTGGTGCAGCATGCCATGGGGCACGCCTCAGTCGCGACCACTGGCCGCTACTTAGCGCCCGAGGAGGAAACGTTGGTCGCCGCGATGGAAAAATTAAAGCCGCTCTAAGGCGAGCGGCTTTGCGGTTGGGACAATTGAGCGTAACCGGTTAGCGTTCAAAGAGCGCTTGGTAGGCGAGCAGTTTATCTTCAAAGACCTGCTGCGCAAAGAGCGGATGGTCCGCCACACGGGCCATCGCCAGCAAATCATCGTGATACGCAAAGAGCGCTTCGAGCGTGACCTCGTTGGCCAATGCCCGCAGTGTCTCCGCCTCATCAATGTAGTAATAAGGCTCGACCCCATTTTTGGCGCGAATCAGATCCACCGTCCAGCGACTCAACAGGGGGGAGAGTCCCACAGGAGTCACATCAGCACTATACGCGGCGTAAAGCGTCGTCACATCAAAGTGCGGATTTTTGAGTAAACCCAAAACGCCAGCAGCCACTTTGTCACTTAACATGCCTTCGGGGGGTTCAACGGCCGACAAGGGGCTCCCGCCCGCATGCGCGAGCGCAATCTCGGCGTTTTTCACCTTTTGGGTTTTAAGCCACGCGAGCGCCTCTTCGCGCTTCGGACGCGTTAGGCGCAGTAGTCGTGCACGCGAGCGAATCGTCGGTAAGACGCCATCGATATCGTCCGCCACGAGTAAAAAGTGCAGACCCCGTGAAGGTTCTTCGAGAGTCTTTAAGAGCGATGCCGCGGCTTCGTCGCCTAATTTATCCGCTGGGTAAATCAGCACCAAACGGCGCCCCCCGCGGTGCGAGGTGTTCACGACAAAGTCCGACAGATCACGAATTTGGTGAATACGAATTTCGCGCGAGCGACGTTTACGGTCCGAGGATTCATGTTCTGCGGGCGTATAGGGAAGCGAGGCTTGGGCCGCAAACGCTTCACTTAAGACATAACGCAAATCCGGGTGCGTCATCGCTTTCACTAAAGTGCATCCCATGCATTCGCCGCAAGGCGTTCCATCCATACGGGGGGACTCACAGAGCAAGCTTTCCGCAAAGGCGCGTGCCAAGTCAAAGGCCCCCGTGCCCTCCCCGCCATGCAACAAAATCGCATTGGGGAGTTCATCGACCATCGCGTTTAAGGTTTTGGCGGCCTCACTTTGCCAAGGATACGGAGCTACAACCATCCTTTTTCCTTAAGATCCTTGATGATCGTGTCATGGATCGCTTCAATGGAATCGTTGGCATCGATTTTGAGGATGCGTTCTGGGAAGGCCTTACAACGCGCCAAGTAAGCAGCACGTACTCGCTCAAAAAAGTCACGACCCATCTTCTCAAAGCGATCGTGTTCCGCCGCTTCGGCACCTAACCCTTGAGCCCGAGCTCTCGCGAGCAAACGCTCACGACTTTGCTCGTACGTCAAATCCAAGTAGTACGTGCGATGGGGTTGAAAGTCTTTAATCGCGACGTGCTCTAACTCATGAACACGGTAGACATCTAACCCTTTGCCTCCAACTTGGTAGGCATAGGTTGCATCCGAAAAGCGATCCGAGATCACCCACTCGTTCTTTTCTAAACTGGGTTTAATCTTCTTTTCGATATGTTCAACGCGAGCAGCGAAAAAGAGCATCAGCTCCGTATCGGCTGTCATCTCATCGTTAAGCAGTATTTTGCGGAGCTTCTCACCCAAGTCCGTACCACCGGGTTCACGGGTCCAAAGCACATTGATCCCATGCTTTTGTAAATGTTTTTTGAGCTTGTCGGCTTGGGTAGTTTTTCCCGCACCGTCAATCCCTTCAATGGAAATAAAGTGTGCGTTAGACATGCCAGTGTTAACAAAAAGTAAAGGGTATCTGCCATTGTACCTTGAGAATGCCCACTTTATCCATTAGGAAATAAATTAAGGAAAAAACTTGGTATTCATTGGCATTTATTGATATGAATCCACGGTCGCATACGTTTTTTGTATGCAACCGTCGATCACAAACCGTGAAAAGCGGATTTTAGAACGGAATTCTTAAGCCCGCATTGACTTGCCAATCTTCACGCAACACGTTACCCGTGGAGCGCTCCACATCCACGCGGCGTAAGTCCAGATCCCAAGCATTATTAGCAATCGATGACGAGAGTCTCCAATTCGTACCCTTCATCTTATCCCACGGTGTCACACGTTCGTCACGAAGCACATCTATAAATGTCACTCAATCGCTCACGCAAGGTTTCCGCGGTTTGTATCGCAAACAAATAAAAGCTGCTTTCCCTTAACCCGTCTTGCATTCCCTTAAAAAATCATACAATTTAAGGGAAACGATGGAGACAAAGGTTATGCGCACGTTCAACTATTCAGCCATTCGATACCAACAATGGGATTCAGAAATCATCGCCCTCATTGCCGGCATCTACTGGGGAGCGGGCAAATCAACGTTCTACGTCAAAGCGCCTGAACCTCACTTGGCGAAACTGCGCGACGTCGCCACACGACACAGTACCAAAGCCTCAAACGCCATCGAAGGCATCACCACCTCGCCCACACGGCTACGCCAGCTACTCGCGAATCAGACCCAGCCTAAGAACGACGACGAAGCGCAAATCTTAGGCTACCGGGATGCCCACGTGACGATCCTTGACAACTATAGGAGCATGCCACTCCTTCCAACCCATATCTTGGCACTGCACAAAATGCTCTACTGTCATATGGACAATCCCATGGCAGGCAAACTGAAAACCGTGCAAAACGTGATTAGTGCCTCCTATCCCGATGGGCATGTCGAAATACGCTTCACGCCATTGAGTCCATTGGAGACGCCACGAGCACTGACTCGTCTTTGCTATGAGTACAACCAAGTCGTCAACAATCTGGAATTAGAGCCACTTCTGACGATTCCGATCTTCATTCTTGATTTTTTGTGTATCCACCCGTTTAATGATGGCAACGGTCGTATGAGTCGACTCCTGACGACCTGGCTCTTAGCCCGGTGTAGCTTTTTTGTGGGTCAGTATGTGTCGCTTGAAGCCAACGTGGCGTCTCATGTCGATCGCTACTACGACGCACTAGCACGCTCAAGCGTGGGTTGGCATGAAGGACGCGAAGACCCACGTCCTTTCATTAAATATTGGCTCAGCACCGTGCTAGCTGCTTACAGCGCATGGGGCGACGCGTATGCGCTCATGGACCCCCATCAATCGGCGCTTGAGGTGGTACGCCAAGCAACACTACGTCAAATGGGTCGCTTCACCAAAGACACAATTCGTGACCTGTGCCCTGCGCTCAGTTTGAGTTCGATTGAAGCCTCTCTTCGCACACTGGTGAAAAACGGTGAGCTCTATCGCACGGGCACCGGGAAAGCGACGCGTTATTGCCAATCCCCCTCATCCTAAAGCTTCTTTACACCTGTTCTGGGTTAGTTCTTTCCCACAAAGGTGAGGCGAGTAGGCTTGTCCGGCACCCTACTCTCAGTTCACTTTCTTGAAGACGTCGCTTTAAATCGGATCCACTTTTTCAGACGTTATGGGCCTTACCACCAAAAGGTCTCCCACAGCTCGTCGATCTCCTCGAGAGTCACCCGTGGGTTGTGCGCCAACCACCCCTCGGATGGGAGCAAGCGTTGCGGGAATTCCCACTGCCCTGGCTTGACCTCAATAAACAGTCGCGCCTTGTTGACTTTGCTTCGGATCACCCGCTTGCCGTTTACGACGGCCAGTTCCAAATACGGGAGATCAGAAAAGTTGAAATTGCTCGTTATGGCTAAGATTATCGACTTAATTTCTTCTTGCTCGGGTGTCAGCGCTTCGGTCTGCGGTGCGTTGTTTGACATGATCGGTGTCCTCCTGAATGTTCTTTCTTCAAGACGTCGCTTTAAATCGGATCCACTATTCCATACTCTGGTGGACTTCAAAACCAAAAGGCTTCCCACAGCTCGTCGAGCTCCTCTTGAGTCAGCTGTGGATGGTGCGCCAACGTTCCCTCGTCCGGATCCAATCGTTGCGGGAATTCCCACTGACCTGGCTTAACCTCAATATACAGTCGCGCTTTGTTGACTTTGCTTCGGATCACCCGCTTGCCGTTGACTACGGCCATTTCTAAATACAAACGATCGGAAGCTATCATGCGGCTCTTCTTGGCTGAGAGTATCGATTCAATTTCTTGCTGCTCGGGTGTCAGCGCTTCGGTCTGCGGTACGTTGTTTGGCATGGAGATGGTCCTCCTCTAGAGTGTCGTCGCACGCCTCGATGGCCGTGCTCTATCATGAGATTCAGCCTAGCAAATGCAAGTGGAAAATTCCTTAAAGCCTCCCTTTAAAAGGCCTTTTATTTTGGTAATACCTCAATATTTACGTAAAAATTTAGTGGCTCCAAGGATGCCTTTCTAGGGCCTTTCTGAGAGCCCGTGTTTTTCCTTTTTGCTAGGCATTGAGAAACCTCTTTTCGTCTCCCATCTTGACTAATCGTTACACCTGTTTCGGGTTAGTTCTTTTGAGCAAAGGCGCAAGCAAGTGCGCTTTGCTAAAATCCCGAACAAACCTATTCGGTGGGCAAAATACCGTCCATAACGCTGTTTGCTTTCTTTTCTTTACCCGTCTTCCTTTGAGGTGAGCCGTGAGTTCTTCCGATTCCAGTACGCCATCGACCGAGACGCCCGACACGGTGCGTCCCACCGAGGCCACGTCTAGCGTCACGAGCGAGGCAAAACCCGCCGAGTCTCCCGTGCCTCCGAGCGCAGAAGCCTCTGCGGAGGTGAAGGAAAAAACTGAGGACAAAAAAGACGCTCCCCAGGACGCTAACGGCAATACACCACCGCCCGAAAATAAAGGCCATCGTGGCCGCTGGGTGGGGCTCGCGCTCGTGGTGCTTTTAGCGGGCGGTGCCCTTGGCGGGTATTACGGCGCGAAGTGGATGGTCTATCAACGGCCCCTTCCCTTTAAGGTGCCCGCAGCGAGCGATCTCACCAAGAATTCGGATACCGCGACTCAATTGACAAACGCCGATGGGGACGTGTTGCAGCCCACTGATGATATGGAACACCCGCACTTTGCGATTATTCGCGTGACCGATGGGGACACGAGTATTCAGGTGGCGGAAAAACTGCGACAAGCCGGTTACGACTTTCCGAATTGGTTAATGAAGGTGGCGGCGAAACTCCACCCGAACCATCTCGCCCAGTTGCATAAAGGGCGCTACAAGTTTTCCACGACCCTCACCCCGGCGCAACTCTTAGACGTGTTAGGCAAAGGGGCGATGATCGAAGGGTCGATTCGTATCCCTGAGGGCGCGACCATTTGGGAAGTGCGTAAGCGCTTTAATGAAGCGCCTGGACTCGTGCACCAAACGGCCGAGATGAGTAACGAAGCACTCGTTGAGGCGTTGGGGATTGCTGATTGGGAGGCGTTAGCCGGACAAACCGTGAAGTCCCCTGAAGGCTTTTTAGCCCCCGATACGTACCGCTACGCCGAAGGCGTGACGGACTTAGCGGTGATGAAGTTAGCCCTTTCGCGTCAGCAAAAGCTCTTGACGGACCTCTGGGCTAAGCGCAGCGCCGACGTGAAACTCACCACCCCCTACGAAGCGCTCATTTTGGCCTCGATCGTGGAAAAAGAATCGGGACTGGAAGCGGATCGTCCCAAGATTGCGTCGGTCTTTCATAACCGCCTCGAGAAGCAAATGCCACTGCAAACCGACCCGACCGTGATTTACGGCATTGGGCCGAACTTCAATGGCAATATCACCAAGAAAGACTTGGATACGGCCACCCCGTACAATACCTACAAGATTCCGGCCCTCCCTCCCACGCCCATTGGTACGCCTGGGGTGACGGCCTTGAAAGCAACCCTCAACCCCGAAGACACCCAGTACCTCTACTTTGTCTCGCGCGGGGATGGGAGTAGCGAATTCAGTACGAACTTAAAAGATCATAACCGAGCGGTCAATCGGTACATTTTGAAGGCCAAACCCGCCGCGAAGTCCACTGCGGATAAAGCCACGCCGCCCAAGGGAAGCAAACCACCGCAAAACGCGGCCTCCCCGAAAGCGGACGCGACGCCGGCCGAAACAACCGATACCGCCCCGTCCACAACGCCCTAACGGCGTGACGGGACACCACACCATTTTTCGACACTCTTATTCGGGAGAAAACAATGACAGATTGCCAAACAAATGCCTGCGACGCCACCACCCTCACGTTTAGCGCCCCTGAAGCCATGGGCGCCGTGGTGCGCCTCTCGGCCTGGGGAATGGTAAAACTCTCCGGTAAAGACGCCCGCGACTTTTTGCAGCGCGTTTTAACGAACGAAGTGATCCACTTAGGGACCAAACACGCCCTCACGGGCTACTGCGACCCTAAGGGGCGCCTCTTAGGAACGATGCGCTATTGGCTCACGGGCGAGACGGACGTCATGATGATGATCCCGAAGTCGAGCGCCCCCGCGATCATTAAGCGTTTAAAGATGTTTGTGTTGCGTGACGACGTGAAAATCGACTGCGCCATGGAAGGGCGCACGCTCTGGGCGATTACGCGCAAAGCCCACGATGTGCTCACCAAGGCGGGGCTTCCCGTGGCAGGGGTCGACGAAGTCGCGACGAGTGACACCGCTACCGTTTTAGGCTTACGTGCCGCCGTTGAGAACGACACGTTGGGCGTCGGTGCGGACCGTGCCTTAGTCGTCACCAACGCCGACTTTGCTTGGCCTTGCGGGAAAAACTGTGCGCTCGAACCCAATAACGCCCAATTCTTCGCCTCCGAAATCCTCGCGGGGATGCCGAGCGTCTTTGCCCCCACGTCGGGACTCTTTGTGCCGCAGGCCGTGAACCTGGATTTGGTCGATGGGGTCTCCTTTACCAAGGGGTGCTACCCAGGCCAAGAAGTGGTCTCGCGCTTAAAGCACGTCGGTAAGACGAACCGCCGTGGCTTTGTGAGCCTCACGACGGGCGACGTGCCCGCACCAGGCGCCGACGTTTATGCCGAAGGCAGCACCGACCCCGTGGGTTATGTGGTCTACGCCGCCAAGGTGGGCGATGTGGTTGCGGTCATGACCTCGAACTTGATTGAGGCGCGTGACGCAGGACTCAAGTTGACCGTCGACGGTGCCGTCATGACGCCCGTGACGCTTCCCTACGCGTTAGACTAAGTTTTGGCGTTCCTACCACAACGCGCCTCATACTTTTGGCCAGTTTGCACGACAGACTGGCCAAAATTTTTTGCTTATTTATCCCAGACTTCTTGATTTTTCTCGCCTTAGCGTTTTTCCCTAGGCATTAATCTTGGGTAGCATTTTCAGTGCGTCATTGTTAGACTTAGTCGAAGACTCAACACGTTCGTGTGCAGGCACGATGAACGCCCTTATGCCCGCTTGTAGCGGCTTGTAGCGGCGACTGGCGACTCGTGATGGCGGTTTCTCCCGATGGCGGGAGTGCCCCTACCAACGCTCAACGCCCCCTGCATCCCGAACGCCAAAACAAAACGATAACGGGTACGTAAGCACGAGACAGCGGGAGGAGTATGCATAAGACGCTCGACATTCAACTCACGATGAACGCCGACACGCTTCAAAGAGCGTTACGCCTTTTACACGATGCAGGCTACACCCCGGAGGCCTTCTTTACGCTCGCCTTGGAGCGCACCGTGCTCGAAGGCGGTATTCCTTTTAAAAAACCCCGTCCACGACGTCGTGCGACACCGCCCGCCCAAATCCCCGGTCTCTTCGAACAAGGGAACCTCTTTGCCCCACTGACGGTGGAGGCAGGGTCCTTAGACGTGGGGCTTGCGCCTCGTGCGGGGGACGATGAAGAAGACGACGGCGTATCGACCGTCGACACCGCCACCCCGAGCGCACCGCGAACGACAAGCCCCGTTGCACAACCGACGCTACAAACGATTACGAGTTTGCAAGAAGCGCAAGGGCTAATTAAATGGCGCGATCGCGAACGCGAAAAATTCTTAGCCAATAAAACGCATCTAGGCAACGCCACCGACGTCGAAGCGGCGACCGACTCCAAGATCGAAAACGAACTCTTTGTGCAACCCAATGAACCATTGCGCCTCTTAGAAACCAAACAGTTCCGTTTGGATAAGCAGCAAATTGCCCTGGACCCGAAGCGCACCGTCATCATCAAAGCCCTGGAGACGCTCTTTACGATCATGACGCACCGTCGCGAACCCGACGGGGCCTATCCCTTGCAAGAAGGTAACCGCGCCGAATGGGTGGTACCGATTACGCTTTCGGGCGTAACGGACCCCGAGGCACCCCGACTCGCTCTGATTTATCAACGTAGCCTTCACGAAATTGTTTGCGTACGCTACGGCACGGTCGAGAGTTTACTGAGAAGCGTGCCCGCGGACTTTGGCAAAACGCCCGCCCAATAACGAGAAAACCCCGAGACACCCAATACCTCGGGGTTTGGTTTATTGAAAGCCGTTGACGTGCTACTTGAGTCCAAAGACCGTATCGAGCTTGGCTTTAAGCGCTCCACGCAGGACTTCGATCTTTTGCGCGTACTCGGGGTCATTATTTTTGGGCGTTTGATCGTTCACAAAGCGACCCAAGTTTTTCATGCCCCAGAAGCCCGAGGTGTCATCGTCCACGACCTTGTAGGCATTCAAATACTTGTCCCAAATGGCATCCGTCTTCCCGATCCCATCGCCCACGTCACCACGGCCTTGACCAACCCAGCCCGCATTCATGATCGTGTAGAGCGACTTGCCTTTTAGAAGACCTTCAAGACCTTTTTCGGTATCGCGGTACGCAAATTGCTTCGAGAAAACGCGTTCAATATAGCCTTTGGTGATCGCATTGGGCGAATCGTGCCAATTCGGGTAGCAAAAGACAATATAGTCCGCTTTGCTCACAAACGCTTGTTCTTCGCCAATGCCTGGAGGCGTTTTCCCAAACCCGTCTTTGGCATGGAAGAACGTTTCGCGGGTCACCACTGGGTTGAAGTGAATCGCGTAGAGGTCACGGAGTTCCACTTCAAGCCCACGGGCTTGAAAGTGCGCTATCGCCGTATTAACCAGATCCCACTCCACGGATTCGTGACGTGGGTCCCCTACGACCATGAGCACTTTTTTCGCGCTCGAGTCGGTAAAGCCACTCGCTTTCACACTCTGACGAAGGCCCGCGGGCACAATCGAAGCGGAGCTCACGGCATCGTAGTTTTCCGTCGCCACGGGTTTGGGTTTCTTGTGGCGATGTCTGGACGCGGAACTCACCGAATCTGCCGAATAGGATGAGAAGGCAAACGTAGCCAAGGTCAAGGCAAGCAAAAGGCGGGTTGTCTTCATAGGACCATCTCCTTGTTGGGTGGGTGAGCGACATCGGGTGCGTTCGCTCAGAAAAGTGAGGCACTCATGAGCGCCCTCCTTTTGAGTGTACGGGCACTCGCCAAACGGGCACAATCTCGGAATTTCCCTGACCGTGACACACACCACGGGCAGTCAACGTTACCGATTACTCTGCCACGAGCGGTGGCACCGTCACCACATCGGGCGAGCGCGTCGCCTCACTAAGCACAATCAACCGGGCCTCCTGTGTATAGGTATGGAATCCCCCACACCATTCGGTGTGTTCGCGGAAAAACGCTTTCGCGATCACTAAGAAGTTTGGCAAGTCCCAAGCAAAAACATCAAGGTAGAGAGTGGTGTCGGAGTGAGCATAGCCAAACACGCGTAGCACACGCTCACCGGCATGCTCAGCAAAGTACGCTTCCAATTTTTGCGGTGTCTGTCAAGTTATCTTTCCGCTTTTTCTTGATTCAAATATATAGTATTTCGCTATGCGATTTGATCGCTCGC
>OOCP01002319.1_pt1 | contig 16412 bp, 10 predicted proteins | sample 1671511 | NCBI WGS metagenome assembly OOCP01 (sample SAMN06348164, study PRJEB24527) | human gut metagenome | biome: human gut; feature: ankylosing spondylitis patient; material: feces | host: Homo sapiens | place: China | collected 2015-10 | reverse complement strand
AGTGCTTCTCTCAGAGCAACGTCTGCCTGAGGGGGGCCCATGGAAACAACTGTTACTGTGCCGCCCAGCTGTTCTTTCAGCTGCAGAGCTGCTTCGATACCTGTTTTGTCATCGTGGTTGATAATAGAAGGAACACCATCACGGATCAGTGTGCCTGTCTTAGGATCGATTTTAACTTCTACTGTATCGGGTACCTGTTTAATACATACAACGATTTTCATTATAGTTTGTTCTCCTTCCAAATTTTAGTAATAAGCTTTTTCAAAATGAACTCTTAACTCTCAAATCAAACCTTCATGGAGCCAGCAACGATCATTCTCATAGCTTCGTTTGTACCTTCGTAGATTTCTGTAATCTTAGCGTCTCTCATAGCTCTTTCTACGGGGTACTCACGGCAGTAACCGTAGCCACCGAACAGCTGTACAGCCATTCTTGTTACTTCGTTTGCAGTTTCGGAAGCAAACATTTTGCACATTGCAGCGTAAGGAGCGTAGTTGCCATGCAGATCCTTTTCTGTAGCTGCTCTCCATACCATCAGTCTAGCAGCATCTGTCTTTGTCTGCATTTCAGCCAGTTTGAACTGTGTGTTCTGGTATTTGCCGATGGGTTTGCCACCCTGTTTTCTTTCCTTAACATATTTCAGTGTTTCGTCAATAGCGCCCTGAGCGATACCTACGGACTGAGCACCGATACCGATACGACCGCCGCCCAGTGCTGTCATAGCGATCTTGTAGCCCTGGCCTTCTTTGCCCAGCAGGTTTTCAGCGGGAACCTTAACGTTTTCATAAATAACTTCGCAGTTGGATGCTGCTCTGATACCCATACGTTCGATGTTGGGACCAACGGACAGGCCTTCAAATTCTCTTTCTACGATGAAAGCAGACATACCTTTAGGGCCTTTGGATTTATCTGTCAGAGCGAATACGATGAATGTATCAGCGAAACCGGAGTTTGTTGTGAACATCTTTGTACCGTTCAGAACATAGTACTTGCCGTCTTCTGTTTTGTCAGCTGTTGTCTTAACACCTGCAGCATCTGTACCAGCGCCGGGCTCTGTCAGACCGAAGCAGCCGATTTTGGAACCGTCAACCAGAGGTCTCAGATATTTCTGTTTCTGTTCTTCTGTACCAAACTCATTGATGCAAGGGCAGCAAAGAGATGTATGTACGGACAGTGTAATACCTGTGGAAGCATCTACTTTGGACATTTCTTCCATGCACAGTGTGTATGTCAGAACGTCTGCACCCTGGCCGCCGTATTCTCTGCTGTAAGGAATACCAAAAGCACCGATTTTCTGCAGTTTCTGAAGCAGTTCTCTATCGTAATCTTCTGCTTCGTCCATGTCTTTAGCGATTGGTTTAATTTCTGTTTCAGCAAATTTTCTTATTAACGCTGTCTTAAGCATCTGCGTTTTTGTTCATTTGTCAGCCCTTCGACTATTCTCCCTATTCTTTAAAAATTTTGCGACAACCGCGATGAGGCCACATCGTGGTATTTCATTAAAAAACAACCTACTTCCTTACGACGCTGCCGTATGGACGCAGTTTATCAGCTTCTCATTTCTACTTCCGCATTTCAATAAGAAGCCATAATGCCTCCACAATGAATATACCATTTTTGTTTAAAATTTGTCAACATCTTTGTCGATAAATATTACATAAAAAACGGCTGCGTTTGTTGGTAATACCGACATATTTTCCACTGTCGGCGAATGGAAAAAAACCTACAAAAAAACAGACCGAAAATCTCCTGCCGAATCGCTACTCCCACAGGAAATTCTTCCCACATTTCGTCTGTTTGCCTTTTTGTGAAAGAGCAATCTCCCTCGCCGCCAGCTCCTGCGGCATGCAGTGTAATTTTGTATACAATACATCTCTTTCCAAAAAGGGATTCTGACGCTGTTTGTGCGTATTTCTCCGTTTTTTTGCCTATCTCTACTTTACACCATTGTCTTTTCTCTGTCAATATATTTCGCATGAAAACTATTTTCTCTACGTTTTAATTGTCAGACATCCACTCGTAATATTATACAATAAAAACTGCATCTTTTTCTGTTTTATGTCTCCTTTCGGAAATTCACACCTTCCTTTTTCACGTTTTCATTCTCTATGAGATAATTTTTCGCAAACAGAACTTCCTCCCACGAAGCTCTGTTTACAAGCTTCTGCTGTCTTTCTCATATCAACCTTTTTTCCGCATAAACATAATATAAAAAAGAGAGTATCCTTATGGATACTCTCTTGATGAATCAATATTCTGATTTCGTCGAAATTACTCAATGATTTCTACTACGGAACCAGCGCCTACTGTTCTACCACCTTCACGGATAGCGAATCTCAGACCCTGAGCCATAGCTACGGGTGTGATCAGTTCGATTGTCATTTCAACGTTGTCGCCAGGCATGCACATTTCTGTACCTTCGGGCAGGTTGATAACGCCTGTTACGTCTGTTGTTCTGAAGTAGAACTGAGGTCTGTAGTTGTTGAAGAAAGGAGTATGACGGCCACCTTCTTCTTTGGACAGAACGTAAACCTGAGCTTTGAATTTTGTATGAGGTGTGATGGAACCGGGTTTAGCCAGAACCTGACCTCTTTCGATTTCATTTCTCTGAACGCCTCTCAGCAGAACACCGATGTTGTCACCAGCTTCAGCCTGATCCAGCAGCTTACGGAACATTTCAACGCCTGTTACAACTACTTTTCTGATTTCGTCTGTCAGACCAACGATTTCAACTTCATCCTGTACTTTAACTACGCCGGATTCTACTCTACCTGTAGCTACTGTACCACGACCTGTGATGGAGAATACGTCTTCGACGGGCATCAGGAAAGGTTTGTCTGTTGCACGTTCGGGTGTAGGAATGTAATCTTCGATAGCTTCGAACAGTTCCAGAATCTTGTCGCCCCAAGGACCGTTGGGATCCTGCAGAGCCTGGAATGCGGAACCTCTGATGATGGGAATATCATCACCGGGGAATTCATATTCGTTCAGCAGTTCTCTGATTTCCATTTCAACCAGATCCAGCAGTTCTTCGTCTTCAACCATGTCGCATTTGTTCATGAATACAACAATGTAAGGAACGCCTACCTGTCTGGACAGCAGGATGTGTTCTCTTGTCTGAGCCATAGGGCCGTCTGTTGCAGCTACTACCAGGATAGCACCATCCATCTGAGCAGCACCTGTGATCATGTTTTTAACATAGTCAGCATGGCCGGGGCAGTCAACGTGAGCGTAGTGTCTGTTGGGTGTTTCGTATTCAACGTGAGCTGTGGAAATTGTGATACCACGTTCTCTTTCTTCGGGAGCCTTATCGATGTTTTCGAAATCTACAGCTTCACCGATATGGTATCTTTCGTGCAGTGTCTTTGTGATTGCTGCAGTCAGAGTTGTTTTACCATGGTCAACGTGACCGATAGTACCAATATTCATATGAGGTTTGGTTCTTTCAAATTTTACCTTTGCCATTTTAAAATATCCTCCTTGTAAAATTGTGGAATCTTAATTTATGAGTTTGACACACTTTAAAATACAGCGCATCCATCAACTCTAATTATATTAGAATTCTTATCTTTTTGCAATACCAAAAATCCAATTAAACGCAGTATTTTTGGCATTTCATTTCTGTTTTTCCGTCGAAAAATTACTTTCTGCCTTCCAGTACTTTTTCCTGAACAGATTTGGGGCAGGGTTCGTAATGGTCAACTTCCATTACATAGTTACCACGGCCCTGTGTTCTGGAACGCAGGTCTGTGGAATAACCGAACATTTCAGCCAGAGGAACGAAGGAGTGAATTACCTGTGCGTTGCTTCTTGCTTCCATACCTTCGATACGACCACGTCTGGAGTTGATATCGCCGATAACGTCACCCATGTAATCCTCAGGTACTGTTACAGTTACCTTCATGATGGGTTCAAGCAGAACTGCGTCACCCTTTCTCATAGCTTCCTTGAAAGCCATGGAACCGGCGATCTGGTAAGCGGATTCGGAGGAGTCAACGTCATGGTAGGAACCATCGTAAACTTCAGCCTTAACGCCCAGTACGGGATAGCCGCCCAGGATACCGCTCTGCATAGCCTGCTGGATACCTTTATCGATAGCGGGGATGTATTCCTTAGGAATAGAACCGCCGACTGTCGCATTTACGAATTCGTAGTTGTTTTCCGCATCTGTGGGAATAGGATAGAAACGTACTTTACAGTGACCATACTGACCACGACCACCGGACTGACGTACGAATTTACCTTCTACGTCAACTGCCTTACGGAATGTTTCCTTGTAAGCAACCTGAGGTGCGCCTACGTTTGCTTCTACCTTGAATTCTCTCAGCAGACGGTCAACGATGATTTCCAGATGCAGCTCACCCATACCGGAGATGATTGTGTCGCCTGTCTCCTGGTCTGTGTAGGTCTTGAATGTGGGATCTTCTTCTGCCAGCTTTGCCAGAGCGATGCCCATTTTGTCACGGCCTGCTTTTGTCTTGGGTTCGATTGCAACGGAGATAACGGGTTCGGGGAATACCATGGATTCCAGAATAACTTCGTGATCTTCGTTACAGATTGTGTCACCTGTTGTGGAAATCTTGAAGCCTACTGCTGCCGCAATATCACCGGAGTAAACTCTGTCGATTTCTTCTCTGTGGTTTGCGTGCATCTGCAGGATACGGCCAACACGTTCCTTCTTGCCACCCTTTGTGGAGTTGTAAACGTATGTGCCGGAATCCAGTGTACCGGAGTACACACGGAAGAATGCCAGCTTACCAACGAAGGGGTCATTCATTACTTTGAATACCAGAGCAGAGAAGGGCTCTTCGTCAGATGCGTGTCTTTCTGTTTCTTCGCCTGTTGCAGGGTCAATACCCTTGATTGCGGGAATGTCTGTAGGTGCGGGCATATATTCAACAACGCCGTCCAGCAGCTTCTGAACGCCTTTGTTTCTGTATGCGGAACCACACATTACGGGCATCAGTTCGCAGGCGATACATGCCTTACGCAGTGCTGTTTTCAGTTCTGCTTCTGTGATTTCTTCTTCAGCGAAGAATTTTTCCATCAGCACATCATCTGTTTCAGCGATTGCTTCGATCATGATCTGTCTGTATTCTTCTGCCTGTTCTACATATTCTGCGGGAATTTCTTCCTCGTCTACTTCTGTACCTGTTGCGTTTTCATAGAAGTAAGCTTTCATCTTCATCAGGTCGATGATGCCCTTGAAATCGCTTTCTGCACCAATAGGCAGAGTTACAGCTACGGGATGGCAGCCCAGTCTGTCTACGATGGATTTCATAGAACCGAAGAAGTCTGCACCCATGATATCCATTTTGTTTACGAAAATCATACGGGGTACATTATAGTTGTCAGCCTGTCTCCAAACTGTTTCTGTCTGAGGTTCAACACCGCCCTTTGCGTCCAGTACGCAAACAGCGCCATCCAGTACACGCAGAGAACGTTCTACTTCAACTGTGAAGTCAACGTGACCGGGGGTGTCGATGATGTTGATTCTGTTGTCGTTCCAATGACATGTTGTCGCAGCGGATGTGATAGTGATACCTCTTTCCTGCTCCTGCTCCATCCAGTCCATTGTTGCTGTACCTTCGTGTGTATCGCCGATTTTATAGTTACGGCCTGTATAGAACAGAATACGTTCTGTCAGAGTTGTCTTACCCGCGTCAATGTGCGCCATAATACCAATGTTTCTGGTTCTTTCCAGAGGGTATTCTCTGTTTGCCACTGTGGGATCCTCCTTTTTGTAATCATAATCAGGTTTATGGAAAGACTATGAAATAGCCTTTCCATATTTCCCAAATTCCATTCGTTTTTCTCTAAAAACCAACTGCCCTGCGGCAGCCTTCTGTAAGGCAAAGCCTCACAAAAACGGTAATTCTTACCATTTGAAGTGGGAGAAAGCTTTGTTTGCTTCTGCCATCTTGTGCATTTCGTCTTTTCTCTTGCAAGCGCCGCCTGCATTGTTCAGTGCGTCCAGAATTTCGCCTGCCAGACGATCAACCATTGTCTTTTCGCCGCGTTTTCTGGAATACAGTGTGATCCATCTCAGACCCAGTGTCTGTCTTCTTTCAGGTCTGATTTCCATGGGTACCTGGTAGGTTGCACCGCCGACACGGCGAGCCTTAACCTCCAGTACAGGCATGATGTTGCCCAGAGCTTCTTCGAAAACTTCCAGAGCTTCTCTACCTGTTTTTTCTGCTACTTTATCGAATGCACCGTAAACGATCTTTTCCGCTACACCCTTTTTACCGTCCAGCATGATGCTGTTGATGAGCTTTGTCACCAGCTTGCTGTTGTAAATAGGATCGGCCAAGACCTCTCTTTTTGCTACATGTCCTTTTCTAGGCACGATTCTTCCCTCCTTGATGAATAAATGCTATTCTCGGTACTTCACGGGGATGCTTCCCTCGTGTTTTCATGCCTTATCCTCTTTCAACGTATATCTCGTCTAAGCAATCGCAGATTGTATTGATTGATATAAGGCATTTCTACTAATAGATTTGTCTTTGTCTGAAATTGTTCCTCTAAGAAATTTTAAAAAATTACTTCTTAGCAGCTTTAGGACGCTTTGCGCCGTATTTGGAACGAGCCTGCATTCTGTTTGCAACGCCGGCTGTATCCAGTGTACCTCTGACAATGTGGTAACGTACACCGGGAAGGTCTTTTACTCTGCCGCCTCTGATCAGAACAACGGAGTGTTCCTGCAGGTTGTGGCCTTCACCGGGGATATATGCTGTAACTTCGATACCGTTGGACAGACGAACTCTGGCAATCTTTCTCAGCGCAGAGTTAGGCTTCTTAGGTGTGGAAGTTTTTACCGCTGTACATACGCCTCTCTTCTGGGGAGAAGATACGTCTGTAGCTTTCTTCTGCAGGGAGTTCAAACCTTTCTGCAGAGCGGGTGCTGTAGATTTTTTCTCAACAGTTTTTCTGCCTTTTCTTACTAACTGGTTAAACGTAGGCATTAACTGCACCTCCTTATAAAAATAATACATCTGCTAAATTGCAATAATTCTGATTTTGTCTCCGTTTTAAAGGCTCGCTTAGAAAAGCCCCTAAAATCAGACACTAGAAAATTTTATCATCGCCAAACACAAAAGTCAAGGATTTTTCTTTGAAATATCAGCTTTTTTCCTTACTTTTTCCTATTTCTCGCCTTCCGGATATATTTTTGCAAAAGCAAAGCCCCCTGTCTTTTTTCACAGAGGGCTAAGGCAATCTTTATTTCCGAAAATCCTTTCTGATGTTGTCCCGCAGCTCTGTCAGGCTCTGCACCGGTTCATCCACAAGCTCCGTCAGCACCTCATCCAACGCCTGTTCCCTGTCCTTCCCCTTCCTGTAAGCCCTGCGCCACCGAATCAGAATAAAGCAGGTCAAAATACCGACCACCATAAGTAAAAGAAGAATCTCTATGAGAACAGAAGCTTTCATCGGTTGTTCCATCCATAAATCCAGATACCAATCCATGCCTATCACCTCATTATTTTATGCAAAAAAGGGGTGTCGCTTCCGCGACACCCCCTCCTAGCGGAAGCTCCGTTTTCAACAAAACAATTAAATCATTTCGTCCTCATCAATATATACCGTTTCCTCTGCAGGTGCTTCTGTTTCTTCCTCAGCCCCCTCGGGAACGATTTCGATATTTCTGTATCTTGTCATACCCGTACCGGCAGGAATCAGCTTACCGATGATAACGTTCTCCTTCAGACCAATCAGTGGATCAATCTTACCCTTGATTGCCGCCTCTGTCAGCACACGGGTTGTTTCCTGGAAGGATGCGGCAGACAGGAAGGAATCTGTTGCCAGGGAAGCCTTTGTGATACCCAAAAGCACTCTCGTACCCTTCGCAGGCTCTTTGCCCTCTGCCTCCAGTGCAGCGTTTGTATTTTCAAAGGTCAGCCAGTCAACCAGAGAGCCGGGCAGGAATTCTGTATCCCCGTTTTCCTCGATTTTTACTCTCTTCAGCATCTGGCGTACAATAACCTCGATATGCTTATCGTTGATTTCTACACCCTGCAGACGGTAAACTCTCTGTACCTCCTGAATCATGTAGTCCTGTACGCCTCTCAGACCCTTGATTTTCAGAATATCGTGAGGGTTTACGCTACCTTCGGTGATTTCGTCACCGGCTTCGATTAAATCACCGTCATAAACCTTAATTCTGGAGCCGTAAGGAATCAGATAATCCTTTGTTTCTCCTGTTTCGGGGTTTGTGATGATAACCTCACGCTTTTTCTTTGTATCGTTCAGTGTCACGCGTCCGCCGAATTCCGCAATGATAGCCAGACCCTTAGGCTTTCTTGCTTCAAACAACTCCTCGACACGGGGAAGACCCTGTGTGATATCGTTACCTGCGATACCGCCTGTATGGAAGGTACGCATGGTCAGCTGTGTACCGGGTTCACCGATGGACTGCGCCGCAATAATACCTACAGATTCGCCAATGCGTACATATCTGCCGGATGCCATGTTTGCGCCGTAGCACTTCGCACAGATACCAACCTCGGAACGGCAGGTCAGAACGGTTCTGATCCAAACCTTCTTAATGCCGGCTTTTTCCACTGCCTCCGCCTGATCTACGGTAATCATAGTATCCGCAGGAACAATGATTTCGCCTGTTTCAGGATGGATGATATCGTAAGCAGACCATCTGCCGCGGATACGATCCTGCAAGCCTTCAATGACTTCGTTGCCGTCCATGAATGCAGAAATTTCCATGCAGGGTGTTTCAATATTTCTGCCGTCGCAGCAATCCCATTCTCTTACAATAATATCCTGAGATACATCTACCAGACGACGTGTCAGATAACCGGAGTCGGCTGTCTTCAGCGCTGTATCGGTCAGTCCTTTACGCGCACCGTGTGCGGAAATGAAGTATTCCAGTACGGACAGACCTTCACGGAAGTTTGCCTTGATAGGCAGTTCGATGATACCGCCGTTAGGGGATGCCATCAGACCACGCATACCTGCCAGCTGTTTGATCTGTCTGTTGGAACCACGGGCACCGGAGTTTGCCATCATATAAATGTTGTTATATTTCCCCAGACCCGCCAGCAGTGCTGCCGTAATCTTATCATCGGCAATGTTCCATGCCTCGATAACCTTCTGATGACGTTCCTCGTCCGTCATCAGACCACGTCTGAATTTCTTTGTAATCATATCAACCTTGGATTCTGCTTCCTCCAGATATTCTGCCTTCTCCTTAGGAATTTCCATATCGGAAACGGATACGGTCATTGCCGCTCTTGTGGAGAATTTGTAACCCAGAGATTTGATTTTATCCAGTACGGATGCTGTTTCTGTTGCACCGCAGCGGTTGATGCACTTATTGATAACCTTACCAATCGCCTTCTTGTCAACCAAGAAGCTGATTTCGTAATCGAATTTTGTTTCCTCGTTTGTTCTGTCAACGTAGCCCAAATTCTGAGGGATTGCTTCATTAAAGATAATGCGACCAACGGTTGTCTGTACCATTCTTGTTTCGGGTACGCCGTCAAATTCCAGCGTTCTTCTTACCCGAATGATTTCCTGCAGGCTTACCTCGTGGTTATCGTATGCCAAAATCGCCTCTTTTTCATCCTTGAAGGGACGAATCACCAGATCGCCTGCTTTTTTGATTACATTGCCTTCCGCATCCAGAATATCCTCTGTGTATCTCTGGTTCAGATCGTCTCTTTCCAGAGTCAGGTAATACATACCCAGAATCATATCCTGAGAGGGTACGGTTACAGGCGCACCATCGGAGGGCTTCAGCAGGTTGTTGGGAGAAAGCAGCAGGAATCTGCATTCTGCCTGTGCTTCTACGCTCAGAGGAACGTGAACCGCCATCTGGTCACCGTCGAAGTCGGCGTTGAATGCGGTACATACCAGAGGATGCAGCTTAATCGCACGACCTTCTACCAGAACGGGTTCAAATGCCTGAATCCCCAGTCTGTGCAGTGTCGGCGCACGGTTCAGCATAACGGGATGCTCTCTGATAACCTCCTCCAGAATATCCCATACCTCTGTCTGCAATCTTTCTACCATTCTCTTAGCAGATTTGATGTTGTGCGCCAGACCATCCTCTACCAGCTTCTTCATTACAAAGGGCTTAAACAGCTCGATTGCCATTTCCTTCGGCAGACCGCACTGATAAATCTTCAGTTCGGGACCTACAACGATAACGGAACGGCCGGAGTAGTCAACACGTTTGCCCAGCAGGTTCTGACGGAAACGACCCTGTTTCCCCTTCAGCATATCGGAAAGAGATTTCAGTGCGCGGTTGCCGGGGCCCGTTACAGGACGACCGCGGCGACCATTATCAATCAGTGCGTCAACTGCTTCCTGCAGCATTCTTTTTTCGTTTCTTACAATAATATCGGGTGCGCCCAAATCCAGCAGTCTTTTCAGACGGTTGTTTCTGTTGATAACCCTTCTATACAGGTCATTCAGGTCGCTTGTTGCGAAACGGCCGCCGTCCAGCTGTACCATAGGACGAATTTCGGGCGGAATTACCGGAATCGCATCCAGAATCATCCATTCGGGCTTATTGCCGGAAAGGCGGAAGCTTTCGATTACCTCCAGCTTCTTGATGATACGCACGCGCTTCTGCCCCGTGGTGTCCTGCAGCTGTGCCTTCAGCTCTACGGATTCCTTTTCCAGATCAATGTCCTGCAAAAGCTTCTTAATCGCTTCTGCGCCCATTGCCGCCTCAAAGGTATTGCCGTATTTATCATAAGCCTCTCTGTATTCTCTTTCTGTCAGAAGCTGTTTGTACTGCAGCTCTGTATCCCCTGCATCCAGTACAATATAGGATGCAAAGTACAGAACCTTTTCCAATGCTCTGGGGCTCATGGAAAGGATCAGACCCATTCTGGAGGGAATCCCCTTGAAATACCAGATATGGGAAACGGGAGCGGCCAGCTCAATATGGCCCATTCTCTCACGTCTTACCTTTGCTTTTGTTACCTCAACGCCGCAACGGTCGCAGACAACGCCTTTGTAACGGATTCTTTTATATTTACCACAATGACATTCCCAGTCTTTTGTGGGCCCGAAAATTCTTTCGCAGAACAGACCGTCCTTTTCAGGTTTCAGTGTTCTATAGTTAATGGTTTCAGGTTTTTTGACTTCACCTCTGGACCATTCATGGATTTTTTCGGGAGATGCCAAACCAATCTTGATGGAATCAAACACGATTCCCTGATCTGTATTCTGTGTGCTCATGGGTTTGTTCTCCTTTCTTATTCTTCATCCTCGTAATCGAAATCGTCAGCGGAATCGCCGGAGTAATCATCGGAAAGCAGGTCGCTGTTGTCCGCCTCCACGCCGGTTTCATCGTCAAAGAGGAATTCTCTCATCAGCTCCTCCTCTGCTGTCATGGTACGAGGCTGACGGTATTCGTCCTCCTCATAGCCGTCGATGTTTACATTCAGATCATCCACATCTTCGATACATTCCTTAATTTCAACCTCTGTCTGATCCTCACGCAGCACGCGGATATCCAGTGCCAGAGACTGCAGCTCCTTCAGCAGTACCTTGAAGGATTCGGGAACGCCGGGTTCAGGGATATTTTCACCCTTTACGATTGCTTCGTATGTTTTTACACGACCAACGATATCGTCGGATTTTACTGTCAGAATTTCCTGCAAGGTATAGGCTGCGCCGTATGCCTCCAGTGCCCAAACCTCCATTTCACCGAAACGCTGACCGCCGAACTGCGCTTTACCGCCCAAGGGCTGCTGGGTAACCAGAGAGTAAGGGCCTGTGGAACGTGCATGAATCTTTTCGTCTACCAGATGGTGCAGCTTCAAGTAGTGCATGAAGCCAATGGTTACGCGGTTGTCGAAGGGCTCGCCGCTGCGGCCGTCTCTCAGCTGAACCTTACCGTCTCTGCCAAGTGCAACGCCCTTCCATTCTTCTCTGTGGTCTCTGTTTGCATACAGTTCATCATAAATGTCACCATTCAGCAGAGGCTTCCATTTTTCAGAGAATTCCTCCCAGCTTGTGTTGACATAATCGTTTGCCATTTCCAGTGTATCCATGATGTCGATTTCGTTTGCACCATCGAATACAGGTGTGCTGATTTTCCAGCCCAGTGCCTTTGCCGCCAGGGACAGGTGGGTTTCCAATACCTGCCCGATATTCATACGGGAAGGAATACCCAGAGGGTTCAGCACGATATCCAGAGGACGGCCGTTCGGCAGGAAGGGCATATCCTCTACAGGCAGTACACGGGAAACAACACCCTTGTTGCCGTGACGGCCCGCCATCTTGTCACCAACAGAGATTTTACGCTTCTGTGCAATATAAACACGAACCAGCTGGTTTACGCCGGGGCCTACATCATCGCCGTTTTCTCTTGTGAATACCTTTACGTCTACAATGATACCTGTTTCGCCGTGAGGTACACGCAGGGAGGTATCTCTAACCTCTCTTGCCTTTTCGCCGAAGATGGCACGCAGCAGTCTTTCCTCTGCTGTCAGCTCTGTTTCGCCCTTCGGTGTTACCTTACCAACCAGAATATCATTGGGGCGTACCTCGGCACCGATGCGGATGATACCTCTGTCATCCAGATCCTTCAGCGCATCCTCGCCCACGTTGGGAATATCTCTTGTGATTTCTTCAGGCCCAAGCTTTGTGTCTCTTGCGTCTGCCTCAAATTCACTGATATGAACGGAGGTATAAACATCCTCCTGTACCAGCTTTTCGCTCAGCAAAACAGCATCCTCGTAGTTGTAGCCTTCCCAAGTCATGAAGCCGATCAGAGGGTTCTTGCCCAGTGCCAACTCGCCCTTGCAGGTGGAAGCACCGTCTGCGATAATCTGGTCTGCCTCTACTCTCTGTCCCAGGTCTACAATAGGCTTCTGGTTCAAGCAGGTGCTCTGGTTGGATCTCTGATATTTAATCAGCTTATATACGTCTCTCTGAGAGTTATCATTTCTAATCACGATTTCATCTGCGGAAACTCTTTCCACAACACCGGGGTTCTTTGCAATAATGCAGATACCGGAGTCCTTCGCAGTCTTGTATTCCATACCTGTGCCGACAACGGGGGAATCTGTTACCAGCAGGGGTACTGCCTGACGCTGCATGTTGGAGCCCATCAGCGCACGGTTCGCGTCATCGTTTTCCAGGAAGGGAATCAATGCAGTCGCAACGGATACCATCTGCTTGGGCGAAACGTCCATCAGCTGTACCTGTTTTCTGTCTACCTCGATGATTTCCTCTTTGCGTCTACCGGAAACCTTCTTATGCACGAAATGTCCTTCTTCATCCAGAGGCTCATTCGCCTGTGCTACGTTGTAGATTTCTTCCTCGTCCGCAGTCACATAGATAAATTCATCTGTAACAACGGGCTCCTCACCGCTCTGGTCAACCTTTCTGTAGGGTGCCTCAATGAAGCCGTATTCATTGATGCGTGCGAAGGTTGCCAGTGTATTGATCAAGCCAATGTTCGGGCCTTCTGGTGTCTCAATGGGGCACATTCTGCCGTAATGAGAATGGTGAACGTCACGCACCTCGAAGCCGGCTCTGTCTCTGGACAGACCGCCGGGGCCCAGTGCGGAAAGTCTTCTCTTGTGTGTCAGCTCGGACAGAGGGTTATTCTGGTCCATGAACTGAGACAGCTGAGAGCTGCCGAAGAATTCCTTGATTGCCGCTGTAACAGGGCGCACGTTAATCAGTGCCTGTGGTGTTACCACAGCCAGATCCTGTGTTGTCATTCTTTCGCGCACCACACGCTCCATTCTGGACAGACCGATGCGGAACTGGTTCTGCAGCAGCTCGCCAACGGAACGGATACGTCTGTTGCCCAGATGGTCGATATCGTCCACATTGCCATAGCCGTAATCCAGATGGATCACATAGTTAATGGATGCAAAAATATCTTCCAATGTAATATGCTTCGGCAGCAGCTCATGGATGTTTTCCTTGATTGCCGCCTTCATTTCCTCTGCGGTTGCGTTTTCCTCCAGCAGCTTTGCCAGCATAGGATAGTAAACTCTTTCCTTGATGCCGAATTCCTCTGCCGTCAGTCCAAATTCCTCCAGGTAGCCGTCAATCTTAACGGTCTGGTTGCTCAGGATTTTTACCTTCTTTTCTTCCGCCATGATATACAGATAGCCTGCGCCGCTGTCCTGAATCCGGTCGCACAGCTCCAGTGTCAGAACTGCGCCTTCCTCTGCGATAACCTCACCTGTCATGGGGTCAACCACGTTTTCCGCCAGAACTGCATCGCGGATACGGTTTCTCAGCGCCAGCTTTTTGTTGAATTTATAACGACCAACCTTCGCCAGGTCATATCTCTTGGGATCAAAGAGCATGCCATTCAGCAGAGAAGCGGAGCTTTCTACTGTAGGGGGCTCGCCGGGACGCAGCTTTTTGTAAATCTCAATCAGACCTTCTTCATAGGATTTTGCAACGTCCTTTTCCAGTGTTGCCAGAATCTTAGGCTCCTCGCCAAACAATTCAATGATTTCCGCGTCGGAGCCAACGCCCATCGCACGAATCAGAACAGATACAGGCACCTTTCTGGTTCTGTCAACTCTTACATAAAATACGTCGTTGGAATCTGTTTCATATTCCAGCCAAGCACCTCTGTTGGGGATGACTGTGGAGGAAAGCAGCTTCTTGCCGACCTTATCAAATTCAGATGCGTAATAGATACCGGGAGAACGAACCAACTGGCTGACAATAACACGTTCCGCACCATTGATGATGAAGGTACCTGTTTCTGTCATCAGAGGAAAATCACCCATAAAGATTTCCTGTTCTTTCAATTCATCCAGTTCTCTATTGTAGAGTCTTGCCTTCACACGCAGGGAAGCGGCATAGGTCGCGTCTCTTTCTCTGCATTCTTCAATAGAGTATTTGGGTTCGGAATCCAAAGAAAAATCAATAAATTCCAGTATCAGATTGCCGCTGAAGTCTGTAATGGGGGAGATATCCTCAAATACTTCCTTCAGACCTTCGTCCAAAAACCACTGATAGCTGTTCTTCTGCACCTCAATCAGGTTCGGCATTTCCAGAACTTCGTTGATTTTGGAATAACTGATTCTGGTTGTGTCGCCCGAACGGAGCGCACGAATTCTGTTTTTTTCCATCTTGTCACCTCTCGTAATCTAAACTGCACCGACAAAATCGCCGCCGTGAAGCGGAGCAAAGAGACCGTTTCGTCTCTTCATTTCTTTTTTTACCCATAAAAACGGTTCGTCTGCATCCCTTTACACAAAAATTTAGAATTTCTTAAACAAAGCAAGACCTTTGCCTGCCCTTCCTTTGATCAGAAGTCATGACAAAAGCCTGTTTTATTCAAAAAATTCTATTCCTACCGTTGCAAAACTCACACCGAAGTGCGCCGTTTTTATATAATCTGAACAAAAACCACATCTCTTTCCGCATTTTACAGGGCATTTTGCCTGTAAAAGCTGCCAATTTCAAAACTTTCTGTTGAAATTTGTTTCCCCCTGTGCTATACTCAATAGCAACATGGGTTGATGTGCGTATCTGCTAATGTGGAAATTATTTTACCACGCTTAGCGCCGCCTGTCAAGCCTTTTTTGTGCCTTTCCCCTTGGAATCAGGGGTTTTCCCCCTTCTCGCCCTCCCTTGGGGCATCCCCCTTTCGGGAAGAAATCCCCTCCCCTCTACAGGCAGTTTTCCCTCTCGTTTTCCCTCTTTTCAGTGATGTTTGACACTTGATTTTCTGTCGAAATTCCAATTTCACTAAAATAAACATGACTTTCTCCAGAAATTTCATAAGATATTTTTTGTTTTTCCATTTCAAATTTTTGCATTTTTGTGAATTATTTTTGCACTTTTTTCAGTACAATCAAACCTTCCTTTACTTCTCCCCCTTTTCCTGTTAAACTGAATGATATGATTTTCTACAGAAAGAAGGAGATTTCTTGAAACAGAATTACCAACTCGTGCTGGAGAAAACCCTCAAGGCTCTACAGGCAGAGGACAAACGCCCATCTCTGCTGCTGCATAGCTGCTGCGGACCCTGCTCCTCCTATGTCATGGAATATCTGGCACAGTATTTTGATATCACCATCTTCTATTATAATCCCAACATTTCCCCTGCGGCGGAATTTCAGTTTCGCGCAGAGGAACAGCAACGGCTGATTCGGGAAATGGATCTCGGCGTGTCCTTCCTCCTCGGAAAATATGAGCCGGAGCGCTTCTTTTCCTTGGCAAAGGGACACGAAGCGGAACCGGAGGGCGGCGAACGCTGCTTCCGGTGTTATGAGCTGCGTTTGAGAGAGGCGGCGGAGACGGCAAAAAGCCTTGGCATGGATTACTTCACCACGACGCTGTCCATCAGTCCACTCAAGAATGCGGAAAAATTAAATGAGATCGGGGATGCGCTGGCGGAGGAATACGGCGTGGCATATTTGAATTCTGACTTCAAAAAGAAAAATGGCTACAAG
>OOCP01002282.1_pt1 | contig 16600 bp, 9 predicted proteins | sample 1671511 | NCBI WGS metagenome assembly OOCP01 (sample SAMN06348164, study PRJEB24527) | human gut metagenome | biome: human gut; feature: ankylosing spondylitis patient; material: feces | host: Homo sapiens | place: China | collected 2015-10 | reverse complement strand
TTGCATCCTGCTGGCCACGGCCCCAACAACTCCTCCCTGTTTCTGCCGCAGGCAGCGGTCGTCGTCGTTGCAAGAAATGGGCTGCTCGCCCCTTTCAGACCCCAAAGAAGTAGGCTCCACCCGAAAATACTGAAGATTCACGCCTGTTCGGCGTGAAGATCTTTTCACCGTATTTTCGGCTTCCGCCGATTTGAAAGGCCCCTCAGTCGCTGCGCGCCAGCTCCCCGGTGGGGAGCGTTGCCGTAAAAGGCATTTGATTTGCTGCGCTTTGGCCGCAGGCCAACAGCAGCCGATGCCACTTCCCGTAACGACCCTTCCCGTGAAAAAGCAAATCCGGCGGGGCCGCAGCCCTGCCGGATTTGCAAAATCTAAAATAATTTTTCTGCTATTTATGCCCAGAGCAAAGCGGAGGGCATTCTAAATCGTTTGCCTTCCAGAGAACAGGCCACTTTCCTTAACGCCCCTCCGTGAAAAAACAATCCCGGAAAATCCGCAGATTTTCCGGGATTGCATATCTTTAAAAATAATTTTCCGCTGATATTGCCAGAGCAAAGCGGAGGCAATTCCAAATCGTCCTGCTTACTCCGTGATCCGCCCTGCCGCGCTGGTCTCCAAGACCGGGTAACCGGTGCGGGTGCAGCGCACGGCGCAGCGGGCGCGGCCGCCGGTGGTGCAGGTGAACAGGGTCAGGTCCCAGGCGTCCTCGTCGCTGGCCGTGATCATTTTGTCGATGTCGGTGGGCTGGATGGTCTCCACGTTGGACACCTCATAGCTCCAGCGCTGGCCGTCCATGTCGGTAAAATACACCTCGCTGCCCAGGGCCAGCCACTTGATGGGGCTGAAGTGCTTGGCGTAGTTGTGGGCGCAGACCACCATGTTGTCAGCGTAGGTGGAGCCGCTGTAACGGCCCGGGGCCACCTTGAGGCCGGCGTAGCTCCACTCGCTCATCACGGGCAGTTCCAGCCCGATGGACGGGACGGACAGATAGCCGATGTAGCCCCAGCCGTCGATGTCGGTGACGGTCATCTCCTGCTCCGGGTCCAGCTCCGGCTGGACCACCGGCTCTTCGTCCTTCGTCTTGTCCTCCATGGTCTCGGTCAGGGTCTCTTCCAGCTTGCCCAGGGCGTCCTGCGAAGCCTTGTCGGCGCGGTTGGCGTCCCACTGGTTATAGCCCAGCAGGACCAGCGCGCCCAGAATGAGCAGGATGCCCACGATCATGCAGGCGCGGCCGATCTTCTGCTTTGTGTTCATGCCAGCGTCTCCTTCCGGTCCAGCACCCAGCCGACGGCAAACAGCAGCACGCCGCTGCAGGCCATGAACGGGATGGGCCAGTTCAGCTGGCCGCTCTGGGGCAGTGCATTGCCGTCCGGGCGGCCCGGCGCCACCGGGTTATCCGGGTTGCCGGGGGCCACGGGGTTGTCCGGGTTGCCAGGGTTCACCGGGTTATCCGGCGTACCGGGCGACACCGGGCGGTTGGGGTCGTTGGGATTGACCGGCATGTCCGGGTTGTCGGGCTGGGTGGGCTTGTCCGGCTCCGAGGGCTTCTCCGGCTCGGACGGTTTGTCCGGTTTCGAAGGCGTGCTGGGAGTTTCCGGTTCGGGCGGGGTCACCTCCTGCGTGGGCGCGCCCACCTTGGGGGTGGCGTCCACGGTGTAGAGCCAGCCGCTTTCGTCCGCCATGGGCAGCGACACCAGGAAGGAATTGATGGCCTCGTAGCCCTTGGAGTTCTCGGTCTGCACCACGAGGTACAGGCCCAGCGGCAGCGCGTCAAAGGAGACGATGCCCTGCTCGCTGATCTTATGGGTGGTGCCGGCGGCGCGGGCGGGCAGCTTGGCTTCCAGCCTGGAAGCCAGCGTGCTGTCCGTCAGGTCGCCCAGCGCGATGCCGCAGCCCGTAAAGTCGGCGGTGTACACAAAGTGCAGGTCGCCATTGGTGCGGGCCACGTCCGCCACCTTGTACACGGTGAGTGCGCCGCCCCGCAGGGGGACGTCGTTCTGGTGGTCGTACAGGGTCACGTCCATGCTGCCGGTGCGGCTCAGGTCGATGTTGGCGCTGGCCGCGGGGGCTGCCAGCGCGGGCAGTGCACAGCACACGGCCATGCACAGCGCCAGCAGAAGAGCGGCAAACCGGTTGTTTTTGTTTTGTTTCATGGCTGCTCACTCCTCCTCGTTCTGTTTCCGTTTGCGGACCAGCAGCAGGGCTGCTGCAGCGGCCAGTGCGCCGCCCAGCACCCCGAAGGGTGCCGTGCCCATGCCGCCGGTGGACGGCAGCTCGTAGCCGGTGTAAACGTAGTTCTGCACCGTGATATTGCCGGTCTGCACGCCGTTGTTGGAGATGTACACGTTCCAGTTGCCGGTGGTCGTTTCCTCCACCAGGTAGTGGTACGCATTGCCGTTCTTGTCCGTCAGGGGCAGCTTGTCCCCCGACTCGGACCAGGTCCAGTTGTTACCTGCGGTCAGGTCGGCTTCGGCAAACAACGTTCTGTCCTTGTCATTGTCGGTGTACTGCCAGACCTTGATGTGGATGCTGTCCACCGCCGGTTCCACCGGCTGGCGGGTATCGGCATCCAGCCAGAGCTTGCTGACGGTCAGGTTGCTGTAGCGGTTGGTATACTGGGCCGTGGTGGTCTGGGCGGCACTGCCCACCTGGACATCTTCAAACTGGATGATTTTTTCTCCATCCATCGCCGTCCCCTTGCCCGTAGCGGTATCAAAAGCCGTCTGGGGGGTCTCGTTGCTCTTGTGGAACAGCACATAGTGGGGGGTATCGTCCTTCTGGTAGTTCTGGGGTGCTTTGGTCTCCACGATCTTATACAGCAGGTCCGGCTTCAGGGTCTGTTCGCTGCCGTTTTCCAGCACCGTCAGGCTCACCTGGCCCTTTTCGTTGGTGGTGACGGTGCCGTTTACGCCGCCGCTCCAGCGCTGCCATGCCTGGGTTTTCGGATCATACTGCCAGATGGTAAACTCTGCTCCCTGCAATGCCACGCCGGAGTAATCGTCCACCTTGTGGAGCAGGAACTGTCCGGTGGAGGCTGTGGCGGCAGATGCATAGGTAAACTTGATGGAGTCCGAATTGGTGGAGGCCCCATTGCCCAGCTTGACGGTATTGTCCACGTTGTAATCCTCAGCAGCACTGCCCTGCTTTACATCACATTGGTACACCAGGATCATGGCGGTCTGGTTGGGGATCACCATGTGGAGCCAACCCTCGTCATCTGCCGGCAGCACCTGGTACAGGCTGCGAGGCACTTCTTTCCCTCGGGTCACGGTGTTGGTGGCTTCGTCATACTGGAAGTAATACAGCTTTACAGACTCCGGGTCTCCCCGGACAATGGCACCGTTCTGGGCCTTTACGTCGTCCCACAGCTCAATGGTCGGGGCCTTGTTGGCTTCCACCGACAGGTCCTTCCGGGCCGGGTTCACCACCACCTGGTACTCGATGCGGTCGGTTTTGCCCTCCACCAGCTGTCCGGTCTTTTTCAGGGGGTCCACAGTCTTTTCCACCGTGGTGTGGAGGGTCTCAGTCAGCTCGCCCCACTGGGCCGTGTTGGTGTAGATCACCTGGCCCACCGAGGGGTTCTTCCAGGCAGGGTCGTTGCTGACCCCCACCTTGTACAGAATGCGGAACTTGTGTTGTTTGTTCTTGCTCAGGTTGTAGCCGCGGATGGTAATGGTCAGCTGCCGGGTGGTTTTATCGTAGGCTACCGTGGCAGTGGCCCCTTTCAGCGCATTGACCTTATCCGGGGCCCCTTCGTCCATGCCGATCGTTACCCAGTCGGTCTTGAACTCGGTGTTTTCCGGCAGGGTATCGGTGATGACGATGTCGGCATCATCCTCGGCAGCGGTCTGCACCACCAGCTGATAGTGGAGGTTTTTGCCGTCGAGTTTACTGTACTGGTAGGTCTGGTCTCCGCTTTGGTAACCAGATTCGTCCTGATCGCTGTTCGCCGACACCCGTTTTTCAAAGCTCTTGTAACTGTGGTAGGTGTCCTCTGCCGTGTCACTCTGAGAGCTGCCTTGGATGCTGACGCTGTTTTTGTAAGTCCATTTCTCTCCGGTGGGCACATTGCGCTGATCCTCGTGGGTAGGGAGGTCCTTTACCTCCACACGCCGCACCGGGTTGCCATCTGCCTTGTTTATCTGGATGGTAAAGCTCCGCACCCAGGTGGAGGGGTCGTTGGCAGTCACCGTGCCGCCGGTGCCGTCGGCACCGCTGTAGTAGGTGACGGCAATGACCCCGGCGGCCTTAGCCTGGGCATAGGTCATGGTGCCGCCGTCGTGGAGGGTCAGGGTCAGGCCGTTTTCCAAAGCCTTCTCCAGCTCTGCGGCGTAGGCGTAGTGGGTGTCACTCTGGGTCTGGCCGCTTTCGTTCACAGCGTCCTTGAGGGTCTCCACCAGGGTAAAGCTGCTTTCGCCAGCTGCATTGGCGGCAGAGATATCCCATTTTGCCAGGCCCTTGCTGCTGCTGGACAGCTCCTTGCTCAGGGTCCAAGCCCCCTGCCCGATGTTCACGGTAGCCGAGGCCTCAAAGGTGTGTTTGCTCTTGGTCTCGATCTGTGCTGTGTTGGTCACCGAGCCGCCACCCAGGGGGGTGGTGGTCTCAAAGGTGATCTTCAGCTCTGTTCCACTATAGTTCTTCGGGATGGTATAGCCCTTTTGCAGAAATTCCTCTGCCGATATCGTATCGTCGCCTACCTTTACATCCCCTACAATTTTCACACTGTCTGGCAAGGCATCTGTGATCCTGCAGCCCTGCAGCATATAGGACCCCAGCTTGGTCCCCAGAAAAGAATGCGGTATCTTTACAGTGATCGTCCACTGGATGCGGCCTGTTTTGGGGTCGTACTCGCCTTTCTTCTCAATGCGAGGGGTTTTACATGTGTAGTATGCTTCAGCCTTCTTTTCCTCCTGGGAGCCTGCCTGCGCTGTTGCCGTATTGAAGATCATACCGACACCGTCGGGCATTTCGTCAAAGTCCGCATAGTTCCGCTGAACGTCATAGTACCAGATGTACTTTTCTTCAATCCCCAATGCTTCCAGGTCCTTAATGACCACCTGGGGGTTGCCGTTGCTGTCCTCCTGGATCTTGCAGTCGGGGAACGGCAGGATCTCCGTTCGTTTACCCGAAGCGTCCTCCTTGTAAAGTTTAAAGGAGTTTTTCAGGTAGGTGCCGCCCTTCAGGTAATCACCAGCACTGATTCCACTCTGATTCGTGTTCAGGGTATCCGTAAGGGTCACCGGGTCTTTGGTACCGTTGGTGGTCTCCACCGTCACCATATAATGGTTTATGAAGGTGCCACTTTCCGGATGATTTTCAAAGGCACTCCAATAGCCGGTGTACCCTTTACTGATCTTTATATCTGCCGTTTTCTTCTTGATGGTCAGAGTAAAGCCATTTTCAAAGGTGATGGTTTTGTTATTCTCAAAATCATCTGCCCATACTTTCTGAGAGAACTGGAAGGTTCCGGTAAACTCCCGGTTGCCGTTGGCATCCAAACCGGTGAACTTATCACTTTTGTCAAAGGTCAGCTTTGCCAGGCCGTCGGTGTCGATGGTATAGGTGCCAATGACCTTGTTGTTGTCGGTCTCGTCCTTGATATTGCCGGAGGTGGGCTGCTTGGGCTTCATGGCATCCGGCAGCTGGTAGCACAGGGTCGGCCGGTCCGGCGTCAGGGTGCCTGGAAGCAGCTTGTAGGTCATGGTGACCTGCACGTTGGTACCGCTTTCCACTTCATTCCCCATCAGGGTCTCCCAGGAGCCATTGACCTTCTGCTCGAACGCTATCTTAGTGATCCAGGTGGGGTCCAGCATCACCTCCGTATCGGCAGTTTCTGCCAGCAGGGCCGGGGCATCGGGGTCCTGCTGCCGGGCCTCGCCGACCCATTCCACCGTGGCACCAAAGCCATCCTCATCTTCCAGCAGCGCATAGCTGCCGTCCAGCTCCTCCTGGGAGCCTGCCGGGTCCTCCGGGGCCACAGCGGTGGTCTCGGCGGCATAGGCGCCGGTCACCGAGATGACACTGGTCACGTCGGACATGGCAGCGGACACCTCGGCCACCTTGCCGTCCACGTTGCCGGAGATCACGGTCAGGGTCCCGGCGTCGGGGTCCACGGCGGACACGACGCCCACCGTCTCGGTGGTCACGGTGCGGGTGTCCACCTGCGGCTCGGAAGCCGTGAGCTGGGCGGCGGTGTCGGGGTCCTCGTCCAGGTCCAGCAGGGCGATGCCATAGGAGCTCTCGTCCACGGCCACCTGCTCGGTGGTGAGGGTGTTGTAGATGACGATATCGCCGGGCCTTGCGGTGGAGCCGTCGGCGTCGGTGAGCCACTGAGAGCCGCGCAGGTCACTGTGCAGGGCCATCACGCCCGCACGCTGGGGCACCACCGTCTGGGGCACACCCGCAAAGTGCAGGCAGTAGGACAGGAACATCACGTCCCAGGCGCCGTAGGGGTTGCCGTACCAGGCACCATAGCGGGAGTAGCCGCGCAGCACCTGCTGGTCCTCCACATCCAGCTTGAAGTTCTTGTCGCTCTGCTGGTAGTCCAACTGGGACTTTGCCACGGTGAGCAGGTCCTCGGCCCAGTTGCCGTTCAGGGCCACGTTGGCCGCGGCCTGCCATTCCTCGGCAGTCTCCACGTCGGCCTGGGTATCGGCCAGGCACTCCACGGTGTGGTGGTGCTCCGGGATGGTGCACACCAGCTCCTCGGTGTAGCAGGCGTCGGTGTGGTGATGCAGCACCGGCTCCTCCGGGGTGGTCTCGGCCGGCTCAGGGGGCAAGTCCACCACGGGGCGGGTGGCAGGCATTTCCTGATAGGCGGGGTTGGGCTCCTCCACCAGTTCGCCCTCGTCCAGGCCGCACACCAGCTCATACTCGGTGGTGTAGCAGCTGTCGTCGTGGATATGCTCGAACTCGCCGCAGATGAGCGCACCGTACTCGTCAAAGCAGTCGTCGGTGTGCTCGTGCTCTTCCTGATAGCAGGTCAGCACCCGGTGCTCCTCGTAGCAGGCATCGGTGTGCTCATGGGGCACCCAGATGGTCTCCGGCTCGGTCTGCACCGGCTCTTCCAGCTCTTCCGGCTCTTCCGCGCTGTAGGCGGACACCAGATCGGCGCTGCTGTCCGAAGAGGTGACGGGCGTTTCCGGCTCGCCCTCCTCGTAACCGCAGGTGAGCACTTTTTCGTAGCAGGCCGCCGTGTGCTGGTGCTCCTCGTAGCCGCAGTGGTAGTCGGCAGTCATGGAGATGCCCACCCCATGGAGCTGCCAGTTGACGAACAGGGTGGTGAGCAGGGCCAGCACCAGCATCATGGCCACATAGCGCCGGGCCTGTACATGCTGCCTGCGGAACCGCTCGATCAACCCGTTGATGATATCCTTCATAGTAAACACGTCCTCTTGGTTCGCTCTGTGCCCTGGCAGCCGCACACCGCTGCAGGCCCACAGAAGGGTCAGTCCATCGTTTGCGCAACAAAAGCGTCACAAAATTTGTTCGATACATTGTCATTATACCATTTTAAGGCGTTCGTTTCAACTCAGGGGCGTGCTTTTCCGGCAATAGAATGCACACGATGCGCACCATGCAAGGGGTCAGGGGCAGCCACAGCACCGTGCAGCCCAGATTGAACAGGGTGTGGGCGTTGGCGATCTGCCGGGCCAGCACGGCGCTCTCCGGCCCGTGGGGCGAGACCAGCCGCACCAGCGCGGTGAACTGGGGCAGCAGCAGCCAGCACACCGCCGCCCCGGACAGGTTGAACAGGGCGTGGGCCGCCGCCAGACGTTTGGCGTCCCGGCTCTGCCCCACCGATGCCAGCACCGCCGTGACGGTGGTGCCGATGTTGTCCCCCAACAGCACCGGGATGGCCCCCGCAAGGCCCAGCAGGCACCCGCCGTCCGGCCCGGGGCGGGCGGCCATCTGCTGCAGCACCGCAATGGTGGCGGAGCTGCTCTGCACGGCAAGGGTCATGCCCAGCCCTGCCAGCAGGCCCAGGCCGGGGCGGTGCCGCACCCGGGCCATCCACTGCCGGAACACCGGCCCTGCTGCCAACGGCTCCATGGCCTCGGCCATGACCGCGATGCCCTCAAACAGCAGGCCGAACGCAAACAGCGCCTGCCCGGCTGCATGCAGACGCCCGCGCCCCGCGAACCAGAGCAGCAGCCCCGTCACCAGCAGCAGATACCGGGCATCCTCCAGCCGGAAGGCCAGCAATTGCGCGGTGACCGTGGTGCCGATGTTGGCCCCGAACACCACCGGCACGGCCCGCTGCAGGGTCAGCAGCCCGGCCCCCACAAGGCCCAGCACCAGCACCGTGACCGCCGAGCTGCTCTGCACCACCGCCGTGACCGCCGCCCCCGTGAGCACCCCGGCCAGCGGGTGGGCCGTGAGCCGGGCAAGGGCCTGCCGCAGGGTGTCCCCCGCCGCCTGCTGCAAAGCGTCCGTGAGGGTGTCCATGCTATATAAGAAAAGTGCCGCCCCGCCGAACAATTGCAGGATCATCCACAAACGCTGTTCCATGCCCGATGCCCCCTTTGCTTTATGTGTATGCGGGACACAAACGTTTGTGAACTTTTGTGAAACAATCCCTGCAGGGGGTTGCAATCCGGCCTGCAAAAGGCTATTATTGTCAAGCGTTAACAGTTAACAGCTGTTAAGCAATTTTTGAGAGGAGGGATCGCGTGTCTGAGGAATCCACGTTGAGTTTCCGTGGGCTTTGCCGCTACATCCACCGGCTGAGCAAAGCATCCAAGGCCGGCATGAAGGCCGCTCTGGCCGACTGCCCCAAGCGCCACTTCCCCATGCTGGAAGGGCTGCTGGGCTGCATTCGGCTCCATGGACAGGACGGTGCCGTTTATATCTCCGATCTTGTTCAGGAGCTTCATCAACCGCTTCCTGCCATTTCCCGCACGGTGCGGCAGATGGAGCAGGACGGCCTTGTGGAACGCTTTGCCGACCCTGCCGACCGCCGCAAGACGCTGGTGCGTTTCACGCCCAAGGGATACGAGGCCTGCCGACAGTGCGAGGCTGCTCTTGGGGACTACTTTTCCAGTGTCATGGCCCGGCTGGAGCCGGAACAGCTGGCCCAGATGGAAGCGCTGCGCGGCGCGCTGATGGAAGCCATTCTTGCGGAAAATTCTGCGCGTACCACCAAACCGAAGGGAGAACCAAACCATGACAAAGATCTTTAAGCAGCTGGCCCGTCACTGGGCCGTCTGCCTCGTGGTGTTCGCACTGCTGTTCGTGCAGGCGTACTGCGATCTGTCGCTGCCGGACTACACCAGCAAGATCGTGGACACCGGCATCCAGCAGGGCGGCATCGAAAGTCCCCTGCCCGACACCGTGCGACAGAGCACGCTGGATGCCCTCTCGCTGCTGATGCGCGAGGAGGACGCCGCTGCCTTCCAGAACGCCTACACCGCCGACGGCGATGTGCTGCGCCTGCGCACCGACCTGACCGCCGACGAGCGCACTGCGCTGGAAGATGCTGTGACCACGCCGGATATCGTGCTGTATCTGGCGGCCACCCAGGCAGCCAACACCCCCGCCGGGCAGACCGGCATGGGCATGACCGGCCTTGCGGACCTGCAGGCCTCCGGTGCCGACCGCAATCCCGACACGGAAACCGAGACTGTGGCCCCCACGGCGGAGGATCTGGACACCGTGTGCGGCCAGTTTGCCGCCATGAGCCAGATGCCCGGCTTCCGCCGCGACGCCGTGCAGCAGCAGCTGACCGGTGCCATCGGCCAGCTGGACGACACCGTGGTGGAGAACCTGAAGAGCCAGGCTCTGCTGCTGGTGGGGCTGGAATACGAGGCCCAGGGCATTGCCCACGATGTGCAGATGCACTATTTATATAAGGTAGGCGGCCAGATGCTGGCCCTGACCCTGCTGATGGTGGCCGTGTCCATCGCGGTGGGCTTCCTGGCCTCCCGGGTGTCCGCCGCCATCGGCCGCGACCTGCGCCGCGAGACCTTCTCCAGCGTCATCCACTTCTCCAATGCGGAGATCGAGAACTTCTCCACCGCGTCCCTCATCACCCGCACCACCAACGACATCCAGCAGGTGCAGTTCGTCTGCGTCATGCTGCTGCGCATGGTGGCCTATGCGCCCATTCTGGGCATCGGCGGTGTGCTGCACGTCATCGGCAGCTCTTCGGGCCTGTCCTGGATCGTGGTGCTGGACGTGGCTGCGCTGCTGCTGCTCATCCTCTTCCTGATGAGCGTGGCCATGCCCAAGTTCAAGATCATGCAGACGCTGGTGGACCGGCTGAACCTCGTCAGCCGCGAGCTCCTCACCGGCATCATGCCGGTGCGTGCCTTCAGCCGGGAAGCCTTTGAGGAGGCTCGTTTCGACAAGGCCAACAAGGACCTGATGGGCACCCAGCTGTTCACCAACCGCGCCATGGTGGCCATGATGCCCTTTATGACCCTGATCATGAACGGCACCAGCCTGCTCATCGTGTGGTTTGGCGGCAAGGCCATGGACAACGGCACCATGCAGGTGGGCGAGATGATCGCCTTCATCACCTACACCATGCAGATCGTCATGTCCTTCCTGATGCTGGCCATGGTGGCCGTCATGCTGCCCCGTGCCGGTGTGGCCGCAGACCGCATCGACGAGGTCATCCGCACCAAGGCCACCATCCACGACCCGGACGAAGCCGACGCCAAGGCCGCAAAGGAGCACAAGAACTGGCAGGGCGTGGTGGAGTTCCACGACGTGAGCTTCCGCTTCCCCGGTGCCGACAGCGACGCCCTGGAGCACATCAGCTTTACCGCAAAGCCCGGCGAGACCACTGCCATCATCGGCTCCACCGGCTGCGGCAAGAGCACCCTGCTCAACCTGATCCCCCGCTTCTACGACGTGACCGGCGGCAGCGTGACCGTGGACGGCATCGACGTGCGCCAGATGCCCCAGGCACAGCTGCACGACCTGCTGGGCTATGTGCCCCAGAAGGGGGTGCTGTTCAGCGGCACCATCGACAGCAACCTGAAGTTCGGCGGGGACCACATCACCGACGCCGCCGTGAAAAAGGCCGCTGCCATCGCACAGGCCACCGAGTTCATCGACGCAAAGCCGGAGGGCTTCCAGAGCCCCATCGCACAGGGCGGTTCCAACGTGTCCGGCGGCCAGAAACAGCGCCTGTCCATCGCCCGTGCCATTGCCAAGGACCCGAAAATTTATCTGTTCGACGACAGTTTCTCGGCTCTGGACTACAAGACCGACGTGGCCCTGCGCCGCGCCCTGAAGGCCCAGACCGACAACGCCACCGTCATCATCGTGGCACAGCGCATCTCCACCGTGCTGCACGCAAACCAGATCCTGGTGCTGGACGAGGGCCGTCTGGTGGGCAAGGGCACCCATGCCCAGCTCATGGCCAGCTGCCCGGAGTATCAGGAGATCGCCCGCAGCCAGCTGAGCCAGAAAGAGCTTGACCTGGGCATTCTGAATCCGGAAAAGGAGGGTGTGTGATATGCCAAGACCCGGACGCATGACCACCGAGCGCGCCAAAGACTTTAAGGGCAGCCTGCTGCAGCTGCTGCGGGCGATGGGCAAGTATAAGCTTTCGCTCATCGTGGTCGTTGTTTTTGCCATTTTGTCTACCATATTTAATATAGCAGGCCCCAAAATTCTCGCCAAGGCCACCACGGCCCTGGCCACCGGCTGGATCGCCAAGCTGCGGGGCACCGGCGCCATCGACTTTGGCTACATCGGTAAAATTTTGCTGATCCTGTTGGGCATGTACCTGCTGTCCTCGGCGTTCAGCTTTATCCAGAGCTGGCTGATGAGCGGCCTGTCCCAGAAAGTCTGCTATGATTTCCGCCGTCAGATCAGTGAAAAGATCGACCGCCTGCCTCTGGCCTATTTTGAAAAGCGCACCGTGGGCGAAGTGCTCTCCCGCATCACCAACGATGTGGACACCCTGGGCCAAAGCCTGAACCAGTCGGTCACACAGCTGATCACCAGCGTGACCACCATGATCGGCGTGCTCATCATGATGCTGTCCATCAGTCCCAAAATGACGCTGATCGCACTGCTGATCCTGCCGGTCTCGTTGGCGCTGGTGCTGCTGGTGGTCAAATTCAGCCAGAAATATTTTAAGGCGCAGCAGGCAACGCTGGGCGTTGTCAATGGCCAGGTCGAGGAGATCTACTCCGGCCACAACGTCATCAAGGCTTTCAATCGTGAGAACGCCGTGCTGGCTGATTTCAATGCCGCCAACGATAAATTGTACGAATCCGCATGGAAAAGCCAGTTCCTCTCCGGCCTGATGCAGCCCATCATGAACTTTGTGGGCAACCTGGGGTACGTGGCCGTAGCTGTGGCGGGCAGTATTTTTGCTGCTGCCGGTGCTATCACCATCGGTGACATCCAGGCGTTCATCCAGTACGTCAAAAACTGCGCCCAGTCCATCCCGCAGTTGGCGCAGGTATTCAACATGCTGCAAAGCATGGCTGCCGGGTCGGAACGTGTGTTTGAATTTTTGGGCGAGGAAGAGGAGGACCAGCTGGCTGATCCGGCCTGCCGTGCCGACCCGGCCGCTATCGACGGCCAGGTCACCTTCGACCACGTCCGCTTTGGCTACACGCCGGAAAAGACCGTCATCCACGATTTCAGCTGCAAGGTCCGGCCCGGCCAGAAGGTGGCCATCGTCGGCCCCACCGGCGCAGGCAAGACCACCATGGTCAAGCTGCTCATGCGCTTTTATGATGTGGATTCCGGTTCCATCACCCTGAATGGCCACGATGTGCGGGACTTTGACCGCAGCGCTCTGCGCGAGGGCTTCGGCATGGTGTTGCAGGACACATGGCTGTTCAAGGGCACCATCATGGAGAACATCCGCTATGGCCGTCTGGATGCTACCGACGAAGAAGTGATCGCCGCCGCCAAGGCTGCCAACGCCGACCACTTCATCCGCACCCTGCCCGGCGGCTACCAGATGGAGCTGAACGAGGACGCCTCCAACGTGAGCCAGGGCCAGAAGCAGCTGCTGACCATCGCCCGCACCATTCTGGCCGACAACCGCATCCTCATTCTGGATGAGGCTACCAGCAGTGTGGACACCCGCACCGAGCAGCGCATCCAGACCGCCATGGACCGCCTGATGGAGGGCCGCACCAGCTTTGTCATCGCCCACCGCCTGTCCACCATCAAGGACGCCGACCTCATCCTTGTGATGCGGGACGGCGACATCGTGGAGCAGGGCACCCACGACCAGCTGCTGGCCGCCGGCGGCTTCTACGCCGACCTGTACAACAGCCAGTTCGAGGACGTGGTGGAGTAAAGCACCTGTCATCGCGTTATAACTGCAAAAAGAGCACCTGCTGCCTTTTCAGGGCAATAGGTGCTCTGTTTTTATTCCTCCACCGGTTCCAGCTTCATGCCGAACAATTTTTCAGAGAGCAGGGGCAGCAGGTGCTGTAACTGACGCACATATTCTTCCACCACCGGATCAGGCTCCGCTTTTGTAACGATACCAAACCGCATTCCCTTGTTCCAATCCAGAACAAACACCTGCTCAAGATTCGGTCTACGGTAGTACACCGCCGGGGTCAGCATCAGGCTTGGCAGCTTATACTGCACACTTTTTACGCCGCGGATGATCTCTGCCCGCCGCCTCGAAGCCTCGTGCAGCAATGCCGTCTCATACAGTGATTGCTCCGGTGTCCCGGCGAACATCCACCGATATTGTACCGCCTGCTCCAATGGAATGTGTCCGCGGGGCACCTCTGGCGGCGTATGGAACGGGATGCCGATCTCCGGCATATAAACTGCCGGGTAAAAATGCAGACCTCGTGCTGCGATCTCCGCACACTCGATCTGCAGCGAAAGATCGATCTCACCGTTTAGCAGTGCACGACCGATATCCTTTCGGTTGGCACAGCTGTACATCAAGGGGGAAAAGCGGGTGCTCAGCTCTTCTGTGACGGCAAACAGGTCAAATCCCAGCATCTGCAGCGGCATATTCTGATGCCCGATCAGCAGATGCCGTTTGGGCGGGTTTGCATTCCGTTCCGCTGCCTGCGCACAGTTTACTGCATCATCGTATAATTCCAGCAGCTGCTTTGCCTTTGGATAAAATTCCCATCCTGCCGGAGTCAGCACCACCCGGCGCTGCGCGTGCTGAAACAGCTGGACTTTCAGCTGTGCCTCCAACGCACGGATCTGCTGAGACAGCGCAGATTGTGACAAAAACAGCGCATCTGCCGCCTCCGAAAAACTATCCAGTTCCACGATTCTCACAAATCCCTGCAATGCCTTCAAGCTCATGGTGTTGCTCCTTTTGCAATAAATAAGTTTTACTTCATTATAATATAATTTATTTGAATTGTAAAATCCCTCCGTCATCGCTATAATTGTTAAAGATTCCGCAATCCTTGTGCATTGCGGAAGGACAAAGAAGAATTCAAACAATGAAGAGAAAGAGAGCATACCTATGAACAAGATCTCCCGCAAAGGCTTTCTGAAGATCGCCGCTGCCGCCGCCATGAGCGGTGTGACCGCCGGCGCTCTGTCCGCCTGCAATGCCGCCTCCGGTTCTGCCTCCACCTCCGGTTCTGCCGGTCTGTACACCCCCGGCACTTACGAGGGCACTGCCGAGGGCATCTCCTCCACCGTCAAGGTCACCATGACCTTCTCCGACAGTGCCGTTACCGACGTGGTAGTGGACACCTCCGGCGAGACTGCTTCCTACGGCGCTGCCGCTGCCGATGAGCTGCGCGAGCAGCTGATGGCTGCCGGTTCTGCCGAGATCGACGGTGTTTCCGGCTCTACCGTCACCTCCAATGCCGTGATGAAGGCTGCCAAGAGCTGCTACGCACAGGCCAAGGGCGAAGCCGTGGTTTCCAGCGTGCAGCTGCCCACCGGCGATGAGAACGACTGGCTGGGCACCGAGCCCGACATCGACGAGGCCGCCATCACCGAGACATGGGATACCGATATCGTCATCGTGGGCGCAGGCAACGGTGGTATGTGCGCAGCCGCTTATGCCGCACAGAACGGGCTGGATTTCCGCATCATCGAGCAGAATTCTTCCGTCATGGAGACCCGTCACTGGTACGGCACCATTGATAGCAGCGAAGCACAGAAAAAAGGGATCGCTCCGGTTGACCGCGCCGAGCTGCTGAGCGAGATCTCCCGTTCTATGGGCGGTCGCTGCGATCAGCGCGTGGTCAAGACCTGGATCAACGAATCCGCTGCCATGCATGATTTTGTTTCCGGCATTCTGGAAAACGAACCTTATAACTATGTGTGCAACCTGACCTCCGGCGATGAAGCCAAGTGGCCGGATGACACCCAGGTGAGCCAGAGCAAGCTGATGTTCCCTGTGCAGCAGGTCGATTACAGCAGCGCTGAAAAGCCCCGCAACGTGGTGTTCCAGGAGTACATTGAGAGCAAAGGCTACAGCATCGACTTTAACACCAGCCTTGCCAAGCTGGAAAAGGATGCCGATGGACGCATCACCGGCGTGATCGCCCAGAGCACCGCAGATGACCACTTTATCCGCATCAATGCAGCCAAGGGCGTGCTGCTGGCCTGCGGCGGCTATGCCGGCAACCCCTACATGATGGAGCAGCTGGACCCGCTGGGCACCAGTGTGACCACTGCCTGCTCCTATACGCCTGCCGACAAGGGTTACGGCATCCGTGCCGCGATCTGGGCAGGTGCACATCTGGATGCAGAGCCCGCTCCCGTTCTGTTCGACCGTGGTCTGGTGGCACCCGGTGTGGATGCCGGCTATGTGGACAGCGAGAACGCCTTTGGCGGCAAGGCCTTCCCCGGCACTGTGGGGCAGTACAATCCCGGCAGCCAGCCCTTCCTGAAGGTCAACCGCCATGGCGAGCGCTTTATGAACGAGAGCCAGGAGTACGACAACGCTTCTCACGCTTCCTTCCAGCAGCCGGGTCATGTTTATGCCATGATCCACGATGCAAACTTCCGCAGCGACGTAGACCGCTTCCACACCATCGGCTGCTCTGCACTGACCCGTTACATCCCCGGCATGATGGAAGGTCAGCTGGAGCAGTACGAGGGTGAGGGCCTGATCATGAAGGCGGACACCATTGAAGAGCTTGCCGACAAGATGGGCTTTACCGGTGCCGACAAGGACAACTTTGTAGCCACCGTTGCCCGCTACAACGAGCTGTACGACAAGCAGAACGACGAGGACTTCGGCAAGCCTGCAAGCCGCCTGAGCGCCATCCGCACCGCTCCCTTCTACGGCTGCTGGCTGGGTGCCTCTCTGCTGTGCAGTATGCAGGGCATCTCCATCACCGAGAACTGCCAGGCCAAGGACAGCAACAATGAGCCGATCCCCGGTCTGTATATCACCGGTGATATGTCCGGCAGCTTCTTCCAGAACAACTATCCCTGCGTCATGGGCGGTACTGCCTGCGGTCGTACCCTGACCTTTGCCATTAAATCCATCAAGCAGATGGCAGGCTTGGAGAACGCCTGATAAGGCGCAGTTCTCCCGCATAGATCCAACATTCCTTCTTTTCTTCTTTTTCATGTGAAGAGGGGCGGTCCCGGTAGCAGAGTTCCCATAAAACAGTATTTGCAAAAGCTCCCGAAATGGGGAAGATTTGGCGTGACTTCGGTCACGCCT